>Ga0105245_10003204_pt1 | contig 14646 bp, 11 predicted proteins | sample KBSM54metaG_FD_81523 | JGI IMG/M metagenome (GOLD analysis project Ga0105245, IMG submission 81523) | Miscanthus rhizosphere microbial communities from Kellogg Biological Station, Michigan, USA - KBS M5-4 metaG | ecosystem: Host-associated > Plants > Roots > Rhizosphere > Soil | place... | reverse complement strand
TACGCGCTCACCATTACGGACCTTGATCCGATCCGTTTCGGACTGCTGTTCGAGCGCTTCCTCAATCCCGAGCGCGTGTCGATGCCGGATTTCGACATCGACTTCTGTCAGGACCGGCGCGACGAGGTGATCAAGTACGTCCAGGAAAAATACGGACGCGATCAGGTCGCCCAGATCATCACCTTCGGGACATTGCAGGCGCGCGGCGTGCTGCGCGACGTGGGGCGCGTGCTCGAAATGCCCTATGGGCAGGTCGACAAGCTCTGCAAGCTGGTGCCGCAAAATCCCGCCGCGCCGGTGACGCTCGGCCGCGCCATTGCCGACGAGCCGCGGCTGCAGGCCGAGCGCGAGAGTGATCCGCGCGTCAGGCGCGCCTTCGACATCGCGCTCAAGCTCGAGGGGCTCTATCGCCACGCGTCGACGCATGCGGCCGGCCTGGTGATCGGCGACCGCCCGCTGTCCGAACTCGTGCCGCTTTATCGCGATCCGAAATCCGACATGCCGGTCACCCAGTTCAACATGAAGTGGGTCGAGAGCGCCGGGCTCGTGAAATTCGACTTCCTCGGGCTCAAGACACTGACCGTGCTCGCGACCGCCGTCGAATTGCTCAAGCGGCGCGGCATCGAGATCGATCTCTCGCGCATTCCGCTCGACGATCCCAAGCCCTACGAGCTGTTGGCGCGCGGCGAAACCGTCGGCGTGTTCCAGGTTGAAGGTCAGGGCATGCGGCGCGCGCTCACCGACATGAAGCCCGACCGCTTCGAAGACATCATCGCGCTGGTCGCGCTCTATCGCCCCGGTCCGATGGCGAACATCCCGACCTATTGCGCGCGCAAGCGCGGGATGGAGAAGCCCGAGTACATCCACCCGAAGCTCGAGCCTATCCTGCGCGAGACCTTCGGCGTGATCGTCTACCAGGAACAGGTGATGCAGGCCGCGCAGGTGCTTGCCGGTTACTCGCTCGGCGAAGCCGACCTCTTGCGCCGCGCCATGGGCAAGAAGATCCGCAAGGAGATGCAGGCGCAGCGCACCCGCTTCATCAGCGGCGCGGTCGAGCGCGGGGTCGAGCGCGGCCAGGCCGATGCGATCTTCGAGTTGCTGGAGCGCTTCGCCGACTACGGCTTCAACAAGAGCCATGCCGCGGCTTACGCCCTGGTCGCCTACCAGACAGCGTACATGAAAGCGAACTACCCGTGCGAATTCCTGGCGGCGTCGATGACGCTCGACCTTGGCAACACCGACAAGCTCGCGGAATTCCGCTCCGAAGCCGAACGCCTCGGCATCAAGATCGAGCCGCCGTCGATCAACAAGTCAGGCGTCGTCTTCGACGTGGACGAGAAAGCGACCACGATCTTCTACGCGTTGGCGGCGCTCAAGGGCGTCGGCCGCGAAGCCGTGAAGACCATTGTCGAGGCGCGCGGCGCCAAGCCGTTCGTGGATTTTGCCGACTTTGCCGGCCGCATCAATCCGCGCGCCATCAACAAACGCGTGCTGGAGAGTCTCGCGTGCGCCGGCGCCTTCGACGGCATCGAGAAGGAACGCGCCCGCGCCCTCGCGGCGGTCGAAACGGTGTTGTCGGTTGCGCAACGCAGTCACGAGGCCGCCAGCATGGGACAGACCGAACTGTTCGGCGGCGCGGCGCGGCGCGAGCCGCTGGCGATCCCGCCAGCGCCCGCCTGGCTGCCGGCCGAGCGGCTGCAGCGCGAGTACGACGCGGTCGGTTTCTTCCTCACGGGGCATCCCCTCGACGACTATGCACCGCTGCTCAAGCGGCTGCGCCTGCAGTCCTGGGCCGACTTCGCGCGCAGCGTAAAAGCCGGGGCGACCGCCGGCAGGGTCGGCGCGACGGTCGTGTCGCGCACCGAGCGCCGCACCAAGACTGGCAACAAGATGGGCATCATCGGGCTCTCGGATCCGTCCGGGCACTACGAGGCGGTGCTGTTCCAGGAAGGACTGCAGCAGTTCCGCGAGCTGCTCGAGCCGGGCAACGCGGTGCTGCTGTTCCTCACGGCCGAGGCGCAGGGCGACGACGTACGCGCCCGCATCCAGACCGTGGAGCGGCTCGATCAGGCTGCCGAGAAGGTGCAGAAGGGCCTGCGCGTGTTCCTGCGTGATCCGGCGCCGCTTGACGCCGTCAGCCAGCGGCTGGCGCAGATCGCGGTTCCCCCGCCGCGCGAGAAGGCCGACGGCGAGATCAACATGGTGCTGATGCTCAATGACGGCGCCGAGGTCGAGGTGCGTCTGCCGGGCAAATTCAAGGTATCCCCGCAGATTGCAGGCGCCCTGAAGGCCGTCCCCGGGGTGGTCCAGGTTGAAGCGGTGTGATGTTACTATAGGATTTTGCTAGCTTTTCCCGCAGCTTGCATAGCGCTGGCCACCCCTATATAAGCCCCGACATCTCGCACGCGGACTTGGCTTCCGTTCCGACAACGCACGGCAGCCTTCCGGTGGTCTCACACGAGACTCACACGTCCGCGGACGCACAACCGGAGAACGATTATGGCGCTTCCTGACTACTCCATGCGTCAGCTTTTGGAAGCTGGCGTGCACTTCGGCCATCAGGCCCACCGCTGGAATCCGAAGATGGCTCCTTTCATCTTCGGCACCCGCAACAACATTCACATCATCGATCTCGCCCAGACCGTGCCGATGCTGCATCGCGCACTGACGGCAGTGAGCGACACGGTCGCCAAGGGCGGCCGCATCCTGTTCGTCGGCACCAAGCGGCAGGCGCAGGAGGCCGTCGCCGACGCCGCCAAGAAATCGGCGCAGTACTACATCAACTCGCGCTGGCTCGGCGGCATGCTGACCAACTGGAAGACGATTTCGGAGTCGATCAAGCGTCTGCGCAAGCTCGATGAGATGCTCGCGTCGGGTGAATCGCAGGGCTACACCAAGAAGGAACGCCTGACCCTTCAGCGCGAGCGCGACAAGCTCGACCGCGCACTCGGCGGCATCAAGGACATGGGCGGTCTGCCCGACCTGATCTTCGTGATCGACACCAACAAGGAAGACATCGCGATCAAGGAAGCGCAGCGTCTGTCGATTCCGGTCGCGGCCGTGGTCGATACCAACTGTAATCCCGACGGCATCAACTTCGTCGTGCCGGGCAATGACGACGCCGGTCGTGCCATCCAGCTCTACTGCGATCTGATTTCGAAGGCCGCGATCGATGGCATCTCACGCGGACAAGGCGAAATGGGCGTCGACGCCGGCGCTGCGGTTCATCCGGTGGCGGAAGCTGTGCCGGCCGAGAAGCAGGACGGCGGCCTCGGCTTCGAGGCGTTGTCGGGTCCGCGCGGCGTGGCCGACGACCTCAAGAAGCTCACCGGTGTGTCACCCGCCGTCGAGAAGAAGCTCAACGACCTCGGCATCTTCCATTACTGGCAGCTCGCGGCCTTCGGCACCGAAGCCGCGCACAATGTCGGGGAAGAGGTCGGTCTGCCGGGCCGCGTCGACGGCTGGATCGCGCAGGCCAAAGAGCTGAGCGCTGAGTAGTCACGCGCCGCGCGCGCATTCGATTTGAATTTGCGCGCGGCCGTTCCCATTTGAAGCTTTGCCGAATGCCGGGCATGACGCCGGGCATCTAAAGGATCACGAACATGGCGACGATTACCGCGGGGATGGTCAAGGATCTGCGCGAGCGCACCGGCGCAGGCATGATGGACTGCAAGGCTGCCCTGGACGACACCAAGGGCGACATCGAAGCCGCGATCGACATGCTGCGCAAGAAAGGCCTCGCCAAGGCCGCCAAGAAGGCTGGGCGCGTGGCCGCCGACGGCCTCATCGGCGTGGTCGTGTCTGGCAACAAGGGCGCCGTGGTCGAGGTCAATTCCGAGACCGACTTCGTCGCGCGTAACGATCTGTTCCAGGGCCTCGTGAAGATGATCGCGCAGGTCGCAATCGATCACGGCGACGACGTCGAGAAGATCAAGACGTCAAAGGTCGGCAGCACGGCGGTCGCTGATGCGATCTCGGAAACCGTTGCCAAGGTCGGCGAGAACATGACGCTGCGTCGCGCCAAACGCCTGTCGGTCGGGCAGGGCGCGGTGGCGAGCTATGTGCATTCGGCCGTGACCGACGGTCTCGGCAAGATCGGCGTGCTGGTCGCGCTTGAGTCCGGCGGCAAGGCTGACGTGCTGGCCGACCTCGGTCGCAAGCTTGCGATGCATGTCGCGGCGTCCAACCCGCTGGCGATCGATCCTTCGGGCCTCGACCCGGCTGTCGTCGCACGCGAGAAGGACGTGATGGCGGAGAAGTTCCGGCAGCAGGGCAAGCCGGACAACATGATCGCCAAGATCGTCGAGTCCGGGCTGAAGACCTACTACAAGGAGGTCTGCCTGCTCGATCAGCCGTACATCCACGACTCGGGCAAAACCGTCGCGCAGGCCGTCAAGGAAACCGAGGGCGCTGCGGGTGGTCCGATCAAGGTCGCCGCGTTCGTTCGCTTCGCGCTCGGTGAAGGGATCGAGAAGGCCGAGAGCGACTTCGCTGCCGAAGTCGCCGCGGCCGGCGGCAAGGCCTGACCACCCACAGGAACGTGTGGGCTTGCCGGGCGGCGTTGCTGCGCCGCCCCGGCTAGACGCTTATGATCGGCGCCCGAGTCGGCGGGGGACTGCATGGCTAAGCCAGCCTATCGGCGCGTGATCGTGAAAATCTCCGGCGAGGCGCTCAGCGGCCAAGCCGGCTTCGGGCTCGATCAGCCGACCGTGCAGCGCATCGCGACCGACCTGGTCGGAGCGCACAAGCTCGGAACCGAGATCGGTGTGGTTGTCGGGGGTGGCAACTTCCTGCGCGGGGCGCAGATCGCCGGTAAGGCGATTGCGCGCGAGACCGCCGACACCATGGGCATGCTGGCCACGGTCATGAACGGCTTGGCCCTTGAGGCGGCCATCGCCGCGGCGGGGGGTAGTGCGCGCACGTTGTCCGCGCTCGCCATGCCGCAGGTCTGCGAAAGCTATTCGCGCCAGCGCGCCCTCAAGCACTTCGAGGAGAACCGCATCGTGATCTTTGCCGGCGGCACCGGCAATCCGTATTTCACGACCGACACGACCGCGGTGCTGCGCGGCGCCGAAATGGGCTGCGACGCCGTCCTCAAGGCCACCAATGTCGACGGGGTCTACGACGCCGATCCGAAGGCCAATCCCAAGGCTAAACGCTTTGAAAGGCTTACCCACAAAGAGGCTATCGACCGCGACCTGAAGGTGATGGATGCGACGGCCTTTGCGCTTGCCCGCGAAAACCATATGCCTATCATTGTATTCTCGATTTGGCAGACCGGCGCTGTGGAGGCAGTACTGCGCGGGAACGCCAAGGCGACGACCGTGAGCGGGTGAGGCGGCAAACGCTCCGGTGATGGGTGCGCTGCATCGATCTAGCCGGCGCGACGCTTTCGACTTGAACAGAGACCACGGCCCCGATTTCCGGCCGTCCGCGTGTGAGAGGCTCCCATGGTAGCCGCAACCTATGACCTCAATGAACTCAAGCGCCGCATGCAAGGCGCCCTGCAGGTGCTCAAGCAGGAACTCGCGGGTCTGCGCACCGGTCGCGCTTCTCCGAACCTGCTCGATCATGTGCAGATCGAAGCCTATGGTTCGCACATGCCGCTCAATCAGCTTGCGACAGTCTCGATTCCAGAGCCGCGGATGATCAGCGTCCAGGTCTGGGACAAGAGCATGGTGAAGGCGGTCGAGAAGGGCATCATCGCTGCCAACCTCGGCCTCAATCCAGCCACCGATGGACAGGTGCTGCGCTTGCGCATGCCGGAACTCAACGAGGAGCGCCGCAAGGAACTCGCCAAGATCGCGCACAAATTTGCGGAGACCGCGCGCGTGGCGGTTCGCCATGTCCGGCGCGACGGCCAGGAATTGCTCAAGAAACTCGAAAAAGACAAGAAGATCAGCCAGGACGAACACACCCGTTTCTCGGGTGAGGTGCAGAAGGCGACCGATCAGTCCATCGCGGACATCGATCAGGCGTTGGCCACCAAAGAAAAAGAGATCATGACGGTCTGAGGGCTTCCTGGCCCCGGAGAACTTGATGGCGGAACGCGAAGATCCGGTCTCCTCGGACACACCATTCGGTGTGCCGCGTCACATCGCTATCATCATGGATGGTAACGGTCGCTGGGCGGCGCAGCGCGGGCTGCCGCGTGGCGAAGGCCACCGGCGCGGGGTCGAGGCGCTGCGGCGCACAGTCCGCGCGGCAGGCGAGCTCGGCGTGCGCGTGCTCACGATTTTCTCGTTCAGCTCGGAAAACTGGTCGCGTCCCAAGCAGGAGATCATCGATCTGATGGGGCTCTTGCGGCGCTTCATCCGCAACGATCTTGCCGAGCTGCACGGCAGCAACGTGCGAGTGAGGGTGGTGGGCGAACGTGCCGATCTCGAGCCGGAAATCCGCCGCCTGCTCGAAGAGGCGGAGGAACTCACCAAGAGCAACAGCGGGCTGTTGCTGGTCGTCGCCTTCAACTATGGCGCCCGGGATGAGATCGTGCGGGCGGCGCGACAGATTGCCGGTGACGTCGCGGCCGGACGCATCAAGCCCGACGCGATCGACATCGAAATGTTCGCGAGCCGCCTCGACACTGCCGGCATTCCCGATCCGGATTTGATCATTCGAACGAGCGGCGAGCAGCGCTTGTCGAACTTCCTGCTGTGGCAGGCAGCCTACAGCGAACTGGTCTTTATCCCCGTGTACTGGCCCGACTTCGATCGCGCGGCGCTCGAGAGCGCGATTGCCGAGTATCAGCGGCGCGAACGGCGGTTCGGTGGGCTGGCAGCGCGAACGGGATCTTGATCGTGCGACCGGACCGGCGCGTACAGGCGGCACCCATGCAGCAAGCGGCCGCTCCTCGCAGCGATTTGCCCAAGCGTCTCGCTTCCGGCGCCGTCATGGCGGCATTGGCGCTCGCCACAGCATGGTTCGGCGGCCCCGTGTTCGATGCGTTCTGGGCGCTCGCCGCGATCCTGATTTTATGGGAGTGGGTTCGCATGCCTCCGGCGACCAAGCGGCTGCCGTGGGTCGCACCCGGGCTCGTTTATGCGGGCGTGGCGTTTCTGGCGCCGGTTCTGCTTCGCGCCGACGAGCCCTTCGGGATGCTCGCTATTCTCTTCCTGTTTGCGGTGGTGTGGGCAACCGACATCCTGGGCTACGCAGTGGGCCGCCTCGCCGGCGGCCCTAAACTGTGGCCCGCGGTAAGTCCAAAGAAGACCTGGTCGGGAGCGCTTGGCGGAACCGCCGGTGCCGCGCTGGCGGGGGCCGCAATCGCCCATCTCAATGGTCTGATCCTGCCAGCGATCATCGCCCTGTCGGTCGGCTTGTCGATCGCCGCGCAGGCCGGCGACCTGCTGGAATCCGCGATCAAGCGCAAGTTCAACGTGAAGGATGCCAGCCAGCTGATCCCGGGCCATGGCGGAGTTATGGACCGGCTCGACGGGTTCATCATTGCGGCACTGATTGCTCTGCTGGTCGGCGTCGCGCGCGGCGGCATGATGAATCCGGCGCGCGGACTGCTGGCATGGTGACGGGCATGACCAACCAACGCTCGGTCACTCTCCTCGGCGCCACGGGTTCGATCGGCGGCAGCACGGTCGATCTCCTGGTCCGCCACCGCGCGCGTTTTCGTGTTGAGGCTGTCACCGCCGCATCGAACGCCAAAACCTTGGCCGCGCTCGCGCGCAACGTCGGCGCGCGCTTCGCCGCGATCGCGGAGCCTGCCCATTACGCCGAGCTCAAGGATCATCTGTCGGGAAGCGGAATTGAAGTCGCAGCAGGTCCGGAAGCGCTCGTAGAGGCCGCGGCACGTCCGGCCGACTGGGTCATGGGGGCGATCACCGGTGCCGCAGGCCTGCGCCCGACCCTCGCGGCGGTCGCCCGCGGTGCAACGGTCGCACTTGCCAACAAAGAGTGCCTCGTCTGCGCTGGCAGGCTGTTCATGCGCGAGGCGGCGAGGGCGGGGGCGACGGTCCTTCCGGTCGATTCCGAGCACAACGCCGTGTTTCAGGCCTTGGCGTCCGGCCGGCGGCAAGACCTGAGCAAGATCATCCTGACCGCCTCAGGCGGACCGTTCCGGACGTGGCCGCTCGAGCGGATGCGTGAAGCGACGGTCGAACAGGCGCTCCGTCATCCCAACTGGGCAATGGGCAAGAAGGTCACAATCGACTCCGCGACCATGATGAACAAAGGGCTGGAACTTATTGAAGCTCATCATCTTTTCGCAGCTCCGTCGGAGCTTATCGACATCCTCGTCCACCCCCAATCGATCATTCACAGCATGGTCGAATTCCGCGACGGGTCGGTTATCGCCCAGCTCGGCTCCCCGGACATGCGCGTACCAATCGCGCATTGCCTGGCGTGGCCGGAACGCATGGAAGGCGCAGCCCCGCGGCTCGATCTCGTCCAGATCGCGAGCCTCACCTTCGAGGCGCCGGATCCGGCCCGCTTCCCCGCCATCGCGCTGGCGCGCAAGGCGCTGGTAGCCGGCGGCGGTGCGGCAACCGCGCTCAACGCCGCGAACGAAATAGCCGTGGACGCTTTTATCAATCGGCGCCTCGGCTTTGCCAGAATCGTCGCACTGGTAGAGGAGACGATCTTGGAAACGGAACGGCGCGGCCTGCTCAAGGAACCCGAGAGCATCGACGATGCACTAAATATTGACCATGTTTCCCGATCGCTGGCCCGGGAACTGCTGCCGCAAGTCGCCGCAATGGCGTCGTAAACAATCCGCTAAATGGATCAATAGAAGGTCGTAGGCGAGGCGTTCATGCTGGATAGCATCGTGTCGGGGGCGAGTTTGTTCGGGAACGGCATCATTGGATACATTGTGCCGTTCTTGTTCGTGCTCACGATCGTCGTTTTCTTTCACGAACTCGGCCACTTCTGGGTTGCCCGCCGTTGCGGCATCAAGGTGCTCGTCTTCTCGATTGGCTTCGGTCCGGAATTGTTTGGGTTCAACGACCGCCACGGGACGCGCTGGAAAGTGTCCGCGGTTCCGCTCGGGGGCTATGTCAAATTCTTCGGCGATGAAAACGCCGCCAGTGTTCCCGACACTGATTCACTCGCCTCCATGAAGGAGAGCGACAAGCGCGTCAGCTTCTTCCATCAGCCGGTGCTCTCGCGCGCGGCCGTCGTGGCGGCCGGACCAATAGCCAACTTCATCCTGGCGATCGTCATCTTCGCCGGCATCTTTGCGATTTACGGCAAGCCTTCGACGGCAGCGCGCGTCGACACGGTGCAAGAGAGCAGCGCCGCTGCAGCCGCCGGGTTCCGTCCAGGCGATGTCGTGTTGTCGATTGATGGGCGAGCAATCGACAGCTTCTCCGACATGCAGCGGGTGGTCTCGACCAGCGCGGGGCGCCGGCTCGAGATCGTTGTCGATCGGGGCGGTGTCCACCAGACGTTGGTGGCGACGCCGGAATTGCGCGAAGTGAAGGACAGCTTTGGCAACGTCCATCGGCTCGGCGTGCTGGGCATCAGCCGCGCCATGGGGCCGGAAGATTCGAAAATGCAGCCGGTCAATCCGGTTACGGCGGTATGGCTCGGTGCCCAGGAAACCTGGTTCGTGGTCGACCGGACCATGTCCTACCTAGCGGGCGTCGTAATCGGGCGTGAGAAGGCCGACCAGCTTGGCGGGCCGATCCGCATCGCGCAGGTGTCGGGGCAGGTCGCTTCGGTGGGTATTGTGGCCTTGATCCACCTTGCCGCGGTGCTTTCCGTCTCGATTGGGCTGCTCAATCTGTTTCCGGTGCCCTTGCTCGATGGCGGTCATCTTATGTTCTACGCGATCGAAGCAATTCGGGGCCGTCCGCTGTCGGAACGGGCGCAGGAGTTCGGGTTCAGGGTCGGGCTCGCGCTGGTCGCGATGTTAATGATATTTGCGACCTACAACGACATCCGCAATTTGGCCCCATCCTGATGCTAGAGGATGCGGGGCCAAAGTTCTGAGAAGTCTGGGCAAAACGGGGCGGCAGGGGCAGTTTGCAGGTCGGCAGAAACACGTTACAACTGGGGCAAATCACGCCGCCGGGTGGGACGGGCGACCGCAGGGGATTTTGAGGGCGTAGCGCGGATGGGACTGAACTGGTGCGGAGTAAGGGGGCTGGGCGTCGCCGGCTTGGTCCTCGCGGGGGTGCTTTTGGGTCCGCTTGCCAGCCCTGGCGGGTTGCGCAGCGTTGCCTACGCACAATCACACACAGACATAGTCGTTGAGGGCAACCGCCGCGTCGAAGCCGACACCATTCGCGCCTATTTCCGCCCTGGTCCGGGCGAGAAGCTCGACACCGCCAAGATCGATAGCGCCCTTAAAGCGCTCTATGCGACCGGCCTGTTCCAGGACGTTCGCATCCGCAATGCCAACGGGCGCCTGATCGTCACCGTCATCGAAAACGCCGTGATCAACCGCGTTGCGTTTGAAGGCAACTACAAGGCCAAGGACGAGCAACTCGCCTCGGAACTCCAGTCGAAGGCGCGCGGGACGTTTTCGCGCGCGGCCGTGCAATCCGACGTGCAGCGCATCGTCGACATTTATCAGCGCAGCGGTCGCTACAACGTTCGCGTCGACCCCAAGATCATCGAACTGCCCAACAACCGCGTCGACCTGGTCTTCGAGATCAAGGAAAACGAAAAGACCACCGTTCAGAAGATCATTTTCGTCGGCAACAAGTCGTTCGGCGACTATCGCCTGAAGAACGTCATCAAGACCGCGCAGACGGACTGGCTGAGCTGGATCAAGAGCAACGACTTCTTCGATCCCGACCGGGTCGAAGCCGACCGCGAGCTATTGCGCAAATTCTATCTCAAGAGCGGGTACGCAGACGTGCGCGTGACGTCGGCCGTCGGCGAGTACGATCCCTCCGACAAGGGCTTCACCGTCACCTACACGATTGAAGAGGGCGATCTCTACCGGTTTGGCGCCGTGGACATTCGCTCCAATGTCAGCACCGTCGACGGCGAGGCGCTGCGATTCCGCCTGCGCACGCAGCCAGGCGGCATCTACAACGCAGACAACGTCGACCGCACCGTCGAAGACATGACGATCGACATTGCGCGCCGTGGCTATCCTTTTGCTGCGGTGCGGGCGCGTGGTGAGCGCGACTTTCAGGCCAAGGTGGTGAACCTGCTTTACACCATCGAAGAGGGCCCGCACTCCTACGTCGAACGCATCAACATCCGCGGCAATTTCCGCACCCGCGACTACGTCCTTCGGCGTGAGTTCGACATTGCGGAGGGCGACGCCTACAACCGCGCGCTGATCGACCGCGCCGAGCGGCGCCTCAAGAATCTCAACTACTTCAAGTCGGTCAAGATCACCAATGAGCCGGGTTCGGCGCCCGATCGCATCATCGTCAACGTGGACGTCGAGGAGCAATCGACCGGCGAATTCTCGTTCTCGGGTGGCTACTCGACTGCTGACGGTGCACTCGGCGAAGTATCCGTTGGCGAACGCAACTTCCTGGGCCGCGGCCAGACCGTTCGCGCTGCGCTCCAGTATGGCCAGCGCACGCGTGGCTTCGATCTGTCATTCGTCGAGCCATTCCTGCTGGGCAACAGAATCGGCCTCGGGCTCGATGTCTTCGGCAAAGAATCTATCGCTTCGACCTACCTGTCGTACAATTCGCGTACCGTCGGCGGCACCATCCGCCTTGGTATTCCGCTGACCGACCAGCTCAGCAGCCAAGTTCGTTATCAGGCCTATACGCAGCGCATCACGCTGCCGTCCCAGTTGGCGGATTGTTCGGTGTCCAACCCGGCGCCGAATTGTTACCTGAACGGCGAAGCGTCGATGGCCGTGCGGCGCGAACTCGCGCAGGGCGAGGTGTTGGTTTCGGCCGTGGGTTACAACCTGACCTACAACACGCTGGACAACAACCGCTTCCCGACCGGCGGCCTCTTCATCGACTTCAAACAGGACTTCGCGGGCGTCGGCGGCGATGTGCGCTTCATCAAGTCGATGGTCGACGTCAAGCATTTCACTGAGTTGATGCCTGACTGGGTCGGCCTGATCCGCGTCCAGGGCGGTCATGCTTCGGGATGGGGTGGCCAGGATCTGCGCATGCTCGATCATTTCCAGGGCGGCCCTAACATGGTGCGCGGCTTCGCGCCGGCCGGCTTTGGCCCGCGAGACCTGACGCCGGGCACCAACCTCGATGCGCTGGGTGGCTCGATCTACTGGGCGACGACGTTCGAAGTGCAGACGCCGTTGTTCTTCGCGCCCAAGGATTTCGGCATGCGGCTCGCGATGTTCGCCGACGCCGGCCAGGTGCTCGACTACAAGGGTCCGACTTCGTGGCCCGTCTCGATCGGCGGCACCGGCGAGACGCTTACGCTGCCGACCGACAACCCGATTCGGTCGTCGATCGGCGCCGGCATCCTGTGGGAATCGCCCCTGGGTCCGCTGCGCTTCGACATCGCCCAAGCGATCACAAAGGCATCGTACGACCGGACGCAGATCTTCCGCTTCGGCGGCGGCACGAAGTTCTGAGCTCGCACGCTTCGTCGTTGGAGATATGACCGAACTGCGCTTCGTAGCAAAACCGGTGCCGATGACGATCGCCGAGATCGCGGCGCTAACCGGCGCGGAGCCGCTTGCCTCGACGCCGCTCGATCGAGCGATCAGCGGCGTCGCGCAACTCGACCGCGCCGGGCCAACCGATCTTGCCTTTCTCGACCACGCTAAGTACTCCGGTCAGCTCCCAAGCACCCGCGCCGGCTGCTGCTTGATCGCCGAACGTTTCGTCGAACAGGTGCCTCCGCACGTAGGCGTATTGCGGGCACGCGAGCCGTATCGCGCCTTCGTCACGGTGGCACGTAAGCTGTTTCCTGAGGCGCTGCGCCCGTCGTCGCTGTTCGCCGCAAGCGGCACGGCACCGGGCGCCATCGTCCACTCCTCGGCACGCCTTGAAAGCGGCGTGACCGTGGATCCCGGCGCGGTCGTCGGACCAAGCGCGGAGATCGGAGCCGGCAGTGTGATCGCAGCAGGCGCCGTGATCGGTCCAGACGTTCGCATCGGCCGCGATTGTTCAATCGGGGCGGGAGCGTCGATTACGCACGCCATCATCGGCGATCGCGTCATCGTGCATCCCGGCTGCCGCATCGGGCAGGATGGCTTTGGTTTCGTAATGGGCGCCGGGGGGCATCTCAAGGTCCCGCAAATTGGTCGCGTCATCATTCAGGACGATGTCGAGATCGGCGCTGCGACCACCATCGACCGCGGTGCGTTTCGCGACACGGTGATCGGCGAAGGCACGAAGATCGACAACATGGTTCAGATCGCCCACAATGTCGTAATTGGCCGGCATTGCGTGATCGTTGCGCAATCCGGGATTGCCGGCAGCGCTGCACTGGGAGATTACGTCGTGCTTGGCGCGCGCGTCGGGGTCGTCGATCATGCAACGGTTGGTGAAGGTGCCCAACTCGCTGCCACCGCGAACGTGCACGCCGATGTGCCGCCGGGCGCGCGTTGGGGCGGCACGCCCGCAAAGCCCGTGAAGGAGTGGTTCCGGGAGCTGAAATGGATTGCGCGAATGTCTGCGCGCGGTGACAAGGAGACACTCGTCGACCAGGGCAAGACTCATGAATGACGCACTCACGATCGAATCCGTAACGATCGCGCAGATCTTGAAATCACTGCCGCATCGCTATCCGTTCCTGATGGTCGACCGTCTCATGCAGGTGCGCGGCGACGATTTCGCGATTGGCATCAAGAACGTCACGTTCAACGAACCGCAGTTCCAGGGTCATTTTCCCGGCAACCCGGTATTTCCCGGAGTGCTGATTCTCGAAGGCATGGCGCAGACTGCAGGCGTCATCTGCGTACTCTCGTTGCCCAGTCACGAACGCGCTCAACTCGTCTACTTCCTGACCATCGACAAGGCGAAGTTCCGTAAGCCCGTGATCCCCGGCGACCAGATCGAATATCACGTCACCAAGCTCAAACGACGACGCAACATGTGGTGGTACCGCGGCGAGGCTAAGGTCGGCGGCGAGATCGTCGCCGAAGCGGAGCTCGGCGCCATGATCGCGGACGCCTGAGTATAATGACGCAGGTCGACCCTACAGCGCGGATTGAGCGCGGCGCACGGATCGCTTCCGACGCGATCATTGGTCCTTACTGCGTCATCGATTCCAGCGTCGTCATTGGAGAGAAATGCCACCTCAAAGCGCATGTCCACGTGACCGGCCACACGAGCGTCGGCGCGCGGACAAAGATTGCACCGTTCGTCTCGCTCGGGGGCGCGCCGCAATCGGTGAAGTACAAGGGCGGCCCGACCCGGCTGGTGATCGGCGCCGATTGCGACATCCGCGAGAATGTCACGATGAATATCGGGACCGAGGACGACCGCGGCGTTACCGAAATCGGGGACCGCTGTTTTGTGATGGCCGGCACGCACGTCGCGCACGACTGCCAGATCGGCAACGACGTTACCTTTGCGAACAATATTCTGCTGGCCGGCCATGTGAATGTTGGGGATCGAGTTGTATTCGGCGGCGGCGCCGCGGTGCGTCAATTCGTGCGCATCGGAGAAGGCGCGATGATTGTCGGTCTCAGCGGAGTGCGCGCTGATGTGATCCCCTACGGCTTGGCGCATGGACCGCTCGCCGACCTCGTGGGTCTCAACGTAGTCGGTCTGCGGCGCAGCGGCGTGGCAC
>Ga0105245_10003203_pt1 | contig 14646 bp, 8 predicted proteins | sample KBSM54metaG_FD_81523 | JGI IMG/M metagenome (GOLD analysis project Ga0105245, IMG submission 81523) | Miscanthus rhizosphere microbial communities from Kellogg Biological Station, Michigan, USA - KBS M5-4 metaG | ecosystem: Host-associated > Plants > Roots > Rhizosphere > Soil | place: Michigan... | reverse complement strand
CGGGCCGAGAGGCAGTTGCTGGCTGCCTGCGACGTACACACCGTGACCAGCGAGCGCGAGCTCGGCCGGCTGCAGGCGCGCAACCCCATCGCGGAAATTCACGTGATCCCCAACGGCGTCGATGTGCAATACTTTGGCGCTCAAGAGCCGGACCCCGGCTTACCTCGAACCAGGCTGCTGTTTGCCGGCTCCATGGATTACAGTGCCAATGTCGACGCAGTGGTGTGGTTCGTCAACAATATGTGGCCCGAACTGCGCCGCCAGCATCCGGGACTTTCATTTACCGTCGTGGGGCGCGACCCGACGCCTGTGGTCCGTGCGCTTGCCGATGATCGTGTCAGTGTCACGGGCACCGTTCCCGACGTCCGGCCGTATTATTCCGGCGCGCTCGCCGCGGTAGTACCGCTACGCATCGGCAGCGGAACCAGGCTCAAAATCCTGGAGGCGATGGCCGCCGGCATTCCCGTGATTTCGACCAAGCTGGGGGCGGAGGGGCTTGACCTTGAAGACGGCACGCACCTGCTGCTCGCCGATTCCGCCAGTGAAATGATCGCCGCCGTGAGCCGGTTGGCGAGCTCCCCGGAATTGTGGCTGCGCCTGTCGCGGTCCGGCCGCGAGGTGGTTTCGCGATTATACGATTGGCGCGCGCTCGCCGAGGATTTGTACCGTCTCCATTGCGCCGCAGTCGACCGCGCGCGGCAGCGGACAACTTAAGCTCTGCCGCATCACTTCACTGCACGACCAATATCATCGGGTCCGCGCTAGCCAGCGTCTGGCCGCCCGCCGACAGGTAAACCAGTTGGGCGACGTGATTGCCTTGCCGTGCGTCGGCCTGCACCGCGCATGGCGAAGAGGAGCAAGTCTGCGTTACGACGACGCCGGACGGCTGCGTCAGCGTGATCCTGGCCTGGGTGGCCTGAGGCACGCCGGCCGTGCTGAAGCTTACCCACAAGGTCCGGTTCACGGCCGGAGCCAGTCCGCCCAGACGCCACGCCAGATGGTTGTCGATTCCCGGCGCTCCGAATGCTTCGCCGAAATTCTTGCCTAGATTGGAAAACACATAGCTGCCGGGGATGCATGGCGCGGTATAGCCCGCATTGCAGTCTCGCGCTCCAGCTGCTACATCTCCGATAAAACCGTCGCAGAAGGGGCCGGCGCAACTTGTGGCGTTCTGCCCTATACCAGTGCTGCTGTCGGGCCCGGTGGCGGGACCACCCAACGTGGCGGAATAGCATTCGTCTCCCCAGTCCTTATACATCGCTATGCCGGTGGTGTTGTACAACCAGCCCATGGATCCGCACCCCGTGCGCGTCAGGTTGCGATCTCCCGTGCTTCCGAAACAAAAGGTAGCCAGGGAATTGCACACAGTAGGGGGAGAGGGAGCCACCGAGTATGCGCTTCCGCTCACGTTCACTGTTTCACCGTAAAGGCCAAAGGCCAGCGAAAGAGTGGCGGACGTATCGCTAGCGCAAGCCGAGATCTTATACACGGTTCGCGGCGTTTGAATGCCTACGAAGTGGGCTCCGTCACAATATCCGGCGCTCAACCAGTGAGTACCGGTCCCGGCCAACGCCTTTGATCCGATAGTGATCGCCACGCTGCCCGCTGGATTGAAAACCGTCTCCTGGTCGCTGGACTGGCTGTTCACTTCGTAGTAATCGCCGCGGTCAACCGAGTCTCGGCCATAGTTGACGACCCAAGCCTGGGCCTTCTTGATCGCCGTCAGGGCCGAGGCGGCGAGGCTGGTGCTGTTGCAGCCCTGCGAACTGGTATCGTTCAGCGATTCATAGGCTGCCTCCATCGCCTTGAGGTTGATCGCTTCGCGCCACGGCGCTCCCTCATAGGTGAAGGGCGCCGTAAAGGACTTGGGAGCGGAAACGTAGCTGGGGTTCAGAGCATATTCGTTCTCCCCCCAGCTCCCGTCCGCTGACTGCTTCGAGTTCCAGACCGGGACATACGTGCTGAGCCACGAACAATATTGCGCGTGCCGCGTGGAGTCACTGTCGGTCTTGGCCCCCAGCGCGGCGTCCCACAGTGCATAGCCGGCTTCGCGGTTATCGATCGCGGGACTGCCCCCGGGGTCGCCGAAGAGAGCTATTAACTTCTGCACTTCGAGGTTCAAACCCGGAAACCTTTCACTGTGGCCGTCGAGTGCGCGGAAAAATTGGCTTACCATCGACGCCGCGCGCGGCGACGGATAGTTGTAGCCGTGATCCAGCATCCATTGCCAGTGAATGTCGGCGAATTGCCTGGCTTGCGTCAGGAAAGCGTTGTTGCCGGTGCGGTAATACAATCTGTAAAGTGCGATGCCCACGTCGTAGTAATTCCAGATGGTGGATGGATTTCCATTCAGCCACGCCAGGAAGTTGAGTCCGTTCGAATCCGTCCCGGGCATGAGGTAAGCGTTCTTTCCGCTACCGCCCGGCGCAAAAATGTTCGTCGCGCACGTCACCTGCGTGGCTGACACGTTCGCAATCGGACAGATGATGCGGCCCGTTCCTGGACCATCCGTGCTGTCCCAGCCGATTGCCAGGTAGGCTTGTCCGCTTAGTGGCGTGCGCAGATCCGAAGTGGTTGCGATGGGACTCCCCGGAGTCCACGAAACCGTCCCTGCAAGCTGCGTCCCCAGTTGAGGCGGCGAAGAGAGCGCCGTGGTGGCGATGTTGGTTCCCACGCCGATTTCGGCCAAATCTCCATAGGGCCACGGATTCGCCACGGCATTGGCGATCACCAGTGGTCCTAGCAGATTGTCCATTGCGGGAGACAACCCGGTGACCACCACGGCCTTGGAGTCGGTTGCAACCGCACCCGCTTTAGCTGCCATCGGAGTCGCGCATTGTCCGGTGGAATCACACGCCGAAAGCTGGATGGTGTAGGTCCCTGCCAGCGGCGCAGTGAAGGTCGGGCTAGCCACCGCGCGGCTCGAAAACGCGCCTGTGATCGGGCCGCCTAGCTGCTGCCAAAAATAAGAAATTGTCGCGTTGTCATTCGAGGTGAATGAGGAGCTGGCTAACTGCAGCGATCCGGCCCCGGCTCGAGTGGTGCTGAGTGCCGGCCAGACGTTGAAACGCGCCACCGGCGATAGCACCGGCGTGGCGGTGTAGCCGGCGGCCGCCATCGTCATATTCAGGCCGCGGCCCGAACAGTCATTCCCATTGCCTTCGAGTTCGAAATCCAGTAGGTCCGCGGCGCACGTAGTGTTTCCCGGCGGAGTGCCCAGAGCAACCGTGGCATGAAACGCGCGCACGTAGGAAATATCTCCGTTGAAGCTGCCAACCCCGAAGTTAGATCCGCCATCGTTGGGAGTACCGGATGAGGAAATACTGCACAGGTTGGCACCCAGGTTCGCGCCGGTTTGGTTGTCGAACGCTTCCGCCGTCAATTGCGCGCTGCTCAGCCGCTGGAGCCGAATGGTCACGTCGGTGCCGGCGGCCGGACTAACCGTGCAAGCCGCAGAACCGTCTTGCCACGAGGTCAGCGTAAATCCGCCCGAGAGCGTTCGCACCGAGAATGAGGCGCTACCGTAAACGAATTGAATCGTGGATACGGTCCAAGGCCCATGGACTCGAAATTCAATGCGGAAGGTCGAAAGATTGGTGAAAGGCGCGCTATTGGGGAAGCTTCCGGAGCCCGACCCGGCGCTCAGCGACTGCGACGCGTGAGCAAGGCTTCCCAACAACAGCAGCAGAAGGCTCAGCTTATGATGGCGCGGCATTAGTAGATCGACCTCCACGCGTACGCGTCGCTCGCATCCTTGGCACACACCGTGACAGCATCTTTCACGCCCGTGCCGCCCAGCGTTTGCCAGAAGCGCCCGCGCTGCGAAACATTGCACGCCGGTTGCGTGGCCGCGCTGGCGACGTTCACCGCGGGTGTCATCAGCCGGAACACCGTGCCATCGTGCCAGACGTTGTACAAGCGTCCCGCCACGATGTCTGCGCTGGTGGGGTCGGTGACGCCGTCGGCTTGCTTCACCGTCACGGCTCCCAGCGTGTCGACATTAAGAGTTGTGGCGCCTCCCGCTCCATTCACGTTGGGCTTCCAGGCCAACACCATGCCGGCCGTATACGATTGCAATGTCGGCGACAGCCCACAGGTGTAGACGCTCGACGAGCCGGCGGAACTGCACAGCCACATCGCGCCACTTTGCGCGCTGGCTTTGCTCGGGATAACGCTGGTGTCCACACTCTGTTGAACATTGATCTGCACGCCGGTGTCGGAGATGGTGTTCACTACACCGAGGCCGCCAATCAGGTTCATCACGCCCCGTGAGCCCACCAGTGTTCCGTTGTTGTCGATGGCGAGCGATCCGCCTCCGCCCCCGCCTCCCGACTGCGCCGTCCAGGTGTTGGCGCCGGTGCACCCGTACAAATTCGAGCCGGCTGTGGCGCTGGTCTGAAAGAAAAGGTCCCCAACCGAGCACGTGGACGGCAGGACCGTCCCGGTCTTCACGGGCCGGGTAAACGCGGCCTTGGTGAAATCGACGTTCTTGGTTTGCGAGTCTAGACTGAGCAGGGTCTGGCCGCCGGCCGCGGCCGCCAGCAGCATCGCGAATAAGATTCGGTACATAAACTCTCCTGCCCCAGTAGATACTCACCGCTGCGCTGGCGGGCCTGGATTCAAAGCTGCGAGTTACTCGAAACAAGCGGGATATCCTACCGGAAATGCGTGTGAATGCCGATACTGTTGAGGTAACATCGTAGTTGTGACACTCACCGACAATGTCAGACCATCTCGATAGCCTGGAGGCTGTTCTCAACGCCATTCGCGATGTCACTGGCGTGGCCCTCGAACAGCCGGATCAAGACTTTTATGACGCGGGCGTTACCAGCGTGCAGTCTCTTCCTTTGCTCCTGGAGCTGGAAGACCGCTTTCATGTGACCATCCCGGATGACCAATTCGTTGCGGCGCGCAGCGCGCGGCGTCTGTCGGAAATGATTCAGAATATCGGCAAGAGTGAGTGCGCATGACGCGCTGCACCGTTCGTTTGAACGCCCCAGCCGGCGAGATGGCGCGCGAGGAAATCGGCAAACAGGCTGCGTTTTTGTCGAAGTCCATTGGAAAAGTTTCGTTTTCCGAGGACGGATCCACCATCGAATTCGATGCCGCCGATGACGAAGCGGCCGAAATGCAGACCGCCCTGGAGCGCACTGCCAATCGCATTGTTCGATCGCTGCGCTCACTGGAGCGCAAGGTGGTCTTTGCCAGCACGGCCAGTCCCGCCTTCCCAGGGAACGTGCCGATGGATGGCGTTCACTTTCTGGGAACCGGGCAGGTCGCGCTGTCGGGCATGCCGCTTCGGCTGTTCAATTACTTCGATCGGGTGTTTGAAGATTTCGGCAAACCCTGGCGCGCCGAGCCTTTGCGCACGCCCACGCTGATCCCCTCGCCGGTGCTCTCGCGCTGTGATTATTTCCGCTCTTTTCCGCATAATGTGACCTTCGCGGCGCACCTACGCGAGGAATCGAAACTCATCGACGCGTTCCGCGCGCGTCATCAGGATGCCAACGACGTCGACGACCTGGCGCTGGCCGATATGGATAAGCCGGAGGCTTGCCTGTCGCCCGCAGTGTGCTACCACGTTTATCATTTGCATCAGAACCAGTCCGTGCCCGCCGCGGGTCTGGTGTACGGCATCTGTGGAAAATGCTTCCGCTATGAAAGCTCCAACTTGACCGATCTGCGAAGGCTGTGGGATTTCACGATGCGCGAAGTGGTGTTTCTGGGCGACCGGGAATACGTGCTGGCGCAGCGCGAAAAATCCATCGCCATGATGTCGGAGTTTTTCGTTCAGCACGCCTTGGCGGGCGAGATCCGCACTGCCAGCGATCCCTTCTTTGTCGCTCCCGACGCGATCTCCAAAACCTACTTCCAGTTGAGCTCGGATTCCAAGTATGAGATTTCGCTGATCCTGCCGGAGGGCGAACGGCTCGCCGTGGGATCGCACAATTACCATTCGGACTTCTTCGGCCGGGCGTTCTCCACCCCGGTGGAAGGCGGCGGGCCGATGCATAGCGTGTGTGTCGCGTTTGGCCTGGAGCGCTGGGTGTACGCCTTTCTGCAACAGCACGGCGCCGATCCCTCGGCCTGGCCGGATGTGATGCGCCGGGCCCCTGAGTTTCAGGGTGTCTAGCGTTTGTGGCAATTGAATTCCAACTGGTGCCGGGACCAGAGTTTGCACCTCAGGCCAGCGCGATTCTGACGGCGGCGTGGCCCGCACCAGCTCTGCATTACACGCCGGAATATCTTGGCTGGCAGATGTCCTTTCCCGGTCCAGCGGCGGCGCCGGCGGTGGCGGCGTTTGTCGATTCCAAACCCGCGGGCTTCGCCGGGTCCATCCATCGGCGACTGCGGCATGGATCGGACGTCATCGATGTTTTGTTGGTTTCGTTCGTCGCCGTGCATCCGGATTTCAGGAACCGCGGAATCGCCGGGGGTCTGTATCGAACGTTGCTTGCGGCCATCGCTGGAACGCGCCTTCCCGTCATCACATTCGCGCAGGCAGGTTCCGCCGGGCAGAAAGCGATCGAGCGGGCCTATCCGGAAGCAGGTTTCGAGCTACGCTCTTTAGGATCGTATCCTGGGTTCGCCTGCGCGCCGCGTGCTTCGCAGGAAACGCAGTGGATTTGCGAAGGTACTTCGGCGCTGGATGCGTCGTCGGTCGCGGTTGCGGTGGACATGTGTGCTAACGATCGAAACCTGTTATGGAGCGCGCCCAGTGACGCGCAGTGGAGCCACTGCCTGCAGGATCCCCGCGCACGCCGGCTGTTTTCCCTCAAGTCCAGCGATGGTGAGTTGGCAGCCGCCTGGATGGTTCAGACCGAGTACACGACCGCACAGGGAGTAAGTTCGGTGGCGGGTATCGATTGCGTGTGGCTGAATCGCACCCGGCCGGATCTGCTACCCGGGTTGGCAGCCGCCGTGGCGCGGGTTTCATCCGCGGCTACGGTGGTGAACGCTCCCAGTCTGGCAGGCTTCGATCCGAAACGATTGCGCCAAGCAGGCTTCCGCCAAGTCGGGGCTGGCTTTCATGGCTACTGCGCCACGGCAAGCGGTGCCGCGCGATTGCCGCAGGCTGCGGCGATCAACTGCGAGATCGTGTAACTCGCGCTTTTATGGGCCCTGACGGCATGCGCCGCCCAAAGCGGCGTTTACCACCCGCTGCACATCGATCACGTCGCAGCTAGATGCTCCATCCAGCCGGTTGGTGCATGCGGCAGTTCCAAGGGCCTGGCCGACCATCAACTGCACATCTAAAACGTTGACGATTCCGTCGGTATTTAAGTCGCAGGGCGAGATAGCTAAGCGCCAAGCCAGTGCATTATCGATCCCCGGCGCTCCAAAGGTTTCCCCAAAGTTCTTGCCCAAATTGGAGTAGAGAAAGCTGCCATAAACGCAAGGCGCGGCCTGCGTGTTGCAGCTCGCCGCCGACGCTACCATATCGTTCACAAACCCATCGCAAGCGGGGCCGGAGCACGGCAGCGTTGCCCCGCCGATATTAACCGCAGTGGTCAGCCCTGCCGTCGGGCCGCCCAGCGTAGCCGAAAGACATTCATCCGCCCAAGCCTTATGGGAGCTGTTGAGCGTAACCGAGTACAGCCATGCCATGCCGCCGCAGACAGTACGCGTGAGATTGCGGTCGCCCTTCCCGTCATAGCAGTTGACTGCGGCCGAATTGCAGCTGGTGGATGCGGCCGGCGCCACGGCGATCGGGCTGCCGCTGACATTGGAAGACTCGCCGTATAGGCCAAAAGGCACCGAAAGCGTCGCGGCCGTGTTACTGGCGCAGGATGCAATCTTGTACACTGTGCGCGGAGTATTGATCCCGATGAAATGCGTTCCATCGCAGTATCCGGCAGTCTGCCAGTTGGTTCCGCTCCCGGTCAGAGAGGCGGACCCCTTGGCGATCGAAACAGTTCCCGCCGCCGGGTAGACGGTGGCCTGATCGTTAGACTGGCTGTTCAGTTCGTAGTAGACTCCGCGGTTGCTCGCGTCGCGGCCATAGTTGTTTACCCAAGTCACGGCATTGGTGATCGTGGTGAGCGTGGAGGCCGCCAGGGTGGGGTTATTGCAGCCCTGCGTCGAGGTGTCGTTCAGAGACTCGTACGCCGCTTCCAGAGCCTTAATGTTGATGGCAATGCGCCACGGCGACGTCTCATAGACAAAGGGAGCGGTGAAGGACTTAGGAGCGGCCACGTAGCTCGGGTTCATAACAAATTCGTTCTCGCCCCAGCTTCCATCATCCGATTGCTTCGCGTTCCAGGTGGAGGTGTAGGTCGAGAGCCACGAGCAGTATTGGGCGTGCCGCGTGGGATCGGCGTCGGTCTTCGCGCCCAGTGCGACGTCCCAAAGTGTATATCCGGCTTCGCGATTGTCGATAGCGGGACTGGCGGCGGGATCACCCCATAGACGGACCAGGGTTGAAACTTCCCCGTACAACCCCGGAAATCTTTCGTTATGCCCATCCAGTGCGCGGAAGAACTGCGAGATCATGGAAGCCGCGCGCGGCGCCGGATAGTTGTAGCCGTGATCGATGGTCCACTGCCAAGTGATGTCGGCGTACTGCCGGGCCTGCGTCTGATAGGTGGCATTGCCTGTCCGGTAATACAGCCGGTACAGCGCGATTGCCACGTCATAGTAATTCCACGTCACATTAGGATTGCCGGAAGCCCACGAGTTGAAATCTAACCCGTGCGAATCTGGCGGAGGCGTCAGATACGCCGTCACGCCGGATGACGTTGGAGCAAACATGTTCACGTAGCAGGTAATGGTTGTAGCGGTCACGCTCTGGATCGGGCAAAGAGCGCGTCCGGTCCCCGCTCCGTCGACACTATTCCAGGCGAACACCACCCACTGCTTGCCGCTGAGCGGCGTCCGCAGATCAGCGGTAGTGGTGATGGTGGAACCGCCCTGCGACCATGAAACTGTTCCAGCAAGTGCCGTTCCGAGCGCCGGCGCTGCGGCCAACGCCGCGGGAGCCATATTATTGGCTACTGCGGTTTCCGCGAGATCGCCAAATAGCCACGGAGAATTCCCCGACGGAATCAAGGGACCGATTAAATTGTCTTGGATCGCCGGCAGGCCGGTCTGCACGATGCCCGCGCTATTTACTGCCACCTGACCCCACCCGGCTACGGAGGCTGCGATTAATATAAGTGCGTATTTCATTCTCTTCTCTTCTCCTCTGCGAATTCGACAAGCGCCAGTTCATCTATATATGGGCTACCCGCGTTTCAGGCGGCGACTACCACATCTTTCGCCAGCCCCATCCGCATTCGCGCTTGTGTCGCGTAAGTAGAATAATCGTCACTCTTTCGTAAAAAGCTTAGTTTAGCGCCAAAGCAATGAGCGGGATGAGCTTCGCACGGAGATTTGCGGTTGCACCAGCTCGTTCCCTTGACTGGCGTTCCGCCGCCTGCAGTACGGCATGCTTCCGCGGCTGCCGGACAAGACACTAGTAACCTTCTCGCCGCCTTGTACCACCCCCGGTTGTGGCCCTTAAGCCCCCCCTAACGGTATTCCCATTACTCCCTAGGTAAAAGTCCCACTGCCCCCTTACCGCCCGCGGATCGATAGACAAATGTGACCCGCAATATTCTCTTTAGTACTCTTGTCCTGCTGGGATTACAGACGATTGCCTCGGGGCAGAGCGTAGTGCTCTCGCTCGGATCCGGATCAGGGACGCCGGGGGGTACTGTCACGGTTCCGATCACGCTTGCGTCGACCGGGGGAGCCCAAACCACCGGACTCCAGTGGACCTTCAACTATTCCTCCGATATCGCGAGTGTCACGGTAGTGGCGGGAGCATCTACCAATAATGCGGGGAAATCCCTCACTTGTTCCGGAAACTCCTGTATCGATGCCGGTTTCAACACAACTGTGATTGCCGATGGCACGGTGGCGTCGGCCACGTTCCAAATTGCAGCGAATCCTTCGAACAACCCAATTGCGATTCAGCTGACCAGCGTAGTCGCCACTACCGCAGGCGGCACCTCCATATCTTCCAGCGGCGGGTCGGGATCGATTTCTCTACCGGTGACAACCGCTCTGAGCAGCCTCAGCTGCACCACCTCAACCATTAATACGCCGGGAAGCACTTCCTGTACGGTAGGGTTGAGCGCGGCCGCTACCAGTGGCGGATTCACAGTATCGCTCTCCAGCAATAACGCCAACCTCACAGTGCCTTCGAGCCTAACCGTTGCTTCCGGACAGACCAGCAATACCTTCACGGCAACCGGCGCGCTGGTCAGCACGAATCAGACAGGGGTAGTGACGGCGAGCGCGGCGGGCGTGACAAAGACCAGCACTTTGAGCCTGGTGGCTCCGGCGCAGCTCACATCTGTTGCCTGCGCGCCTTCGACTCTGGGGAGCAGCGCGTCGAGCACCTGTACCGTCACTTTGAACAAGGCCGCCACCAGTGCGGCGACTGTGACGCTCGCGAGCAATAACGGATTGCTTACGGTGCCTGCCAACGTCACTGTGGCGTCGGGCCAAAGCACCGCAACCTTTTCGGCAACTTCGGGAATCGTAAGCAGCAGCCAGAGCGCCATCGTGACCGCGACTCTGAGCGGGCAGAGCCAGCAGGCCACGATCAGCCTGGCCGCCGCTCAATTGAGCAGCTTGAGCTGCTCGCCGGCTAGCGTGAACGCTCCCGGAACTTCCACTTGCACTGCGGCGTTAACGGCGGCCGCTTCCAGCGCCACCAGTGTTACGCTCGCGAGCAACAACGCTAACATCACTGTTCCGGGCAGCCTTAGCATCGGAAGCGGACTGACCAGCGCGACCTTCACCGCCACCGTCTCCGCGGTGACCACCAATCAGTCCGCTCTGCTGACCGCCAGCCTGAACGGCGGTTCACAGACTTTCACGCTCAGCGCAGTGGCTCCCGCGCAGCTCACATCGCTTGCCTGCGCGCCCACGACTTTAGGCAGCAATGCGTCGAGCACCTGCACAGTAACGTTGAACAAGGCCGCCCTCAGTGCGGCGACGGTGTCGCTCGCGAGCAATAACGGATTACTTACCGTCCCGGCCAACGTCACGGTCGCGTTGGGCCAGAGCAGCAACACCTTCACGGCGACTTCGGGAACCGTGAGCAGCAATCAGAGCGCTATCGTCACCGCGACGCTGAGCGGGCAGAGCCAGCAGTTCACCATCAGTTTGGCGGCCGCCGCTCAGTTGAGCAGCTTAAGCTGCTCGCCCGCAACCGTGAATGCTCCGGGGACTTCGACTTGCACCGCCACGCTGACTGCTGCAGCTTCCAGCGCGACTAGCGTGACGCTCGCAAGCAACAACGCAAATGTGACCCTTCCCGGAAGCGTGAGTATCGGCAGCGGACTCAGCAGTGCGGCGTTTACCGCTACCGTCGCCGCAGTGACTTCCGACCAGACCGCTCTGTTGACGGCGACGCTCAACGGCCTATCTCAAACGTTCACGCTCAGCGCGGCGGCTCCGGCGCAGCTCAGTGCGTTGGCGTGCGCGCCTTCAACTCTAGGCAGCAGCGCGTCGAGCACTTGTACGGTGACACTAAACAAGGCCGCTATCAGCGCGTCAACCGTCACACTTGCGAGCAATAACGGATTACTTACAGTGCCCGCCAACGTCACGGTCGCGTCGGGCCAAAGCAGCGCCACCTTCACCGCGACTTCCGGTGTCGTCAGCAGCAGCCAGAGCGCCACCGTCACCGCGACTCTGAGTGGCCAGAGCAAACAAGCCAGCATCAGCCTAGCTGCCGCCGTTCAGATCAGCAGCCTAACCTGCTCGCCGTCTACGGTGGCTGCTCCCGGGACTTCGAATTGCACTGTCACTTTGACTGCGGCCACGTCCGGCGCGGCCAGTGTTTCGCTGCAAAGCACGAACCCGAATATTACTGTCCCTGGAAGTGTCACCATCGGCGCGGGGCTTAGCAGTGCGGCGTTCACAGCCACTGTCGCCGCCGTGACGTCCAATCAGAGCGCCTTACTGACGGGCACCCTCAACGGCTTATCCCAGAGCTTCACGCTCAGCGCGACCGCGTCGGTTTCGGCTCAGCTCACGTCGCTGGTCTGCGCGCCCTCGACTCTGGCCAGCAACGCATCGAGCACCTGCACCGCGACGTTGAACCAGGCCGCCACCAGTGCGGCAATGGTATCGCTCGCGAGCAACAATGGATTGCTTACCGTACCCGCCAGCGTCACGGTCGCGTCGGGCCAAAGCAGCGCCACTTTCAGCGCGTCCTCCGGAACCGTGAGCAGCAGCCAGAGCGCCATCGTCACTGCGACCTTAGGTGGCCAGAGCCAGCAAGCGACCATCAGTCTGGCAGCAGCCGCTGCCGCTCAATTGAGCGCCTTAGCCTGCTCACCAGCTAGCGTGACTGGTCCCGGGACTTCGACTTGCACCGCCACACTGACCGCCGCCACTTCCAGCGCCGCCAGCGTCACGCTCGCGAGCAACAATGGCAGCGTGACTGTTCCCGGAAGTATCAATATCGGCGCGGGACTCAGCAGTGCGACCTTCACCGCCACCGTTGCCGCCGTGTCTTCCAATCAGAACGCGTTACTGACTGCCACCCTGAACGGCGGTTCCATGACTTTCACGCTCACCGCCCAGGCCGCCAAGGGGCAGCCCAAGTCGCTACACTGCTCGCCTTCTGCGCTGTCCAGTAATAAGTCGGGCAAGTGCGCGCTGACCTTGGACGCCGTCGCCCCTACCGATTCAGTGGTGTCGATCACCAGCAGCAGCGCCTTGCTTTCCGTGCCCACCAGCGTCACTGTACCGGCGGGCCAAAGCAGCGTCACGTTCGACGCAAACTCGGGAACTGTGGGCGCCAGCCAGAACGCCATCGTTACAGCTGACTTGAATGGCCAAAGCCAGCAGGCCGTCATCGCCCTGGCCGCGGCGGTGAATTGCCAGGAATTCCAAACCTCGCCGGGCGGTCTCTGCATGATTCAGGACGTTTTCCCTTGGGTCGCTTTTGGCGGCGGCTGGGAAAGCCGGCTGAGCGCGGGGAACGTCTCCGGTGCTACCGGCGGCGGAACCATTCAGTTCAGCTTCACGATTCTTCCCGCCGTGCCCGCTACCGGCGACGCGCAAAATCATATGCCGGCCTTCTTCAAAGACAGCGTCAGCGGGCAAACGCAGGTTGCCGAGACCGCAACTTACGCCCTGAGCTCCGGCGGATCTGTGGCCGTCGATTTTCTGTCCCCGGCCGCCGGCTGCGACAGCCAGGGCCTAAATTGCGCGAGTTCGCCGGACGTCAATACCAGCGCATATGGCTCACTACTGGTGCAATACGTCGCCGACAATCCGGCTTTTTTGAGAGGCATTGCCAAAGCTCAATTGACCTTAATGGCGAACGTGTCAAGCGCCGATTCCGGCTGGCAGACCACCGAACGTGAAATGCCTGCCGCCAATCTGTGGACAGCGCCGGTCTCCGTGAGCGCAAATCCGGCGGCGAATCCGCAGACCAATCAGCAGGCTTCGGCCGCTCTCGCGAATCCGGGCCCGTCCGCGATTACCGTGCGCGGAACACTCTACGATCAAAATGGCGTTAGCGTTACTTTCAGGGATTTCCAAGTTCCCTCTCTGGGCGCGGTGGCACTCGCTTTTTCTCAGGATCCAAGCCAACCCTTCGGCGGCTTCGGACCAGCTATGTTCCCTGAAGGCCAGGATTTCAACGGTCTGGTTGCGTTTCAGGTCATCTCTCCGAACGGTGGAGCCGTCGCGGCCATGGTTCTTCAGGATGTAGGCAACGCAGTGTCGAGTGTCGAACTGAACTCGCAGGGTCTGTCAGGCGCGAGCTCCGGCGCGACCTCCGCGACTCGCTGCGCGGAATTCGCAATGGCCGCGGATGGATCATGCAGCGTTCAATACACGCTCCCCTGGGTAGTTTTCGGCGGTGGCTGGGAGAGCCGCTTGAAAGCCGGAAACCCGCCAAGTCCGTCATCCGGCGCCGTGCAGTTTAGCTTCAGGCTGCTTCCCGCGGTATCCACGGCTAACGGTTCGCAAAACCATTTGCCGGCCTATTACACCGATAATCGGACGAGCCAGACGCAGCTTGGTGAAAGCGCAACCTATACGCTGAGCGCCGGTCAGTCGGTGGACGTCCACTTCCTGTATCCGCCGGATGGTCCGGGCGCGCTTTCGTTTGGTTCGGTCGTGGTGCAGTATTCCTCGTTCGATCCCGGCACCCTGAGAAGGCAGGCCAACCCGCAGTTGGCGTTCCTGGCGCGGCCCAGTGGCGCAGCGTACTCTTCACAGATTACGGAGCGGGCAGCGGTTGCCGCCAATACCTGGATGGCGCCAGTCGCGATGAGTGCGAACCCGAATGCCAATCCTCAAGCGTCTCAACAAGCATCCGCGGCAATTAACAACCCGGGCTCAACGCCGCTGACCGTGAGAGGCACTCTGCGCGATCAAAACGGCAATGTTGTGACCTACAACGATTTCCAGATCCCCGCCTACGGTGCGACCGGCATCGTGTTTTCATGGGACCCTGGTCAGCCGTTTGGAGGGTTCGGAAGTGCCGCGTTCCCGCAGGGACAGGATTTTAACGGCTGGGTCACCTTCGATGTCACGACCCCCGGCAGCAGCGGAGTGAGCGTGCTGGTCCTGCAGTATGTGGGCAGCACAATTTCCGGTGTCAACGCGCAAGCGTTGCCATAACGGTCG
>Ga0105245_10003201_pt1 | contig 14647 bp, 25 predicted proteins | sample KBSM54metaG_FD_81523 | JGI IMG/M metagenome (GOLD analysis project Ga0105245, IMG submission 81523) | Miscanthus rhizosphere microbial communities from Kellogg Biological Station, Michigan, USA - KBS M5-4 metaG | ecosystem: Host-associated > Plants > Roots > Rhizosphere > Soil | place... | reverse complement strand
TCCAGACACCGCCGGCGCGCGAGTTGTTCCCGGTGTTCCTCGCGGTCAAAGAACTGTGGAAGTGGTCGTACGCCCAAGACGCCGCCTATCGGGCGCGGCGCGAGGCGGCGGTCGCATGACCCCGCATCAACGCTGGCTTTTGTCGGCGGCGAAAGAGGCCCAGGACTACTTTGACCGCCGGGTCCAGGGCCGGCCATCTCGCGGGCCCTATGAATTGATCGGGTTGGGCCGGACCTTGGCGGCGGCGATCCGGGCGGTGGAAGACGACGAGCGGACGGACAAGGAGACGGCGGCATGAAACAGCAATCCGTGGCGTCGTTACCCGAGCATCAGCAGGACGCGGCCATGCACGATGTGGACGTAGCGACGGAGCGGTATCCCTCCATCCGCGTGGACGATTGCTCATTGCATGTCTTCGAGACCCGTGGCGAATGGGAAGTCTGGCTCAATAACGAGGACCACGATTTTACCGGCCTGTGTCTGTCCATTGGCGCGACGCGTGACGACGCGGTCACCGCCGCCGTGCGGATCTTGGAAGCGGCCACGGAGAAGTTGCAAGGCCCGCCGTGGTGAGGCAAATCGATCTGTTCGCAGGTCTGACACGGTGGGAGATTCCGACCCGCCATATTTCGTGGGTGGGTGGGCGCGTCACGATTGGGGCGCACTGTGTGGATCTGGCGTGGCCGTGGTGGACGCCGTGGCAACCGTGGAACGACTGATGCCGACCTTTCCTAAACCGCGCCCAATCCTTCACGACAGAGTGGCCGACAAGCGCGCCCAGGAAGCGAAGCGGCGCGCGTTTCAGCGGGCGGTGTGGACGCGGGACGATGGCGTGTGTGTGTACTGCGGACGCATCGTGCGGCATCTGCTGGCGCTGAGTCCCGCCAGGGGTGAGTGTCATCACGTCAAGCCCGTTAGTACCTATCCAGAGCTGAGATATGTGGTCGCGAATGCGGTGTTGCTGTGTCTAACTTGCCACCAACGCGCGCAACGCCACGAGATCACGGTGGAGGCGCCACGATGAAATTGAGTGAAGCGATTCGACTCGGCGCGATGATCCGACCAAAAGCGGACGGCTGGTTCTTTCTCGACGGCGCGTCGTGCGCGCAAGGTGCCGCCTTAGAAGCGTGTGGCACTCCCTATGATGATGATTTCACCGCGCAATTGAATTTCCATTTCACCGTGCAGTTGTTATGGCCGTGGGCCGGTCAGCGAGAGGCGTGCTGTCCCGTCTGTGACAGACAACAAAGCGTCAAAGGCATCATCGCCCATCTCAATAACCGTTCCGGGCACAGCTGGACCCGCGAAGCGATCGCCGACTGGGTCGCGACGGTGGAACCGGCGGATCCCGTTGTGGCGACTTCCCTCGATGGGGACTCTCAGCGCAGTTCGGTGGACGCGGTAGATCCTGTCCTCACAAATAGTCGCGGAGGTTCAACGCGCGCATGAAACTCTTGATCGTCGTTGGCGGGCTGCTCGTGGGTGGTCTGGTGTGGATCGGGGTGTCCCTGCGTCGGAAATGGGTTGAGCCGTTTGACGCAGTGGTGCCCTCCTATAAGCGGGTGCTCCAGGCCGACCCTCGGGAGCGGCTGTGGAATCACGAGAAGTGGCAGTGAGCGACGACGACGAACAGACAGACTTGGCGCGCGTGGACGGCCAGTGATCGGATCGATCCAAGGGGTACCGCGTCCACCGCACGGAGAGTCATCAGGGAGAACGGGGGAAGTCGATGAGTCCGTCGATCAGTAAAAAGTTGCGATTCCGCGTGCTTAACGAGGCGGGGTTTCGCTGCTACTACTGCGGACGCTCCGCGCCCGATGTTGTGCTCGAGGTGGACCATATTCATCCCCGTTCAAAGGGTGGGACGCATCGGCGAGCGAATCTGCGTGCGGCGTGTTTTGACTGTAATCGCGGCAAGCGCGATTGGTTGCTGCTATCCACAGAGGGCGTGGCGGGCCTGCCCCAGACGTGGAGTTGGGCACCCTTCGCGATGTGTGGCGACAGTTGTCCCCAGTGCCCGATCGATCTCATCGTGACGACGCCGCGGTGTCTCTTGGCGCGCGAAGACGGCTGCGTCAAATTACAGTATGGCTGTGATCAGGGCCACGAATGGGCGACGTGGTGGCATGAACCGACCGCCTTACAGCACGCGAGAGATACCCAACAGGAAACACCAGTGCGCCTGGGTCCCTACAGTTGGACGGCGCGCGCGAGTCAGACACCAGCATCGGGGGTGACAGATGGCCCGTGGTCGGATGCTTTCGAAGGCGTTGAGCACCTCTGAAAAATTTGGGGCGCTGGGCATGATCGCTGGACCGCTCGTGGAATTCTGTCACGCCCTCTACCCGCTGTTGATTCCCCACACGGACGACTTCGGCCGCCTTCAAGGGGATCCGTTTACCGTCAAACACCAATGCTACCCGGCCTCGGTGCGGAGTCTCGACGACTTCGCGGCCGCGCTCGGCTATCTGCACAAGGTGGAACTCATTGCCTGGTATGCCGTTGCAGGGAAACGCTTTATCCAAGTGACCAACTTTGGTCCCCATCAATGCGGCCTCCATAAGCGGACTAAGTCGCACTTCCCGGAATTTCCGGGAATTTCCGGGAATTTCCGGGAATTTCCCTCTGAAGAGAAGGGAACTGAACTGAAGGGAACTGAAGGGAAGAGAACCGAAGAAGAACAAAGACCGGCAACGCAAAAGCCGTTGCCGACGCGGATCGCGGACGCCAAGGCCCACACTGAAGCCTTGAAGGTGCAACTCGCCGAGCTGCGGCGTCGGTTCGAAGAGTTTTGGGCGCACTGGCCGAAGCATAAAGCGAGGCAGGATGCCGAAAAAGCGTGGAACAAGCTCAAGCCGAGTGTGACCTTGACGGATCTCATCATCAAGGCCGTGGACGCGCAGAAAACGTGCCCGGAGTGGCTCAAAAACGGCGGGCAATTCATTCCGAATCCGGCGACCTGGCTCAACGGCCGGCGCTGGGATGACGAGATCCGGGCTGGTCCGATGGTGAGCGAGCGCACGATTCGCATGGCCCAAGCGTCCAAGGAGTTTCTGGAATCATGACGGTCGACGATAAATCCCGCTTTCTACAAACCATGAACCGCCTGGCGGTGGCGTTGCGCGAAAAAGACGTGGATACCGCGCAGCTCCGGGTGTATTTCGAAGGGTTGAAAGACTTGGAGCTGGAATTTATCGTGGCGGCCGGGGATCGCCTCGCGAAGACGGCGCAATGGTTCCCGAAGGTGCCCGAGTGGCGCGATGCCGCGGTGACGATTGAGCGCGAGCGGATCGACGCCCAACGCGCGCTGTTGCGGAAGCTCCCCGCCCCGCTGTGTCTCGCGTGCAACGATACCGGGTGGGACCGGACCGACGATGATCGGGTCCATCGCTGTGGGTGTGTCTCCCTGCGCCGGCTCGAGGTGCTCGGGCGCCGGCCCATGCCTGAACTGCCAGAGGCGACGCCATGACGCGCGACACCAGCATCTGTCCGCATTGCAAGGCTCGGGGGGTGCGGATCGCGGATCGGCACATTTCTGATGGCTATACGCTGGTGTTCGATTATTGCGGGCAGTGCGGGAAGAACTGGCCGCCCGATCCGCCGACGCCACGGGAGAAAGTCGTGCGGATGCCGACACCCGATGGCACGAAGGTGGGCCGGTAAACAGCATCTGGGATTATCAGACCCAATGGACACTGACCGCGCCCGTGCCGTTCTCGCGTCGATGAATGAGTGGTTAGGCAATTCGGAAGGCTTGATGATCGAGGATGTGGTCGCGTGGCGGGATGACCTAGAAGCCGCCCTCGCCGCCGTCCCGGCGTCGTCGCCGGACTACGAAGGGGACTTGCCGACCGCGCATCCCAATCGGTGTCGATTGCGCGACACGTTGGTGTATGCCGACCTCTTCAACGAGGATGGCTCGCATCGAGCGGTCTGGCGGTGCCACAAGCGGGCAGGTCACGACGGCCCCTGTTCGTCCCACAACGATTGCGGTGTGATGAATGGGGGCGTGGTGTGTGGCAAACGGCCAGGGCATGCTGGTCCGCATGAATGGGCGACTGAAATCACCGTCAGGGCGTCGTCGCCCGAGGGGGACGCCTGACCCCCCGACACGTAGAACACGACGACGAGACGAATGCTACGCGCGTAGACGGCTGATAAAGACACTAGGCACGGGAACGGGAAAGCCGTCCACGCGCGTATGAGAAGAGTCGGCCAAATCCGCAAGCGGGACTCCAACGAGGCCCAAATCGTGGACGCCCTCCGCCGGGTGGGCGCGCATTGTCTGCATCTCTCCGATCCAGGGGCGCCCGACTTGCTCGTCTGGTATCGCAAGACCCTATGGCTGATTGAGATCAAGAGCGCGCATGGGCGGGCGACGAAGGCGCAAACCCAACGATCGGGCGAAGGCTGGCCGATTCAGACCGTGCGCTCCCCCCAGGACGCCTTGGCGATGCTCGGCGTGCGGGGCCTTTTGTAACACTTGCGAAAGTTGTGTCATTCGGTAACAGATGCGCGTAGACTCAGAGCACCGTTGATTGTTCTGATTATTTGAATTCATGCCTCGCGGTGGATCCCGTCCCCGCGCCGGTCGCCCCAAAGGCTCTCGGGGCAAGCACAAGCGCACGCTGGAAAAGCTGACCGCGCTCGAGGTCTTTCGCCGTCGCGCGGAAGCCGAACTTGATCCCCTCATTACCGCGCGCCTGGAAAATGCAAAAGGGCTCTTTCAGTTTCTGGCCATGACGCCGCTGGGGCCTGTGCTGGTGACCGACCCGGCCATCATGCAGAAATGCATCGCGAGCGGCGAGCCGTTCTATCGCATTGTGCGGAAAGAACCCGACGAGCGGGCCCTGAAAGACACCTTCGACCGGGTGTGCGGGAAACCGACCGAGCATGTCGACGTCACGGGTCACGTCGATCACGCCGTCCACATTGTGCATAAGCATCTCATTGAGACAGACGCGAAGGCGTTGACGCCATGACCACGGTCGAGATGACCTGGAAGGGGCCGCTGTCGGATGCGCTGCTCGATACGACGCCCTATCTGGACGTGGAAGGGGCGATTCGATCGGGGAAGACGACGGTCGCGCTCTGGAAAGTCCTGAATTCCTGTCTCGAGCATCCCGGGATCAAGTGGCTGGTGGCGCGCTGGACCGATGACATGCTCAAGGCGCAGCTGCGGCCGGCGTGGCGCGCGATCTGCGAGACGGCCGGGGTGGTGGGGCAGTGGAAGTCCGACGAAGAATGCGACGTCCTCTCGAATGGGTCGAAGGTCTATCTGCGCGGCCTCAAGCCGTCCGATGAGCGCCAGCAGTACGGCAAGTTTCGCGGCCTGACGTTGGCGGGCGTGTATGTCGACCAGGCCGAAGAGATCCCGACGCCGGATTACTTTGCGGAACTCCAAGGCCGGTTGTCCCAACAAGGGATGCCGCATCAGTTGATTCTCACGCCCAATCCGCCGGCGAAGGACCACTGGATCGCGAAGAAGTTCCCCGAGGTCGGGATCAAGGCGGATTACCGCTACATCCGCGTGCCCCTCAAGGCGAATAGTCATAACCTCGATCCGGAGACCGTGCGGTTGCTCGAGGAAACCTTCCCGGCCGGATCCGCGAAGCATCGCACGATGATTCAAGGGTTGCGCGGCCTCAACGTCGTGGGCAAGCCGGTGTATGGGCCGGACGCGGATAGTGGGGAGCCGGGGGCCTTTGATCGGGAACGGCATTTCGTGACTGTTCAGCTCCATCCGCTGCTGCCGTTGCTCGAGGCGCTGGACTGGGGCAAGCATCATCCCTGCGTCGTCTGGGCCCAGCACAACACCTGGGGCGGGTTCGACATTCTCGGCGGGATTCTCGGCCGGGATCTGAAGCTGGCGCAGTTTCTGCCGCTCGTGCATCAGTATCGGGCGCAGTGGTTTGATCAGCCGCTTGAGATCCGCACCTGTTGCGACGACGCCGGCATCCACGACAACTCGCAAGGGACCGAGACGCCGAAAGAGTTTCTCAGTAAGCACGGCATTTATGTGCGCGCGATTGACGGCAGCAATCAGCCGACCCTGCGCGCGAATGCGGTCGAGCGGTTCGCAGAGCTGATGGGGCAGCGGGCGGGCAAGTTTGAACTGTTCCGCTGTCATCCGACGCGCTGGATGGTGATCGGGGCCAATGACGCGGAACCCGATCCATTCGTGCCGGAGGCGCTCGAGGCGGGGTATGTCTGGGACGAGCATCGGCGGACGGTGGGGCGCAAGCAGATCGCCGTGCCGTTTCAGGATGGGTGGTACGACCACGGGATGAACTGCCTGGAGTATCTCATGCTCAACTTCGGCGGGATTCGGCCGACCCAGAAGGACGTGGAGAAAGAAGCGGCGAAGACGGCCAATGCGGTCTTGCGCCGTTCGCAAAAGGATCGCGATCCCTACGATCGCTTGAGGCGGCCTGTCGCGGGTCGCGGAGGATACGGCTAATGCCATCAGCCTGGAACCGCCCCAACAACAACCAAACCAAGACGGGCACCCAGAAGACCAAGAAAGGCAAGTGAGCCATGCCGTTCAAGTCGGTCAAGGACACGCTCGCGGAGTGGAAGTCAGGGAATCTCCACAGCGGGAGCAAAAGCGGCCCCGTCGTGAAGAACCCGAAGCAGGCCGTGGCGATCGCCTTGAGCGAGAAAGCCAAAGCGGAGGGCACGCCGGGTCTCGGGCATACGCGGTTCAAGTTGCGCGAGGATCGCGCGGCGGCCATGCCGAAGAAGGGCACGCGATGAGCCAAACCACGGGCCTGTACCCCGCGTTGTACGACAACACCCAAAAGACCACGCCGAAGAAGAAGAAGCCCCGTGGCAAGTAGGAGGGTATTAATGGCGACCACGCCAACGCGCCAGCTGTCCGTTGAGGACATCGAGAAGATGATCGCGGCGAAGGATTGCCGCGTGATCGGTGAGCACAAGACCGTCGATTATTTCGACTACTACGCCACCCGCGAAATCGCCAAGAAACAACAAGACGCTAATGGCAAGTAAACCGAAGCGGAGCCCGTTCGACGTGCCGCTCGACGATGAGCAGAAGACCCATCTGGGCCTCTGGCTGTCGTGGGAGCTGAACAACGCGATCGACTCCCGCTCGGCCAACGAGCTGGAAGTGGACTACTGGCACAGCCTGTATGAGCAGGCGCGGACCCGCACGAGTAAAACCATGCCCTGGCCCGATGCGGCCGATCTGACGAGCTATCTGGCGTGCGAGAAAGTCGACGCCTTGCAGGCGCGGATCATGCGCACGGTCTGGGTGTCACCGGTGTGGACGGTCGAAGGCTGGGGGGCCTCCGCCGACCGGGCGCCGTTTGTCGAAGAGTTCCACCAGTGGAAAGCCGAAGAAGAGCGGCTGCAGCAGACGTTGGACAAAGCCGCGCTCACCGCCTTGATTGAACCCCGCGCGCTGATCGAAGTCAGCGAGTCGAGCGAGCGGCGGCAGGGGCGGAAGACGATTCAAGCGAAGGTGCAGACGACGCTCGATGGGGGGGTGCTGTTCGATGAGAAAGGCCAGCCCGCGCTGGAGAAGGATGCCCAAGGCCAGCACATCGAAGCGCAGCCGCAGGACATGGCGGTCACGACCGTCGTGGATTCCAGTGACGTTATCCGCACCGGCCCCCAATATCGCGTGCTCCCCTATCGTGACTCCCTTATCCTGCCCGGGCACGCCCGCGACAAAGACGAAATCTGGGGCTATGCCAAGCGCGTCTGGAAGCGGCGATCCGATCTCCAAGCCCAAGCCAAGCAAGGCGTCTACGACGTCGACGCGGTGGAAAAACTCGCCGCGGTGAGCGAGCGCGAAACGACCGATGCACTGGATCGGGCGAAGCAGAGCGTGGCGCCCCAGGACAGCACGACCGTCGAGCACGAGCTGTGGGAAGCCTTGGTGCTGATCGACGTCAACGCCATCCTCGAGGCGAAGCATCAGGACACGCTGACCGACAAGACCTATTCCGGCGCGCGCTGGTACCTCATCACGATCCATCTGGGCACGCATACGGTGCTGCGCTTTCAGCACGACGACTTTGAACAATCCCGCTACATTCCCGTCATCCTGTTTCCCCGGCCGGACCGGGCGACGGAAGGCTTCTCCTTCATCGGCCACAAGCTCATCACGACGATTGAAGAGCACACCGCGTGGCGCAACCTCGTCGCGGATCGCCTGTCACTCGTCGTGAGCGCGCCGATCAAGCGGCTGACCGGGGCGCTCTGGGATCCCGACGAGCAGCCGTTTGGCCCCAAAGCCGTGATCGATGTCCGGGACATGCGGGAAGTCGAACCCTTCGCCATTCCCGAAATTGGCCTGCAGGCGGCGATGGAGCGCGAGCAGAACATGGAGCGGACGGCGGAACGGCTCTCCGGGATCAACGACGTGGCCTCCGGGCAAGTGGCCCAGGAATCGCGCACGCTCGGCGAGATCCAGATGGCGACCGAGCAAAGTTACGTCCGGATGGACTTGATCGTCCGGCGGTTTCAGGAGGCGATGGAAGACCTCGCGCAGGTCCGACACGCCATCTGGAAGCGGGTCCTGGCGGAACAGCCGGCGGGGATTGACGCGCCGGAATCCGTGCTGGTGGGCCTCGAGGGCCGCGGGGTGCCGATTGATCAGTATCTGCCGGACGGGAAGATTACCTCGGCGCTCTTGGACGGGGCGTTCCGGTTCAAGCCGTATGGCTCAGTGGCGAATGCCGATCCCAATCGCCGGAAGCAGAATGTTCAGGCGTTGATGCAGGCCATTCCCGCCTTGATGCAGCTCTTTCCCATCATGGCGCCCGTGTTTCAGACGCCCCAAGCCGCCCGGGCCGTGTTCCGGGAAGTGTTCCGGGCCTTGGACGTGCAGAACGTGCGGGCGTTTCTGGGGAGTCCCAGTCAGGACCTGATGCAGCCGCCCATCTTGGGCGCGGGCGGGCTTCAGGGCATGGGACCGCTGCTGCCCGGGATGTCCCCCGGGATGCCGCAGCCGGGGATGCCGATGCCCCCGGGAATGCCCCCAGGACCGCCCCAGGTGGCCCCAGGACGCCTGCCGGGGCCGCCACTGCCGCCGGGTGGGCCTGCTCCCTTACCGATGATGCCGGGGCCCACAGGGCCGCAATAGACGCATGATTACGGTGACTCCGATCGTGCGCTGGGGCCAGCGCGTCACAGGGGTTCACGGCCCCAACGAGCGCGTGATCGAACTGCCGCTGGCCTTTGAGGTCTTGGCGCTCGAGACGCCCGGGCGGGTCTTGGATGCGGGGTGTGCGTGCAATCAGGACTATCCCGATCCCGTCGCCAAGATTACGCATCTCACGCAGAACTTGGAGCATGAACGGTTACGCGCCCAACCGAATAGGTTTTATCAGGAGGGCGATATCCGTGATCGGTCGCGTTATACCGATCAGTTCTTCGATCGCGTCGTCTGCATCTCGACCTTGGAACACGTGGGCATGGACAACCGCCACTACGGCGGCCCCGAAGAGTCCAATCCCGAGTCGGTGGTCCAGGCGGTGGCCGAGCTCTGGCGCGTCTGTGCCGGAACGCTCTTGATCACGGTGCCGGTGCATCACCAGCCGTGCATGACGGGGAAGTGGCGCTATTTCACGCCAGAGACGCTGGATTCGCTCATCCCGCCGGGCCTCGTGGCGGATGTGGACTACGAGCGCGTGTTCTACGTGAAACACGCCGACGGCTGGATGGGGCCCTTCAACACCATGCAACCCTCCGATCCGATGCCGCGGCCGATCAAGCAGATTGTGGCGATCAAGCTATGGCGCTGACGCCGCTCGAAGAACGCGACGCGCTCGACAACTTGGTGAAGTCGCCGGGCTGGCTCTTGTTTCTCGAGCATGCGCGGAAGGAATGGGGCGGCGAGATGTACGGCCGCCGGATCAAGCTGGCGCTCGGGCATGACTTGTCGCAAGTGCCCATGCTGGTGAAGTCGGTGGACTACGCGAATGACGAGATCAACATCCTGCTCTCGTGGCCGGGCAAGCGCGTGAAGGATCTGACGCCGAGCGAGTCAGCGAGTGTGACGACGACGAGCTTCGCGCGAGGCGGGCGATGACGTACGACTTTCATGTTGGCGATTGGGTCTTCTGTGAATTCGAACTTGGGCAGATTGCCGAGATGGAAGACGGTCGCGTGACGAACTTCGCGACGGAGCACGGGTCGCTCGGGAGTTACGATCTCACGGATCGGTGTGTGCCGCTCACGATGCCGATGAAGCGGATCGCGTCGACCTTTGAATGGCATTCGCGCAAGCTCCACGATCACGGCTCGCCGGGTCTGAACTATCCCGCCATCCATCGGTGGCTAGTGGACCTGTGGGTGAAGACCTGTGCCCACGCCGACGATTTGGAGGCGGTACGCGGGGCCTTGCAGACGTTGCAGGACTTCACGAATGAGATGCTGAGTGCCCCGCCGATGACGCCGTACGGCTTTGCCTTGATGCGACCACGATGATCCTGCGTCCCTTGAACGATCGCGTGTTGATCAAGCCGCACGTCGCGCCGACCGAAACCCCGAGCGGCTTGGCGCTGGTGGAGCATTACAAGCCCGAGCAGATGGGAACGGTGGTCGCGGTGGGGATCCAGACGCATCCGCGCAAGGCGGAAGCGGAAGCGTTGGCGGAATGGATCAACCCCTCGACGCGCACGGATGGCAATCTTCCCGAAGAAATCGCGGCGGCCGATCTGCTCCGCGATCTGGTGCGCCGCGAACCCGTCGTAAAACCCGGCGATGACGTGCTGTTCTCCTGGCAAGCGGGGCAGGAGATCTTCCTGCACGACGACGACACGCGGTACCTGATCGTGCGGGAAGATGACCTCTTGGCGGTGATTGAAGACTGACGATATGAGCCGACAACGCGACTGGCAACGGCGACAACGGGCGGCCGGGCGGTGCGTCTGCTGCGGCGTGCTCGTGGCTCCTGTTCTGATCCGGCGACTCGGCAGCTCTTGGCACGTGCCGGAGCGGTGCCCGATCCATCGACACGCAGAGTCGCAGCGACGACGGCGACGGAGGACCGCGATGCAAGAGACACCGGCCGCACGCAGCGGGCAGAGCGATGTACGCGGTACGAGGATTGACGGGTAAACCCCGCCTGACACTTCGCGGGAAAAGGATTTGATGTAATGGCGATGGATCTCGAAAGCGACGACACCCCGGCCGCTGCGCCGCCGGTTGAACCTGCAGCCGCAGAGCCGCCTGCGCCGCCCGCGGAGCCGCCCGATCCCGACGTCTCGTCTGCGGTGGACGTGCAAGGCGGCAAGTATGTGCCCCTCGACGCCTTGAAAGCCGCCCGCGCGGAAAACAAGGATCTGAAAGCCAAAGCGGGCGAGAACGACACCCTCCGGCAACAACTCGCGCATCTGCAAGGGACGTTGCAGACCTATCAGCAGGTCCAGCAGCAGCTCCAACAGCAGCATCCGCCCGCGCCAGCCCCGGTCGCGGCCGATCCCGATCTGGTGGAACTGGCGCGCAGCCTCGACTACTACAAGGGCGACGGCACGCCCGACTTGGATCGGGCGGCGAAGTTCTCCGCGTTGATCGACAAAAAGGCCATCCTCAAAGCTAGCGAGATGGTACGGCCGATTCAGGAGCAGACCGCGCAGGAAGCCTCGACGCGCAACTTCTACGCCGCGAGCCAGGAGAAAACCCCGAGCGGGATGGCGATCGATCAGACCCTGCTCCGCACGTTGTGGCAAGGCTTGCCGGCGAGCTACACCGCCGATCCGAGAGTCGCGCGGATCATCGCGTCGACCGTCCTGGGGGAACAGGCGCGCATGGCCCCGCAACTGCCGACGCCGCCCGCGCATCCCCCCTTAGTGACCGAGAACGTCGGCGGGCCGGTGGTCCAGAGACGCCAAGCGATCAGCGAGGCGGAACAGAATGTGCTCGATCATCGCGGCATGAAAACCGACGACTACGTGAAAGCCACGAAAGATTTCCGCACGGGGCGGATGAATACTTTGGAGGATTAGGTTGGCGAAATCCACTCCGACCGAGAAAGTCGACGCGACCGAGCCCAAGAAAGCGCGTCGCATCAGTGTCCTTGAGCGCCGCCTGCAAAATCCCTTCGGGGAACCGTCCGCGCCGATCCACTTGAAAGACGCCTCACTCGTCCCGCGCTGGTTCAACTCCGCGGGACGCCCCGACAACATCTGGCGCGCGAAAGAACAAGGCTGGACCGGCATCGTCCCGAGCATGATCGTGGACATCACCCAGATCGGCACCTACACGACCTCGCCCGATGGCTACGTGGCGAGAGGGGAGCGGGCGCAGGAAGTCTTGATGGCGATGCCGAAGGACGACTTCGCCCAGATCCAGATGGCGAAGACGAAAGAGAACATCCGGCGCATGGGGCACCCGAATGCCCAACGGCAGGAAGCCGTGGAAGCCTACGGGCGGAAGAACCCCGACGGCGCGGAGCTGGCGAACCGGATGGGCGGGCCGACCGGCGGAGTGCATGACAGCTACGAGCGGATCGAGCAGTTGGAGCCGACCGAAGGAGAGTGAGAACCATGGCTCTATTTGAAGTGGCGATTTTGGAAAAGCCGACGAAGAACGAAGCCGAAGACGGCAAGGGCGAGCGGCTAGTGTTCGGGCCCAAGGCCGTGATCGCGCGCGATGCCCAGAGCGCGGGCATCGCGGCGGTGCTCGACGCCGACAAACTGGACGTCAATCGCGATCGGATGGAAGTGCTCGTGCGCCCTTTCGCGTAGCGCCGTTGACGGCGGCGGCGGCGGCGCAAGTGAGTGCCTCGCGGGAGAAGGGGTTGATGACCTATGTGCAGCCGGACACGGTCAATTGGAATAATCAACTCAGTCCGCAGAATCTCAACTATCTGACGACGAGCGGCACTACCGTGCTCCCGTCGTTGCCGGGCACACTGACCTTCGCGGCAAATGCGCTCGTGAACCGATGATCATCGCCCCCGATCAACTGCCGATTCTCCGCGAGCGCGTCGGCCGCGGGCTGGTGCTCGTCGCGGGCGTCTTTGACCCGCTGCACGCGGGCCACTTGGCGTACTTCGACAAAGCCCGCGCCTTCGGCCCGCTCGTCTGTGCGGTCGCCTCTGACGCCTACATCCGCCGCGTGAAAGGCCGCCCGCCGCTCTTGCCGCAAGCCGCCCGCATGGCGCTCTTGGATCGCCTCTGTGACTACGTCATCGCGCAAGACGAGACGGGGGAAGCGGGGGCGTTGGAAGAGTTGCGGCCCGAGACGTACGCGAAAGGGATGGACTGGCTGGATAAATTGCCCGAGGCGGAAGCGACGGCGTGTCATGCCTTCGGGATTCCGGCGGTGTTTCTGGAAGGGGCGACGGTGGATTCCTCGACGGCGCGGTTGACGGCGTATCAGCGGGCACTCGACGCGATGAAGGTGGAACAGTTCGAGGCGTTTGTCGCGCGGCAACGACCGGCGACGAAAGCCTGGACACCCGTCACGGATTATTCGTTTGAGGCGCGCAAGGCGATTGAAGGGCCGCATCCGCAGTTGATCAAGGACGTGTTTCAACTTGTGCCACCAATGGAAGTGTTGGACGTGGGCTGTGGTCCCGGCCATCTCGTGACGTTGTTACGGCAATTAGGCGTGGATGCGACCGGCGTGGATATCCAACATCCCGATCCCACGTACCGATTTGATGTGACCACAGATCCAGAGGAGGCCGGGTGGTCAGCGCATTTGATTGTGTGCCGGGAATTGCTTGAACATCTCACTGTTGTCGAAGTAGTGCAAGCGGTGCGGAATCTTGTTCGCATGGCAGGGAAATACATCTACGTGACGTGCCGCGTGAACCGGACGCCGTCGCATCTGCTTGATGTGCAGGACCACGACGATCTCGACCCCGATCATCGGACGCTGCTGAATCCCGACCTGCTGCGGCTGCTCTTTGTGCTGGAAGGCTGCACGCGCCGCGCGGACCTGGAAGCACGGCTCGACTGGAATCATCAGGGGCGCGTCTTCGTCTACCAAGTGCCATGATTGACGCGATTGTCTCGGTCCACACGAATCCGCTCACGAGTGGCGTGGCGAAGTTCAACGTCCAGCTCGCCGACCGCCTCCATGTGACCTTAGTAAAGTACGGCTCGCCGGCCGCGCACGCGGCGAAGCATCCCTTGATCTCGGTGAAGTGCTCCGAAATCGCGGAGGCGAACGCGTTGGCCCCGCACGCGGTCTATAGCTTGTTTCTCCACGACTGGGGCGGAAGCTGCCGGGATGTGTATGCCGTGAAAGGCGCCTGCCAGGTCTACGCGGCCAACGGCGTGATCGCGCGATCAATCCGGGAGGTCCGCCGGGATGTGATCGAAGCCTTTTGTCCGTCGACCGTCCAAGGGGATCCGACCCGCGGCAGCATCAACGTGCTCAGCTTCGGCATGGCGCACAAGTTTCAAGGCGTCCATTTCGAGCGGCTGAAGACGCTGCTTGATCGGACGGGCCAGAGTTATACGGTGAGTGTGTCGACGGGGATTCACGAAGGCTCGCCGTGGGAACCGAGCTTTACCGAGAATGAGCGATTGATGCGCGGGATTTTTGGGGACCATCTGCGCGTGTTGGGCTTTCTCGCCGATGACGCGCTGGCGAAAGAACTGCGAGAAGCGACTGCGGTGGCGTTGTTCTTTGAACCAGCGGTCAGAGAAAATAACACATC
>Ga0105245_10003199_pt1 | contig 14653 bp, 14 predicted proteins | sample KBSM54metaG_FD_81523 | JGI IMG/M metagenome (GOLD analysis project Ga0105245, IMG submission 81523) | Miscanthus rhizosphere microbial communities from Kellogg Biological Station, Michigan, USA - KBS M5-4 metaG | ecosystem: Host-associated > Plants > Roots > Rhizosphere > Soil | place... | reverse complement strand
CGTTAAGGCAAGGAGCGGACAAAGGAAAGGAATTTCTTCTGCGGCTTCCCAAACACAGATGACCCCGCTAGCATAGGCTCGCGATTAACCAGCGGCAGTTTTTCCTGGAGAGGCCAGCAAGGGCGCGATGAATCGTCAACCATTTTGTAAACTCTCTGATCCGCAAACCTACATCGCCTGCAACTGGAACCTCTGCGAAGACCACGAAGCCCGCGCCCACTGGGTAGGTTTCTTCAAACGCCATCTCGATACCATTCTCAAACTAGGCGTAACCTGCTCCAACGCCGCCACCAACGCACCCGATCGCGCCGGCGCATGCCGCGAAGAATTCTTCGACACCTTCGACCGCTATCACGCCTCCCCCTGGCGGCACGAATGGGTCTCAATCCTGACGCTAGACGAATGGCGCGACGGCCTATTACGCAAACACGGCTTCGAAGATTCTTTCCTCGACCTGAAGAACCGAGAAAACGCCGCCGCCCTCCCACTCCTCCCCGAAGTCTGCCGAGGCATTGACGCCCTCAAAGGCGCAGAACAACTACAGGCAATCATCGAAGGCGTCTTCGCCGGAAACATCTTCGACATGGGCGCAGAAGCCACCGCCAAACAATTCATGCACGGCGGCCCAGACTTCTTCGCCACCCGAAACCGCCTCCCAAGCCGCCCATGGCTGATCGACCAATACGATCACTTCGCCAAAAAGCTAACCACCACCGGCTACAAAAAGGTAGTCTTCTTCATAGACAACGCCGGCAGCGATTTCCTCTTAGGCGCAATCCCCATGATGCGCTACCTCGCAAAATCCGGATCACAAATCATCCTCGCCGCCAACGAACGCCCCACGCTGAATGACATGACCATCCGCGACGTGCGAACCTGGTGGCCAAAGATCTTAGAAACCGAACCCTCGCTATCAGGCCTGCCCATCTCATTCGTAAGCACCGGCACAGGCGAACCGCTGATCGACCTCGCAAAAGTAAGCGATGAACTAAACACCGCCGCCGCCGATGCGGACCTCGTCGTATTAGAAGGCATGGGCCGAGGCGTAGAATCAAACCTCGATGCCGCCTTCTCCTGCGACGCCTTAAACCTCGCGATGCTAAAAGACGAAGCCGTCTCCAAGCGCGTAGGCGGGAAACTATACGATGTGGTCTGCCGATTCCGCTAACCGACAATCACGGCGGCGTCTTCACCCGCCAGGTCCGCCAGGCAACAGCATCCGCACCAAATTTCTGCCCCGTGGCAACTTCCAGCGCGCCCGAAATCTCCCGCCTAAATGATTCATTGACATCACTGGTTGGAAGCCAAGCCGTCGTATGCGTGAAATCCACCTCAAAAAGCGCGATCAGTTCATCAATCGCAGCATTCGAGCCGATCGCACCCAACGCGCGAATGCTCCATCCCCGCACCGCGCCGCTGGGCGATTCGTGGGTAAGTTTAACCAGCACCGGCACCGCTACTGCGTCGCGAGTTTCCCCAATCGCGCCGATGATCGGTAACTGTGCGTCAGCCTCTTTCTCTCGCGAAAGCAGATCAAGCAGCGCTTTAGCGCTTCCGGGCGATTCAATCCGCACCAGCGCCAACCGTGCAGCGGCCGACGTGCCCTCGAGATTGCGCAGCGGAGCAACCGCGCGCGTGTCGCCGATCATCGCCAGCGATACAATCGCATCCTCATCCGGCAGCAATCGAACCAGCGGATCGACCGCGGCGCGCGCGCGAAGTTGGCCCAACGCGAGAATGATAGATGGCTGCTGATCATCCTTTGCAGCACGAAGCGCTTCAATCAGCGGCGCGATCGCCTTAGGATCACCCATCTCGCCGAGCGCCCTCGGAATATCGCGATAATGCGGCAACCCGCGCATCGCCGCGATCAACGCTTCGGTGGCATTGTGCGCCTGATGCTTCCCAAGACATAAGCACACCCGCTCGAACGTCTTTGCATCCGTCGGCTCGCGCCCGCTTGTTGTGTACGGTTCGCCCGATCGTATCTCTTTAGCATGCGGCTCAAGCAGGCGATCATCAGAAATCGATTCCAACAATTCAGCATTCGACCACCGATCCAGCGACGTTCGATCGGTATGGCGGATGATTGCAGTCACCGCATTGTGCCGGGCGAGCAGGTCCTTACCGATGATCTTCGCGTGAAGAAATGCGCGGGCAGCATCGTTGTCGAGATCGAGCAGAAGTGATGCCGCGCAAGCCTGGCCGGTGATATCGGTCTTATCGTTCGTCATCACCAGCAACAATTCGCCGGCGTCTCGCGGAGTCGGCGTAAAGCCACGTCCCGATTGCTGCAATCGGGTGAGTCTGCGGTTGATTTCGAGTTCACTTTCGCTCCCATTGTTGCCACGATTTCCCAGGGTCGTCGTCAGAATTTGACAAACTTCACCTATCGATAGCGGCTCTCTTTCGTCAGCGAACGCCAATGGGCCGACGAGTAAGCAAATTCCGGTCAAGATCCGGATGGTGGAACGCATAAGGGCCTCTTTGTTCACGACCAGTTTGACCAAGCCAGTATAACCGGCACACCCCCTCGCGGCGCAGGCAGTGCGGGTATTTGCCCCACAAAATTAGGGGAGTTACCCTGTCCCTCCAGGCGAATGGCGGCCACTATAGGGTGGCGCAAACGAATGGAGAGGGACAAATGGGATCGCAACCGTTTCTGATCGAAAGTTTGGAAGATCGAAAGCTGCTCTCCGCAGCCATTTCAGTCGTCAATGACACCCTAATCATCCGAGGCACACCGCGGGCGGATGAAATCGTCGTGAATTCCATCACTCCCCCAGTCAGCGTCATAACCGAGGCGGATCATTCGGCCAACTCGTCAACCCAGGTGCCGTCACTCCTCGTAACCATCAACGGCCGCCAGCGCACAATCAACGCCCAAAAAATCCGCCGCATCCGCGTCGAAGCCGGCGCAGGCGATGATTCGGTCATCATGACCCACAGCAACATCCCCTTGGCCTTCCAAGACGTCGAACAATCACTCCCCTCAACCATCCTCGGCGGCACCGGAAACGACACCCTCATCGGCGGCCGAGGCGCCGATTCCATCTCAGGTGGCGCAGGCCGCGATTCCATCAACGGCTGGGAAGGAAACGACACCCTCGATGGCGACGCCAACTCCGATTCCATCACCGGCAGCGCAGGCCAGGACATCATGCGAGGCGGGGCAGGCGACGACCGCCTCCTCGCCAACGATGAAGACCAAATCTCAGGCGGCGAAGGACTCGATATCGTCGGCACCGATCAGAGCATCGTCATCCCGAACGCAGCGCCGCCCACCGCTTCAGGTATCGAAGCCTCCACCGATCTCCTCGACGAGTCCACACCCATCTTCGAAATTAGCCGCCTCGGCACTCTCACCATCTACGGCACCCGCCGCTCTGACAATATCCGCCTCGAATTCTTCGCCCAGTTCAAACCCTTCCGCTGCAACCTCGACATCAACGGCCACTCCGTCTCCATCGATGCCAACCTCGTCAAACGAATCCAAATCCAGGCCGGCGACGGCGATGACACCATCGCCCTAGCCCAGGAAAACGGCCAAACCGTCCGCACCAACGGCTCAACCCCCATCTTCATCCCCGTCACGCTGATGGGCGGTAACGGAAACGATCACTTCACAGGCGCCATCGGCAGCGACTATATCAACGGCGGCGCAGGCAATGATTTCCTAGCAGGCAGCGGTGGCAACGACACGCTAGACGGCGGCGACGGCACCGACACCCTCCGCGGCGATCAGGGCGATGACGTACTCTTAAACGGCGAATCAAATCTCCAAGGACCCGAGCCGAGCGATACGGTCATCGTTGAATGAGCAAAGCAGTAAAGGAGCAACCAGATGAAAACGCTATCAAACATGATTGAGTCACTTGAAGACCGCCGCCTCTTATCCGCCGCCATTTCCGTCGTCGTCGGCACCCTCATCGTCCGAGGCACACCGCGCGCCGATGAAATCGTGGTCGCACAGGCTCAGGCTGTGATGCCGGTCGGAACCGCCTCAGGCAATCTAATCAGCGCAGCCACGAATGCGCCTTGGCTGGTCGTGACGATCAATGGGCGGCAGCGATCGATCAGCACGCAAAACATCAGTCGCGTGCGTGTCGAAGCCGGTGCAGGCGATGACTCCGTAATCATGACTCACAGCAACGACGCCCTGGCCGTTGTTGATGTCGAACAATTATTCCCCTCAATCATCCTCGGCGGAGCCGGCAACGACACCCTCATCGGCGGTCGCGGCGCTGATTCCATCTCCGGCGGCGCAGGCCGAGATTCCATCAACGGCGAAGACGGCAACGACACCCTCGACGGCGACGCCAACTCCGATTCCATAACCGGCGGTTCCGGCACTGACTTAATCCGCGGCGGCACCGGCGACGATCGAATCTCACATGACCAGCTCGATAGCGTCCTCGGCGGGGCGGGCATTGACTTTACCACCCAATCGGATGCAACGCTCCTGCGAAGCTTTTCAACTCGATCGACTTCTATTGATGTGGAAGGCGTCATCACCACGCCGGCAGCCGGCGCGCCGGACGTCACCCTCGAAGGGGATACAATCCTCATCAGGGGCACCCGCCGGGCTGATAAATTCACTCTCTACAATCAGGCTGACGGCCGCCTCATGGTCGTGGTGAACAACCGCGCGATGGAGCACCTTCCAACAGCCGGAATCAATCGCATCAGAATCGAAGCCGGCAACGGCGACGACACCATGATCATCACAACCTCGATCAAGCAGCCTCTCGAACTCATCGGCGGTGATGGCAACGACACCATGCTAGCTTCAGATGGAAAAGACCTCCTCCAGGGCGGCGCGGGCGACGACATCCTCCTCGGCGGCAACAACGACGACACCCTCGACGGCGGCGACGGTCACGATACCCTGCGCGGCAACGCAGGAAACGACGTACTCTTAAACGGCGAAGATAACGATCAAGACGCCGACTTTCCACTCGGCCTGGGAACAGTTAATTGAATGGAGCGGGACATGCAATCGCAAAATGGGATGATAGAAGGTTTGGAAGATCGCCGGCTCTTGTCGGCGTCAATTCTGGTCAAAGACGGCACGCTGATCGTCCGCGGAACTCCGCGGGCGGATGACATCGTTGTCAGCACTCTGCACGCGGATGGTGGAATTCCCGTGATTTCCGGATCGTCCGGGAACGCCGGTCAGTCGCCCCTCTTCGTCAGAATTAACGGAAGAGAACGCATTTTGGATGCATCGAAAATCCGCCGCGTGCGCGTCGAAGCCGGCGCAGGCGACGATAACGTCGTCATGACTAAATCAGAAGTGATCGCCGGTTTTGGTGATACGATTACACTGATCGTTCAGCCGCTCCCCTCCACCATCCTCGGCGGCGACGGCAACGACACCCTCGTCGGTGGCGCAGTCGCCGACTACATCTCCGGAGGCGCAGGTCACGACTCGATCAACGGAGAAAACGGCAACGACACCCTCGACGGCGACGGCAACGCCGACACCCTCGCCGGCGATAACGGCAACGACCTCCTCCGAGGCGGCACCGGCGACGACCGCTTCACCATGGACGAAAACGACAAAGCCGACGGTGGCGACGGCACCGATTTCTTCTACCGCACCTCCGAAACCAGCATCATCGACCCCGAGAGCGACACCAACGCCGCCCACATGGAAGGGTTCTTCGAATCCAACAATCCCGCCCCTTCGATTCAATTCCGCAAAGGCGTGATCGTCGTTGAAGGCACACGCCGCTCCGACCTCATCAATGTGCGTTTTGATTCGAACACCAACAAGTTCGTCACATTCTACGTCAGCGGCCGCGTCGTCAGTCATGTCCCCCTCGCTGGCGTCAAAGCCATCCGCATTGAAGGTGGCGACGGAGACGATCAACTTTCCATTGGCCCGGAATCGACTAAAGATTTGCTCTTCATTCCCGAGATCGGACCCATGACATTCCCGCTCCAACTCTTCGGTCAAAACGGCAATGACACCCTCATCGGCGCATTGGGCAATGACCTGCTCGAAGGCGGCGCAGGCAATGACGTGCTCGCTGGCAGCGAAGGAAACGACACCCTCTACGGCGGAGCAGGCAACGACACCCTACGCGGCAATGATGGCAATGACACTGTTATCGGCAATGCAGGAACCGATCAGATCACCGGCGGCGAGGGTGCCGATCTCTTTCAATCTCCAACCGACTTAAATTCCGAAAGAACCGATTTCGATTCCGCCACCGACAAGAACGAAATCGTCCCCGATCACGCGGCATTTCTCAACTGAATCATTGTTATCCGGACTCTTCCTCTAGCCGAAGGTTGATTGACGCTCGCAATACGCGCGCGTACTATCCGCCAACGACTTGTTCGTTGGAAAAAAGCCAGAGGAAACGCATGACTGATCTGAACCTGAGGAACGTGGACCCGCGCCTCGTCGCACGGGCAGCCGATTATCTGGGCACACGCGACCTGCGCGGCGCAATGGCAGCAACCACAGGCCCAACTCCCGGCATCATCCCCGGCCGCGGCCCCGTGATGATGCCCATGGCCATGCCCGGGCCCGGTGGCGGCGGATACAACCGCTACCGCGAAATGACACTCGAAGAAATGCTCCTCGAAAATCGAGTCGTCTTTCTCGTCGGTGAGATCAATCACGTAACCGCCAGCCGAGTCATCATGCAGATGCTCTATCTGCAAAGCGTGAAAAAAGACTCCGACATTAACTTCTACATCAACAGCCCCGGCGGCGTCGTGGATGACACGCTGGCCATGTATGACATTATGAAGTTCCTCACCTGCGAGATCGCCACCTACTGCATCGGCCGAGCCGAAAGCGGCGGCGCAGTCGTCTTCGCCGCCGGCAAAAAAGGCAAACGCTATATCCTCCCCAACGCCAAGGTCATGATTCACCAGCCCTTCGGTGGCGTCTACGGCCAGGCGGCCGATATCGAAATCCAGGCTGAGGAAATCCTCAAAACCAAAGAAACCCTGATCAACGTAATGGCCAAATGCACCGGCCAAACCCCCGAACGCATTCGCGAAGACAGCGAACGCGATCGTTTCTTCGACGCACAAGCCGCAGTGAAGTATGGCCTGTGTGATGAAGTCCTCGGCGAAGACACCGCGGCTGAAGTAATGAAGCAAAAGTAGTAGGCGGAAGGCAGTAAGCGGTAGGCAGATTTGCCCAAGGCCGTATTTCCTGAACCCTAAACCCTGAACCCTGAACCCACTATGAGCTCTAATACCCTGATCCCGATCGTCATCGAAAAGTCCGGCCGCGGCGAACGCGCTTACGATATTTATTCGCGGTTGCTGAAAGACCGCATTATTCTTCTGGGCGGGCCTGTGACCGATGATTCGGCCAATGCGATCATCGCGCAGCTTCTGTTCCTTTCGAATGATGATCCCAAGACGGATATTCAGTTTTATATTAACTCGCCGGGCGGAAGCGTATCGGCGGGGTTTGGCATCATCGATACGATGAAGCACCTGCGGTGCGATGTGGCGACGACCTGCATCGGCATGGCGGCTTCGATGGGGGCTTGCCTGCTGGCAGCGGGGACGAAGGGAAAACGCTCGTGTCTGCCCAACAGCCAGGTGATGTTGCACCAACCACTGATCGGCGGCGTGTTGCAAGGGCCCGCGACGGACCTTGGCATCGAAGCGGCGCATATGCTTCGGCTGCGAGATCGGCTTTATAAGATGATGGGTGATTTTACGGGTAAGAATCCGGAGATCATCCATCGCGATTTTGACCGCAATAAGTGGTTGTTTGCGGAAGAAGCGGTGGCGTATGGGTGTGCGGATAAGGTGCAGGATCGCGCGCCTGAGCGGCTGGTGGCCAAGCGCGATATTGATGCTGATGACGACAAGGAATGACGGACAATGCGGTTCCCAACGATCGTCCGACTGCTCGCGTCTTTCGTCCTTGTGCTTGTGACAGGCTGCGGCGGGCCCAGCACTGCCAATATTGAACTTCGCAAGAAAAACCAGGACCTGTCGGAACAGATCGGGGTGCTCATTCGCACGCACGAGGCCGACCAGGCGACCATCAAAGGCCTGCAGGATCGCAATACGATTTCCACACTTCCGCCAGAACGCCTGGCGAAACTCTTCACGGTTCATGGCCTTGAACTGGGGCGGCTTACCGGGGGCGCGGACCTGGACCGCAACAACCCCGGTGACGAAGGCTTGAAGATTTACGCCACGCCGACCGACGACGATGGGGAAGCCATCAAGGCCGCGGGTTCGTTTATGGTCGAGGCTTTTGATCTGGCTGGCAGTAAACCCGAGATCGGCAAATGGATATTCAACGCTGATGAGACGCGTAAAGCCTGGCTTGGCCAGTTCATGGCGCACGACTTCGTGCTCACATGTCCGTGGCAAACGCCGCCCGCGCATGAGGAACTGACGATCAAGGTCACTTTCCGCGATGAACTGACGGGGAGGGAGTTTCATGTGCAGTCGGTGGTCAAGGTGAAGTTGCCGGGGAGCGCGGGGGCGGTCGGGGCGCGATAGAGGTGGGGCGGGGGGGTGGAGGCGGCAGGAACCTGGAAATTGCCTATTTTGAAGTTCGTTTTGCGCCGGCGCGATTGAAGTTGCACGATTGGGTGTTTGGGTTTGGAATGTGGGGTTTTGGGCGAGGTAGAGGTCTATAAAACGGGACATTGTGGGACATTTTGGGACAGGGACATGAGGAGTGAAGGGGAGCAGGCGCGCGGGATGGGCGAAGTGAAGGGATGGTTCGAGAGAATTCATTTTGCGCATATTGGGCCTCCACTTATTGGGGCGGTGTTGCGCCGTGGGCGCGCTCTTTGCGCACCAGAAATGGAAAATGATGGGATTTGCGGGGGATTTTTGGGGGAAAATTTTTTGGAATTTTGGTGGAGGGGGGTGCGCGAAAGTGGTGCTAGTGGCGCAATGTTGCGTTGGTGATGAGTTGTGTGCGCGAATCGGGGGCTTTGGTGTTGAGGGGTTGGCGATCTTAAGAAGGGCGGTTCCGCTTTTTGGTATAAGTTATGACTGAGCGGAGCAGTTAGATTTGGCTCGTTAGCCTCTGAGGTGCAGGCGGATGTTGGAAGCTGAGCGAAACCTGGCCATTCGTCATCACGTGCGGAAGTTTTTTGCCGGCCACGCCAGCGAAGAGCATGTTTGGCCACTTGGACCTGCGCAAGACGAGTTGCGGCGTCTGCGCGTGATGGAATTTGCGCCGGGGCCTGTGATTGGTTTGTGGGTTTACGTCACAGTCGGCGCGTGGGAGGCCTGCGACGACCCGCGGATTGAGTTTTTGATTGTGACGCCGGAGCAGGACCTGCGGCATAACGAACTGTTATTCATGACGGCGTGGTATCATCGCCATCATGTTTTGAAGTGCGGCGATACGTTTCCGATTGGCGAGTCTTGGCTGCCGGGTTCGAGGTGTGAGTATTTCCTGGTTTCTTTGCCGTATCCGTTTGGCCCGAAATTGGAATCGTGCAGCTTTCCTGATTGGCATCTGCACGTTCGGTGGTTACTGCCAATCACGACGGGCGAGAGAGAGTTCAAAGTTCGAGAAGGGCTTGAGGAGCTAGAGCAGCGGTTTGAAACGTGTGGGCTGCTCTATTGGGTGCATACACGGGAGTCGGTGGTATAGGAATCTGCGGTACTGGTTGCTGAACATCGGTTTGCTGTGTTGCTTCGGCGTGGCGGCGTTTTCTTATGTCAAAGACACTCTATGTGGAATTTCGCGGGCAGGGCTTTTGGGCGTTCGATTTTGTTTCAGGGATTTTCCTCTAGCATCTGGTCGACGTCGCTGAGTCTCGCATCGCTGATCAATGGCTGGCGGATGCGGTCGGACATTGGCGCTTTAATGCCGTGTGCGGGGATTGCGGTTTGTTCCTCGACGAGAACTGGTCCGTTGAACAAATCCAACTGGTAGGGGAACTGGCGACGGCGGCTTGCGAACTGCTGTCGAAGCGGCGAGAAATTTCGGCGGAGGAGATGTTGTCGTGGTCGCTGCTCGACGGCGAAGGCGTATTCCCGCGGGGGTGCTTGCATGTTACGGCGGAATCGGCCATTCGACTTGGACGGGCTATTATTCAAATTCTGGAAGGATCGCTGCCCGAGGCACCTCGCGGAACGTGGTGGTTTTTTGGAACGGAAGATGGTCCGCGTACGCTGGCGAAGAGTGAATCTTGAGGTTTGGGGAACGCAGTCTATTAGGTCAGTGAAATCGTTGAACCAGAGCGCGCAGGAAATCCTCCTGCTGCTTGTCCGAGCCGGTTTGCATCATTGCGACTAGTCCACGCAGATCAGCATCGGTTAATGCGTTCAGGCATGCTTGGATATCTGGTTGACAATGTCCGATTGGGGGTGAACTGCCACAGCCGATGGCCTTTCTTAGTCCATGTTGATACTCGACGGTGATGGCTCGCCATATCGGCGTCGGTTGAATTCTCATTTTCTTAAGCCGCAGTTCGAGAGGGGAGATCTGAACCTCGTCGATGGTTTTGATTCCGAAGTTCCAGACGGTGTAAGTTCGCCTTGAGCCGGTGATGGCGTCCATTTCCCAGCGCGTTGTTTTTTGGAAATTCGAGACGATGATCCATGCCAAGACGATGAGGGCAGAGAGTGAAAGGAGGATTTTCCACTTCCGCCGGGATGGCGGGCTTGCCGAGCCATACTCAAGTGGATTGGAGATCATCGCAATTCTCGATGCACTATAACGATCTAAAGCCAGAATTTGTATCTTAAACTACAGGTGGGGCTTCTGTGGAAAGGGCTTGCAATATCAATATCTTTTCAACCTTTCGGTGAAAAGGATTTTTCGCTCACCTTTGATGTTAATGCCTGTCAAAGTAGACGTAGTCACACCATTTGGCCATCCAAGGGGTTTAAAGCGGTCCCGGAATTACATCACCAGGAGAACACGAATGCAGGGCCAGATTTCGTCGAAAGGCTTACTCGTTGCCGGCGCGGCATTTTTTTTCTGTCTGCTTAGCCAGACGGCATCATGGGCTGGGCCCGGTCCGTACACATTCACGAAAATTGCGGATGCGGCGGATCTTGTTCCCAACTCCGCTACGCCTTTCGGTAGCTTCGAATATTTTCCGGTCATTGGCGGGAGCAATGTCGCGTTTTCCGTTTCCCGCAATTTGCCTGCTCACGGAGTCTATACCGGAGATGGCACGAGCAACTCTACGATTATTCAGCGCGGAATGTCGCTTCCAAATGGTGCGGGCACAATTCATTTCCTTAACGGATATAGCCAGGATGGTTCAGTCACGGTGTTCAATGCGCTGTCGGACACTGGCGCTTTCGAAGGCGTGTTTCGTTCGACCGCCGGCGTCATTACGCCGGTCGCACTCCCCGGCGCGATGATCCCTGCTTCGGATGGGAGTTTGCCTGCGGGCTCGCTGGGTTTTGCCGCCATTCCGTCGGCTGATGGCGGAGCGGTGGCGTTCAATGGTTCGACTTCTCGCGGGCAGGGGATTTACAGTAACGTGACGGGGTCGCTCAAGGCGGTTGCCGATCACTTTACGCCGGTTCCGGGAATTCCCGGCGCGGTTTTCTCGTCGTTATCACCGCCTGCGCTGCGCGGCGGAAAAATGGCATTTCAATCCTCACAGTTCACTACGCCTGGAAACTCGATCGTTCCTGGGCAAGGTGTTTATATCGCCGATGCGACTACCGGAGTGATTGCGCGCGTGGTCGACCTTACGACGGCCAAGCCGGGTGGTGGGACGTTTTCCAACTTTGATGCAATTGTCGCATTTGATGGTTCCAACGTGGCGTTTCAGCAGACTGGCGCATCTGCGGGCGTTTATGCGAGTATCGGCGGCGTGCTGAGACTTGTGGCCGATACAAATACGCTTATTCCGGGGTCCACGGTGCCGTTTGGTCACTTCAATGGACTGGCCATCGGCAATGGGCGGGTTGTTTTCGGCGGCGATCTTGCCAGTGGAGTCGCAGATTTTCAGACGGGTGTTTATCTATGGGACGATGGCGTGATTACTCCGATTCTGAGGCGAGGCGATGTGATCGATGGCCGAACTGTTTCGAATATCGCTTTCAATAACGAGTCGATGGAAGGGGATCGACTGGCTTTGCAAATTGGATCCGACCAGGGTACGGCGATTTATGAAACTTTGGTTCCAGAGCCTGGTTCGGCCATGTTATTGGGATTGGGTTTGTCTGGATGGGTTTGCTGGAGGCGGCGTAAGGTGGGGTTGCGATGAGGGCGAAGGGGATGGGTTGGTGGTGGATTTTTTGACGGTTCTTTGGGCGAGTATCGTGCGAAACCGGGAAGCGACTGCTGGGCGACCTTTGCGAGGGGAGGTCTGCAGGGACGCGGGATGGGGATTTTGGGGTGCTTGCATTGTCTTGCCCCTTCCCCTATCCTCCCTCCACCTTTGACCGCATGGTGCGGCGGAGGTTAGGCCTAATCATGACCTTTCGGCTGGCCAGAACCTGGCTGACTGGTGTCTAGGAGATATTCGGATGTCGATGACAGCGGAAGCGAAAACACAGATCGTCAGCGAGCATAAGATTCATGAGAAGGACACCGGTTCGCCGGAAGTTCAGATTGCATTGCTGACCAAGCGGATCACGGAGTTGACGGAGCACCTGCGGACGCACAAGAAGGACCATTCGTCCCGCCGTGGGCTTTTGAAGATGGTTAGCAAGCGGAATCGTTTGCTGAAGTACCTCACTCATGAGGACCGGACCCGGTATCTGTCGATTATCGGGAAGCTCGGACTTAGAAAGTAAACAGCGTCATCATTCGGGCACGGCTAGGCCGTGTCCGATTTCGTTTCGTACCCGGAAACCGGCCCCCTTCGGATGTTGGCCCCTGCCGAACCAAGGACCGCTTTCCGGACGGCTTGCAGATGCACAAAGGATGGGATTGAAGGGAAGGATGAAGGCAGAAGGATGAAGGATGAATAAGACGCATGCTCGCGTAATCTGATTCATCCTTCATCCTTCAACCTTCATCCTTTCTTCCGTCCTCTGCTTTGTCCATCTGTAGCCGCCAATCATTTTCGGGGCTGCTAGGACAATTTTCAGATGCAAGCAATTCGAGTTGAGCGCCAAATCGGCGGTCGTACTTTATCCATAGAAACGGGTTCTTACGCGAAGCTGGCTGATGGCTCGGTTACGGTGCAGTACGCCGATACCGTGGTCTTTGGCGCGGTGGTGCGGGCTAATCCGCGTGAGGGGATCGATTTCTTTCCGCTTCAGGTTGATTATCGCGAGCGGCGCGCGGCTGCGGGCAAGTTCCCGGGCGGGTTCATGAAGCGGGAAGGGCGGCCTACGAATCGGGAAATTCTTACGGCGCGTTTGATCGATCGGCCGCTTCGTCCTTTGTTCCCCAAGGGGTTCATGGATGAGGTGCAGGTGCATCTCAATACGCTGGCTTATGACTTGATTAATGATCCGGACATTCTTGCGGGTGTGGCGGCTTCGGCTTGTATTGCGATTTCGGATATTCCGTTCATTACGCCGATCGCGCATGTGCGCGTTGGGCGGGTTGATGGGCAGTTTATTATTAATCCGACTCTGGAACAGATTGATGCGGGGGATCTTGATGTGGTCGTTGCGGGGACCAAGCACTTCGTCAATATGATCGAAGTGGGCGCGAAAGAAGTGAAGGAAGATGAGATCGCTGATGCGATTGAGTTTGGGCATCAGTCGATCATTGAAATCTGCGGGATGATTGAAGAGCTGCAGAAGAAGGCTGGGCGGCCCAAGGTTGGCGATGTGAAGCTGCCTGATCCTGGGTTTGTGGATGCGATCAAGGCGCGCGTGAGCGACAAGATTCGCGAAGTGAAGGGCAAGCCGGGCAAGCAGGATCGCTCTGATGCGGTGAAGAAGATTCTGGAAGATTTGATTGCGGAGATGGCTCCGAATCCGACCGATCCGAATGCTTCGTATATGTCGATCGTGGAAGCAAAGTCGCAGCAGAAGCAGATCCGCAATATTTTCAGCGAAGTTGAAGAGCATATTACGCGCGAGGCGATTCTGGCGGGTGTGCGGCCTGATGGGCGCGGCTTTAAGGATATTCGGCCGATCACTTGTGAAGTGGGCGTGCTGCCGCGCGTGCATGGCTCGGCGGTTTTCAGCCGCGGCGAAACGCAATCGATGTGTACCATTACGCTTGGCACTTCATCGGATGTGCAGGTCGTCGATGGGATTCAGGAAGAATACGCTCAGAAGTTCATGCTGCATTATAATTTCCCGAGCTACAGCGTCGGTGAAGTTCGGCCGATCCGCGGGCCGGGGCGACGGGAAGTGGGGCATGGTGCGCTGGCGGAGCGATCGCTGCTGCCGGTGCTGCCGAATGTGGAGCAGTTTCCGTATACGGTTCGCGTGATTTCGGACATTCTGGAATCGAATGGGTCATCGTCGATGGCTTCATCGTGCGGCGGATGTCTGGCGCTGATGGATGCGGGCGTTCCGATTTCGAAGCCTGTTGCTGGGATTTCTGTCGGCCTGGTTCAGGAAGGGGATAAGTATGAACTGCTGACGGATATTCTTGGCGAAGAAGATCACTTCGGCGATATGGATTTTAAAGTGTGCGGCACTCGCGATGGCGTGACGGCGATTCAGCTCGATATCAAGACTGAAGGGATTACGCATAAGATCATTCGCGATACGCTGCATCGTGCCCACGAGGCTCGGCTGGTGATTCTTG
>Ga0105245_10003198_pt1 | contig 14655 bp, 19 predicted proteins | sample KBSM54metaG_FD_81523 | JGI IMG/M metagenome (GOLD analysis project Ga0105245, IMG submission 81523) | Miscanthus rhizosphere microbial communities from Kellogg Biological Station, Michigan, USA - KBS M5-4 metaG | ecosystem: Host-associated > Plants > Roots > Rhizosphere > Soil | place... | reverse complement strand
GCTACGAGAACGACGTCGACCGGGAGGGGTCGTACCGCTTCCTCACGACCGGAGATCCCGAGGCATTCCGCGAGATGGGCGCGCGGTTCTTGCAGCTGCCTGTAGCCGCGGTGGAGCACGTCGAGCTCGCCGCCCTGGGAGCTCCCGCGTGAGGAACGACGGCAGGCGAGAGAACGAGCTGCGCCCGCTCGAGCTCATTCCCGACTTCCTCGAGCAGCCGCACGGCTCGGTGCTCTACGCACAGGGGAAGACGAAGGTGCTGTGCACGGCGTCGATCCAAGAAGGCGTGCCACGGTGGCTGTACGGCAAAGGCCGCGGCTGGCTGACCGCCGAGTACTCGCTCTTGCCAGCTTCGACGGGCGACCGCACGGATCGGGAAGCGTCGCGCGGGAAGCAGGGCGGCCGGACGATCGAGATCCAGCGGCTGATCGGGAGGTCGATTCGGTCGATCACGGACTTCGAAGCACTCGGTGAGCGGACGCTCTGGCTCGACTGCGACGTTCTGCAGGCAGACGGCGGCACGCGGTGCGCTGCGATCACCGGCGCGTACGTGGCCGCACGCCGGGCGCTCGATAAGTTCGGGCTGTCCAAGGCGTTCACCGGCTCCGTCGCGGCGGTGTCCGTCGGGATCGCCGCCGGCGAGGCGCTGCTCGACCTCGACTACTCGGAGGACTCGCAGGCCGACGTGGACATGAACGTCGTCATGACGGGCGACGGTGCGCTCGTCGAGGTGCAGGCGACGGCGGAGAAGACGCCGTTCAGCCGCGCGCGGCTCGACGAGCTCCTCGAGCTTGCGGCCGAGGGGATCGAAGAGCTCGCCGTCGCGCAGGAGGAAGCTGTTGCTGCACCTCGCGGCTAGCGTCTCGCAGCTCGAGAGCATCGTCGAGGTGCGGTGGACGGACTGAAGGCGCGCCTCGCCTCGCGCAACCCTGGCAAGGCGCGTGAGCTCGCGCACCTGCTGCCGGCCTGGACGATCGAGCCGCTCGCAGCAGACGACTTTCCGCCCGAGGAAGGCGAGACCTACTACGAGAACGCGCGGGGAAAGGCCCTGTTCGGTCGAGCTCACGCGCACGAGGACGAGTGGTCGATCGGCGAGGACTCGGGCATCGAAGTGGACGCGCTCGACGGTGGTCCCGGCGTCCATTCGGCTCGATTGGGCGGTGTAGATCCGGTCGGCTGGCTCCTTGGTGAGCTCCGCGGCGAGGAGGAGCGAGGTGCGCGCTACGTCAGCGAGCTCGTCGTCGTGTCGCCTTCTGGTGAGGAGTTTCGCGGCACCGGCATGCTCGAGGGGCGGATCGGTATCGAGGCTCGCGGCAACGAAGGGTTTGGCTTCGATCCGATCTTCGTCCCGAACGGTTTGGATCAGACCGTTGCCGAGTTGGGCAACGACTGGAAACAGGAGAACTCACATCGCGCGAATGCCGCCCGCGCGCTCCTGGCAGCCCTAGGCGAGACCGGTTAGCTCCTCGACCTGCCGCTGCTCGGAGCGGCGGGCGCGCCACCAGTTGATCTCTGCGCCGAGGACGATGACGTTCGACATCACGTAGAACCAGACGAGGAGGATCGCCGGCGCGCCGAAGGCGCGGAGCGCCGGGTTCAGGTCCGCATAGCGCTGGTACAGCGGCAGCACCTGGAACGTTGCTTCGAGCAGGATGCTGGCGAGGATCGCCCCCGGCAACACCTCGCGCACCGTCAGGTCCTCGTTCGTCAGAAAGAAGTAACAGGACACGAGGAACACGAACACGCCGATGAGCGAGACACCGATCGACAGCACGTAGGCGATCGCAGCATTGGAGATGAAGCCCGCGACGTTTTCCTGCAGCGCGGCAACGCCGAGCGATCCTGCGAGCAGGGCGACGAAGAGCGTTACGAGCGAGCCGACCATGAACAGGAATGCCCGTGCCTTGCCGTGCAGGAACGACCGGTTGGAACGGCCGTAGACGATGTTGAACGCCGACTCGAGCACGCTGAAGAGCGAGAGCGACGCCCAGAGGAGGGCGAGGCCGCCGATGATCCCGAGGGTCGCCGCGTTGTCCTGCACGCTGTGGACGAGGTCGATGATGCGGTCGATCGGCGTGCCGGGCAGTGTCTTCTTGATCTCCCGGACGAGGAAGGACGACTCGTCGGCTCTCCCCGCCAGACCCAGCAACGAGAGCGACAGGAAGGTCAGGGGCACAAACGAGAGGAGAGCGAAGTACGCGATCATCGCGGCCAGATGCGGGCCGCGGTCTGCGAAGAACTTCTGCAGGAGATCCCTTCGGCGGACTCGCATGCCGCGGGAGTATCCCTATGCTTCACGGGACATGGACGCCCAGCAGGCACTCGCCGATCTGACGGAGATCTCTTCTCAGATCGAGGCCGCCGTGGTCTTCGACGACCAGGGCAAGGTCGCCGGTTCCACGATCGCCGAGGGCGACCGGGCGGATGTGCTGGCGAAGGCGGCGGCCGCGTTGCTCGCCGCAGCCGAGGAAGTCAAGACCGGCGAGAGTGTGCTCACACAGCTCGAGGTCTCCACGGGCGAAGGCAGCGTCTTCGCCGTCCGCGACGGCAAGACTTCCATCGCCGCGACGACCGGCGGAAACCCGACGGCGGGGCTCGTCTTCTACGACTTGAAGTCGGCACTCCGAAGCGTCAAGCCCGCCGCGAAGAGTGCGCCGGCGAAGAAGAAGACGGCAACGGCCGCGAAGAAGTCCACCGCTGCGTCCGCCAAGAAGAAGACGGCTGCACGCAAGCCCGCAACGAGGAAGAAGCCGGATGCGTCGTAGCATCGCCGCAGCGCTCGGCGTCGCGGGCGGGATGCTCGCAGGCGCTGCGTTCATCCGTCGACAGGGCGCGAGTCGCGAGCGCGCCGACCTCTACTTCGAGGACGGGTCGATGCTGTCGCTCACGAACGGCTCTCCCGGTGCGGAGAGATTGCTGCCGCTGGCGCGAGAAGTCATCCGGAACGCCAGAGCTCGTTGACCGACGACGAGCTGAAGCTCGCGATCCGCGAGCACGCCTACCTCGAAGGCGACTTCGTTCTGCGCTCGGGGAAGCATTCGAAGTACTACCTCGACAAGTACCGCTTCGAGACGCGGCCCGACATCCTCGCCGCCTTGGGCGACCGGATCGCCCGGACCGTTGCCGAGTTCGAGCCGGGCGCAATGCGTCTGGCCGGGCCTGAGCTCGGCGCCGTTGCACTGGCAGCGGCGGGCTCGCTCTCGTCGGGCCTGCCGTTTCTGATCGTGCGCAAGGCCGCCAAGGACTACGGCACCTCGAATCGGCTCGAGGGCGTCCACGAGCGCGGCGAAACGGTCTGCCTCGTCGAGGATGTCGTCACGTCCGGGGGAGCGCTTCTGGACGCCCTGAAGGCCCTACGGGACGCCGGTCTCACGGTCAGAACGGCTGTCTGCGTCGTCGATCGTGAGGAGGGCGGGGCCGACGCCCTCGCACGCCAAGCGGTGCGCCTGCGGCCCATTTTCAGGGCCAGCGAGGTGCTCGAGGCGGCGAAAAGACCCGCAAAACCGCATGGTTGAGCCAGTCCGATGCGACTGTTAGGGTCCTTTCCCGTGGATCCGACCGTCGACAGGAGGAGTGGGACTTGACGAAACAGGAGTTCGTTAACGAGGTCGCGAGGCGCGCCGACCTCTCGAGTCGCGATGCGGCGAAGGCCGTAGACGCCTTCCTCGACTCGATCACAGACACGCTTAAGGGCGGCGGCGAAGTGGCTTTCACAGGCTTCGGGAAGTTCACGACCCAGCACCGCAAGGAACGTCAGGGCGTGAATCCCCGCAATCCGACGCAGAAGGTGACCATTCCGGCAGCCACGGTGCCGAAGTTCTCCGCGGGGAGCCAGCTCAAGTCAGCCGTCAAGGGCGGCTAACTCAAGCCCTTCCTCCAAGAACCGCGAAGGCCGCGTCTCGCGGCCTTCGCCGTCTTTGGAGGGCAGTACTCTCAAGGCATGGCCGCCGTCGCGACGACGAACTTCGCCGACCGCCTCGCCGAGACCGTCGAGCGCAAGCGCTCGCAGCTCGTCGTCGGGCTCGATCCCCGGCCCGATCTCTTGCCGGTCGAGCTGAAAGGCGATGCCCACCTCGGCCGGGAGCACGCCGCAGACGCTTGCGGGCGCTTCTGCCGCGGGCTCGTCGACTCGGTTGCGCCGTACGTCGTCGCGGTGAAGCCCCAGGTCGCCTTCTTCGAGGCGCTCGGCCCCGACGGGCTGCGCGTGCTGGAGGATGTCTGTGCCTACTCGCGCTCCGCAGGACTGCAGGTGATCGCGGACGGGAAGCGCGGGGACATCGGCTCGACCGCGCGCGCGTACGCGGCCGCGTTCCTCGAGTCGCCGAACGGCACGGCACCGCTTGCGGACGCGTTGACGGTGAACCCCTACCTCGGACGCGACTCGATCGATCCCTACCTCGCGGTTTGTCGCCGTGACGGCGCCGGCATCTTCTGCGTCGTCAAGACGTCGAATGCAGGCGGCGCGGAGGTGCAGGACCTCGTCCTCTCCGACGGCCGCCACGTCTGGCACCAGGTCGCGGAACTTGTGGCGGAGTGGGGCGCCGACCTCGTCGGTGAACACGGGCTTTCCTCAGTGGGCGCGGTCATCGGCGCCACGCATCCGCGGGCCGTTGGTGAGGCGCGGCGGTTGCTGCCGCGCGCGATCCTGCTGTTGCCCGGCGTGGGGGCGCAGGGCGCGACACCGGCGGACGTCGCCCGCGCGTTCACGAGCGGGCCTGCCAGTGCGCTGGTGAACGTCTCACGCGACGTGATCTACGCCTTCCGAGTCTCCGGGATGGACTGGCGGAGCGCCGCCGCAGCCGAGGCCTCGAAGTACGCCCGCGAAGTGTGGGCCGTGTCCGGCTGGTAGCGGACGGCCGGTGGATCCGCGCAGGCGTGAGCAGCTGACGCGGTATGGCGCGCCGGCCGCGTTCCTCGCTGCAGTGACGATCGCGGCGATCCTGGTCAAGGCGGGTCTGAACGGCAGCTCGACCACGACTGTGGCCATTACTTCTTCCAGCACGGCTCGGACGACCACCGCAGTCACGACCACGACGAAGCTCGTCCTGACAGCGCCACCAGGGTCGACGACGACCACGACGACCGAGACCACGACTCCGGGTGCCGAGTACTACGTGGTCGTCAGCGGGGACACGCTTGGCTCCATCGCCCAGAAGTACAACACCACGGTGGACGAGCTGACGACGCTCAATCTGGGCATCGATCCCACGGCCCTCACCGTGGGGCAGAAGATCCGCATCAAGTAGCGCCTCAAGTACCCTTCGCGCTCGTGTTCTTGCGGATCAGCGCCGTCGTCTTCGCGGCGCTCGCCTTCACTGCTGCGGCGCACGCGGCTGCGCCGCCCGTGTCGGCGCGCGCGTTCATCGTCGAGAATCCGGCGACCGGGGAGATCCTCGCGCAGCACGGCGCCTGGTCACGTGTCCCGATCGCGAGCATCACGAAGCTCATGACCGTGCTCGTCACGCTCGAGCATGCGAAGTGGAACGACGTCGTGCGCGTCCGCTCGGATGCTGCAGCGGTCGGCGAGTCGACCGTGCACCTGCGCGCGGGTGAGCGCATCACGGTCGGCGACCTGATCCGCGCAGCCCTGATCCAGAGCGCCAACGACGCGGCCGTCGCGCTCGCCGACTATGTGGGCCACGGTGACCGCGCCGCATTCGTCGCGATGATGAACGCGAAGGCGCAGGAGCTCGGGCTCGAGCGAACACACTTCGTCCGCCCTGACGGGCTCGACGCCCGCGGGCACTACTCCAGCGCGTATGACGTCACCAGGCTTGCGGAAGTCGCGATGCGCGTGCGCGCGATCCGTTCGGTCGTGCGTCTCAGGACCGACACGATCGCGGGCGGGCGCCATCTGCACACGTGGAACGACCTGCTGGGCGTCTTCAAGGGCCTGTACGGCGTGAAGACGGGCCACACCGGAGCGGCGGGCTGGTGCGAGGTCGCCGCGGTGAAGCGCAACGGTGTCACGCTCTATACGACCGTGCTCGGAAGCCCGACTCGTTCGCAACGCAATGCCGATCTCGCGTCACTGCTCCGGTGGGGGATCTCGCGCTACCGGCCGGTGTGGGTGATGCCGCGTGGGCGCGTGTACCTGCGGGCCGGTGTCGGCTACGGCAAGGCTGCCGTTCCGATCGTCGCCGCACAACAGGTGGCTCGAACCGTGCGGATCGACCGGCCGCTCGTCGAGCGCGTGATCGCCCCGAGCGCGCTCTCGCTTCCTGTCGCACGAGGACAGCGCGTCGGCGAAGTCAGGATCTATTCCGGCCGGCGCCTCGTCGCGCGTCAACCGCTCGTCACCGGGCGTGGCGTCGCCAAGCCGTCGTTCAGCGGGCGATTGGGGTTCTACGCGGGCAGGACATTCAGACACGTGGGAGACTGGTTCTCGTGATCGTGACGGTCACGCTCAACGCCGCAATCGACCGGACGTTGACGGTGCCGAACTTCCAGCTCGGCCATCGGCACCGCGCGAGCCAGGGGCTCACGCTCGCGGGCGGGAAGGGCATCAACGTCGCGCGCGCGCTCAAGCGGCTCGACGTTCCCGTCGTGGCGACCGGCTTGGCGGGTGGGCGAACAGGGACGCGCATCGTCGAAGAGCTGACGTCGGAGGCGATCCTGAACGACTTCGTGCGCATCGCAGACGAGTCGCGCACGTCGAGCGCAGTGGTCGACCCCACGGCGGGCACGTACACGGAGATCAACGAGTAGGGCCCGCACGTCGAGCCCGACGAGCTGGTGATGCTGCTCGAGAAGATCAGCTACCTCGCGCGTGGCGCCGACATGGTCGTCTTTGCCGGGACCTTGCCGCGCGGAGTCGAGGACTCCTTCTACGCCGAGGCGATCCGCGATCTCAACCGGCGCAACGTCCCGGCGGTGCTCGACTCCGAGGGGCCGCCGCTTCGCCTCGGCGTCGAGGCGGAAGCATTCCTCGTGACACCGAACCAGCGAGAGGCGGAAGGGCTCGTCGGGCAGGAGTTCGGCGACGACGAGGACTACACGATGGCGCTCGACCGGATCGCCGACATGGGCGCCCGCAACGTCCTGATCACCTCCGACACGCGCAGCTTCGGCCTCTTCCGGGCGGACCGGAAGCGAACCTCGTTCCGTGCCGATGCGCCGAACGTCGAGCCGGTCTCCGCCGTCGGCTCCGGGGACGTGCTGCTCGCGGCGTTCCTCGCTGCGCGCCTCGCGGAGAAGCCGCTCGAGGAAGCTCTCCGCGCGGCGGTGGCGGCAGGAGCCGCCTCCACGCTCGAGGTCGGAGCCGGTCGCTTCGAGCCGCGCCAGGCGTCGAAACTGCAGAGCTCGGTCGACGTTCGCGAGCTCGAGCCCGTGGCCGGCTGACGTCGGGGCGGGGTGCTAGCGTGACCCGATGGGAGTCGAGCTAGAGACAGGCCAGGTTGAGCGGCTGCTGGAGCTCGACCGGAAGTTCGGGAAAGAGGGGCTGACGTTCGACGACGTCCTGCTCGTCCCGGCCGAGTCGCGAGTCCTCCCGAACGACGTTTCGACGGCAACGCGGCTGACGCGCGGGATCACGATCGAGATCCCGATCGTCTCGGCCGCGATGGACACGGTCACCGAGGCGCGCCTTGCAATCGCGCTCGCGCGTGAAGGCGGAATGGGGATCGTCCACCGCAACCTCTCCATTGGCGCACAGGTCGCGGAGGTGGACAAGGTCAAGCGCTCCGAGTCCGGAATGATCGTCGAGCCCGTGACGCTTCCCGCCGGCGCGCTCGTCTCGGACGCGCTCGAGCTGATGGCGACGTACCACATCTCGGGTGTGCCGATCACCGACGAGAGCGGAAAGCTGCTCGGAATCCTGACCAACCGCGATCTCCGCTTCGCGCCCGACGCATCCCAGCCGGTGTCGGCGCTGATGACGTCAAGCGACCTCGTCACCGCCCCCCAGGGAACGACGCTCGCCGAGGCGGAGGCGATCCTGCATCGCCACAAGATCGAGAAGCTTCCCGTCGTCGACGCCGAGGGACGGCTCACGGGGCTGATCACGGTGAAGGACATCCAGAAGCGCATCGAGTTCCCGAAGTCGACGAAGGACGAGCAAGGCCGCTTGCGTGTCGGTGCCGCTGTGGGAGTGGGCAACGATGCCTGGGAGCGCGCCGGTGCGCTCGTCGACGCCGGCGTCGACGTGCTCGTCGTCGATACCGCGCACGGACATTCGGCCTCGGTGCCGGAGATGGTGGGGCGCATCAAGTCCGAGTTCGACGTCGAGGTCGTTGCCGGCAACGTCGCGACCGCCGAGGCGACGGAGTCGTTGATCGAAGCAGGCGCCGACGCGGTGAAGGTGGGTGTGGGACCGGGGAGCATCTGCACGACCCGTGTCGTTGCGGGCGTAGGCGTCCCGCAGATCACGGCCATCTACGACTGCGCAGCCGCCACCGCCCGGCACGGTGTCCCGCTGATCGCCGACGGCGGCATGACCTCGTCGGGCGACATCGCGAAGGCATTGGCCGCCGGGGCCGATTCCGTGATGGCCGGGTCGCTGCTCGCCGGCACCGACGAGAGCCCCGGCGACGTGGTGCTACATCAGGGCGAGCGGTACAAGGAGTATCGCGGCATGGGCTCCTTGGGGGCGATGCGCGCGCGCGGCTCGTCGCGCGACCGTTATTTCCAGGGCGATGTGGAGGACGTCGAGAAGCTCGTCCCGGAGGGGATCGAAGGGCGCGTTCCCTACAAGGGGCCGGTCGCGGCGATCTTGCACCAGCTCGTCGGCGGCGTGCGTCAGGCGATGGGCTACTGCGGAGCGGCGACGGTCGGCGAGATGAAGGACGCGCAGTTCGTGCGCATCACGGCGGCGGGCCTCCGCGAAAGCCATCCGCACGACGTGACGATCACGAAAGAGGCGCCGAACTATCGCCGCTGAAGTCCTGCCGCTGCCAGAGCGTCCGGCGGAGGAGCGGCCGGTTCTCGTCGTCGATCTGGGCGGCCAGTACGCGCAGCTGATTGCCCGGCGCGTTCGCGAGTGCCGTGTCTACTCCGAGCTCGTCGGGCACGGCGTCACAGCTGCGCAGGTGAGGGCGCGCAACCCGCATGCGCTGATCCTGAGCGGGGGCCCGGCATCGGTGTATGCGGAGGGCGCACCGCACGTCGACCCCGAGGTCTTCGCGCTCGGCATCCCCACGCTCGGCATCTGTTACGGCGCGCAGCTGCTCGCGCTCGATCTCGGGGGTACGGTCGAACGAACGGGCACGTCGGAGTTCGGCAAGACCGATCTCACGGCAGTGGAGTCGGCGCTGTTCGCCGGGCTGCCCGAGCAGGAAACGGTGTGGATGTCGCATCGCGACACCGTGACCGCGCCTCCAACCGGTGCCCGGATCGTCGCGGTGTCCCCGTCGACGCCCGTTGCGGCCTTCGAGGATCCGGAGCGAGGCCTCTACGGCGTGCAGTTCCATCCGGAGGTCGTCCACACGCCGCATGGCACGGACCTGCTCAAGAACTTCCTCTACAACGTCGCCGGCGCGCCTTCGGCGTGGACCCCCGCCGCCGTCATCGAGGAACAGGTCGAGCGCGTCCGCGCCGCCGTCGGCCGCGAGCGCGTTCTCTGCGCCCTGTCGGGCGGAGTCGACTCCGCTGTTGCCGCGCTGCTCGTCCACAAGGCTGTAGGCGACCAGCTCACCTGCGTCTTCGTCGACCACGGCCTGATGCGCGAGAACGAGGCGGAGCAGGTGGTCGAGACGTTCGACGGGCACTTTCACGTTCCGCTCGTGCACGTCCAGGCGCAGGAGCGGTTTCTGACGCGACTGAACGGGATCGACGATCCCGAGGAGAAGCGAAAGATCGTCGGTGAAGAGTTCATCCGCGTGTTCGAGGAGGAAGCGAGCAAGATCGGCGACACGCGCTTCCTCGTGCAGGGCACGCTGTACTCCGACGTGATCGAGTCGGGCGGCGGCGAAGACGGTGTCGCGGCCAAGATCAAGTCGCACCACAACGTCGGCGGCCTGCCGGCCGACATGCGCATGCAGCTCGTGGAGCCGCTCCGCCTGCTCTTCAAGGACGAGGTCCGGCGTGTCGGTGAGGAGCTCGGCATGCCGGAACGGATGGTCTGGCGCCAGCCGTTCCCGGGCCCCGGGCTCGCGATCCGCATCATCGGCGAGGTCACGGCGGAACGGCTCGAGATCCTCCGCTCGGCGGACGCGATCCTGCAGGACGAGATCCGCCGGGCAGGTCTCTACCGTGAGCTCTGGCAGTCGTTCGCAGTCCTTCCCGCCATCCGCTCGGTTGGAGTCCAGGGGGACGAGCGCACCTACGCGTACCCGATCGTGATCCGTGCGGTGACATCGGAGGACGCGATGACCGCCGACTGGGCGCGACTCCCCTACGACGTGCTCGAGGCGATCTCGAGCAGGATCATCAACGAGATCCCCGGCGTCAATCGCGTCGCGCTCGACCTGAGCTCGAAGCCGCCGGCGACGATCGAGTGGGAATAGGCGCGCTCGCTAGCGCACTCTGAAGCCCTGTAGCTCTTCGAATTCCTCTTCCTCGACCTCCACCGACCGCACCTCAGCGCCGCGCGGGCCCTTGCGGCTGAACGCGACCAATCGCTCGACGGCTTCCTCTTCGCCCTCGAACACGGCCTCCACCGCGCCGTCCGGGCGATTCGCGACCCAGCCCGCGACGCCGTGCTGCCGCGCGAGCCGTCGAGTCGAGTCGCGGAAGAACACGCCTTGCACCCGGCCGTGAATGACGACTCGCCGCCTGATCACGGAGCGTATTCTTGCCGCATCGAGTTCAAGGAGATCCTCAGGCGCCGTCGCATGGTGCGCGCGTACGAGCCGACCCCGATCCCGCGTGAAACACTCGAGCGCATCGTCGGAACGGTGCGGCGCGCGCCGAGCGCAGGATTCAGCCAGGGTCAGCGTCTCGTCGTCGTCACCGACCCGGAACGCCGGCGTGCACTCGCCGCCGCGGTTGCGGAGGAGCAATACGTCGACCAGGGTTTCGCGCCGTGGATCAGCGGTGCACCGGCTCTCGTCGTCGTCTGCACCCGCGAGGAGGATTACCACGAGCGCTACCGGCAGCCGGACAAGCTCGACGGGGGAGAGGAGATCGAGTGGCCGGTCCCGTACTGGCACGCGGACGCCGGCGCGGCAGGGATGCTGATCCTGCTCGCGGCGATCGACGAGGGACTTGCGGCGGGCGTCTTCGGCATTCCCGCGGACCGGATGGACCGGGTGCGCGAGTTGCTCGGCTTGCCCGACGACGTCGCCATCGTCGAGGTGATCACGCTCGGCGTCGGAGCGGAAGACAGTGCATCGGACACGCTCTCGAGCCGGGGCACGCGCGCACGCCGCCCGCTGGAGGAACTGGTTCGCTGGGAGCGGTTCTAGGGCGTCCGGAGCTTCGACACCAGCTGCTGCTGGTGGTACCCGGGGTTCTCTCCCGCCGCATTGAACGTCTCCACCGACGCGGTGTACGTGAACCCTCCGCGCGAGTCGATGCCGAAGTAGTCCCCGATGAAGCTTGCCGGATTGCAGATGCAGTCGAACCGCGGCGACGACAACTGCGGGTCCCACGTGTGCTCGGACAGCCGGATGTTGTGCCCGATCGGCCTCAGCTTGGGGCGGTAGAACTGCACCGCCGTATTGATGCAGTAGTTCGCGGCGCCGAACGGAACGCGCGGATCGAAGAGCAGTCCAGCGATCGTCGCGTCCGTCGTGTCGCGCGCCGGGCACGAGAGCCGGCGGTCGTAGAACGCCACCGCAACGGTTCCGTTCGGCGCAACGGCGAGATTGGGCTGAAGAGCATCGCCTTCCCCGGAGGCGTCGTTGATCTGCCTGGAGGGGCCCCAGTGACGGCCGCCGTCGAACGAGCCGCGGAGGAAGAGCTTCGTCCCGCCGGCGCTCGACTGCTCGTACGCCGCATATAGCGGATAGAAGCGACCGACCTTACGCGGGCCGACGATAAACGCTTCGCCGAACGCCGCGCGAAAGCTCGTGTTGCGATACCCGTTCACGCTGTGACGCACGATCACGCTGCGACGGGCCCACGCTCTGCCTCCGTTGCGCGAAGAGGTCAATGACATCGTGAACGGCTCGTCTCCACTTCGGAAGCTCGAGGTGGCGAGCCAGACTGTTCCATTGGGCGCAACTCGAGGGAGCGAGCCGTTGTCACCGACACGCTGGGCCTGAGGAAGGACGAGCCTCGGCCGCGACCAGTTCGTATGCGTTCCGTTTCGGCGCGCGTCCGCGTACGACAGATAGATCCGAAGTCCGCTGTCGTCGTTGCCGATCGCCCACGAGACGTACACCCGTCCGAAGTGGCGGCTGTGGCGGTTCGTATCGATCGCCAGCCACTGCTTGTCGAAGACGTTGCTTCCGTTGAACGGCGTGCGCTCGATCAAGTCGAGCTGACCGCCGTGGGTCGTGTTCCACGTCGAGGCCGCGGCTGCGTTTTTCGGCCGGACCGCCACTCCCAGGCCTGAGCGCGGCAGCGTCGGGTTGACGTCGGGCGAGAGAAAGAAGTGCTGGCCGCTCGCGATGTACGAGAACATGTACGGGAAGACGACGGCGTAGAAGTTTCCCCAGGGGTCGAATGCGCCGACCGGATCCGAGTTGTCCGTCCATGCTTCGTAGCCCGGGATGTGACCCTGCTGCGGCCAAGTGGCGCCGCCGTCGAAGGATTCGAAGAAACCGGTCAGGTGGTTATAGCCCTCGGCGTTCACGATCCACTTGCTCACCCCGATCAGGTGGCGAGGGTTCGTCGGATCGACGTGCAGATCCGACTCGGAGAAGTCCTTCGCGCGCGCCGGGGGGTTCTTGAGGTCCTGTAGCGGATACGGGCCGATGTCCTCACCCGTCGTGGCGGCGCCGTTGCAGAGCGTGGTGCCGCCGTCGGGATATCCCTGCGACGGCGTGAGGCTGGCGAGGTAGAAGACCTCCGGCGCGTAGCAGCTCACTCGCTGCGACGTCGCCGCCACGGCGGTCACGCCGCGCTGGGCGTAGCTGGCCGAGAAGCTCGCGTTCGACTGGAACCCCTGCGGCGGTGCGGCGGCTGCAGCTGGGGCGCCGACCACCGCGCAGGCCGCAACGAGCGCGGCGGTGCGTCCTCTCACCCGCATGAGCATAGTGACGATGTGGACTCTGAAAGGTTCGTAAGGCGCCTCGCGGCCGCGCGCATCGGCACGACGTTCAACTTCTACCGTGACGGAGCGGGCGCGCAGACCCGGCGCCGCCGGCTTCGGGCCTATCTGGAAGATCATGCCGGCGGATCGCTCCTTCTCGTGGGTGAGGCCCCCGGCTATCGCGGTGCCCGGATCTCCGGTCTGCCGTTCACCTCGGAGCGTCAACTCAGCGGCAGCGGGCCGGCGGAGGCGACGGCCACGGTCGTGCAGCGGGTCCTCGCCGAACTCGAGCTGGACGCCCTGTGCTGGAACGTCGTGCCCACCCACCCGGGGACGGAGACGTCGAACCGGCGTCCGACCCGGCTCGAGATCCTCGCCTCGCGGCCCTTCCTCGAGGAGCTCGCGGAGAGCCGCCGCCTGGTCGCCGTCGGCCGGCTCGCGGCTAGCGCCACCGCTGCTCCCTATATCCGGCATCCATCCCATGGCGGAGCGGCCGAATTTCGGGCAGGGCTGCTACAGTTTTGCGCCGGCGGACGCCCTAGTCCGCCTTTTCCGTGAGATGAAGACCTACACCGCCAAACCTGGAGAGATCGAGCGCCACTGGTACGTGGTGGACGCCGACGGGCAGACGCTCGGCCGGCTCGCGACCCGCATCGCGGACATGCTCCGCGGCAAGGGCAAGCCGGAGTACACGCCGCACGTCGACACGGGGGATTTCGTGGTCGTCGTCAACGCGGAGAAGATCCAGGTCACCGGCAACAAGCTCGACCAGAAGCGCTACTACCGCCACTCGGGTTATCCCGGTGGGATTCGCAGCAGGACGCTTCGCGAACAGCTTTCGCGAAGGCCGGAAGAGGTCCTGCGCAAGGCGGTCAAAGGAATGCTTCCGAGGAATCGGCTGGCCCGCCAGCAGATCACCAAGCTCAAGATCTACGCAGGCCCCGAGCATCCACACGCGCCGCAGGCGCCACAGCCGCTGAAGTGGGAGGACGCATGAGCCAGATCGCGCAATACCGAGGAACGGGCAAGCGGAAGACCTCGGTCGCCCGCGTCATCCTCCGGCCCGGCGACGGCGTCACCTGGTTCAACGGCCGCACGATCGAGGACTACTTCCCGCGCCAGGCGCACCGGACATCTGCACTCGCGCCGCTCCAGATCGCCGGGGCCGAGGGGACCTACGACATCCGGGTGCGCGTGCACGGCGGCGGTCCGAGCGGCCAGGCAGGTGCCGTTCGGCACGGAATCGCCCGTGCGCTCGTCGAGGCGGACCCGGAGCTGCGCATTCCTCTCAAGCGGGCCGGCTTCCTGACGCGCGACGCTCGGATCGTGGAGCGCAAGAAGGCGGGCCTGCACAAGGCGCGCAAGGCGCCACAGTTCAGCAAGCGGTAGGTGGCGCGCCAATACTTCGGCACGGACGGCGTCCGTGGCGTCGTCGGCAAGGAACTAACCGCTGATCTCGTCGAGCGGCTCGGCCGGGCCGCGACGATCTGGTGTGGGCGCGGCCGCATCTTCGTCGGGCGCGACACGCGTGCATCAGGCCCGGAGCTCGAAGACGCCCTCGCGCGAGGCATCGCCTCTGC
>Ga0105245_10003197_pt1 | contig 14656 bp, 11 predicted proteins | sample KBSM54metaG_FD_81523 | JGI IMG/M metagenome (GOLD analysis project Ga0105245, IMG submission 81523) | Miscanthus rhizosphere microbial communities from Kellogg Biological Station, Michigan, USA - KBS M5-4 metaG | ecosystem: Host-associated > Plants > Roots > Rhizosphere > Soil | place... | reverse complement strand
TCGAGCGAAGCCGCGATCTCGCGCGCCGCAGCGTAGACGTAGCTGAGGTCTGCATGGCCGTCGCCGCGGCGCGACGGCGTGCCGACAGCGATGAAGACTGCGTCGGCTTCCGCGACCGGCCCCTTGAGGTCGGTGGTGAACGACAGACGTCCCGCCTTGACGTTGGTTTCAACCAGATGATCGAGGTGGGGTTCGAAGATCGGAATGGTCCCGCGCGACAACGCGGCGATCTTGTCAGCGTCTTTATCAACGCAGACGACATGATGCCCGAAGTCGGCAAAGCAGGCCCCGGAGACGAGGCCTACATAACCGGTTCCGATCATCGCGACGCGCATCGGCTGTTCCGCTCAACTCGTTGTTCGTTAAGGCGTTAAGGTATCATGCACCCCACGCCCCAACCACCATAAAGCATTTTTCGGGGCGCAGGAATCTGATACGGGTGGTATGGCAAATCGACCCGCAGCCGGGATTCTGCCCGCCAATCACGTCATGCCGATGAACCAGGACACGCGCGATGCGCTTGCGCTCCGGCTGGCGCAGATCGCATGCGAAGCAGGCGGCGTGGTGATGGCGGACGACCGCAGGTCGACGCTGAAACCGGATGGTTCGCCGGTGACGATGGCGGACAAGAATGCCGAACGCGTGATCCGCAAACGTCTGCATGAACTCGATCCGAATCTTGTCGTGATCGCGGAGGAGAGTTTCAGCGGTGGCCCGACACGCGCGCCGTCCCGGTTCGTGCTGGTCGACCCACTCGACGGCACGCGCGAGTTCGTTGCCGGCCGTGACGAATTCGCGGTCAACATCGCCCTCATCGAAGACGGCACGCCAATCGCCGCCGCGGTCTATGCGCCCGGGTGCGAAACGCTGTATGTCGCCGGCACGCGCGCGCTGAGGATCGAGGTCGCGCCGGGCGGGACGATCGACCGCGCCGGAGCACAGCCGCTGGCAACGCGCGCGCGGCCCATCGATGGACCCGACGCGGTCATTAGTCGATCGCACCTGGATACAGCCACGCAGGAACGCTTGCACCAACTGAACGTGCGCAACTCGCGCGCCCTGGGCTCGTCACTCAAGTTCTGCCTGATCGCGGAAGGCGCGGCCGATGTCTATCCGCGGCTGGCACCAACCATGGAGTGGGACACGGCGGCGGGTCACGCCGTGTTGCTTGCTGCAGGCGGATGCGTGCTCGGGCCGGATCGCAAGCCGCTGCGTTACGGCAAGCCCGGATTCCGCAACACAAGTTTTGAAGCGTGGGGCCGTGCGCCGCCGGCGGGTACGTAAGTCGCCTTGCGCAGACGGAATGGTGGGCGCGACAGGGATCGAACCTGTGACCCCTTCCATGTCAAGGAAGTGCTCTCCCGCTGAGCTACGCGCCCTAATTCCGAGACGGCCTGCTATATCGGCTTGGCCCCCTGCCCGCAAGCACGGGTGGCCGGGTGAAGCCTACGCGGCCAGCATCTTCTGGACCTCGTTGACGAGATCGCGGAGATGGAAGGGCTTCGACAGCACCTTGGCGTGCTTCGGAGCGGTAGAGTCCGGATTGAGCGCGACCGCGGCGAACCCGGTGATGAACATGATCTTGATGTCGGGATCGAGTTCCGTCGCACGGCGCGCCAGCTCGATGCCGTCCATCTCGGGCATCACGATGTCGGTCAGCAGGAGCTCGAACGGCTCCTCACGCAGACGCTGATAGGCCGACAACCCGTTGTCGTAAGAGATGACGTTGAATCCGGCATTCTGCAGCGCCTTCACCAGAAAGCGGCGCATGTCGGTATCGTCTTCTGCCAGCAATATCTTCGGCATCTGCGGATTCACCTGCCCCGGACTACGCGGGACCGTGAAGCCGCGGCCCCACGCCCCCCTTTACTACCCTCGGCGACCACTAAGCCCGACCCCGGGTAAATACCGAGTGAACTGTGGCTTCCGTGGCAGGAAGACGACATTGTAATGCCTACTGAGCCGTAAAGTGCTATGAAAGCGCACTGGTTTCCGTGTCATTTGGTAGTGCCCCCCAACTATGAACGACCAGCGCGACGAACTCGACAAACCGTTCGAAGTCCTCGAGCCGACGCGCCTTCGCAGCGCGGTCGTGTTCAACTCTCCCCACAGCGGCAATGTCTACCCGCGCGCCTTCCTTGACCGCGCGCAGCTCGATCTAGCGACGTTGCGCCGCTCGGAAGACACCTTCGTCGACGAGCTTTTCGGCGGCGTTGTGCCGACCGGATTTCCGCTCATGCGCGCGCATTTTCCGCGCTGCTACGTGGACGTGAATCGCGAGCCCTACGAGCTCGATCCACGCATGTTCGAAGGCCGCCTGCCGTCATTCGCCAACACGCGCTCCATGCGGGTCGCCGGCGGACTTGGCACCGTGGCGCGCGTCGTCGGCGATGCGCAGGAAATCTACGACCAGCGCATTCCCGTCGATGACGCGTTGCGCCGGATCGAAGGCCTCTACAAGCCGTATCACCGCGCGCTGCGCCGCCTGATCACGCGCGTCCACCGCGAATTCAAGGCGGCGGTGCTGGTCGATTGCCATTCGATGCCGTCGGCAGCGGGCGCGAAAGATGAGCGTCCGCGCGCGGATTTCGTCATCGGCGACCGCTACGGCACGAGTTGCGTGGCGGCGGTTGCTGACGCCACCGAAGCAGCACTGATCGGACTCGGCTATTCGGTCAGCCGCAACAAGCCCTACGCGGGCGGCTTCATCACCGAGCACTACGGCGACCCGCCGGCCGGGCTGCATGCCGTCCAGCTCGAGATCAATCGTGCGCTTTATATGGACGAGCGCCGCTACGAACGGGCGCCGAGCTTCGAGCGCGTTGCCCTCGACATGGTGACGCTGGCGGAGCGACTGGCCGACGTACCCGTCGAGGAACTGCGGCCCTACCGCGCGGCGGCGGAGTAGGCCGGCCGGAAAAGAAAAAGGGCCGCTTTTGCAAGCGGCCCAAGTCTAGGGAGGAAACGCCCAAGGAGGGCGGCAGTAGCTCGTAAGAGCTACCGCACTGCAACAATATGCAAGTGCGCTGCACAAAAAGCAAGAGGGCGATCGGCTTTTCCACCCGCCGAACCATCGGGAATTAGGTAGTTTTCTACCAAAGTTCTAATAGGGCGGGCCAAAACCGGTCTTTTCTGGCCTCCAACAGACCCTGTCCTCTATAGACGAGGCCGCTATTCCTTAACGGCGCGCGCTGCCGCCGCCACCTTCACTGGGACACCTCATGACTGCGGTGGACTTCGCCGGTTTCGTAAACGACGTGGCCGACGCTGCGGGCGACGCTATCCGCCCCTTCTTCCGCACCTCGCTTTCGATCGAGGACAAGAGCCGCGGCCACGCCTTTGATCCGGTTACCGCGGCCGATCGCGCCGCCGAATCCGCCATGCGCGCGCTGATCCACAAGCACTTCCCGACGCACGGCGTCGTCGGCGAGGAGTTTCCGGACGAGCGCGCCGACGCGGAATACGTTTGGGTGCTCGATCCGATCGACGGCACCAAGTCGTTCATCAGCGGCATGCCGGCTTGGGGAACGCTGATCGGCCTCTTGCGGTCGGGCGATCCCGTCTACGGCATGATGCATCAGCCGTTCATTCGCGAACGCTTCTTCGGTGACGGCAAGAGTGCGCGCTACCGCGGCCCGGCCGGCGAACGCATGCTCGCGACGCGACCTTGCGCGGAAGTGAGGGACGCGATGGTCTACACAACGAGCCCGCGCCTGATGAACGACGCGGATCGCAAGGCCTTCGGCCGCGTCGAAGAGGCCGCGAAACTGTCACGTTACGGCGGTGACTGTTACGCCTATTGCATGGTCGCGGCCGGCCACATCGATCTCGTGATCGAGACCGAGATCAAGCCGCACGACATCGCGGCTTTGATACCGATCATCACCGGCGCCGGCGGCGTGGTGACAACCTGGGAAGGCGAGCGCGCCGACAGGGGTGGCAGGATCCTCGCGGCCGGCGACAAGCGCGTGCACGCCGAAGCGATGAAGCTGTTGGCGAAGTAGCGGCCTTCTTAAGCGCGTGCACTATCCGAACAGCGGGGTGCCGGGAATGAAGGCGTCGAATGCCGCCCAGAACTGCCGGCGATAGCTGTCCTGCTCCATCATGATCTCGTGCAGCGCACCTGAAATAATGAGGTGCGAGCCTGCGCGCATGTGAATGGCGAAATCCTCGATCGCCGGCGTTGAAACGATGCGATCACGCCCGGCCGCGACGATCAGGATCGCCTGACGGATCTGCTCGGCATAACCGACCTCATTGAACTCTTTCATTACGCGCAGCGCCGCGTCGACCCAGGCGACGGTCGGCCCGCCAACGGCAAGTTCCGGTTCAGCCTCGAGCACGGCGGCAACCCGCGCATAGCGCACCGGATCGGATGTAAGGATGTTGCCGACGAACGGCTGCGTCGCGAGCACGTTGCCTTGCCGCGCGCGCAGCTGCATCGATCCGAAGCCGAGCAAGCGCAACGTGCGCGCGAAAACCGGCGCGAAGCGGCCGAGCGGCACATGCGCCAAGCGGATCAGCGGCGCTGTGAACACCATGCGATCGAACCAGCGTTCGCCGCGTGCCGCGGCGCGCATCAGCACTGCCGCGCCTGTCGAATGACACAGCGCGAAGTAGGGCGGCGGACAGTCCGGCAGCACGATCTCGCGCATGAAGGTTTCGAGATCGGCGTCGTACTGCGAGAAGTTGCGAATGTGGCCCTTCAGACGATCGGACAGCAACCGGTCGGACAACCCCTGACCGCGCCAGTCGAACGTCGCCACGGCAAAGCCGCGGTCGCGCAAGTCGCGCACTGTCTCGTAATACTTTTCGATGAACTCGCCGCGTCCATGAAAAATGCAGACAGTGCCACGGCGTCCGGGCGGCGGCGCCCATCGCGCTGTGCGCAGCGTGACGCCGTCCGGCGTCTTCAGCATTGCCAGTACGGCGCCTTCCGGCACCGGATTGGCCGGGATCGAGACAAGCTTCATCGGGAGGGCACTATCCGCATCCGGGCTGCTTATAGCAGCCACTGACCGCCAATTTCAGGTCTTCCACAACTCACTGAAAACCCATGCAAACCATTGTTTTAACTGTATTTCTCGACCGCCCACGCCCCTCTTGCAGAGTCACGCCTCGCTTCCCATCTGTTTTTTTGCGCAGGCCATTCGGCTGCGTACACGAACGGTCCGGCCTTACAGGCGGATCGCTTCGCATGTCGCTCAACTCCTTAGGAGGATATGCAATGCGTACTTTTGATCTCGCTCCCCTCTATCGTTCCACCGTCGGTTTCGACCGGCTGTTTTCCATGCTCGACAACGCTGGCGGTTTTGACAGCGCGCCGGGCTACCCGCCCTACAACATCGAGCGCACCGGCGAAAACACCTACCGCATCTCGGTAGCGGTTGCCGGCTTCTCCGAGGCCGAGCTTTCGCTTGTCGCCAAGGAGAACACGCTCACGATCAAGGGCGAGAAGCAGACCAAGACCGACGAGAAGTCCGGCGAGGTCCTTTACCAGGGCATCGCGGCCCGCGCTTTCGAGCGCGTGTTCCAGCTCGCGGAGCATGTCGAAGTGAAGGGCGCCTCGGTTGAGAACGGCCTCCTGCACGTCGACCTTGTACGCGAGATCCCCGAGGCCAAGAAGCCACGCCAGATCGCGATCGGCAACGGCAAGGCCAAGGTGGTGGACGTCAAGGCCGCGTAATCGCGGACTGCGATTGAGAACGGAGCGCCCCGGGATTCCGGGGCGCTTTTTTATTGGACGATCACAGGAGTGGCGCGACGGGCACCGGCTGTGACTCCGTCTTCGCCGCGGCTGCAGGAGCTTCCGGAGCGGTTGCGCTCGACGGCGGCGCTGCACTGCGCGCGACCGGCGCAGGGATCGACTTGCCCGGCGTCGCCGGGATTGCGGCGGTCGTCTCCGGCGCGACTGCCGGCGCAGGACGTGGACGCGGGGTCGGCGCGCGCGGCGTCACCGCCGATTGTCTGACCGGCGGGGCCACGGCGGCAGCAGGCGGAGCCATCGACTCGCGCAGCGGCGAGCGGTAGGTCACCGACGGCACGCTGCCCGGGGGCATCGGCACCGGCCCCAGGCGCGCGGTCTCGCCCGCAATGATCTCGGTGATCGTGAGCACGCGGCCCGAACGCGCGTCGACAGTGACGCGAACCGGATCACCTTCTTCATAAGCGCGAATGACGTAGACCGGGCCGCGCCTGACCACGGGACCGGCGGGCTCGAGCCCCATGGATCGGATGGCGGTGACCACCTCGAATGGCGGGATCACCGGAGCGCCGCCGACGTCGGAGGCGTTGGCAAAAGAAGTGAAAGCGCTGGAAGCCACAAACGTGACCAGCGCGGCGATGCGCGCAAGAGTGATCATCGAGCTCTCCCCGTTATGAGTTCGTTGCGCCAAGTTGTCCGAATCCCCGACGGCGATTGGATGGTGCGAATGGGGCGCCGCGGTGGCGAAGTTCAGCCCTTCGCCACCGCAATGAACTGATCGACTTCCGCCTCGGCGGTCGCAAACGATGTGACCAGCCGCGCCAGAACGGCGCCGTCAGCCAGCTTGCTTCCGGCGGGAAGTCCACGACTCTTCATCGGGTAGTACGCGGCGCCGGCTTGCGTGAGCCGCGCATGCACAGCCTTGGGGAACACCGCGAACACGAGGTTCGCATCGACCGGCCAGACCGGCGCAATACCGGCCGTCTTCAATCCGTTGCCGAGCCGCGCCGCCATGGCGTTGGCGTGGCGGGCGAGCTTGAGCCAGAGATCGTCCGCGAAGAACGCCTCGAACTGCGCCGCCACGAAGCGGTGCTTCGAGAGAAGATGTCCGGCACGCTTGCGCCGTTCGTCCATACCGGCCGTGCGCGTGGGATCGAAGAAGATCACGGCTTCCGCGCCCATCGCGCCGCCCTTGGTGGCGCCGAACGAGAGCACGTCGACGCCGATTTTCCAGCTTGCTTCGGCCGGCGACACGCCAAGCGCGGCAACGGCATTGGCGAAGCGCGCGCCATCCATGTGCACGGCCATACCGCGCGCATGCGCGATCTCGGCGAGGGCGCGCACCTCGTTTGGCGAGTAGATCGTGCCTGCCTCGGTGACCTGCGTGAGCGAAAGCACCGAGGGCGTGACGTGATGCGGGCCACCCCATTCGGCACCGTCAAGCGCGGCGGTGAGGCCCGCGGGCGTGATCTTGCAGCCTTCGCCTTCAAGCGTGACGAGCTTGAGGCCCCCGCCAAAGAACTCCGGCGCCCCTGCCTCGCTGGTGACGATGTGGGCCTCGCGGTGGCACAGCACCGCTCCCCAAGGCGGCGAAAGCTGGGCCAAGGCCAGGGCGTTGGCGGCCGTCCCGGTACCCACCAGCGAGGCAGCCAGATCGCACTCGAACAGCCGGCCGAGGCGGTCCTGAACCCGGCGGGTCACGTCGTCGTTGCCGTAGGCAAGCTGATGGCCGACGTTAACCAGCCGAAGCGCGTCAAGGATCGACGGGGCAATTCCCGCGGCGTTGTCGCTAGCGAAATTCATGGGAGTGTTCTTTGGCGAGGAAGCGCGCGTTTCGCAACTCCATTGCGCGCCGGAGGCGGCGGTTGCCGGAGGCGATCCCCCGGGGGTGGCGGATCGGCAACAAAACGTCGGAAGGCGCGAAATTTGCGATGCCGCCACCTTGTATCCATGGCAGAATTTTGGCATGGTCCAGTTAGGACAGTAATGCTGTCCCAGTTGGACGCGCCAGCGCACAGAGATAGCGCAGGCGCGAGAGCCGGTCTGGCAAACGCGCGAGCCGAGTCGCCGCGTGTGCGTGCGGCGAGCAAGCCGGCCAGGGACGGCGGTTACGACACGGCTGACCCTCGCACCGAGCGCCGGTAGCGCCCGGCGGGGGAAGGTACGCGAAGGAGCAAGGGCCCTCTCGCTTGAGAGGTGAGGAACGATGACTGCAAGGAACGACACCGCGGATCCGGGAACCCCGGCGGCGCGTGGGCTCTACGATCCCGCGCTCGACAAGGATTCCTGCGGCGTCGGATTCATCGCGGACATCAAGGGCCGCAAGTCGCATCAGCTCGTCACCGATGCGCTGACCATCCTCCTCAATCTCGAACATCGCGGCGCGGTCGGCGCCGACCCGCGCGCCGGCGACGGCGCCGGCATCCTGGTGCAGATCCCGCACGCGTTCTTCACGCGCGTTGCGAAGAAGCTCGGCTTCACGCTGCCCGCGCCCGGCCAGTACGCCGTGGGCCAGCTGTTCCTGCCGCACGACGAGGCGTGGCGCAAAGAGATCGTGGATGTCTACGCGCAGGAGACCGCGCGCGAGGGCATGCAGATCCTCGGCTGGCGCGACATCCCTACCAACAATTCGACGCTCGGCGTGTCGGTGAAGCCGACCGAGCCCAAGCACATGCAGGTGTTCATCACCCGCCCGGCGGCGTGCGCCAGCGACGACGAGTACGAGCGGCGGCTTTACATCCTGCGCAAGGCAATCTCGGGCGTGCTCTATGCGCGCAAAGCGCGCTCGGCCTCGGGCTATTACCCCGTGTCGATCTCGAGCCGCACGGTGATCTACAAGGGCATGTTCCTCGCCGACCAGCTCGGCACTTACTATCCCGATCTGCAGGAGCCGGATTTCGAATCCGCACTCGCGCTCATCCATCAGCGCTTCTCGACCAACACCTTCCCGACCTGGTCGCTGGCGCACCCGTATCGGATGATCGCGCACAATGGCGAGATCAACACGCTGCGCGGCAACAACAACTGGATGGCCGCGCGGCAGGCCTCGGTATCGTCGCCGCTGTTCGGCAAGGACATCACCAAGCTGTGGCCGATTTCCTACGAGGGACAGTCCGACACCGCGTGCTTCGACAACGCGCTCGAATTCCTGGTGCAGGGCGGGTACTCGCTCGCGCATGCGGTGATGATGATGATCCCGGAGGCGTGGGCCGGCAATCCGCTGATGGATGAGCAGCGCCGCGCCTTCTACGAATACAACGCCGCACTGATGGAGCCCTGGGACGGCCCCGCTGCGATCGCCTTCACCGACGGCCGCCAGATCGGCGCCACGCTCGACCGCAACGGCCTGCGCCCCGCACGCTACTTCGTGACGCGCGACGGCCGCGTGATCATGGCGTCCGAAATGGGCGTGCTGCCGGTGGCCGAAAAGGACATCGTCACCAAGTGGCGGCTGCAGCCGGGCAAGATGCTGCTGATCGATCTCGTCGAGGGCCGGCTCATTCCGGACGACGAGATCAAGGCCAAGCTCGCGCGCAGCCATCCGTACACGGAGTGGCTCGAGCGCACGCAGATCGTGCTCGAAGAGCTGCCGGCGGCGCCGAGCCGTCCGGCGATCTCGAACCTGTCGCTGCTCGATCGCCAGCAGACCTTCGGCTACACCCAGGAAGACCTGAAGATCCTGATGGCGCCGATGGCGACCACCGGCGAAGAGGCGGTCGGCTCGATGGGCAACGACACGCCGATCTCGGCGCTGTCGGACAAGCCGAAGCCGCTGTTCACCTACTTCAAGCAGAACTTCGCGCAGGTAACGAACCCGCCGATCGACCCGATCCGCGAAGAGCTCGTCATGAGCCTCGTATCGATCATCGGACCGCGGCCGAACCTGTTCGACCTCGAAGGCATCTCCAACACCAAGCGCCTGGAAGTGCGCCAGCCGATCCTCACCAACGAAGATCTGGAGAAGATCCGCTCGATCTCGGAGATCTCGGACTCGCACTTCAAATCGCGCACGCTCGATGCGTCATGGCTCGTCGAGCGCGGGGCTGCCGGCATGGACCCGGCGGTGGCAGAGCTATGCAGGCAGGCCGAACAAGCCGTCGGCGACGGCATCAACATCATCATCCTGTCTGACCGCATGGCCGGCAGCGACCGCATCCCGATCCCGTCGCTGCTCGCCTGCGCGGCGGTGCATCACCATCTGATCCGCAAGGGCCTGCGCACCTCGGTCGGCATCGTGGTCGAGTCCGGCGAGCCGCGCGAGGTGCATCACTTCGCCTGTCTCGCGGGCTATGGCGCGGAGGCGATCAATCCGTATCTCGCGTTCGAGACACTGATCGCCGCCAAGGCCGACCTGCCGCAGAAGCTCGACGACAAGGAAATCGTCAAGCGCTACATCAAGTCGATCGACAAGGGCCTGCTCAAGGTCATGTCGAAGATGGGCATCTCGACATATCAGTCGTACTGCGGTGCGCAGATCTTCGACGCGGTCGGCCTGAAGTCGGACTTCGTCAGCACCTATTTCGCCGGTACCGCGACCCGCATCGAGGGCGCGGGCTTGAACGAGGTCGCCGAGGAGACCGTTCGGCGGCATCGTCTCGCCTTCAGTGACGCGCCGATCTATCGCACAGCGCTCGACGTCGGCGGCGACTATGCCGTGCGCCTGCGCGGCGAAGATCATGTCTGGACGTCGGAGACGGTGGCAGCCTTGCAGCACGCGGTGCGCGGCAACCTGCCCGACAAGTTCCGCGAGTTCGCCAAGGTCGTGAACGAGCAGAACGAGCGCCTCCTCACCATCCGTGGCCTGTTCCGCCTCAAGGGCGCCGAGGAGGACGGCCGCAAGCCGGTGCCGCTCGAGGAAGTCGAGTCGGCCAAGAGCATCGTGACGCGCTTCTCGACCGGCGCCATGTCCTACGGCTCGATCTCGCGCGAAGCGCACACCACGCTCGCCATCGCCATGAACCGGATCGGCGGCAAGTCGAACACCGGCGAAGGCGGCGAAGAATCCGACCGCTTCAAGCCGCTGCCGAATGGCGACAGCATGCGTTCGGCGATCAAGCAGGTCGCATCCGGACGCTTCGGCGTCACCGCGGAGTATCTCGTCAACTCCGACATGATGCAGATCAAGATGGCGCAGGGCGCGAAGCCCGGCGAAGGCGGCCAGCTGCCCGGCCACAAGGTCGACAAGACCATTGCCAAGGTGCGGCACTCGACACCCGGCGTCGGCCTGATCTCGCCGCCGCCGCATCACGACATCTATTCGATCGAAGATCTCGCGCAGCTCATCTTCGACCTCAAGAACGTCAACCCCACGGGCGATGTTTCGGTAAAGCTCGTCTCCGAAGTTGGAGTCGGCACGGTCGCCGCCGGCGTCTCTAAGGCGCGCGCCGACCACGTGACCATCGCGGGCTTCGAGGGCGGCACCGGCGCGTCCCCCCTCACCTCGATCAAGCATGCCGGCTCCCCCTGGGAGATCGGCCTCGCCGAGACGCATCAGACTCTGGTCGCGAACCGGCTGCGCGGCCGCATTGCCGTGCAGGTGGACGGCGGCATCCGCTCGGGCCGCGACGTTGTCGTGGGCGCTCTACTCGGCGCCGACGAGTTCGGCTTCGCCACCGCGCCGCTGATCGCGGCCGGTTGCATCATGATGCGCAAGTGCCATCTCAACACCTGCCCGGTCGGCGTCGCGACCCAGGACCCGGTCCTGCGCAAGCGCTTCAAGGGCCAGCCCGAACACGTCATCAACTATTTCTTCTTCGTCGCCGAAGAGGTGCGCGAGATCATGGCGGCGATGGGTTATCGCAGCTTCGACGAGATGATCGGGCAGATGCAGATGCTCGACCAGCGCCGCGTGATCGAGCACTGGAAGGCCAAGGGCCTCGACTTCTCGCGCCTGTTCTTCAAGCCGGACGCGCCGAAGGGCGTCGCGATCCACAACTGCGAAGAGCAGGATCACAAGATCAAGACGATCCTCGACCGCAAACTGATCGTCGACAGCCAGGCCGCGCTCGACCGCGGCGCGCCGGTGCGCATCGTCTCGACCATCAAGAATACCGACCGCACCGCAGGCGCGATGCTCTCGGGCGAGATCGCCAAGCGCTACGGCCACGTCGGCCTTCCCGACGACACGATCCACATCAAGCTCACCGGCACCGCCGGACAGAGCTTCGGCGCCTGGCTTGCCAAGGGCGTCACGCTCGAGCTCGAAGGCGAAGCCAACGACTACGTCGGCAAGGGTCTGTCGGGCGGGCGCATCATCGTGCGGCCGCCGGCCGACGCCGGCGTGGTGCCGGAAGAGTCGATCATCGTCGGCAACACCGTGCTCTACGGCGCGATCCTGGGCGAGTGCTATTTCCGCGGTATCGCCGGTGAGCGCTTCGCGGTGCGTAACTCGGGCGCCACCGCCGTCGTCGAAGGCGCCGGCGACCACTGCTGCGAATACATGACCGGCGGCATTGTCGTGGTGCTCGGCAAGACCGGGCGCAACTTCGCGGCTGGCATGTCGGGCGGCGTCGCCTACGTGCTCGACGAGGACGGTACCTTCCCGACGCTGTGCAACATGAGCATGGTCGAGCTCGAGCCGGTCCTGGCCGAGGAAGAGGCCAACGCCAAGTTCTATGGCCACGCCGGCGACCTCGAGACGTCGGGCCATGTCGAGATCATGGCCGACATGACCCAGTTCGACGCGCAGCGGCTGCATATCCTGATCTCGCGCCACGCGCGCTTCGCCGGCTCGGCGCGGGCCGCGCATATCCTGGCGAACTGGAACGACTATCTGCCGAAGTTCCGCAAGGTCATGCCGGTCGAATACCGCCGTGCCCTCGCCGATCTGGCCAGGGAAAAAGCAGCCGCGATGCAGGCTGCGGAATGAGCCTCATGAAGACGCGGGTAGGAAGCGGGGGATCGGCCTTCCGTGCGCTGTGTTACGGTAATGGCCGATAGGGCGCTGGTGTAATGGGTAAGGTCACGGGCTTTCTCGAATTCGATCGCAATGATCGCGACTACGTTCCCGTTGAGGAGCGGGTAAAGAATTGGCGCGAGTTCGTCCTCCCGCTGCCCGAGAAGGAGACGCGCGACCAGGCCGCGCGCTGCATGAACTGCGGCATCCCCTATTGTCACACGGGCTGCCCGGTCAACAACCAGATCCCCGACTGGAACGACCTCGTCTATTCCGGCGACTGGCAGGAAGCGTCGCGCAATCTGCACTCGACCAACAATTTCCCGGAAGTCACCGGCCGCGTCTGTCCCGCGCCCTGCGAGGCGGCGTGCACGCTCAACATCGAAGACGTCCCGGTCACCATCAAGACCATCGAATGCGCAATCGTCGACAAGGCCTATGAGAACGGCTGGGTGAAGCCCGAACCGCCGTCGCAGAAGACCGGCAAGAGCGTCGCCGTCGTCGGCTCCGGTCCGGCAGGCCTTGCCGCCGCACAGCAGCTCGCGCGCGCCGGCCACGATGTGCACGTGTTCGAGAAATGGGCCAAGGCCGGCGGCCTTCTTCGCTACGGCATTCCCGACTTCAAGATGGAAAAGCAGCTCATCGATCGTCGCGTCACGCAGATGCAGGCGGAAGGCGTGGTTTTCCACTACGGCTCGAACATCGGCGTCAACCTCCCGCCCGAGCAACTGCTCAAGAATTACGACGCGGTCGTGCTGAGCGGCGGCGCCGAACACCCGCGCGACCTGCCGATTCCGGGGCGCGAGCTCGACGGCATCCATTTCGCCATGGACTTCCTGCCGCAGCAGAACCGCCGCGTCAGCAACGAGCCGCAAACTGCGGCGAAGCCGATCCTCGCCAATGGCAAGCACGTGGTGGTGATCGGCGGCGGCGACACCGGCTCCGACTGCATCGGCACGTCGATCCGTCAGGGTGCGCTGTCGGTGACGAACTTCGAGATCATGCCGCAGCCGCCCGAGCACGAGAACAAGATGCTCACCTGGCCGAACTGGCCGCTCAAGCTGCGCACCTCGTCGAGCCATGAGGAAGGCGCCAAGCGCGAGTTCTCCGTTCTCACCCAGAAATTCATCGGCGAGAACGGCCGCGTGAAGAAGCTGCAGTGCGTGCACGCCGACGAGAAGATCAAGCCGATCCCCGGCACCGAGTTCGATATCGACGCCGACCTCGTGCTGCTGGCAATGGGCTTCGTGCATCCGGTGCACGAAGGGATGCTCAAGTCGCTCGGGCTCGCGCTTGACCCGCGCGGCAACGTGAAGGCCGACACGCTCGCCTATCAGACCTCGGTGCCGAAGGTGTTCGCGGCCGGCGACATGCGCCGCGGCCAGTCGCTCGTCGTGTGGGCGATCCGCGAAGGCCGCCAGTGCGCGCACTCGGTGGATAAGTACTTGATGGGACAGACGTCCCTGCCGCGTTAGCGGCGCCTCACCCCCGGCCGCAAGCGCCTGCCATTCTCACCGCCAATCGCGGGAGCATGCGATGACGACTGAAGGTGTCCTCTGGTCTCTCGCCGGCGTGATGGGGCTGATCATAATGCCCCTCGTGGTCGCCTACCTCGTGACCAATCCCCCCGCGACCTGGGGCAAGCGCCAGTGGCCCGATTATCTGCTGCTACTGTTCTGGTGGTTGGGCTGATTACCTACGACTTGGACGGCCCGCCGCCCGGCAGCAGGTGGCCACAGCCGCAACGGCAAGCCCAATACTCCCAGGCGCGCATGGTGGCCGGCGTTTCATGCGTGCCCATCACCGTGAGCCGCGCCTTCACCTCGCCGGCCGTCAGCGGCTTCACCGGCGTGCCGAGCTTCATCGCTTCCATGTACACGCTCGCGTTCTTCGGCAGCGCAACCGACATCCGCAGCACCATCAGCAGCGACTGGCCGCCAGCGGCAAAGCCATGTCCGCGCATCAGCGCGACATTGCCGTTGCCGAAGGTCTGCGCGAGGTCACGGCCCTGCGCGGCTTCCGCCGGATCTCGCGGGACAATCCCGATGCGGACCCTG
>Ga0105245_10003195_pt1 | contig 14659 bp, 13 predicted proteins | sample KBSM54metaG_FD_81523 | JGI IMG/M metagenome (GOLD analysis project Ga0105245, IMG submission 81523) | Miscanthus rhizosphere microbial communities from Kellogg Biological Station, Michigan, USA - KBS M5-4 metaG | ecosystem: Host-associated > Plants > Roots > Rhizosphere > Soil | place... | reverse complement strand
GTGCGCACCCGCGCAGGTAGCGAGCCACCGTTGGCCAGCCAATCGTCGAGCGCGATCCGGATCGACGCCATCGCGAGTGCGCCGAGCAGCCGGGGCCGCGGGTCGTCGGGCGCCGGGCTGCCGAGCCGAGGGGCGACCAGATCCGCGATGGCGGCCTCGTATCGGAGGTAGATCTGCAGCGTCCACGCGCTGAGCACCGGCGATGACCGCGTCAACGTCGCAAGCTCGCGCACCTGCCCGCTGATCGCGTCGAAACCGTCGCCCAGATCTTCGAACGCCGCGACCACGGCCTCGCCGGCCGAGAGCGCTACGGGCTGCTGGGCGATGGCGGCCGTGATCAAGTCCAGCCAGTGCGTGGTCAGCCCCTCGGCGACGGCGTCTTCCTTGGAGCTGAAGTACCGGAAGAAGGTCGCGCGCCCGATCTCCGCGGCGTGCGCGATCTGCCCGACGGTGGCGCCTGCCAGGCCGTTCTCGGCGACCGACTGGGCCGCCGCCGCAGCGATACGGGCCCTTGTGGCCCTCTGCTTGCGCACGGTCAGGCTTTCGCGCGAATTCGGCCGTGAGACGACGTCCATGGTGAGACTATGTCTCACCATGGAGAAGATTGGCAACGATTGGGCGCCGAAAACGCTCGAAGCGTGGCGGTTCGTGCAGCAGATGCTGGCCGACGTCACCCAGACGGTGGCCGATGACGCGGTGAACGAACGCGAGCTGCTGGAGGGCCTGCGCGTCGTCGCGAAGGTGACCGGCCTGTGTACGGAGCTGTCCGTCGAGGCCGACGCCGAGCGACCGCGCTTCTTCGACATGTGCTCGGACTCCCGGATGGTCGGCGGCCCCAACCCCGACGGCAGATACCTGTTGGCGATGATCCGTGGTGACCGCACCTACCGGGTCACCGGAACGCGCGGCAGCACCGCCTATCTCGGCTTCCAGGTGCTCGCGGGCACGGGCCTCACCCCGCGACGGATGGCCGGCTACCTCAGCGATACGGACCTCAAGTCGAGCTCCGGCTCGTTCACCCTCGTGTTCTCGGCGGCCGAGCCGCCCGCCGACGACCTTGGCGCCGCGCAGTGGGTGCCGACGCGTCGTCGATCGTGGTGCGGGAGTACATCGGCGACGCAAGCGCAGAGGAATCCGCGACCTTGACCATCGAATGCACGGACGCCGATCCGCTGCAACCGATTACGGACGCCGAGGCGGCCGAACAGTTCACCGCGATGGCATGGACGATCGTCAAACTGACCACGCTTCACCGAACCATCAAGCCCGAGCTGTTGACCCAGCCCAACGAGTTGCTCACCGCGGAGGCGGCCGACCTCGGGAGCGCCGACACCACACCCGACAACCTGTACATGATCGGCACATTCGCGTTGGAGCCAGACGAGTCGCTGGTGCTGGAGTTCAGGCCGCCGGACACGCGGTACTGGAACATCACGCTGGAGAGCATCTGGCACGAATGCCTCGAGCCGGGGCACCGGCACAGCTCCGTCACAAACAAGGGGCTACGCCCGGACGCCGACGGCATCGCCCGAATCGCCATCGGCGGCAAGGACTACGGGCACGGCCATTGGCTCGACACCGGTGGTCGGCGCCGCGGCTTCCTCGTGCTGCGCTGGCTCGACAACCCTGAGGCGCCCGACGTGCGCGCCACCGTCCGCTGCGGCGAGGCGACAGCGTGAGCGCCGAGCGATTCCAGCCGGACCACCTCGTCGAGCAGGCGTGTGAGTTGGCAGGCAGCGATGACTTCGGCGACGACGACACCTGGCGCGACGGGCTGGCACGGCTGTGTGACGGGCTGGTCTCTGAGGCACGGCTCAACGACCTCGGCGTCGAGATCGCCGTTCTGGACGTCATCCGGCCTCTGACCGGCCGCCTGCAGATCGTCAAGTGGCGCAAGGAGAATCCCGCCGTCGCGGCCCAACCCGTCACCCGCCCGATCTTCATCGTGGGGCAGCCCCGCACCGGGACGACGATCCTGTTCGACCTGCTCGCCCAGGATCCCGCACTTCGGCCGCCGCTGACATGGGAGGTCGACAACCCGTGGCCACTGCCGCGGCCGGAGACGTATGCCACCGACCCGCGGATCGCCGAAACCCAGGCCAGCATCGAGATGTCCGAACAGATCGTCCCCGGCTTGCTGGCGTTTCATCCGATGGGCGCGTTGGTGGGTCAGGAGTGTGTGCGCATCACCGCCGGCCAGTTCTGCAGCATGATCTTCCCCGTGCAGTACCGTCTGCCCAGCTACTCCAGGTGGCTGCTGTACGAGGCCGACCATCAACCGGCATACGCCTATCATCGAATGTTTCTGCAGCACTTGCAGTCTGGTGTACCGGGGCAATGGCTGCTGAAGTCGCCTGCCCATCTGTGGCAGCTCGACGCGCTGGTGGCCGAGTATCCCGACGCGCTGATCGTGCAGACGCACCGGGACCCGCTCAACGTGATCTCGTCGATCAGCGCGCTGACCCATCACCTGCGCCACCTGGCGTCAGACGAAAGCTCGATCACGGAATGCGCGGCCCAGTCCCGTGAGGAGATCGTCGCCGGCTTGGAGCGCGGCATGAAGCTACGAGACTCGCTGTCGCAGCGCGTAGTCGACGTGCAGTTCGCCGACTTCATCCGCGACCCGTTCGCAACGATCCGGGGGGTGTATGCCGAGCTCGGCCGCGAACTCGAGCCCGTCGCCGAGCAGAACATGCGGGCATTCCTGGCGGGCCATCCGGGCGACGGCGGCGGCAGCCGGTACTCCTGGGCGGACACCGGCCTCGACGCAGGGCTGGTGCGCGAGCAGGTCCGCGTGTACCAGGACTGCTACGGGGTGCCCGACGAACCGCTCAAGTAAGGCGGCCGAATCGCAAGGAACGGCGGGGGCCGCGGACGTCTACCGAGCCGCAGACCACCTTGCCGGTGAGGATGACATGCGGCCTGCCTTCGGCGGGCGCGTCCTTGCGGTGGTCGTGCGCGCTGCCGACATTGACCTCGACGTCGTCGATCGACGCGCTTGCCCCGTCGGGAAGGCGCAGGTCGAGCCCGCCGAACTTGATGTCCAGTTCGATCACGACGATCGGTCCTGCGAACCGAGCCCTGGTGAGGTCGAGGTCCACCGAGCCCATCCGCCGGTGCAGGGCCAGCCGCGTCGGCACGATCCACTCCCCCTGCCGCTTGAGTGAGCCGAGCACCCCACGCAGTTCCACCCGGTCGGTGGCCGAGGTGACAATCGCCCCAGGTCCGGGCAGGTCGAAGACGAGAGCGTCAAGGTCGGAGTGCTGCCGCGCCTGCGACACCAGCGCCGAGCGCTCCTCGAACTCGTCGATATCGATGAGCCCGAGCGCGACAGCGTTGTGCAGCCGCCGCAGCGTGCCGTTGCGGTCGGCGTCCGAGACGCGCATCGCGGCGTGATCATCGATCCCTGTCATCGCGACCTCCACGGTACCGCCGATCCGCACGCCGATGACCACGCAGGGCGTCATCGTGTTGCCTGAGCTCGATCGCGGCCCTTCACGCCGGTCACTGCTGGTTCTCACACACGGTTCGGCGACGTCAGGCCCCGTTTGAGGTAGCGCGAGCATGCGTCTGAGCAGGATACGCCGCCAGCCTGCTTCACGGCCATGAAAGTACTTGGAGCACATGACTTTTTACGGCCTACCGCCACACGAAAGTACCGGTGACCGGAGAGTGCGAACGCCATCAGCACTGGTAATTTTCGACGTCACAATCGCCATAGCCAGACCGGCCGCGTGTGGTCGCAGTAACGGAATTGCAGGAACATTTGATGGCACCGCAGTTCGAGGGAAAAGTCGCGTTCATCACCGGCGCGGCGCGTGGGCAGGGCTCACACGCTGTGCGGTTCGCCGAGGAGGGCGCCGACATCATCGCCGTCGATCTGTGCGCGCAGATCGAGAGCGTGTCGTACGCGATGGCGCAACCCGAAGACCTCGATGAAACAGTGAATCTCGTCGAGAAGACCGGTCGCCGGATCGTGGCCGAACACGCCGATGTGCGTGACTTCAGGCAGCTTCAATCGGTCGTCGATGCAGGCGAAAAAGAGTTTGGGCGAATCGACTTCGTCTTGGCCAATGCAGGGATTGCGCCAGGCATCGGCCAACAAGCCCCGCATACGTCGGCTTACCTCGACGCCGTGAACGTCATGCTCAACGGTGTGTACTTCACCGTCGAGGCTGCGGTGCCTGCGCTCTTGCGACACGGCGACGGAGGCGCGATCGTGATCACCAGCTCGGCGGCCGGGCTGAAGTCGGCGAGCGCCAGCTTCGGGACCAGAAACCATGGCGCGGCCGGCTACACCGCCGCAAAGCATGGCACAGTCGGTCTGATGCGCTACTTTGCGGCCACGTTGGCGGAGAAGAACATTCGCGTCAACTCGGTGCATCCCACCGAGGTCGCCACGCCGATGATCCTCAACGACTGCATCGGCCGATACGCCACCGAGCATCCCGAGGTCGCCGAGGCGTTTCGGAACCTCTTGCCCGTTTCCAACATCGATCCCACCGGCGTGACCGAGGCGATGATCTATCTCTGCGGCCCGGCCGATACATCACCGGTGTCACGTTGCCGGTCGACGCGGGACTCACGCTCAAGTAGGCACGCCGACGCTGGACTCGAGGTCTCAGGCGAGGTAGTCGGGCGGCAGCTGATCGAACATGCCCTTGAGCATCCGCACCGCGTATTCCGAACTGCCTCCGCCGACGATCAGCGCCGCGAACGCCATGTCCCCGCGGTAGCCGGCGAACCACGCGTGCGATCCGCCGTTGAACTCGGCCTCGCCGGTCTTGCCACGCACGTCGCCCGAACCGTTGAGATCCTTTGCGGTGCCGTTGGTGACCACCAGCCGCATCATCGGCCGCAACCCGTCGAGCATCTTCGGGGTGATCGGTGTGCGGTCTCCGTTGACCACCGTCTGCCGACCCTCAATCAATTGCGGCACAGGCGTTTTCCCGGCTGCGACTGTCGCAGCGGCCAGCGCCATCCCGAACGGGCTGACGAGCACCCTGCCCTGACCGAAGCCGTCCTCGGTGCGCTCGGCCAGGTTCACCGTCGGCGGCACCGAGCCGGACACCGTGGTGATGCCGTCGACCTGGTAGTCCGGGCCGATCCCGTACTGGGCCGCGGCCGTCGTGAGCCCGCGCGGCGGCATCCTGCTCGCAAGCTCCGCGAAGGTGGTGTTGCACGAATTGGCGAACGCCCGCGACATCGGCACCGTGCCGAGGTCGAAACCGCCGTAGTTCGGGATGGTGCGGTGGCCGATGTCCATCGTGCCAGGGCAGGCGAGCAGGGTATTCGGAGTCGCCATATCGCGGTCGATGGCGGCGCCCGCGGTGATGATCTTGAACGTCGACCCCGGCGGGAACAGGCCGGTGGTGGCAAGAGGTCCTTCGCTGTCGGCGGCAGCGTTCTGCGCGACCGCCAGGATCTCACCAGTCGACGGCTTGATCACCACGATCATCGCCTTCTTGCCGGTGGTGTTGACGGCGCCCTGAGCAGCGTTCTGCACGGCCCGGTCGAGGCTGATCGTCACCGATGGCGCCGGGGCAGCCGGCACCTCGTTCAGCACGTCGACATCGACGCCGTTCTGGTTGACGCTGACCACGCGCCAGCCGGCCTCCCCGTCGAGTTCGCCGACGACCGCGTCCTTGACCTCGCTGACGATGTCGGGTGCGAACGATTCGTCGGTGGGCAGCAGCTCGGCCTGCGGCGTGACGACGACACCGGGCAGTGCCCCGATCGCCCCGGCGACCCGGTCATGATCGGACTTGCGCAGCGTGATCAGGCTCAGCGGGTCCTCGGACGAGCTGGCCTGCTCGGCGAGCCGCTGCGGGTCCAGCGTGTTGTCGAACGGCCGCAGCGCGTCGACCACGGCCCGCGCGGTCGGCATCAGTGCGCCGCCCGCCGATTTCGCATCCAGCGCGTAGTGGTACAGATAGCCGGGCACCAGCACGTCGCTCCCGCCGCGCTCATTGACCGATGCCCGTCGCGGCGGGTCGGCGCGCAGCGCCAAGGTCTGGTGCTCGCCAAGGCGCGGATGCAACCCCGTTGCGCTCCACCGGACTTGCCACTTGCCCTCGTCGCGGACCATGTTCAGCTGTCCGTCGTAGGACCAGGTCCGGTTCTTCGGCAAATGCCACGTGTAGCGGTAGGCGATGCTGCCGGTGTCCTCGGCGTACTTCGAGCCGAGGATCTGCGCGTCCAACCGGCTGGCCTGTAGCCCGGCCCACGCCTCGTTCAGTGCGGCCCTGGCGTCGGCGGCCCTGTCGCTGAGCGAGGCGGCGGCCGCCGTGTCACCGGTCGCCAGCGCGGCGAAGAACTTCGCGGCGGTGGGTTCGGGTCCGTTCGGTTTCGGGGTGCACGCGCTGAGCGTCGCCACCACCGCGGCGACCGTCAGCAGACTGGCCGCGCGTGATGCTGTTGAGAGCCATGTTGCCATTGAGGCTGATGTTACGAATCCGAGACCTGAATTGCGCGGAGGCGCACCGATTTCGCCGAAACGGACAAATGGGCGCCAGGAGTGCGAGTGGATCCGCCAGTACGTCGATCTCGACGAGCACAGCCCTCAAGCAGAACTCGGCGTCACGACCCGGCGGCCGGCGCGCGCACCACCAGAGGCACCGCCGGGAAGTAGGCGGCCATCTCCGAGCGTGACTTGCGCAGCGCCGCAGTGCCGTAGCCCCGCTTGCGATAGGCGGGGTGGATCCAGATCCGGACGTTGACCTCGCCGCCTGCAAGCTCGCCGAAGACCATGCCGACCTTCTCCGACCCATCGATGGCGACCAGCCAGGCCGCTTCCTCGGCGTCGACGCGACTGACGGCGGCGCGGATCTCGTCGTCGAGATCACCTGCCGGCGCACCCGAGCCGTCGCCCGCGGCACGCACGTCGTCGGTGCGCGCGGCGAAGATGTCGCGGTCCTTGCTGGCCGCGAACGGCCGCAGCACGAGGTTCTGTCCAGGGCTCACCGACGGCTCGGCCATGAAACTGAGCTGGCTGTTCAGATCCTCGAGTTCGGCGGCGATCCTGTCCCGCGAGACCTTGGTGAGACGGTCGAACGACAGCCGCAGCACCGCTTCGGCAGCGACCAGCGATGTGCCGATCAAGGTCGCGATGGCCTCGATCGCGGCGTCGTAGTCCTCTGATTCGACGATGGCGTCGAGCAGCTCATGCCTGCACTCGAGCGCCCGCACCATAGCGCGAGCGATGTCCCTGCGCTCTACCCTGCTGTCCTGCTCCGTCATACAGCGAGACGCTAGTCGAGAAGGACGGTCGCGAATGTACCGACCTGCTTAAATCCGATGCGCGCGTAAGTCGCGCGGGCCACGGTGTTGAAGTCGTTCACGTACAAGCTCGCGATGCGGCCGCTGCGGACCACCGCCGAGGCAAGCGTCGCGGTGCCCGCGGTGCCGAGGCCGTGGCCGCGACAATCGGGATGCACCCACACGCCCTGGATCTGCCCCACCGACGGCGACTGCGATCCGACCTCGGCCTTGAACACCACCTGGCCGCGCTCGAAGCGCGCCCATGCCCGGCCCGCGGCGATCAGCCCCGCCACCCGCCGCCGGTATCCGCGTCCGCCATCGCCGATGCGCGGATCGATGCCGACTTCGCCGATGAACATGTCGATGGCCGCCACCAGATAGGCGTCGAGTTCGTCGACGCGAACCGAGCGCACGGCAGGGTCCATCGGCGACTGCGGCGCTGTACTCAACGCCATCAACGGCTGATGCTCGCGCACGTCGCGCGCCGGGCCCCAGGCATGCTCGAGGCGCCGCCACATCGGCATCACGTATTCGGCGCGACCCACCAGTGACGAGCAGCGCCGCGCGGTGCTCATTGCCTTGTCCGCGAACGCGTTCAGATCGTTGAGGTCGCCGCGCAACGGAATCAGGTTCGCGCCGGCGTAGCACAGCGATTCACTGACCCGCCGCCGCGTCCACATCTCACCGCCGATTGCGGACGGTTCGACTCCGTGCTCGGCCACCCGGGAAGCCACCATGCAGGAACCGACGGGGTCCTCGTCGAGCACCTGGCGAACCGCCGCGGCGTCACGGACCACCGACACCCGTCGCTCGTCGACGTGGCGAAATAGCGGCGGAGCCGACATGGAGACTCTTTCCGACCCGGGCGGTGACCCCCCTCACAGGGCCATGTTCAGCTTACGGTCACAACCGGCGAACCGCTTGGATCATCGGAAGCACGCTCCTCAGCGATTCGCATGGCCTCTTCGATCAACGTCTCGACGATCTGAGCCTCCGGCACGGTCTTGATCACCTCGCCCTTGACGAAGATCTGCCCCTTGCCGTTACCGGACGCGACACCGAGGTCCGCCTCGCGCGCTTCACCGGGACCGTTGACGACACAGCCCATCACAGCGACGCGCAACGGCACGTCCATGCCCTCCAGGCCGGCGCTGACTTCGTTGGCCAGCGTGTAGACGTCGACCTGCGCGCGCCCGCACGACGGGCACGACACGATCTCCAGCGACCGCGGCCGCAAGTTCAGCGACTCCAGGATCTGGTTGCCGACCTTGACCTCTTCGATCGGCGGCGCCGACAGCGATACCCGGATCGTGTCTCCGATGCCACGGGACAACAGTGCTCCGAACGCCACCGCGGACTTGATGGTGCCCTGGAACGCCGGGCCTGCCTCGGTGACGCCGAGGTGCAGCGGGTAGTCGCACTGCGCGGCCAGCTGCTCGTAGGCGGCGACCATGACCACCGGATCGTTGTGCTTGACGCTGATCTTGATGTCGCCGAAGCCGTGCTCCTCGAAAAGCGACGCCTCCCACAGCGCACTTGCCACCAGCGCCTCAGGCGTGGCCTTGCCGTACTTCTGCATGAATCGTTTGTCGAGCGAGCCGGCGTTGACGCCGATCCGGATCGGGATGCCCGCGTCGCCCGCGGCCTTGGCCACTTCCTTCACCCGGCCGTCGAATTCCTTGATGTTGCCGGGGTTTACGCGCACCGCGGAGCAACCGGCGTCGATCGCGGCGAAGATGTACTTGGGCTGGAAGTGGATGTCGGCGATCACCGGGATCTGGCTGTGCCTGGCGATCTCAGACAGCGCGCCGGCGTCCTCCTGCCGTGGGCACGCCACCCGGACGATGTCGCAGCCGGACGCGGTCAGTTCGGCGATCTGCTGCAGGGTGGAGTTGACGTCGTGGGTCTTGGTCGTCGTCATCGACTGGACGGCGATGGGGTGCTCGCTGCCGATGCCGACCTTGCCGACCATCAGCTGGCGCGTCTTGCGGCGCGGCGCGAGTGTGGGGGCGGGAGGTGCCGGCATGCCTAGACCTATTTCTTGGCCGGGAGCCATCGATGCCTCCTATTGGAACGGTCTGATCGGGTTGACGAAGTCAGCGGTCACCGTAAGCGCCATATAGCCGATCACCACGACCAAGATGACGTAGGTGGCTGGCATGAGCTTGAGGTAGTTCACCGGCGGCGCGGCATCGATGCGGCGCGCCTTCCGAATCATATTGCGGATCTTCTCGAACAACGCAATCGCGATGTGACCGCCGTCGAACGGAAGCAGCGGCACCAGGTTGATCGCGCCGAGCACGAAGTTCAGCTGAGCCAGGAAGAACCAGAACGCCATGAAATAACCGTGCTCGAACGCGTCGCCGCCGATGATCGACGCGCCAACGACGCTAATCGGTGTTTCCGGATCGCGTTCACCACCGCCGATGGAGTGCACCAGCGCGCCGATCTTGGTGGGGATCTTCGCGATCGACTTGCCCAGTTCGACGGCGAGGTCGCCGGTGAAGGCCACGGTTCCCGGTACCGCCGTCACCGGATTGAAGTGCTCGTACTTGACGGGCCCGAACTCGGCGGCGGCGATCCCGACAGCGGCGACGGTGGTTGGAGCCTGAGCCGTGTCCGAGGTCCAGCGTTGGGTGTGGGTGACGTCAACCATCGTGGTGAACCGGTTCCCGTCGCGCTGGACGACGAATTGCGTCGGCCCGGTCAGCGCCCGCACCGCCGCGACCATCTCGTCAGGGTTCTTCACGTCCTTGTCGCCGACCTTGACGATGATGTCGCCGGCCTTGATACCCGCGGCCGCGGCCGGTCCGACTCCCTCGCACTTGCCCATCTGGCCTTTGCTGAGTTCCGGTGCAACACAGGAGGTTTCGCTGACGTACGCGGCCGGCTGCGGATGCAGGTTCGGAAGTCCCCAAATCAGCGCCATGCCGTAGATCAGCACCAGACCGATGACGAAGTTCATGCCCGGGCCGGCGAACAACACCAGCACCCGCTTCCAGGTCTTCTGCCGGTACATCGCGTAGGGCTTGTCCTCTGGGGCGATCTCGTCGATCGCGGTCATGCCCGCGATATCGCAGAAGCCGCCGAGCGGGACCGCCTTGACCCCGTATTCGGTGTAGCCGAGCTTGTTGGGCCGACGCGTGGACCACAGCGTCGGGCCGAAGCCGACGAAGTAGCGACGCACCTTCATCCCGGTAGCGCGGGCGGCCCACATGTGCCCGCATTCGTGCAACGCCACCGACACCAAGATGAAGAGGGCGAAAAGCGTGACGCCGATGATGAACATCATCATTTGGTGGTGACGACCTCCCGGGATACTGCGCCCTTTGCCCGGTCGCGGGCCCAGTGTTGCGCATCGAGTACGTCTTCCACGGTAGCGGGTTCGGCGGCCCACTGGTCAGCAGCGCGCAGGACCTCGGCAATCGTTCGCACGATCGCCGGGAATCGGATGCGGCCCGCAAGGAACGCCTCCGCGGCCTCTTCGTTGGCGGCGTTGTAGACCGCGGTCAGACAGCCGCCCTTCCTGCCCGCCTCGCGCGCCAGGTCCACCGCTGGGAACACCGCGGCGTCGAGCGGCTCGAAGTCCCAGGTCGAGGCGGTGGTGAAGTCGCAGGCCAGGGCCGCTTGAGGGACCCGCGACGGCCATCCCAGCGCCAGCGCGATGGGCAGCTTCATGTCCGGCGGGCTGGCCTGCGCAAGGGTCGACCCGTCGGTGAAGATCACCATCGAGTGCACGATCGACTGTGGGTGAACGACAACCTCGATGCGGTCGTACGGGACGCCGAACAGCAGATGGGTCTCGATCAGCTCCAGACCCTTGTTGACCAGCGACGCCGAGTTCAGCGTGTTCATCGGACCCATGGACCAGGTGGGATGCGCCCCGGACTGCTCTGGGGTGACGTCCTCGAGCCGCTTGGCGGACCAGCCGCGGAACGGCCCGCCCGACGCGGTCAGCACGATCTTGGCCACCTCGTCCGGGGTGCCGCCCCGTAGACACTGGGCCATCGCGGAGTGCTCCGAGTCGACAGGAACGAGTTGGCCGGGCTTGGCGGCCTTGAGCACGAGCGGCCCCCCTGCGACCAGTGATTCCTTGTTCGCCAGGGCCAGCCGAGCGCCGGTGGCGAGCGCCGCCAGCGTGGGTTTCAGTCCGAGCGCGCCGACGAGGGCGTTGAGCACCACATCGGCCTCGGTGTTCTCGACGAGTCGGGTAACGGCGTCCGGCCCGGCGTAGGTGACATCGCCGACCTGGGCGGCCGCTGCGTCGTCGGCGACGGCGATGTTTGTCACGCCCGTCTCGGTGCTCTGCCGGGCCAGCAGGCCGGGGTTGCCGCCGCCGGCCGCCAGCCCGACGACCTCGAAGCGGTCGGGGTTGGCGGCGATGACGTCCAGCGCCTGGGTGCCGATGGAGCCGGTGCTGCCGAGTATCAGTACTCGGGTTCTGCTCACCGACCTATTGTGCCGTGCCGCGGTGCCCACGGCGTAGCTCTGTCGCGTTGCCTAGCTGCCGAGTGTGTGGTCGACGCACGTTTGACACAGAAAGGCGTGACACAAGCCCACACTCGCCGCTGGGTAAAAGTGACGCAAATGTGACGCCGGCGCGGCCGCGTCCATCCGTGACGGGCGTCACGCCGAATCCTTGGTGTCAGTGCAGAGGGCGGGTAGGTAGCCCGTCACGACAAGGGAGCAAGAACGTCATGAAAGTTATTCAGCGTCAAGCAATCTCCGTGGCGGGCCTGGCCGCGGTCGCGGTCCTGGGTCTGTCCGCGTGTTCGGGCGACACCTCCACCTCGGCTACGGCCGAGCCCGCAAGCTCCACTATTGCCGCCACCAGCGCCGCACCGAAGCCCATGGATCAACCGGTGGATCCCGGCGCCAACCTGGTCGGGCCGGGTTGTGCGGACTACGCGGCCCAGAACCCGACCGGCCCGGCGTCGGTGACCGGGATGGCGCAGGATCCCGTGGCGGTGGCGGCGTCCAACAATCCGCTGCTGACCACGCTGACCGCAGCGGTCTCGGGCAAGCTCAATCCGAACGTGAACCTGGTCGACACCCTCAACGGCAGCGAGTTCACCGTGTTCGCGCCGACGGACGCCGCGTTCGCGAAGATCGATCCGGCCACCATCGAGAAGTTGAAGACGGACTCGAACCTGCTGAGCAGCATCCTGACCTACCACGTGGTGCCCGGGCAGGCGAGCCCCGCTCAGGTCACCGGCATGCACAAGACGGTGCAGGGCGGTGAGGTCAACGTCACCGGCATGGGCACCAGCCTCAAGGTCAACAATGCCGGCGTGGTGTGCGGCGGAGTGCGTACCGCCAACGCCACCGTCTACCTGATCGACACGGTCCTGATGCCCCCGGCCGCCTAGGTCACCAACCCGAGCTGGGCCCTCGCGCGAGCAGGGCCCAGCTCGCGCTACGAAAGAGCGGACATGTTCACACTCGTACTGATCGGCTTTCTCGGTGGCTTGATCACCGGGATCTCACCGTGCATCCTTCCCGTCCTCCCGGTGATCTTCTTCTCCGGCGCACAGACCGCCCGTACAGATCAGCCCGCCGAGACCGGATCCGGCGGTGTGGCGACGGCGGTCAAACCCAAACGCTCCCTCGATGAGACGCTGCGGCCATATCGCGTGATCGCCGGGTTGGTGCTGAGCTTCAGCCTCGTCACCCTGGTGGGAACCGCGCTGCTGTCGCTGTTGCATCTTCCGCAGGACGCGATCCGGTGGGCCGGGCTGGTCGCGCTGACCGCCATCGGCCTAGGCCTCATCTTTCCCCGGGTCGAGCAGATCCTGGAAAAGCCGTTCGCCCGCATTCCACAGCTTCAGGTTGGCCAGGGCAAGAGCGGATTCGGCCTTGGTCTGGCCCTGGGTGTGCTGTATGTGCCGTGCGCCGGGCCGGTTTTGGCGGCCATCGTGGTCGCCGGCGCCACCGGATCCATCGGGCTGAGCACCGTCGCGTTGACGGTGTCGTTCGCGATCGGCGCCGCCCTGCCGCTGCTGTTCTTCGCGCTGGCCGGTCAGCGCGTCGCCGAGCGGGTCGGCACCTTCCGGCGCCACCAGCGTCGGATCCGCATGATCGGCGGCATCGTGATGCTCGTGTTCGCGGTCGCGCTGGTGTTCAATGTGCCCGCCATGCTGCAACGAGCCATCCCCGACTACACCAGCGGGCTGCAGGACAGGGTCGTGGCGTCCGACGAGATTCAGGAAAAGCTCAACCTTGGCGGCCTGGTCAACGACCAGAACAGGGCACTATCGAATTGCACCAACGGTGCCAGCGAGCTCGAAAGCTGCGGCACCGCACCGGATATCAAGGGTATCGACGGTTGGTTGAACACCCCGGGCGGCGCACCTGTCGACCTGAAGTCGTTGCGCGGCAAGGTCGTTCTGATCGACTTCTGGGCCTACTCGTGCATCAACTGCCAACGCGCCATTCCGCACGTCACCGACTGGTACGACAAGTACAAGGATGCGGGACTGGAGGTCATCGGGGTGCACAGCCCCGAGTACGCGTTCGAGAAGGTCCACAGCAACGTCGTCAGCGGTGCCGCCGATCTGGGCATCACCTACCCGATTGCACTCGATAACAACCTGTCGACGTGGACGAACTACCGCAACCGCTACTGGCCCGCCGAGTATCTGATCGACGCGAATGGGACCGTGCGACACATCAAGTTCGGCGAAGGTGACTACGACGTCACTGAGACCCTGATCAGGCAACTGCTCCTCGACGCCAATCCCGACATCGAATTGCCTGCGCCCAGTGAGTCCGTCGATACCACGCCGACGTCCGGCCAGACGCCCGAGACGTACTTCGGCGTCGGCAAGATGGTCAACTATGGCGGCACCGACGTCTACGACGAGGGCACCGCGGACTTCAACTACCCCGCGGACCTTGCGGACGACAGTTTCGCTTATCGAGGTCGGTGGAAGTTGGACTACCAAGGTGCCACTGCGGAGTCCGACAACTCCACCATCGCGTTGAAATATAAAGCCAAGAACGTGTATATCGTCGCCGGCGGCGAGGGCACCGTGACAGTTACACGGGACGGCAAGACCACGACTGTACCGATCAGCGGGCCCCCGCAGTCACGCCAGATCGTCGCGGATAACGAGGTGAAGCGCGGCCAGGTTGAGGTGCGCTTAAGCAAGGGGCTGCAAGCGTTCTCGTTCACCTACGGCTGACCCATCCGCCGCCCGGTCGGCTCCGAATACCAGATGTAGGAAACCACCCGACGGCGCGGGTAACCAGGAACGATCCAGCGCCGTCACGCCCTATAGGAGTTGAATGTCCATGAACATCCAGAAGAAGGCACTCGGATTGGCCGGCTTCGCGGCGGCCGCCTCTTTAGGTCTGTCGCTGGCCACCGCCACCACCGCCCAGGCGGAGCTGGTCGGTC
>Ga0105245_10003193_pt1 | contig 14660 bp, 18 predicted proteins | sample KBSM54metaG_FD_81523 | JGI IMG/M metagenome (GOLD analysis project Ga0105245, IMG submission 81523) | Miscanthus rhizosphere microbial communities from Kellogg Biological Station, Michigan, USA - KBS M5-4 metaG | ecosystem: Host-associated > Plants > Roots > Rhizosphere > Soil | place... | reverse complement strand
TCCTCCGATAGAATGGCATCCTCGGGGCGGCTCTCCCGCAAGGCGTGCATGATGAAGGCATTGGCGATTTTGTCGCCGGCCTTGCCGAGCTCCTTGCCGGAAAACAGCCGCGAGTTGCGCACGTCAATCAGCAAACGCCCGGCGGTCTCGGCAATCTCGCGTGCCAGCTCGGTGTCGTTCATAGGATCAGATGCTCGACGATCAGGTCGGCCGCTTCCTCGGCGGACAGCTTGGAGGTATCGATGCGGATCTCCGGCGAGGGCGGTGCCTCATAGGGGCTGTCGATGCCGGTGAAGTTCTTGAGCTGCCCGGCGCGCGCCTTCTTGTAGAGTCCCTTGAGGTCGCGCGCCTCGGCCGTGGCCAACGGCGTGTCGACGTGAACCTCAAAGAATTCGCCGGGCGCAATCATCTGCCGCACCATGGCACGTTCGGCAATAAATGGCGAGATGAATGCGGTGATCACGATCAGGCCGGCGTCGGTCATCATCTTCGCCACCTCGCCGACCCGCCGGATGTTCTCCACGCGATCGACGTCCGAGAAGCCCAGGTCCTTGTTCAGCCCGTGGCGCACGTTGTCGCCGTCCAGCAGGAAGGTGTGCCGGTTCATGCGCACCAGCTTCTTCTCCACCATGTTGGCGATGGTGGACTTGCCGGCTCCCGATATGCCCGTGAACCACAGCACCGCCGGCCTTTGGTTCTTGAGCGCCGCGTGCACCTCGCGCGTAACGTCGAGGCGCTGCCAGTGGATATTGCTCGAACGCCGCAGTGCGAAGTGCAGCATGCCGGCAGCCACGGTGGCGTTGGTGAGCTTGTCGATCAGGATAAAGCCGCCCAGGTCGCGGCTTTGCGTGTACGGTTCGAACACGATCGGCCGGTCCGTAGACAGGTTGGCCACACCGATGGCGTTCAGGTCCAAGGTCTTGGCCGCCAGGTGCTCCATGGTGTTGACGTTCACCTGGTACTTTGGGGCCTGTATCTGGGCGCTGACAGTCTGCGTGCCGAGCTTGAGCCAGTAGGGCCGGCCGGGAAGCATCTCCTCCTCGGACATCCACACGATCGTTGACTCGAATTGGTCCGCAACTTCGGGCGGCTGCTCCGCCTGGGCGATGACATCGCCGCGCGAGCAGTCGATTTCGTCCTTGAAGCAAAGCGTCACTGCCTGCCCGGCAACCGCCTCCTTGAGATCCCCATCCAGCGTCGAAATCCGGCTGATGGTCGTGGTCTTGCCCGAGGGCAGCACGCGTACCGCATCCCCGGGCTTGACGCGCCCGCCGGCGATCAGTCCGCAGAAGCCGCGAAAATCGAGATTCGGGCGATTGACCCACTGGACCGGCATACGAAACGGTTTGGCCTGGTCGGCGTTGACGTCCAGTTCCACGGTCTCAAGGTGCTCCATGAGCGTCGGCCCCTTGTACCAGGGCATGTGCTCCGAGCGGGCGGCAATGTTGTCACCGCCCAGGCCCGAGATCGGCATGGCGATGAAATCGCCGATGCCGATCTGCTTCGCAAACGCGCGGTAATCCTTGACGATGGCGTCGTACTTGGCCTGGTCGTAGCCGATCAGGTCCATCTTGTTGACGGCGAGCACCAGGTTGCGGATGCCGATCAGGTGCGCGAGATAGCTGTGGCGGCGAGTCTGAGTGAGCACGCCCTTGCGGGCATCAATGAGGATCACCGCCAGATCGGCGGTCGAGGCGCCGGTGACCATGTTGCGCGTGTACTGTTCATGTCCCGGTGTGTCGGCGACGATGAACTTGCGCTTGTCGGTGGCGAAGAAGCGATAGGCGACGTCAATGGTGATGCCCTGCTCGCGCTCGGCGGCCAGGCCGTCGACCAGCAGCGCGAAGTCGATGTTCTGGCCCTGGGTGCCGACGCGCTTGCTGTCGGCCTCGAGCGCCGCCAGCTGATCCTCGAAGATCATCTTCGAGTCATACAGCAGTCGGCCGATCAGCGTCGACTTGCCATCGTCCACGCTGCCACAGGTGATGAAGCGCAGCAGCGACTTGTGCTGGTGCTGCACGAGGTAGGCATCGATATCCGCGGCGATGAGCTCGGATGCCTGATAGGCCTTCGGATCACGGGCGCGGGTCAAAAGTAGCCCTCCTGCTTCTTCTTTTCCATGCTGGCCGCTTGATCATGGTCGATGGCGCGGCCCTGCCGTTCGGAAGTCGTGGTCAGCAGCATCTCCTTGATGACCTGCGGGAGGGTGGCTGCGTCGCTGACTACCGCGCCGGTGAGCGGGTAACAACCCAGCGTGCGGAAGCGGATTGAGCGCATGACCGGCTTCTCCCCAGGCTTCAGCGGGTAGCGATCATCGTCGACCATGATGATCAGGCCGTCGCGCTCCACGGTCGGGCGCATGGCGGCAAAGTACAGCGGCACGATCGGGATGTTCTGCAGGTGGATGTACTGCCAGACATCGAGCTCGGTCCAGTTGGAGATCGGGAAAACCCGGATGCTCTCGCCGCGCGCCTTCTTGGCATTGTAGAGCCGCCAGAGTTCGGGGCGCTGCTTCTTCGGATCCCAGCGATGGTTCGCGGACCGGAAGCTGAAGATACGCTCCTTCGCGCGGCTCTTTTCTTCGTCGCGGCGAGCGCCGCCGAAGGCGACATCGAACCCGTACTTATCCAGAGCCTTCTTCAGGCCCTCGGTCTTCCACATGTCCGTGTGCAACGGGCCGTGGTCGAAGGGATTGATGCCGCGTTCCTTGGCTTCCGGATTTTGGTATACCAACAAGTCCATGCCGGATTCTGCCGCCATGCGGTCGCGCAGCGCGTACATGTCGCGGAACTTCCAGGTGGTGTCCACGTGCAGCAGCGGGAAGGGCGGCGGCGAAGGATAAAAGGCCTTGCGCGCCAGGTGCAGCATGACGGCGGAATCCTTGCCGACCGAATACAGCAAGACGGGCTTTTCGGCTTCCGCTACCACCTCACGGAAGATGTGGATGCTTTCAGCTTCCAGGCGTTGCAAGTGCGTCAATTGCATGGGTAATCACTTAACCGGCGGTTAGGGCGTGCGGACATACAGGCTGGTGCCGGGCGAAGCCGCCGCGGGCAGCGCACAACACGACATATCCACGGCGCAAGCCCGGTTCCGGGCGCCTTTTTGGGTTCGCGACAATCGGAAATTCACTCCGCGGGGACTATAGCAACGTTGGTATGAACACGGAAGCGCATCCCCGGCGCCCTTAACTCACGCGATGTGCTCCATTTCACACTCGGCGATGCGAGCGGTCCACGGATGACGGCGCCGCTCCCACACCGACACCCGCGGCGGCGGGAAGTCAGGATCGCCAAACATGCCCACGGCAATGGCGACTATGCCCGGGCGACTGCCGAGCTCCCAGTGCACGGTCGACCCGCAGACGGGGCAGAACTGAAACGTTACGCGGTTGCCTTCCTCAGTGGTGCGCACGTAGGCGGTGGTGGCACCTGAAATCTTGAGGCGTTCTACTGGGAACCATGATTGCGTGCCGAATGGCGCGCCGGTGCGCCGCTGGCAGGCCAGACAATGGCACATTGAGATGCGCACCGGCTCACCGTCGCAGACCACGCGCACTTTGCCGCATCCACAGCTCGCAATTCTCTGCTTCATAGCGTTCGCCTCCCTGGCACATATCGCACTGCCGTCCGGCGCATACTGCGATCACCGGGCAATCCTAGCCTGCCTGCCGGCCACGCGTCCGCGGGTCGGCGCCGGCAGGATTTTGCAGCGCAGGCCATGTAGTAAGATATTCTCGAATCGCGAGCACGCAAAGGAGCTCCGCCGTGGCCGGTTTGTACTTCGAGGAATTTCACGTAGGACAGACTTTCAAGCACGCCCTGCGGCGCACCGTGACCGAGGCGGACAATGTTTTCTTCTCCGCGCTCACGCACAATCCGGCCGCGCTCCACCTGGACGCCGAGTACTGCCGGACGCAGTCGGAGTTCGGCCAGCGCATAGTCAACAGCGTGTTCACTCTGGGACTGATGGTCGGCGTTTCCGTGGGCGATACCACGTTGGGCACGACGGTCGCCAACCTGGGTTGGGACGAAGTCAGATTTCCTAAGCCGCTGTTCCATGGCGATACCGTGCGCTGCGAGACCGAGGTTGTCGAAGTGCGCGCCAGCAATTCACGCCCGCGCAACGGCATCGTCACCTTCGTGCACCGCGCCTACAACCAGCACGACGTGCTGGTGGCAAGCTGCAAGCGTTCGGCGCTGATGCTGCGGAAGCCGCAGGCGTGAGCGCCCGCTCGCTGCTGTTCGTACCGGGCGACAGCGACCGAAAACTTGCAAAGTGCGGCGATAGCGGTGCTGATCTGCTTATCCTTGATCTGGAGGACTCCGTGGCTGCCGCGCACAAAGCGGGCGCGCGCACACGCGTGGCGGAGTTCCTGCGGGCGCGACCGGTCACGGCAAACACCCGCCTTTGGGTGCGCACCAATCCGCTGACCACCCCTGATGCCGCCACTGACCTCGAGGCGGTGATCGGCGCTAAACCCGATGGCATCGTGCAACCCAAGACGCGCTCATTCGAGGATGTGGCGAGGCTGGGACGGCGCCTGGATGAGCTGGAAGCGCAGCACGGTCTGCCCGCGGGCAAGATCGCCATTTTGCCGATCGCTACCGAAACTCCCGAAGCCCTGTTTTCCCTCGGAGGCTTCGGGCGCTGCGGTGCGCGCCTGTACGGCCTGACCTGGGGAGCGGAGGACTTGAGCGCGGCGATCGGTGCAACCGCCGTCAAGGATGCGAACGGTGAGTGGACGCCACCTTTCCAGCTCGCGCGCTCCTTGTGTCTGTTTGGGGCCGCGGCGGCGGGGGTGGCGCCGATCGACACCCTGCACGCTGATTTTCGCGATACCGCCGGCCTGCGCGCCAGCTGCTCGGCGGCCCGGCGGGATGGCTTTACCGGCAAGCTGGCCATACATCCGGACCAGGTGCCGGTAATCAATGAGTCCTTCGTCCCGAGCGCGGCTGAAATTTCGGAAGCGCGGCGCATCGTGGCGTTGTTTGCCGACCATCCGGGGACCGCGGCGCTGGCCTTCGAGGGTCGCATGGTCGACATTCCGCACCTGCGACGCGCCGAGAAGACACTCGCGCGCGCTTCCGGGTCGAAAACCTGAGAGAGCCGTTGAGCGCTGCCAACCGTCGTCTGGTGCTGGTGGAACGTCCTCAGGCAGTGCCGGGTGCTGAGCACTTTGCACGCGCCGATGAGCCCGTCGGCGCTGCGGAGGATGGTCAGTTCCTGGTGCGCAACCATTTTCTGTCGATTGATCCGGCGCAGCGCGGCTGGGTTAGTGCCAGCTCCAGTTACTCCGAGCCGGTGGCGATCGGCGCGGTCATGCGATCGCTCGCGGTGGGCGTGGTGGAAAGCTCGCGCAACGCGCGTTATGCCGTGGGCGATGCGCTGTACGGCTGGTTCGGCTGGCAGGACTACTGTGTCGCAGGTGAGCAGTCCGTGTTGGCGCGAGTGCTCGCCAAGAATGGCCCGCTCAGTGCCGGGCTGGGACTGTATGGCATCCCCGGGCTCACCGCCGTCCTGGCGCTCAGCGAGATCGCGCGACCGCAAGCGGGCGAGACTGTCATGGTGTCGACCGCCGCCGGCGCCGTGGGCAGCGTGGCGGGCCAGGTGGCGCGCCGCACCGGCTGTAGGGTTGTCGGATTGACGGGAAGCGATGACAAGGCGGCGCGCTGTGTTGCCGATTTTGGTTATCACGCGGCGCTCAATTATCACTCCGGCCTGGAGCGCGAGCGCTTGCGGGCCCTGTGCCCGCAGGGAATCGATGTCTTTTTCGACAATACCGCGGGTGAGATTGCCGATGCGGTCTGGCCGCACATGAACCTCAGAGGCCGCGTGGTGCAATGTGGCACCGCGAGTGTGGGTTCGTGGGATCCCCAGCCGATGGCACCGCGCCGCGAGCGTGAGGTGCTCACCAAGCGGTTGCGACATGAAGGTTTCATCATCTTTGACCACCTCGCACGCTTTCAGCCGGTGATCGAGCAGCTGGCGGCCTGGTCGAGGGAAGGGTCCCTGGTTTTCCGCGAAGACATTGAAGCGGGTCTGGATCGCGCCCCCGCAGCCTTGGCAGGCCTGTTTCGCGGCGAGAACCGCGGCAAGAAAATCATCCAGCTATACGACGGCGCAAATCTGCTGTAGCGCGTAATGCGCGCGCCGAATTTTCCGCAGTGAATGCCAGGCGTTATCATGCAAGCGGCTGCCGACTGTCCGCCTTAAGGGAGCTAGCCATGAGCAACGAGCCGACAATGGAAATGCCCTACGTGGACCGACCAGAAGTGCAGGAGGTGTATGCCGACCAGGTGCGGCTCATACACTTCGATGGCTACTCGGTGCGGCTGGAATTTGCCGTCGTGCGTCCGCGAATCGCCGGACCCGATCGCGCTGAGGCGAGCATCTATCCAACCGCACGCCTGGCGCTGCCGCCGCACGCGGCCATCAATCTCAAGGAGCAGCTCGATCAACTGGTGGCCCGCCTTGAGGAACAAGGCGTGCTCAGGCGCGTCATGCCATCCACCACTTCCCGGCAGTAACGATAATTTTCGCGTGGACGCGCCCAAGCTCAGCGCCTGCATCATCACGCTCAACGAGGCCGATCGGATCGAAGCCTGTTTGCAGGCGCTCGATTTCTGCGACGAGGTGATTGTGGTGGACGCCCATTCAAGTGACGCGACGCGCACGATTGCCACGCGACTCGGAGCTCGTGTCATCGAGCGGGACTGGCCGGGTTACCGGTCGCAGAAGCAGTTTGCGACCGACGCCGCCAGTCATGACTGGGTCCTAAGCGTCGATGCGGACGAGCGCGTAACTCCGGCGCTGCGCGCCGAGATCATCGCGCTGCGCAGCCGCGGATTCGCCAATGCACGCGGCTGGAGCATTGCGCGCCTGACCGAATACTTCGGGCGCTTCCTGCGTCATGGCAATGCCTGGCCGGAGCGCCAGATCAGGCTCTACGACCGCCGCGCGGCACACTGGGTTGGCTACGAAGTGCACGAGAAGATAGCCGTCGATGGCGCGGTCGGCACGCTGCAAGCGCCGCTGGAGCACTTTGCCTACCGCAGCCTTGATGATCACCTCGCGAAGCTTGATCGCTACGCCCGGTTGATGGCACTGCAGATGCACGCCGCCGGACGGCGCGCCGGACTGCTGCAGGTGCTGCTCAATCCGGCCTGGCGGTTGCTGCGCGGGTTGTTCATCAAAGGCGGAGTCCTGGACGGCTGGCGCGGCTGGCTGTTCCATATTGCGGAGGCCGGCTACGTGCGGCGCAAGTACCTGCGGCTCTGGGCACTGACACGCGGCGCGGCATCTGCAAAGGAGTAGAGACATGGCGACAGCAAGCAAGGGAGTAAAGCGAACGCGGCGCGCGCCCGCCAAACGCGCCAGCGCACGCCGCCGGCTCAAACCCGCCGCGCAGGAGCGCGGGCTGGCGGGCGCGGAGATTGCGCTGCCGCGCGAGCACGCCGAGCTTGGCGATCTGGTAGCGCTGGTCGATGCGTCGGGCGGCGCAGCCATTGGCGCCTACCGGGATCCGCTCGGTGGCCGCGCGCTGCTAGTGGCCACCTTGCCGCTTAAGGCGGTGCAACCCACTCCATTCCAGCGCGACTTGTCTCCGACCCACACCAAGCGGCTGGCCGAAAAGATCGACCAAGCCGGCGCGTTCCTCGATCCGTTGATCGTGGTTCGCGGGCAGGACGGCCAGTTCTGGACGCCGAACGGGCGGCACCGCCTTGCGGCCGCGAAGGTGCTCGGTCTCAAGCAGATCACCGCGCTGATCTGTCCTGACGAAACGCTGGCCTACCGCATTCTGGCGCTCAATACAGAGAAGGCGCACAACCTGAAGGACCGGAGCCTCGAAGTGATCCGCATGGCGCGCAATCTGGCCAAGCGATCCGGCAATGCGCGCGAGACTCAGTATCAGGATCAATTCGAGGCCGCCGAGCTAATCACTCTCGGCATCCTCTATGAGCGCAATCCGCGCTTTGCCGGCGGCGCTTACAGTTCGTTCCTGCGCAAGATCGACCGCTTCAGCGACCGGACACTTGCCGCCTCGCTTCGAGAACGCGAAGGTTACGCGGCGAGGCTACTGGCGATCGACACCGAAGTAAAACGCATCATTGCCGGGCTGACCGCGCGCGGCTTCAAGTCACCATACCTTCGCAACTACGTGGTGGCGCGCATCAATCCGGTGAGGTTTATCAAGCAGGCGCGTGGCGTCAGCAAGCCGGCCATGCCGATAGGACAGGCACTCACGCGCATGACCGCCGCGGCGAAGGGCTTCAAACTCGAGTCCGTGTCCAATGCCGACCTGGCTTGGGTCGCCGTCGGTGCCGGCGCGCAGGACTAGCGGTCCTGCAAGGGTTCAACCGCGATACAGCGTCACCTGATCACGCGCCTGGAGCCACGCGGCTTCGGCCGGGGCAGCCATGGCGTCCAGATCGGCGGCTGTCGCCCCCGCATCCTCGATCCACTCTCGCAGGCGCGACCCGCCGTTGATGAGATCGAAGGCCAGTCGCGCGTGCTCATACTCGTAGGCGAATTCCCGCCACAGGGCCATGTCTGGATGCAACTTGCGGATGCCCTTGAGCAGCGCCGCGATCAGCCGCCACGGACGAAACGATTCATGCCGGTAATCCCGGGCATCAACGTGCATCTGAATTCCATTGCACAACTTGCCCACGTGCTTCTGAAAGGTGGGCTCGAACCAGCATTCGCGTAACGTGCAGCCCTCCAGCCACTGTGGAGCAAAACCCTCGGCCCAGCGCAACAGCGCGCGGGCGTCCAGCTCCGGCGCGCCGAGCAGTTCGAGCGGGCGCGTTGTTCCGCGGCCTTCGGACAAAGTCGTGCCCTCGACCATCACGGTGCCGGCATAGCACCTCACCATCGAGAGATTCGGCGCATTGGGGCTCGGATTGACCCAGGAGCGCTCGGGCATTGGCCAGCCGTACCCAGGCTCCGCAGCGGGCCGCCACCCCTGCATCTCGATCACCTCAAGTTCCACGTCGAGTTTGAGTGTCGCGACAAACCAGCGGGCCAGTTCCGCCATGGTCATGCCGTGACGCATGGGCAGGGCTCCCGCGCCAACAAAGCTTTCCCAGCCTGACTCCAGCAGCGTTCCCTCGATCGGGCGACCGGCTGGATTGGGCCGATCCAAGATCCACACCGGCTTGCGGTGCGTGGCGCAATCCTCGAGCAGGTAACGCAGCGTCGTAATAAAGGTGTACACGCGACAGCCGACGTCCTGCAGATCGACGAGCAATACATCGAAGCTGTCCATCATAGCCGGGGTCGGTCGGCGCACTCGCCCGTAGAGGCTGAACACCGGCACCCCGAGTACCGGATCGTGGAAATCGTCCGACTCGATCATGTTGTCCTGCTTATCGCCGCGCAGGCCATGCTGGGGGCCGAAGGCGGCGGCTAGCCGGAGCTTCGGCAGCGCAGCGAGCGCATCCAGCGAATGGCTCAGATTCGCGGTCACCGAAGCCGGATGCGCCGCCAGCGCCAGGCGTCGTCCCGCGAGCGGGCGCCGCAACTTTGATTCGGTCACCAGGCGGTCGATGCCAAATTTCACGATGGCATCACTTGCGGGTCGCAGGCCGCCACCGCTCCATCGAGGCAGATGGCGAACCCCTCGGTGTCATGAAAATCCGGCCGAGGCCGCGGATGACGCACAGCCCAGTGACTGAGAGTGCCCTCGGCATTCTCGATAACCGCGGCGCAATTGAGGCGCCAGCCGGCCAGCTCAAATTCCTCCGCGCCGCCAGCGTATGCCGCGCGCAGGTCCATGCGCGCCCGCAGCCTGATTTGCTGTCTGGCAGTGGTCAGTACCGATATCTCAAGCGGACGCTGTTCGGCGTCGTGCCGAGTACCGCGATAGCTGTCGAAGACGTATGCCGCCCAGTCGCCGCACGCCGAGAAGTTGAATTCGCAATACCGAGGTCCGCTCCGATGACGCGCGAACAGCTCAAAGCAGGTGCGTTTCCAGAGTTCGTCCCGGCGACGCGGCTGGCAGACCGAGGGCAGCAGGCGTATCGACTGCAAGTCACCGCGCAGCTCGAATTCCACGGTAAGAGTGCCTGATCGGTGCAGGGCTCCCGAGGCTGAGAGCGCGTGCACCGGCCCCGCCGCTTCGCGCGAGTGTGCCACCAGCGGCACGTTGTTAAAGGTGTCGGCTGTTGCGGGGTCGAAACAAGGTTGTACGGCGGTAGTCACCGATCCAACGCTACGCAAATGATCCGCGCAGTGCAATCAACTCGTTCGCAGCACCGTCACTGGCCGTTCGGTGGCACGCGGACGGCCTCGGCGCGCGCCACCGCCGGCCGCAGATCCGGCTGGTAAGGCCAAGGTGAAGTACCGAGCCGGGCGAGCAGGGCGCGCAGGAAACGATCCTGCCGCCGGCGTGCCTCGCTTACCGGCACCCCGTGATTCAGGATGGCGAAATAAACCGTGCCGCGATCGGTGGTCGGCACCGCACCGATAAGTGCGCTCGCTCCATAATCGCCGAAGGTTCCGGTCTTGCCGACGATTCGCCCGGATTCATCCGGCCCATTCAGGCGATCATGCAGCGTACCCGCATCGATCACGGAAACGGGCAGCACATCGACCAAAGTGTGACCGCTGACGGCCAGTTCACGCTCCAATGCCTGCAGCAGGTGTACGGCGGCGCGTGGACTGAGGCGATTGCGTGGATCGGTGCCGGCACCATCGCCCAGAATGATTTCACTGCGCATGGTTTCGGGGACACTCTGGCGTGCCAGCCCTTCGACCGAACCAATGCCACCTGCGGCGTCGGCCAGCGGCTTGAATATGTTGTTGGAATAGTCATTCAGCGATTTGATCAGTGACAGCAACGGCTGCGAGCGGTGGATCACCAGTGGCCTCGCGGCCAAGGCGTCTCCGGTCCCGCTTCCGGCTGATGGTGCTGCGCCAGCAAACTGCACCGCGGGGGGCACCTGCAACGCCGGCGACAGCGCTTGCACGGTCGTCCATGCCGTTACTGATGTGTTGCCGGAGAGGGCCTGCTGCAGAGGCGCAGCGACGCCATCGGCCTGCCAATTGAACAGCAGCGCGCCGCGCACCCGCAGCACGCCGGTAACCCGGCGCACGCCCGATTCGTTCAGGCGCTGCGCGACCAGCAGCGCGTTCTCGTCCACGAAGTAGGGATCACCGCCGCCGTCGGCCACCAGATCGCCATCAATCAGCCCATCGCGCACCGGGCCGGTGGCGGCAAAGGTCGTGATGAAGCGGTATTCAGGTCCGAGCCGATGCAGCAGAGCCAGGGTCGTGGGCACCTTGGACACCGAGGCCGGGTGTACCGGTACGGAATCCGCCTGCGCGACGAGCACCGAACCATCGGCAGATTCGACGTAGACACCTTGATTCGCGCCCAGAATCGATCGGGCCAGGGAGCCAAGATCCGACAGCTCGCCATCACGCGCGAATCCCGTGCACCCGAACTGGCACGACCACAGGAGTAGGAGTGCCCAAGTGCGAATGCGTTGGACCTGTGCGCGAGTGGCGGTGCGATCCGAGCTAAGGGGGCTTCGATGACAATCGGCGTTCATGTGCTCGGCTGCATCCGGCAGTCGGCGCGCGCTGCGAGCTTAGCGACGCGGGGCGCGTCGTTCGCCGGGCCGACGCTGCTCCTTGCCGGACGCTCTGTCCGGCCTGAACACGCCATCATCGCCAGTGCGGCGCGAGCCGCCCCTGCGATCGGGGAGATGTTTGTACTTGCACTCGCATTTATCCTGCTTGGTGCAGTCAGACAGCGGCAGTCGTGGGGCGGTGCGGGATAAGAATCGCTTGCCGCGCATATCCCGCGCCGCTGCGCACGCCGAGTCTCCGGCCAATATGGCAACGGCTTTCCACGCATCCTTGGTAGAGGTGGCCATAGAGTTCCTAGAATGGTCGCGGACGGCTCTAGGCAGACGATAGCAACCGGGCCCGAAGTTCCGCAACCTCGGCGCGCAACTGCTGGAGTTCCTCATCAATACGCGCGAATCGCGCCTCGGTCGGAGTATCGCGTCGCGGTGCGGATGGCGGCGCATCGCTCACGGTGCTGAGCTCCTCCGGTGGAGCTCCGGAGAGCAACTGGGCATAGCGTGACTCGCGGCGCCCAGGCTGACGCGGTAGTTGCTGCACGATCGGGCCTTCGGCGCGCGTGCTCAGGGCCTCGAGAGCCTGCTCGACTTCAGCACTGTCGGTGAATGCTGCCATGCGTGCCGCGCGAGAGCGAAGCTCTCCGGGCGTCTGCGGACCGCGCAGCATCAGCTCGCACACCAGCGCCAGTTCCTGAGGCGTGAACTTCAGGTCCGAGAATTCCGTGTTGCAATAGCAGTGCTGATACTTGGGCACGCGGCTGCCAAAGCCGCTGCGTTCCATGACCACGTGCTTGCGCACCAGCGAATCGATGAGCTGCTGGACCTCGCTCTCCTCCAGGGCCATTACCGGATCGCGGTTGCTCTTCTGGTTGCAGGCGTTGGTCAGCGCATTGAGCGATAGCGGATACTGGTCGGGAGTGGTGATCTGCTTTTCGATCAGACAGGCAATGACCCGGGCCTCCGGCGCGGTCAGTACCGTCTTCACGCCCATTACCAGTTCCCTGTGTTGGGCATCGACGCCCACGGCTCCTGCGGTGGCAGCGCCCCGCCGCGCTGGAGTATTTCAATGGAGATCTGATCGGGCGAGCGCACAAAGGCCATGTGGCCGTCGCGCGGCGGGCGGTTGATCACCACTCCGTGGTCCTTGAGACGCTGGCAGGTGGCGTAGATGTCATCGACCTCGTAAGCCAGATGGCCAAAGTTGCGCCCACCGGCATAGGCCTCCGGGTCCCAGTTGTAGGTCAGCTCGACCTGCGCGGACTCGTCTCCCGGGGCACTCAGGAATACCAACGTGTACCGGCCCTTTTCATAGTCCTTGTGGTGCAGTTCCTTCAGTCCCAAAGCGTCGCAGTAAAAGTGGCGCGCCGCCTTGAGGTCGGCGACGCGCACCATGGTATGAAGGTATTTCATGACGCTATTTCGGCGGAGCGTTGGGCTGGGCGGGAGCGGCAGGGGCGGCTTCGGCCGCGGGTGCTGCCGGGCTCTGCGATTCTGCCACTGGCGGCGCCTTTTCAAAGGACAGCAGCTCGACGTCGAACACCAGGGTCGATCCGCCCGGAATCTGCGGAGGCGATCCGCGATCGCCGTAAGCAAGATCCGGCGGGCAGATCAGCTTGATCTTGGCGCCAGCGCTCATGTGCTGCAGGGCTTCGGTCCAGCAGGGCACCACGCCCGAGACCTTGAACGTCAAGGGCTGCCCGTGCTGCTTGGAGCTGTCAAAGACGGTGCCATCGATCAGCTGGCCTTCGTATTCCACCTTGACGGTGTCCTCGGCGCCGGGACTCGGTCCTGAGCCGGGGCGAAGCGTGGTCATGATGACGCCACTGGGCGTCTTGGTCGCGCCTTTGACCGCAGCAGCCTTGTCGCGGTACGCCTGCCCGGCGGCCTTGGCGGCGGCCACGCCCTTGGTCATCCGATCTGTCAGCAGCGCCTGGATCTTGGCGCGGTAGCTGTCGGCGTCAATGCCGGTTTTCTTGCCGTGCATTCCGGCATCGAATCCCTGGAGTACCAGGTCCATCTCATGTTCACTAAATGCAAACGGTTTGATGCTGCCGCTGAGGATCTCGCCGACGGCAAATATCATCTTGTCATCGTCGGTCATGGGTGCCTTGCTGGCCGCAGGCGTCGCGGCAAAGGCTCCGACCGTCACGGTACACAGCAGCAGCAGTGCGAAAATCCGCTTCATGAACGCTCTCCTGGTTTGTTCAGGCGCGTATTCTAGCGTGCATGAGCGCCGCAATTCAGGACAACGCGCCGTTCGCCTACAAGGGTACGCCGGCCAGCAGGCCATTGCGCCTGCTCACGGCCGCCCGGCTCAAGTTCGCGCTCGAGACCGCGATTTCCGCTGCCGACGGCCTTGCCGGCGCCCATTGCATCCACGAGCTGTGGATGCGCGGTGAACTCGCGGTGCACATCGAAAGCGCGCTGGAGCGCCTGTGGGGAACAGCCGCCGCATCGCTCCCGGAATGGCTGCCGATGCGCCACATTGAGTGGCTGCCGGTCGCCTATGAGGTGGCCGGGCGGTTCGTGCCACGCCGGCGCGGTGGGACGAACATCTATCTAATACTGCTCGACTACAGCGACAGCCGCGATGAACCTTATGGTGTGTACGTCGGCGCCACGCGTTACTTGCCTGCAGAGCGATTCGATCAGCACAAGGCCGGGATCCGGGCCGCGGGCAGCGTCCTGCGCCGCGGACTTGAAGTGCTGGCAGGCCCAGCGGCGCACCTGCAGGGCATAGCGCGCAGCGAAGCGCTCGACATAGAGGAACGCCTGGCCATGGCCCTGGGCGCAGAGGGGCTTTTCGTGCAGGGCGGTCACTAGGCGGCAGGCTGCGGAGGCGGCGCCCGTCGGTCATAATAGGCGCGCGATTTGAGCCGGCAGGAGGCAAACACTGTGATTCCGAAGCGAGCCGGCAGCGGCGCCGAACCGGCAACGGACCGCTACGCGGATCTGCAGCGCTCGCTCACTGGATTGTTCGCCGGCGAGAATGACCTGATCGCCAATCTCGCTAATCTCGCCGCGCTCGTATACCACGAGCTTCCGGACCTGAACTGGGCCGGCTGC
>Ga0105245_10003192_pt1 | contig 14660 bp, 8 predicted proteins | sample KBSM54metaG_FD_81523 | JGI IMG/M metagenome (GOLD analysis project Ga0105245, IMG submission 81523) | Miscanthus rhizosphere microbial communities from Kellogg Biological Station, Michigan, USA - KBS M5-4 metaG | ecosystem: Host-associated > Plants > Roots > Rhizosphere > Soil | place: Michigan... | reverse complement strand
GGACGCCCACGCCGGAAGAGATTCGCGCCTGGGACATCGCCATCAGCCCGACGGGAAAAGAGCTCCCGCAAGGGCACGGGTCGGCCAAAGAAGGCGCGGCGCTGTTCGTCAGCAAGGGCTGCGGTGGTTGCCACGGGGCATCGGGGTCCGGAGGGCATGCCCCGACGTTGGTCCCCAGCAAAGGGGCTCAACCGGCCATGGCGATGACGTGCCTCGCGCCTTGCGTGAACGACTCAAACGCGATGGCGATTCACTCACCGTTCGCGACGACTATCTGGGATTACATCAACCGCGGTATGCCTTTGGGGAAAGAAGGTTCGCTCACTCCCAACGAGGTGTACGCGCTGACGGCTTACATCTTATACAAAAGCAACGTCGTCAAAGAAGACGATGTGATGGATGCCGAGAACCTGCCAAAGGTGAAGATGCCGAACCGTGACGGGTTCGCGCTACCTCCAGCGTGGAAGCACGGAGCTCCGAGACTGCCGGGCTATCCGCAAAACCGTTGACCGCGGCACCAAGGCTGTTCGGTCGCCCCCGTGCGGAAGTTAGACTGCCCGATAAGCAACATTATCGGAAGTCATTCGATATGACCGTTGGCGAGTTCGGAGGAGCGCCAGGTATAGCACGACATGGTTGACCACAACCGCCCTTGAGGCGGTGTACCGAGCCCAGCGTATCCGCGATAATGTTGCATTAGAACGCAGGCTTCCACTAGCCGAACCTTCCCATGACAGTCAGGGCACAACAGGAGAGTCGCAGTCTGTCATTCGTTGATGTTCTGCGGTTTGCATTCACGTACTGGACTCGACAGCGTATGCGCTTTGCCCTCATTTTGGCACTCGTAGTGGCTGCGGCGTTAGTGCAGACGCTCTTGCCCAATGCCCTTTCTGCGCTACTCGGTTCATTGCGGTTAGCGGAGGGCAAGCAGGCAGTGTTGTTACGTCTGGGCGTGTTCTTGGCGATGTACATCGGGCAGGCGGTGCTGGCCTCATCCTCTTGGATGATTTACAACCGGTTCGAAACATGCGTATTCAAGGCGGTCATGGATGATGCGTTTGCCCATATTTACCGTCTGCCAGAATATTTTTTCGCCAATACATTCACCGGGGCCATTGTTTCGAAGATCAACCGCGCTCGGACCAAGATCGAAACGTTTGAGGATCAGATTATCCTCGGCATGCTGCCGACCGTGGTGATCCTGGCCGGCACCATCGGTTTCATGGCGATGCAATTTCCAGGGCTGGCCGCGTTAATCGCCGGCTATGTTTGCATATTGGGGGCGGCGAGCGCGTTTTTCGTGTTTCGCGTTTCGGGTCCGGCGCAGGGAGACTACGCGGCCGAGCAAGATCGTGTAAGCGCGCGTTTGGCCGACGCAGTCGCAGGTATTTCGACGACGAAATCGTTCGCACGGGAAGCAGAGGAGCTAGATGACTGGTTTGCGGCAACCGAGCAGCTGCGGATAACGAATGCGCGTGCTTATGTCTTAAGTAATCTAACCGGATTATTTCAGCGTCTGCTGCTGGCCGGCATGCTGGCGCTGATGCTGGGAGGCGGGGTTTGGTATTTTTTTCGCGGCGAGGCGACAGTGGAAAGCCTCGCTTATTTAGCGTTTGCCTACACAATCGTCGAATCGGACATCCGCGGGTTAGGAGAGAAAATCAAGAACCTGCTCACCGCGTCGTATGATCTGCACGCGATCATTCGGATTTTGCGCGAGAAGCCGGAATCGCCTCATGAGGCCGATCTTACAGCTCTTGAGATCCAGCGCGGCAGAATTGAATTCAATGGGGTTGGATTTACTTACCCGGGTAAAGTGGAACCGATTTTCGACGATTTGAACGTGACGATTCTTCCGGGCGAACGCGTTGCGCTTGTGGGCCATTCGGGCAGCGGAAAGACAACGTTCGTGCGCCTGTTGCAACTTCTATATCCGGTAACGTCGGGACGCATCTTTGTCGACGACCAGGATGCGGCCCTTGGATCCCGGCATTCCTTGCGCAGGGCCATTTCTTTGGTGCCCCAGGATCCGATCCTGTTCCATCGGAGCTTGCGGGAAAATATTGCGTATGCGCGAACGGGCGCAACCATGGAAGAAGTCCGCGAAGCGGCGCGGCTGGCGCACATTGATATTTTCATCGAAGCGCTTCCGGATGGTTATGAAACACTGGTCGGCGAGCGCGGTGTGAAGCTGTCGGGCGGCGAGCGCCAGCGAGTGGCAATTGCACGGGCAATTCTCGCGAACCGGCCGATCCTGATTTTGGACGAGGCCACAAGTTCGCTGGATTCTGCGAGTGAGCGCGCAATTCAGGACGCGCTTCACACGCTGACCCGCGACCGCACGTCAATCATGATTGCTCATCGGCTTTCAACGATTATGGAAGCTGACCGTATTCTCGTGTTTGATCACGGCCGCATCGTGGAGCAAGGCACGCACGCCGAACTAATCGAAAAGGAAGGCGGAATTTACGAGGGGCTATTTCGGCTGCAATCCGGCGGATTTATCGCGGACTGAGTGCCGGGCGGCCCATCGTATGTATCGAATTGATTCGGACCCCGGTGGCGGAGTCTGTGTTCTCCGATCAACTCGAAAACGTCACTGCGGGATGGGAAATCGACCGTTAACCACCATTATCGGAAGCGTTCCGAGCTTCCCATAAACGCTGTTTCGAGGGCAATGTCGAGTGGCCGACTACGCGCCCGGAGCTGCCACAGTCCGTTCGAACGATCAGGCGTTTTCCATCAAACTTGCCTGGCACGAAAATTTGCTGAACGCATCGCGGCTATACCGGAACCAAACTAGAAGGAACGTGGCCAAGCTAAAAGCCAAGTCAATTCTCAGTTGGCCGCGAGGCTTGGTCGATCACAAGTACGTTCATGGCGCCCTTCCCCGACTGGAGTTTCAACCCCCACTGCTCCTGTATCGCCGTGAACAGGGACTCCGAAAACTCGTCCACAGGCGCCGCCGCACCCGCAGGTCCGGGCGGCTGGAATCGAAACTCAAGCAGCATGGTGTACTCGCCCGATAATCCCGTCTTGTCCACTACGCGACGACTCAGGTTCGGGATCCGAGAAGAAAGCATGTCCGCCACCACCCCCATGGAGGCTCCTTCCATCACCATCCCCGGCGGCCTGAAAAACGCGACGCAGCGGGGACCAGTCGGATTTGCACTGCGGGGAGGAGCGTCGCGTCCGCCGCGCGTCCCGTCCCACGTCTGGACCTTCGGCCCAAGTTTTCCGTCGGATCGCGCCACCGTCATTGAGTAGACGTTCACTTCTTTGGTTTGAGTGTGCACTTTCAACCCAAACCGATCGGCCAAGAGACCCTTTGTCATTTGCTGCCGCTCGGGCAAGGTGGCCGACCCCGCGGACTTAGCCTCAAGGTTGTAAGAATCCCTGTCGATCCAGCCCGGACCGCCCGTGATCTCGATATTTCCGGCGATTCCTTCGCCGTATGCGAAACGAATTATTTGCAAGAAAGTCATGTTCGTAATGGTCAAGTGACCGGGCGAAGGGCGGATGAACTGCCCTTCGGCATCCGGCGCGGCGGCCTTAATGGTGGCCTCGAAGCTTTGCGCGCGCATTGAGACGACAAAACCAACAAAACAGCTAGGCGTAATGACCTCACGCCCCAGGCGTGTGTCGCGGGCATGATAGACCTCACCCTCACCTCCAGCGCCGATTTGTTTGAGGATTTGTACGCCAAGTTTGTCTCCCGCCGTTAGTAGCATACTGTTTGATCGACTCTAACGCGAATGGCCCTCAAGCTCCCGGGATACGGCGATGTCGGAGGTTGCGCGGCTCCGGACGAGTAACGCGCCACTGGTACAAAGCTCTCCGGATTAGGCGGGGTAGGCAAGAGTCTGGTTGTGGGTTGACCGTTATGGGGCATTATCGGTAGCTGTCTGCGTCCTTTAAAACCAATCTCGAAGGTGCAAGGGATCCATCGTACAAGGGAACTTCATATGTTCAGGTGAAGCTGATTTCACGGGAGCAAGTCCCAGAACGCGGTTGGGAGCCCAAGTCCATTAGTCGGCATTGTGGCCGAAACGCCTAATGTTTAGCAAACTCGCGAAAGTCCTTTGGCCCGCTGATTGATATTATGTATCTCATGCGAATTGCTTTATTGGCGCTTACGCTGAGTGGCATCGCAGCGTTTGCTGAGCCCTGCCAAACACCGGCGCGTGTGGACGTGCTGACGCATCGCTACAATAACTCCCGTACGGGATCGAATCTTCAAGAGACCTGTTTGACTTGGGATAATGTGGGCTCGATTCGCAAGCTCTTCAGTTTTCAAGTGGACGGGCAGGTCTATGCCCAGCCGCTGGTTGTTACGAATTTTCCGATTCACGACACGACAACGGGCTTAACTCTGACCAGGAATGTCGTGTTCATTGCAACGATGAAGAATTGGATATACGCATACGACGCGGACGGACTAAACAAGCCCTCCGGCAACGTGCAGGTTCCGTACTGGGGCATGCAACTGACAATTCCGTATCCGGATGGCTCAACGAATATGATCTCCGCCCTTCCTTTACCTGTCAGTCGTATTCCTTGGGACGCGGGAGCAGCTCAATTCGGGCAGTTCAATATCGATCCGTGGGTCGGGATCACCAGTACACCGGTGATTGATCGCAACAACTCGACCATGTTCCTAGTGGCAAAAGTGGCGGCTCCGGCGTCTCGGTCATGCGATCAAATGGCATCCACGCCCGAGTGCCCCGTTGAAAATCGGATCTTCGCGATCAATATTGCCGATGGGTCGATCCGTTCTCAAGTCAGGATCGACCTTGGTACGCCGGAGGACCTCCAGGTAGACGACCCGGACGCCTGCGCGCCATACAATCTTCACGATCCTCGAAAACTGACGGCCACAAGGGACGACGCCAATCGCATTCATATGCAGCGCGCGGCATTGCTGCTTACCGGCGCAGCACCCGCGCTACATATCTATCTGGGCTTCGGGTCCCATCAGGACGCCCCTTGCCCGATGTACCACGGCATGATGGTGAGGTTCAACTACGATACGGCTACGTCCATGCTGACGCAAAACAGAAACGCAAACAACCTGCATCCGTTTGCTTTCTTCGTGACAAGAAAAGGCGAAACGGACCCGCCGGTTCTGGGCGTCTTCCACCACGAAGATCAGCTCGGCAAAGGCGGGATCTGGCAGGCGGGGAACGGCCCTGCGGCCGATTCGTCGGGAAATATCTACTTCATGACGGGGAACGGGACCTACAATCCGGGTACTGAGTTCTCCGACAATATTCTCAAGCTGACTCCAGATCTCGACCAAAAGGTGGCCGGATATTTTGCGCCTCCGGACATTAAACTCCTGACTACAGACGTGCTCGATGTCGATCTCGGTTCTTCGGGTCCCCTCCTGATCCCTGGAACCCAGCAGGTGCTGGGAGGTGGGAAACAGGGCAAGTTATATTTGCTGAACACCGCCGCCGATGCGAACGGAAAGCTGCCTGCGGTGCAGGACTTTTGGGCCGCCAAAGGATGGTCTCCTTCCTGGACCCATCTGACCGTGAGAAAATTCGAGTTCTATTTCCCGATCAGTTTGTTGCTGCCTCTCTTTGCCACTGGCTATCACCACATCCACGGAGCGCCGGTGTATTGGGGTGCCCCGAACGAAACAAGTCTGCCGAGTTCAGCGAAACGCGCTCTCTTTGTTTGGCCGGAACGTGACAAACTGCGGTCGTTTAGATATGCCGGAGAAAACGGCCAGGCCGGGAAGTTTATTGCGAAACCGGTAGCGACGGGACCCGACGCGCCGGGTGGAATGCCCGGTGGCACGTTGTCTATTTCGGCAAATGGCGTCCAGGACGGGATTCTATGGGCTTCGATCCCGTTGAATGATGACGCTTGGGTGCGAGTTGTGCGCGGCCGGTTGATGGCATTTAAGATTAATTCCGATGGAACCAGTCCAGATAAAACCAATCCCCATGGACCCGCAATAACACCCGCGTGGTCCTCCTATTGCGCTGACCCGCAAGACGATTTCTATTTCGGAAAGTATGTGCCGCCTGTTGTGGCGAACGGCCATGTCTATCTGGCGACGTTCTCCGGCTTCGTGTCCGTCTATGGTGTTCCCGATTCTGGGGCCAATCCAGCTCCGAGTCCGGATTGCAAGGTGCCGTCGGCGTCTAAAAAGAAGTGACGCGCGGGATGATTGTACACAGTCTAACATCCGGAGGTTAACCGATCCAGTGACGCGACTTCTGAGTTTTTCGCCGGTGCTCACGGCCGGATTCCTTGCGCTTTTGGTGGGATCGACGGTCAAAGGCCAGACCGGAAAGCAGAGGTCACAGACTCCGCGCGAGGCATTCCTTTCCGGCTCGATCGGCGCGGAATTCATGCCGCTCGCCGTTTTCCAGGTTTTGCCGGATCTCTTTCCGGATCAGATGCAACCCGGCGGCGCAGGGGCCGGCGATTGGATCGACCAGTTTGGATTCGTCCGCGGAGAGCAACTCGTCAAAGAAGGATTGCCTCTGGGATTCAATGTCACAAAGTTCCTACCCAAATCGGGAGGGCGGTCGCCGTTGCCTTGGGTCGGCTTCACCTGCGCCTTATGCCATACAGCGATCATCCGGGAATCCGAGGCATCTGGTGGCGTGGTCGTGTCGGGAATGGGTAACCCTGCGCTCGACTTGGTGCCGTTCGCTGATGCCATCAAGACGATGGTCCTCGACAAACGAATGACGGTTAAAAACATTGCCGCCGCATACCAGAAGAAATATGACAAGTCCATTTCCCTGATTGACAAGCTTTTCATCTCCCTATGGCTGAGTGGCGCGCGCAAGCAGATCCGCTCCGAAATCGCGATGCGCGGTTCCCCGTTCGGCGGGGCCAACCTCCGCAAGGCAGAACTGTTCCCGAGCGGTCCTGCGCGGATCATGGCCGTGAGAGAGACGGTTCGCAGGCTCGTTGACCAGACACCGATTCCCGACGGCGGCCCCTCGAAGTTGCCTTGCCTGTATGAAGAAGGGCGGCGGGAATGGGCACAATTCGATGGAAGCGTGCGGGACCCCTATACTCGTAACTCGATCGCTGCAATGGGGGTTGGCGCCACCGCACAAAACATGCGTAAGCCCGCCATACTCGACACCATTCGCCAATCGTACACGTATGTAGAGACCTTGGCAGGCCCGAAGTATTCCGAGGTTTTTCCCGCCCACCCGATCGAGCATGCCCGTGCGGAGCGCGGATCCGAGATCTACAGACAATACTGCGGCGACTGTCATGGCTGGCCGGGAGCCGCGCCCGGAACGTGGGTCGATGGAAAACGCCAGGGACAAATCATCTCCCTCGACGAAATCGGCACCGACCCGGGACGTGTGAGCGTGCGTTATTACGATGAGCTGGCAAAGCTGATTTTCGACTATTTCCCCGCCGGACATCCGCTCAAGCCAAAGCCGGGTGAGCTACGCCCAACGCATGGCTACATTACGACCCCGCTCGAATCTGTTTTCAGCCGCGCGCCCTTTCTCCACAATGGCAGTATTTCTAGCCTGGCCGAGTTGATCAATTTGAAACCGCGAAAGCGAGTATTTTATCGCGGACGAAATCTGTTCGATCCCTTCGATGTGGGGCTTCTTGTCAAGGATGACTCGGATTCGAGCCGATATTACCGCTTTGACACTCAGGAGCATGGCAATTCCAATCGTGGCCATGACTATCCATGGCCCTATCGTGGCTCAGGTTGGAGCGAAAACGCGCTTCGCGATCTTCTCGAGTACCTGAAAACCCTTTAATGGCCTCGCATATCACAGCTCAAAGCTGCTGTCGATTCCTCCCATGAAACGCCGTTCACGGAAGTCCAGCGACGTCACTTTCACTCGGATCCTAGTGGACAAGTAGCAGGCGCGAGCCCGCATCCCGCTCGTTAATTGGCATTATCGGAAAGCATCCCACGAGATCCAGGTCGACATAGCTTCCGGATACGCCGTCATCCAGGAGTTAGTCGCCGGCGTATGGAAACACAAGACCACTTCGAAGAGCTGCCGGGCTCGTCAGAGTGAAACCTCCCAGAAGCGGACTCCGTGCCAGCATCGCCGCGATCGGACCCTCGAGTTGAGGATTGCCTGGCAGGCCCTGTTTTATCTGGGTCTGGAGTCCCTTAAGCTGTTTCATACTGTCCGATAGCCCGAAGTTCATCGCGTCGCAAGCGTGATCCATTGCTCGCAGCGGCGAGCATGTTAGGATTGCACGGAGATCGAGCGAGGGAGTCTTCCACGGAGGCAGACATGACACGTTCTGCAGGAGTTGTTGCGATAGGCGCGGTGGTCGCGGCGATCATCGTCTGGGCATCGCCTTCGGTGTTTCCAACCGGCACAACCATCTACGATCCAGAAAAGGCGTGGAATGGGTTCACAGTTCTGTCGCCGCTTGCCGGAGACGTAGCGATTGTCATGGACATGAATGGCAATGTCGTGAAGCGCTGGGCAGGATACAACAGCTCTGCTGGCGGACCGGTGCGGGTTCTGCCGGGCGGTGTGGTGATCGGAGCTGCCGGGGCGAATGCGGGCAAGCAGGAATCACTCGCATTAATAGCGCGCGATTTTGAAGGGAAAGAGTTGTGGCGCGTCGACCACAACGAACAGCTTACGGGGCCCGGGGGCGCGATGACTTGGGCACTGCGGCAGCATCATGATTGGCAGCGCGAGGATTTTCCGGCCGGCTATTATTCGCCAAGTGCGACTCCCGGTGCTCCCCCAAGCACCGCCGCGAAAACGTTAGCGCTGACACACAGGACCCATGCTCAACCGGCGGTGGCAGAAGAAATGATGCTCGAGGACGACAGGCTCATCGAGCTGAACGCTGACGGGAGAGTCACGTGGGAATGGGTGATAAGCGACCACATCGAGGAGCTGCATTTCGATAAGGATGCTCGCGAGGCGATCCGTCGCGGCGGTGCGGTGCGGGGCGCGTTCGACTGGTTCCACATGAATTCGGCGACGTATGTGGGACCAAACCACTGGTATGACGAAGGCGACAAACGCTTCGCTCCGGAAAACGTGGTGATCAGTAGCCGGGCGGCGTCGATTGTGGCAATTGTGGCTCGGGATGGCAAGATTGTGTGGCAGATAGGGCCGGACTACAGTGCAACGCCGGAGTTGCGCGCGCTTCGCCAAGTGATCGGACAACATCACGCTCATCTGATCCCTAAGGGGCTGCCGGGCGCCGGGAACTTGCTGGTGTTCGACAACGGCGGCGCGAGCGGGTACGGACGGCCAAATGCAATCGCGTTGAACGGTCAGAACATCTATGCGCGGCCGACGTCGCGGGTATTGGAGATCGATCCGGTTACCTTAAAGCTGGTGTGGTCGTACACCTCACCGACGTTCTTCGCGACAAACATCAGCGGTGCGCAACGGCTCGCGAACGGGAACACGCTGGTCACGGAGGGGCCGGACGGACGGTTGTTTGAGGTGAATCAGGATGGCGTGATTGTGTGGGAGTACGTGTATCCGGTCTTCAGCGGCGGCGGTAAAGGTCGCCCGACGAATTCGGTGTATCGCGCTTACCGCGTGCCGTATGCTTGGATTCCACAGCTCGCTCGGCCGGTGGAGCAAGCGGTAACACCTCCTAAGATGGAAGAGTTTCGAGTGAAGTAGGCTCAGACCGAAGAGCGTTAGATTGGCCGAATTGCTCCCGAGTGGTCGGCTAACTGTCCATTACTTTTGTAATCGTTGGATCAGGCTTGCCTTATGGGATGGTCCACCGTCCCTGCTGAAGTGGTCGATTCTTCCCCGATAACTACTAATATCGGCACTAAGTGCGCTTGGCTTCCGATATTAGTAGTTATCTGGTCGATGTACCGCCTGAACTGCGGCGGCGGAACTACTTCAGGTTGGCGTATTCCGCCGTGACTTGCTTGAAAATCGGGAGGTCGTGGGCATCTTTCCACAGGTCGAGGAAATTCTGGTAGGCGGCCTTGGCTTTGGCGTCGTCGTGCGCCAGATGCCAGGCCCTGCCGATTTCCCGACGGGCCATCGCGGCTATGGGATCGACGAGCATGATCCCCCGATGAGCGATGATTTTCTGGAACTGGGCCGCAGCCTCGGCGCCCTTGCCCTCCCTGAGAAAAACTTCGCCGCGTACATACAGTGGGTACAAGGCGCCGTAGAAAGAATTGATGCTCATCGGGTTCACGGGGAGTTCATAACGTTCGGCGGAAGCGAGTGCCTCTTCGGCCTTTTCCAGATGACCGTCTCTTAGCGCGGCAAGGGCGTGAAGCACTGGCAGGTATTGGGATTGAACCACCGTGTCTTGGGGAAACCGTCGATTCAGCTCGCTTGCCAGATTTTGCGATTGATCTGTATCTGGAAGCTCTGCCAGCGCAAACGCCACCGCAAATTCTACGTCGCGCCCGTTGGATAACTTCAGGGCGGCTTGTGCCCTCTCCCGCGCTTTCAATGGGTTTCCCAAACGGCTTTCGTAGATGGCGGCTGCGCCCTCAAATGTGGCTGCTCTCTCGTGATTCTCGGCCGCCCGGGCAAGAGCCACGGCGCTGTTTGACAGCTCGCGCGCTTGCTGCAAACGCCCCGAGTAAGCCGCTACCAAAGCCCGCCCGTGTGTTATCCAATCGTTCGTGTCAGGACGATTCTGGGCCAGTTGGACCTGCTGCTCCATGGTTGCCGTGTCTCTCGACAGGAACGCCGTAAAGTAACGGATAAGGATGAGCTGAGCCGGCTGGAGCTTGCGGTCCCATGCCGCTGCAATCGTCTCATTGGCTTTCTCCGGGTGTTCGAGAATAAGGTAGTCCAACGCTTGGCTGACGTAGCCGAAGGCGGAATCGGGATCGACCGCGATCGCTTTCGAGGTCTCTTCCAGCGATGCTTCATAACGCCCGGTGCTGCGTAGGCCCATGGACAAGAACGTGTGGGCCCGCACGTCGCGCGGGTAGGTTTGTGCCCAGGATTCGGCAATCTCCGTCGCCTTTTCCAGATTGCCGGTCACGTCCTGCTCATAGTTGATGGAGATGAAAAACTTTTCCGGATCACTGGCGCGATTGCGCAATTCGTAAGCCTTTTGGATGCTGTCTGACGCGAGCGCCCGTTCGCCGATATTGCCATATGAGCGGCCGAGATGGGCCGAAGCCAGCGCGAAACTCGGGTCCAAATCGACCGCTTGCTTAAACAGGGGAATCGCCGCGCCGCTCCCCTTCGAAATGTTTACCGCCTGAGCCGCGCTGTACGCCTGTAGCGCTTCGAGTGAAGCGGTGGTCGCCTCGATGAGCGGAATTTCATGCTCCTTCACTTTCGCGAGAGACTCGCCGGCTTTCCTCCGGAATCTGCCCGCGATCTGGCTGAGTGCGTTCAGGACTTCTTCCTTCTTCGCCACTTGCAACTGTTCTTCGTCGATCATGCTTCCATTACGGCAGTTCTTTGCACGGAAGCCCAAGACATACTGCGTGCCGACGGGCGCTAGTGAACCCTCCAACACGGCCGCGCTACCGCTGCGCACGCAAACCTCCTGGGCAATTGCCGGAGTAAGTTTCGCATCCGGTGATTGCTTCATCAGCGCTAACATTTTGCGGATGCTCTGATCGGAAATCATGCTCAGGAACGGGGATTGTTCCAGCTCCGCGGCCATCCCTTGGCGCAGTGAATCGTCAAAAACCGGGTCAGCGGTAGTGTTCTTGAAGTCGGCGAGGACGATGGTGTCCTGATCCGTGAGAACAGTTGCACGAAAGTGCTGCTGCCACACAAAGAAAACGCCCAGAGCAATCACGATGGCAGTTGCGGCGACCAGGGCATAGGGCACCAGAGGCATGCGCCTCTGCCGTGCAGCGCCAGGACTCGATCCCGCCTGCAGCCGCTCCAGATCTACGCGCAGTTCCGCGGCAGAGGAGTAACGCAGGGTACGATCCTTTTCAAGGAGCTCGTTAATAATCTGTTCCAGCGCATCCGGGACCTTCGGATTGCGTGCCTGCGCGGAAGCGGGGGCGTTGTTCAAAAGAGCGTCGAAGATGATCGGGGAGGTCGGACCATCAAACGGGCGCGCTCCGGTCACCATCTCGTACAGAACCACGCCTAACGACCACAAGTCACTACGCTTATCCACAGGCTGGCCGCGGGCTTGTTCCGGCGACATGTACGCGACCGTGCCCATCGCCGAACCAGGCTCCGTGAGCATATCCACGGTCAGCGCATCCGTGTCTGTCGGCTGGTTGTGCTTGGCTAAGCCGAAATCGAGCACCTTGGCGTTGCCGCGATCGGTTACAAAAATGTTGGCTGGCTTGATGTCGCGATGGATGATCCCTTTCGCATGTGCTGCGTCCAGTGCGTCGGCCACTTGAATGCTCAGCGCCAGTGCGATCGAGATATCCAGAGGTTTACTTCCGATATGCTCACGCAGCGTCTTGCCATCTAGCAATTCCATCACCAGGAAGGGATGACCCGCCGCTTCACCCACATCGTGGACCACGCAGATATTGGGATGATTGAGCGCCGAAGCGGCACGCGCCTCGCGCTGGAAACGCTCGCGCGCTTCTTCCGTTGCAAAGGATTGCGGGAGAACTTTGACGGCTACTTCGCGTCGGAGCCGGGTGTCCAGGGCACGATAAACTTCGCCCATGCCTCCTTTGCCAATGGGCGCAAGGATCTCGTAAGGGCCGAGTCTGTCGCCGAAAGAAAGCGGCATGTTAGTGAATCAGTTAAGTTTAGCTGTTTAGGAAGCACTTAGCCCTTGGATGACGGCGTATCCCAGATACTATCTTCACCCAGGTTCCGTTTGAAGCTTCCGTTAATGGTACATATCGTTCCTGAAGGTCAGGCCAAATCCGTGTTCTAAGGGCCTCTTGTTAAGCCTGTTAGCGCATTAGAAACCCGAAAATTTCTCCTCGCACCGTAAAAACCCGCACTCCGGCGCGTCTTGTAGTTCGTAAGACCGCGCAAGGACATCGCCACCATCACCTTGCAGTAGAGGAGAACTTCATGAAGAGGATTTCGATTCTATTCACATGTCTACTGTGTCTGCTGCAGGGAGCAGTGGACGTTTCTGGCCGGTGGTCTGGAACCATAGGTCTCGCCGCTGGCGAGGGCTCCCAGCCAATTCAGCTGGTCCTGCACCAGGATGGGACTAAATTGACCGGGACCGTCGGTCCCAGCGCCGAGATACAGCCAGTATCACTTCAAGACGGGAGTGTCCTCAGTGGCGTTGTGCATTTCAAATATGAACGATTCGGTGTCTTCACTTTCGACCTGACACTAAACGACAATCGTCTAAGCGGCCACAATGTGCCGCTGGAAGGCCAGCCGAGTGTGACGATTTCGGTCGAGCGCGTCGCCGACTAGGAACTTACCGATAAATACGAATTAACGGGCGACAATCTACTGCCTGCGGCAGGTCAGCGATTATCCACACCGCCCCAGTACTATAATTGTGACGAAGAATTGTGCGCCACAGCTCCTTTCTCGCGCTTCCTGCAGTATTAGCCATCGCCGCCGCCCAAGCCCAACCCCCCGCCGAGCTGCTCCAATTCGAAGTCGCCTCGGTCAAGCTGGTCGATCCCCCCATGGGACCCCACGCCGTAGGCCTCCGCGTCGAACACGGAATCGTCACCTTGCAAGGCGCTACGGTTCGCCAGATCATCGTGCAAGCCTACGCCGTCCAGCGAGTCCTTGTAATGGGTGGACCCACTTGGTATGACGATGATCAGTACGACATCTTCGCCAAATCCCCCACCGCGGATGCGACGCCCGCCGAGATCCGCACCATGCTTCAGAACCTCCTGGCTGATCGCTTCCAGCTCTCCATCCACCGCCGCATCAAAGAAGTGACCGTCTATTCACTCACCATCGCAAAGAACGGATCGAAGCTCGCCGATCCCTCCCCCGACCAAGTCTCCAATGTTGCGGTGGACGATCGCGGCGGCGTAGTCTTCCAAAACGCCACTTTGGCGGGCCTCGTCAATACGCTCGCGAACATCCTAGACCTGCCCGTTCTCGACAAGACCGGCCTTAATGGTCGCTATACCTACAAATTCAACCCCAGGTCGGATCCCTCCGGCCCCTCTCTCTTCACCGCAATCGAGGAGCAACTCGGCCTCAAGCTGGAATCCGGCAAAGCCCCCGTCGAAGTCCTCCAAGTCGATCACGTCGAACGGCCCTCCGCGAATTAGCTTGGCCCTCAACTCGAGAACCTAAAGATCGGTGCTGTTGGTGACAGCAAGCTATTGCGATGACTTGGAACCTTCCGATAATGCCCCATAATGGTCGCTTGGCTCGGAGCCGAGTTTTTCCATGCCTCCTTAATCCCGGGCTTTGTACGAGGGGCGCGTATCACAGGCACCATGTCCTTTTGATCGGCTAAACTTAGCTGATCCCTCAATGCCCCTTTCAGCAGGCGAAAAGCTCGGCCCCTACGAAATCCTCTCACCCATCGGCAGGGGCGGCATGGGCGAGGTGTGGAGGGCCCGCGATACGCGGCTCCATCGCATCGTGGCTCTTAAGCAGCTCAATGGCCAACACACCAACCGCTTCGAGCAAGAGGCGCGGGCCATTGCGGCGCTGAATCATGCGCACATTTGCCAGATTTACGATGTCGGTCCGGACTTCCTGGTGCTGGAATACGTAGAGGGCGCGCCGATCGGCGGTCCTATGGCAACTGCCGACGCCCTGCGTGCGGCGCTGCAGATTGCGAGC
>Ga0105245_10003191_pt1 | contig 14665 bp, 10 predicted proteins | sample KBSM54metaG_FD_81523 | JGI IMG/M metagenome (GOLD analysis project Ga0105245, IMG submission 81523) | Miscanthus rhizosphere microbial communities from Kellogg Biological Station, Michigan, USA - KBS M5-4 metaG | ecosystem: Host-associated > Plants > Roots > Rhizosphere > Soil | place... | reverse complement strand
TGGTCAGCCCTATCTGGTGATGGAATACGTTCCCGGGCTGCCGATCACGGAATACTGCGATCAAAAGAAGCTCACGATCCGTGAACGGCTGGAACTGTTCATCAATGCATGTGAGGGAATACAGCATGCGCATCAGAAAGCCATCATCCATCGTGACCTGAAGCCGGCAAATATCCTGGTGGTGGAAGTGGACGGTAAACCGGCTCCGCGCATCATCGACTTTGGACTGGCAAAGACGATTTCACCATTGGGCGACGATAAGACGGTTTTGCTCACACACGCAGGAAGCTTTCTGGGCACGCCTGGCTACATGAGCCCGGAGCAGGCTGACCCGGAAGCGCAGGACATAGACACGCGGACTGATGTGTACTCGCTGGGTGTAGTGCTGTACGTACTGCTCACCGGGTCGCCGCCCTTTGACACAAAGAAGAAAGCGGCGCATGAAATATTGCGGCAACTGCGTGAAGAAGAGCCGCCGCGTCCCAACACAAAGCTGGAACAAGACAAAGCAACCTGCGCATCAGCGGCGGCGCTGCGTGGGCTTCTTCCCGGCGAACTGGCGAGTGCCCTGCGCGGCGATCTTGACTGCATCGCAATGAAGGCCCTGGAAAAAGACCGCAATCGCCGTTACGGGACGCCTTCAGAACTCATCGCCGACGTTCGCCGCTATCTGAACAACGAACCAGTCATAGCGCGTCCGGCAAGCGCCGGCTATCGCTTGCAAAAATACGTTCGGCGGCATCGCGCTGCAGCGGCTGTGGCTGCCAGCCTGGTATTCCTGCTGGCCGGATTCGCCGCCGTGCAAGCCATGCAGTTGCGCCGCATCACCCGCGAACGCGACCGCGCGGACCGCGTAACGGATTTCATGACTGGCATGTTCAAGGTGTCCGATCCCAGCGAAGCACGCGGCAACAGCATTACAGCGCGTGAAATTCTGGATAAAGCTGCGAAAGACGTTGACTCAGGACTGTCAAAAGATCCGGAACTGCAGGCCCAGATGATGAACATGATGGGGCAGGTTTACGGAAATCTGGGGCTCTACAGCCGCGCGCAGTCTCTATTGACGCAGGTTGTCGAAACTCGGCGGCGTGTTCTTGGGCCGTCCAATCCGCAAACGCTGGCCTCAATGGACCAGCTTGGTTGGACTCTGACCCGCGAGGGACGTTACCCCGAGGCAGAGAAGTTGCAACGGGAAACGCTTGAGGCGCGCCATCACGTCCTGGGGCCGCAGCACGCGGATACATTGAAGTCGATGACCAATCTTTCAACTACCCTAACCCTGGAAGCACACTACGCCGAGGCCGAAAAGCTGGAGCGTGAAGCCCTTGAAATTCAGCGCCGCCTGCTCGGTCCGGAGGACCCGGAGGTTTTGCGATCAATGAGCAATCTGGCCGCTACTTTATACCGCGAAGGGCGCTATGCCGAGACGGAAACATTGCAACGGGAAACGATTGCCATGCAGACCCGCATTCTTGGCGGGGAACACCCGGACACGTTGCGAACAATGAGCAATTTGGGCAATACACTGAATAAGGAAGGCCGTATTGCAGACGCAGCCAGGGTGCAAACAACAATGCTGGACTTGCGCCGCCGCGTGCTTGGTGCTGAGCACCCGGACACGTTGATGGCGATGATCGAGCTGGCCGCGAGCCTAAGACGCCAAGGCCAGTACCTGGAGGCAGAAAAGCTTGAGCGTGAAGCGCTTGATGTAGAGCGCCGCGTGCTTGGCCCTGAACACCCCAGCACTCTGACCGCAATGAACAATCTCTCCAATACTCTGATCTTTGAACACCGTTTTGCCGATGCGGAAAAGCTGCTGCAGGCAGCGCTGGAAATTCAGCGCCGCGTGCTGGGGCCGGAACACCCTGAGACGGTGAGATCTATGGTGAACCTGGCTACGAGTATTGTGCACCAGGGGCGTTTTGATGAGGCGGAAAAACTGGAGCGCGAGGCACTCGATATTCGGCGCCGGGTACTCATGCCCAACCACCCCGATACAGCTCTCTCCTTGTACAACCTGGCGATCCTGCAAGTGCGGCGACACAAACCTGAGGAAGCATTAAAGTTTTTGCGCGAGGCCGTTGATCACGGTCTGCCGGCACGCACCATTCTGGGCATAGAAAAGGACCAGGATTTTAATCCAATCCACGAAAATGAAGGGTTTGCAGCCTTAGTGAAATACGGCAAAGAGAAGGTTGCTGCGCAAACGGCAAAATAATTCTCTTAGCTACTGCTGGCGGCAAATGATTTGTCGGCTGCTAATCGAGCAAGGGCGATAACCGTGCCATCGTTCTGCGCCGATCCATGGGCCAGGAATTCATTGACTTTCTCAATGACGGTCGCGCAGATCTCCTGCGCGCTTTGCCCCGGCGTGCCAACAAGAATCTCTTTCACCCGCGACAATCCGAACTCTTGTGTTTTGCGTCGTGCCTCTACCATCCCTCGTGAAACAAGCAACAGCGCTGCGCCGGGTTCAAGAGCGACGATGGAAGCGTCGGCGGCGGAATGGGAAAACATCCCTAAAGGCAAACCTGTTGCCCCAAGTTCGATAATGCCGGTTGAATCCCGCAGCAGACCGGGTATATGACCGGCATTCACGTAGCAGACTGTTCCTAGAGTTTCGTTGTAACAACCGACAAAAGCCGCGCAGGAGCAGACACGCTCCGCAGCCTTCAGGATAGCCCGGTTCATTTGCACGCAGACTTCGATCATCGCATCGGCTTCGTTGACGTCTTCCTTCGCCAGCAACTGTGTTCCGCACGATCGGAACGCATCTTGTGCAGCGGACACGATTGCGCGATTCTGGTCCAAACGTCCGGCCACGTTGAGCAATGCGAAGAGCACCCGCTCACGGCTTACGCGGGTGTAATCATACAAAGCCCCGCCAGTCCGCCGGCCATAGGAAGCAGCGGCTAATTGCGCTTCTTTCAGTTCTGGAGGCGGCGACTGCGGTGGTTCTGCATCAGACGGCCTGGATTCTGCAGATTTATAAAAGGCACACATCGGGGGTTTGCGGAGAGGTTAACACAATTATGTTGCGCTACTCCAGAACCAATCGTCAATTGAGAGCTGGAGGTAAAAAGTAGCTCAGAACATGTAGCGTTCGCTACCGAGCAGACGTTCCGCAATGCCGCGACGAAGAGCGATTGCGTTCACCGGTTGATAGTCCACCAGCGATCTCAGCTTCGTCATGTGGCGCTCCAGATCATTGCCGGAGCAGGCGCTCAGCACATTTTGCGAAGCTACCTGCATTCTGCTGATGGCGTCGCGAAGAAAGATTTGGCAGATATCTTTGGCGGTGCTGTTGCCGGTCGCGGCAAGATTCCGGCAGCGCAGCAAAGTGGATTCCATGGCAAAAGTTTCCATGAAGAGGTCAGAAAGGCTCATCACGACTTCCTGATGTTTCTCCAGCTCCGCGCCGCGTTTCTGGTGCGCAACGCCTAGCGTAAAAAGTGCGATTCTTTTTGCATTGCGGACCAAGCGCAGTTCGGGATCAGCTTCTGCTTCACTATGGTTGGTGGCGGCAAGCTCTTTTTGTGCGGCCTCCAGCAAGGGCAGAAGTCCACGCGCGGCGCGTTTTAACGGCATGCCCGAGATTACCAACCGGTTGATTTCACTGGTGCCTTCGAACAAACGATTGATGCGCGCGTCACGATAGTAGCGCTCCACGGCGTAATCCTGATGAAAACCATAGCCGCCGTGAATCTGTACGCCTTCGTCCGCGACGTAATCCAGCATCTCCGCGGCAAAGACTTTTACCATGGAACATTCAGCCGCGTATTCCTCCGCAGCTTTGAGTTCGACCCTGGCTGTCTCGGCGCTGCCATGTTCCGCGCCGCTTAACTGCGCCTGAATCAGTCCCACCACGCGCCACGCCATCGACTCAGTGGCAAAAACCCTGATCGCCATCTCCGCCAGCTTGTGTTGCATGGCGCCGAAGCTGGCAATGGCCACGCCGAACGCTTTGCGCTGCTTGGCATACTTAATGCTGGTGGCAAGAATGCTTTTGGCCGCACCCATCACGGCCGGCCCGAGCTTGAGTCGCCCGATGTTCAAAATGTTGAAGGCTATCACGTGCCCGCGGCCAATTTCCCCCAGCACGTTTTCCACCGGCACTTTTACGTTGTCAAAATAAATGGCCGTAGTAGAGCTGCCCTGGATGCCCATCTTGTGTTCTTCCGCGCCGCTGGTCAGGCCGCCAAACGCGCGCTCCACGATGAACGCCGTGAACTTTTCTCCACCCACCTTGGCGAACACGATAAATACATCGGCAGCACCGCCGTTGGTAATCCACATCTTCTGGCCGTTCAGAATGTAGTGCGTGCCGTCAGCGTTAAGATCGGCGCGGGTGCGCGCTGCCAATGCATCAGAGCCCGCGAGCGGCTCGGTAAGCGCATATGCGGCCAGCAGTTCGCCGCTCACCAGCCGCGGAAGATATTTTTCTTTTTGCTGTTCCGAACCAAAGAAAAGAATTGGTAGCGATCCAATCCCGGTGTGCGCGGAGTGCCATCCAGCATACGATGCGTCGCGGCCCATCACTTCAGCCACCACCATCACTGAAGGCAGGTCCATTTCCATGCCGCCGAATTTTTCCGGCACGGAGATCCCAAGGAGTCCGAGCTTGGCCGACTTTCTCAGGACTTCAAGAGCTACGCCGGGTTTTTTCTGGCGGATGGCAGGCAGGTTGGGCTCAACTTCATTGGCCCAGAACTCTTCCACCGTGCGCTCAATCGCGATGTGCTCTTCACTTAGGCGCTCGCGCGTGAAAATCTCTTCCGCCGGTGTTTCTTCCAACAAAAAAGCGCAGCCCTTCCGCGCCGTGCATGAAGTAGTTGTGGTAGCCATCATGGAGCTCCCTTCAATTTGGGTGCTTTGGATTTTTCTCGCCTTTGCTCCAGAAACGTAGCATGCTACGTCTCTACGCCGGGTTTGCCGATATAGCAGCGAGCCCGGGGCCCCCGGACCGCGCCGGTTTTGTGCGGGCTGGGGTGGGAACCCGACTCGCGCGGCGAGCTGCTTGCCTAAGGAGCGAAGCACTTTTGCCACGATCCTCGACCATAAGCGGTTTGGAGCGAAGCGACAGAATCAACTGGCGCGTTCGAACAAACCGGCCGCTCCCTGTCCGCCGCCAACGCACATGGTCACCACGCCATAGCGATGTTTGCGCCGCTCCATCTCATTGGCCATGGTGCCCACCATGCGCGATCCAGTCATGCCAAAGGGATGTCCAATCGCGATTGACCCGCCGTTCACGTTGAGCTTTTCCGGATCGATGCCGAGGTGATGGAAGCAATAAACCACCTGTACGGCAAAGGCTTCATTCAGCTCCCAAACGTCGATATCTTCCATCTTTAACCCCGCGCGCTTGAGCAGCTTGGGCACGGCAAAGATCGGGCCGATTCCCATTTCGTCAGCATTACAGCCCGCAACCTGGAAGCCGCGAAAAACCAACTGATACGGTATGCCCAGCTCGTCCGCGCGCTGGCGCGACATCAACAGAGTGGCCGAAGCGCCATCAGAAAGTTGCGACGAATTGCCCGCCGTCACGGAGCCCTCGCCGCTCGTCGGATCAAAATGAGGCTTGAGCGCCAGCAGGCCTTCAAGCGTAGTGTCGGGCCGGTTGCATTCGTCTTTGTCGGCAACCACTTCTTCTTTGCCGATCACTTCATTCGTCTTCTTGTCCAACACAGACTTGGTGACCTTGATAGGCGCAATTTCTTTCTTGAAAAAGCCTTCCTGTTGCGCGCGGGCGGTCCGCTGCTGGCTGAGCAGAGAATATTCATCCTGCACCTGCCGGCTGACTTTGTAGCGTTTCGCCACAACTTCAGCGGTATCGCCCATCACCATGTAAACCCCGGGCATGGTTGCTTGCAAAAGAGGATTTGGGCTCGCATCGCGAACGGCCATGCTGATGCTTTCAACTCCGCCACCGATGGCTGCGTCCACGCCTTCATACATAATCTGGTGCGCTGCCATGGCAATGGCCTGCAAGCCCGACGAGCAAAAACGATTCACCGTAGTTCCCGCCACTGAAGGCGGAAGCCCGGCAAGCATCGCAGCGACGCGCGCCACGTTGTGGCCCTGCGGGCCGTGCGGCTGTCCGCAGCCCAGAATTACGTCCTCAATTTCGCCGAGATCGAGTTTTGGAGTTTTGCGCAGCACATCCTTTATGCAGTGTGCTGCAAGGTCGTCAGGACGCGTTGCATTGAACGATCCACGAAATGATTTTGCCAGCGCCGTGCGCGAGCTTGTAACTACTACCGCTTCTCTCATCTCTTCCCTCAAAGTGCTCCTGAATCCAATATAAATGAGCGGGCAACGATGCTGCCGTCGAGCGTGATTACATGGTGAGAACGATGCGTCCGGAAATTTTCCCGCCACGCATTTCGTCGAAAACGGCATTTGCCTGGTCCAGTGGACGTGTTGCCACCTGGCAATGCAATTTGCCTTGGGCCGCCAGCGCCAGAACGTGCTCCAGGTCTTTGCGCGTGCCGACCGCCGAAGCCTTGATATTGACCTCTCCGGCGGCCATCATGATGGCAGGAAAAGAAATTTCATCCGCCGGCAGACCCACGGCAAGTAGTGTCCCGGTTGGACGCACGCAGTAAAATGCCGTGTCATACGCAGCTTTGGAGCCGGACGTAACCAGCACAATGTGGGCGCGGCCGCGACCACGCATTTCTTTCACGACATTAGAAGTGGCAGCATTGAAGGTGTTAGTTGCGCCAAGTGACTTGGCTAGAGCCAGCTTGTCTTCAGCGACATCGACCGCCCAAACTTCAAGGCCGAGATGCACGCCAATCTGAATAGCCAGATGGCCAAGTCCGCCCACACCGAAGACTGCGAGCCTTTGTCCGCGTTGCGGCTTGGCCTGCATGATGGCGCGATAGACGGTAACGCCCGCGCAAAAAAGCGGCGCGGCCTGCTCGGATGAAACTGCATCAGGAATTTTCGTCGCGTGGGTGGATGGCGCTTTGATGTACTCCGCATAGCCGCCATCGACTGTGACGCCGGTAATCTTCTGCTTCACGCAAAGATTCTCATTGCCTTCACGACAGAATTCGCATTCGCCGCACGTCCAGAAAATCCACGGCACGCCGACGCGGTCGCCGACTTTGAGCTCCTTCACGCCGGAACCGACTTCAACTACTTTGCCCGCGACTTCATGTCCAACAATGAGCGGCAGCTTGGTAATCCCGCCGAATTGTATCCAGTCGCCTTCAGCAACATGCAGATCAGAGTGGCAAACGCCGCAGGCCTCCACTTTGATCAGGACTTCTCCCTCGCCGGGCTTGGGACGTTCAACTTCCTCAATCACGAATGGCGTCTTCAATTCGTGCAGGACTGCTGCTTTCATTGGTTTCTCCTCATAAGTTGCGGCCTGGGCCGGACTTTTTCAGCACGACGCACGCGGCCGCGCGGTTCTGGCGCAACTTCAGCAAATATTTCGTCCACAACCTTCTTGATCTGCTCGCGCAGCCAGCGGTTGGGCGGATCGTTTTCTGCGCTCTCATGCCAGTACATATGAATCTCAAGCTGTTGCAGGCTCTTCAGCGGAAACGGATACAGCCGATGATCGAAACCAGTGTTGAGCATCTGCGCGTAATGTTCCGGGATGGTCAGCAGCATGTCCGTTTCGCCCAGAACGCGGCACGCGGCAAAATAGTGCTGGCAGCGCAGAACAATGCGGCGCTTGCGTCCGGAGCGATTCAATTCTGCGTCCACCAAGCTGGGCCCGAGACGTCGCGAAGAAACAAGAACGTGGTCCTGCCGGAGATACGTGTCGAGATCGAGCTCTCGCCCGATAGCCGGATGCCCTTTGCGCGCCATGACGACTACGCGATCGGAAAACAATGGTTGCTGGCGAAGATTGTCACTGATGGTAATGGGGATATCCAGGACCAAATCTAACGTTCCGCTAGCCAGCTCCTGTTCAATCTCACGGCGCTTGACGCGAAGTGTGGTGATGGAAATTTCCGGAGCGGCGCGGGACAGAACTTTTGCCAGCGGAGGCAGGATGGTGGATTCCATCAGCTCCCAGAAGCCGATCTGGAAATTACGCCGCGTGTGGGCCGGATCAAAATTGCGGTTCTCATAAAGATTTACTTCCAGGATTTGCAGCGCCTGGCGCACTTCATTAATCATGTTGCGACTGAACGGCGTTGGCACCATGTTGGCGCCTTCGCGAATGAAAAGAGGGTCCTGCAGCAGTTCGCGCAGCCGCTTGAGCGCGTGGCTCATGGCCGGCTGCGTGAGCTTGAGCTGGCGGCCCGCGCGCGTGAGATTGCCTTCGCGGTAAATGGCCTCCAGGACCACAAACAGGTTAAGATCGACCTGGCTCAGATGCACAAAACAAATTTTACACTATTCCAATGATTCATTTGATGAATCACGCGGAATCGACTAGCCTTATAGAAGCCCAAGCCGCGCTTAAGGACCGCCAATATGAATTTTGATTACACCGATAAAGTCAAATCGTTGCAGCAGCGTCTGCGCGCTTTCATGGATGAGCACATCTATCCCAATGAAAAGCGCTACTATCAGGAAATTGAGCGTGACCGCTGGGCGCCGACCAAGGTGATTGAGGAACTGAAACCCAAAGCGCGCGCTGCCGGGCTGTGGAATCTGTTCCTGCCCGATGACGACCAGGGCGCCGGGCTGACCAATCTGGAATACGCTCCGCTGTGCGAAATCATGGGCCGCAGCATTCTTGCGCCGGAAGTGTTCAATTGTTCCGCGCCTGATACCGGCAATATGGAAGTGCTGGCGCGTTACGGAACACCGGAGCAGAAAGAACGCTGGCTGAAGCCGCTGCTGGCGGGAGAAATACGTTCTTGCTTTGCCATGACGGAACCGGCGGTCGCTTCATCGGACGCCACAAACATTCAAGCCAGCATTCGACGTGAAGGAAATGAATATGTGCTAAATGGCCGCAAGTGGTGGTCATCGGGAGCGGGCGATCCGCGCTGCAAGATCGCGATCTTTATGGGCAAGACCGACCCAACGGCAAAAAAACATCAGCAGCAATCCATGGTGCTGGTGCCCATGGACGCGCCGGGGGTGAAAATCGAGCGCATGCTGACGGTTTTTGGCTATGACCACGCGCCGCATGGGCACGGTGAAGTGAATTTTGAAAATGTGCGCATTCCGGTAACGAACATGCTGCTGGGCGAAGGACGCGGCTTTGAGATTGCCCAGGGCCGTCTTGGGCCGGGGCGCATTCATCATTGCATGCGGTGCATCGGCGTGGCGGAGCGCGCGCTGGAAACAATGTGCCAGCGGGTGAAATCGCGCGTGGCGTTTGGCAAGCCGCTGGCTGAGCAAGGCACGCTACGGGCAGACATTGCGCAATCGCGCATGGAGATTGAGCAGGCGCGGCTGCTCACCTTGAAAGCCGCCTACATGATGGATACTGTGGGCAATAAGGATGCGCGGGCGGAAATCGCGATGATCAAGGTCCTGGCTCCCAACGTAACTTTGCGCGTGCTTGATCGCGCGATTCAGGCGCATGGCGGCGCGGGCGTTTCACAGGACACGTTCCTGGCGGGCGCTTGAGCTAACGTACGGACTCTGCGTCTGGCCGATGGCCCGGACGAAGTCCATCTTGAATCGCTGGCGAAACATGAGTTGCAGAAGGGCTCTCCGCGCGTGGTAAAAGCCGGCGTAGCGAACGCGAGCGATTAGTCCGCGCTTGGAACGCGCAGGAAAGCGCTGACTTCGGGTACGTCGCGGAATGGCTGGATGAGAATTTCCGGCAGGCGCACGCGCTCTTCCGTGTCGATCCCCTTCACTCCGATCTGTATCTGTTCCTGCTGCACATCAAGCCGGAACGTGCGATGAATACGGTCCCAGCACGCTAAGCCGCTTGACCAGTTCGTATTGGCCTCCGCCGGTTCGTTGGAGTGATGAATGCCGTGCATGCGCGGCGTCACCAGAAACCAACTCACCGCGGACTCTATTCTTTGCGGCAAGCGCACGTTCGAATGATGAAACAAAATTGATAGCGAGAGAAACATCTGCCAGTAACTGAGCGCTTCAGCGTCAACGCCAATCAACATTATCTGCGCGGCGCGATACGGGACGGAAACGGCAAGTTCGCCAAAGTGGAAGCGCAGCGCTGTGGACGCGTCCAGGTCGAGATCAACATGATGCACGGCGTGGAACCGCCATAAAAACGGAACGCGGTGCGTGAGCACGTGCCAGAGGTAGAGCGTATAGTCCATCAGCACTACCGCGGCGATGATCTCAAGCGATCGAGGGAGATGCAGCTGTTTCAGCAAGCCGAGTCTTCGTTTCTCCACCGAGCGCACCAGAGGCTGGACGGCCGGCGCTTCCAGAAGTTGCACGGTGAGCGCGCCTAGAGCGGCAACGGCCAGATTGCGGCCATTGCGGCGAAGTTTGGATTCACGCTCGCGCCGCAACGGGCGCTTGCTTTCCAGCAAGACAAGACCGGCGAACACTCCCAGACTCAGGGCCACGCGAAAGAAATTTTTCATTGCAGCGGCCTCAATCCGCTCCGGTGGCGCCGGAATGCGGGACCTGTTCACCGGGCACTCTGGAACGAACAACTTTTGCGGGCACACCCACGGCTATCGAATACGGCGGAATGTTGCCGCGCACCACACTGCCCGCACCGATCACGCAACCTTTGCCCACATGCGCGCCATCGAGGAAAATTGCGTTCGATCCAACCCAGACATCGTCTTCAATGATGATGCCCACACGCGTGGTGCCCTGCTCGCGGATGGGAATATCAGTCCGATCAAAATTGTGGTTTTCCGGATGAAATCCCACGTGCTGGCCCATAATCACGTTTTCACCGATGGAAATAAAGCCGGAGCTGCCGAGAAATGAATAAGCATCGACGGCGGAGTTAGCGCCCATGCTGATGCCTTCGCCCAGATTTGACGCGGGTGCGCCCACGATTACTGAGTAAGCGCCAATTTTCACGTTGTCACCCAGAGCCACGCCTTTGCGCATGAGGCCATCGATGATCACGCCGCGCTCCAGAGTAACGCCTTTGCCAAAGCGAATGAGCGACGCGCCACGGAGATTCACGCCTTTGGCCATGAACACGGTTGCGATGCGGCGCTGCAGAACCAGAGCTTTGAACATCCCACGCATCAACCATGTAGCGCGACGAAGCATCAATCCCAACAATAGTGAGAGGGGGATATTTCGATCAAGGTGAAATGGCCGTCCTTTTATTCTGCTCCCGAATGATTCCACGGATTTATAGAGAAAGTCACTCATAGGACAGAGATCCGAACGGAGCTTTAAAATTCACTCTTTCCGAATTTGACCAGAGCATTATAACGGGGGGAGTTGCTTTGGAATGGTGGTCCAGCAGCCGTTCCACAACCCGCGATAAAGACCTGCGGCGCGCTTGAAATCCGCCTGAAAGAGCGACCTGAGCGTGACATAGCCCACGTACTTGCTCATGGAGAATGCGAACAAAGGCAGTTGGTGGCGAGGCAGATACTTGCGCGCGCACAGCACGGCGTTTCTCATGCTGTAAAAATCCCGCTTGGCAAATCCCATGCTCTGCTTGGTAACGTAGGAATCGCGGTGCCACACGACTGAGGCAGGCGCATACATGGCTTTGTATCCCGCACGGAGTGTGCGCACCGACCAATCCACATCTTCATAACCCATGAAAAAAATTTCGTCGAGCAAGCCGACTTTGCGCACAGCCTCAGCCCTCACCAGAAGGGCGCATCCGGAAACAAAAGAAACTTCCTTGGTCTGGTCATAGCTACCCACGTCACTTTCACGCAATCCAAAATGGATAGGAAAAGTTTTCCAGGGAACATACTTGCCGCCGGCGTACCAGATTTTATCCGCAGGCTCGAAGTAGTAAATCTTGGGGTTCACCATGCCGATGCGTTCGTCGGTCTCCGCTATCTTGACCAGCTCGGTGAGAAAATTCGGCGCAACAATCGTGTCATTATTCAGCAGCAGCAGGTAATCCGTTCCACGGGACAGAACGTCGCGCATCCCAACATTGTTGCCACCGGTGAATCCCAGGTTCTTGTCGTTGAGGATGGCTTTTACATCGGGAAAGTCCTGGGCCAGCTTTTTGCCGGAGCCATCGACGGAACCGTTATCCACCAACACCACTTCAAACGCGGGATAGTCAATCTTTCTGAGCGAAAGCAGACAGTCGCGGGTGACGTCATAGCTGTTCCACGTAAGGATAATAATGCTGACTTTGGGTTGACGGCGTGGCGTTTTTTCCATGTGTTTCGTGGGTCGAAGTTCTTCCGGCAAAGACAGGCGCTCTCGATCCGCCAGGTCATGATCGTAGAATTAATTTAAGCACATTTCCCTACGCCCATTTGTCAGTGTGGAACCAAAAAGCAGCGCCTGTGAAAGCCGGTGGTTTAACATCTAACAAAGTGGGCAAGAATGTTCGCTGGAACACGCTTCGCCTGTGTGGTTACAGTATATTCTAGCGAATGAGAGGGCGGATGGCTGAGAAAACCACGTTGTTGCCAATTTTGAACCGCGCTCCGGCGGCTGACTTTGACGGCACGCTGCAGCAACACGGCCTGGGCGTACTCAAGCGGCGCGAAGTAACTACGCTGCAAATCAACGTGGGCAAACTCTGCAATCAAGCTTGCCACCACTGCCACGTGGAAGCCGGCCCCAAGCGGACGGAGATCATGCCGGCCAGTGTGGCGGAACGCGTCATGACCTTATTGGCGGTAACTCCATCGATACACACCGTGGACATCACGGGAGGCGCGCCGGCACTGAATGCCAATTTCCGTTGGCTGGTGAGCGAGTCGCGAAGGATGGGAAAGCAGGTTATCGATCGCTGCAATCTCACGGTGCTTTTTGAGCCCGGCCATGAGGCGCTGGCGGAGTTTCTGGCGGCCAATCAAGTTGAAGTCACTGCAAGCCTGCCTTGTTATACGGAAAGCAACGTAGACCAGCAGCGCGGCAAAGGCGCTTTTGAGAAAAGCATCCGCGCGTTACGGCTGCTGAACGCAATCGGCTATGGACGCGGACAAGGGCTGACGCTGAATTTGGTTTATAACCCGCTGGGAGCTTCCCTGCCGCCACCTCAGCAAAAGCTTGAGGCCGACTATAAGGTGCAGCTGCGAGACAATTTTGGAATCGACTTTGATCGGCTGTTCACCATCACCAACATGCCGATCAAGCGCTTTGCGGAATTTCTTGCCCGCGAAGGAAAACATGAGGCCTATATGGCGCTGCTCACAAACCACTTCAATCCCGCAACGGTAGATGGTTTGATGTGCCGCGACCTGGTAAGCATTGGATGGGACGGCAGGATTTACGATTGCGACTTCAACCAGATGCTTGATCTGGAAACTCCCGGCGGAAAAACCATCTGGGAGATTGGGTCTTTCGCAGAGCTGGCGCGAAAACCGATTGCCACCAACGGCCATTGCTTTGGCTGCACCGCGGGCGCAGGCTCCAGTTGCGGAGGAAGCCTGCAATGATGCCACCTCATGCCATTGAGGTGAGTCCCGCCGATGAATTCAACAAGAAGCTGATAGAGAATGCGCACCCACCTGACTGGATTAATCCCAAGCCGGCAGGCCGCTACAACCTGATTGTGGTCGGAGCTGGAACCGCAGGACTGGTGGCTGCGGCCGGCGCTGCCATACTGGGCGCGCGCGTAGCGCTGATTGAACGCGCTCTTACCGGCGGCGATTGCCTCAACTTTGGATGCGTGCCATCGAAAACTCTGATTCGTTCGGCGCGTGCAGCCTATGCGGTGACTGAGGCGCGTGAGTTCGGAATAGAAACATCGCCACCGACGATAGAGTTTGCCGACGTGATGCGGCGCGTCCGCCGCGTGCGCGCAGAGATCGCTCCGAATGATTCTGTCCAGCGCTTTACGCGGCTGGGCGTGGATGTTTTTCTTGGGCATGGCCACTTCACCGGAAAGCAATCGCTTGAAGTGGAAGGACAGCGGCTCGACTTCAGGAAAGCCATCATCGCTGTGGGCGGACGCGCCGCGGTGCCGCCGATTCCGGGACTGGCAGAAGCGGGTTATCTCACGAATGAAACAGTCTTCTCGCTCACTGCTTTGCCCCGGCGGCTGATTGTGATTGGCGGAGGACCGATTGGATGCGAACTGGCGCAGGCGTTTGCGCGGCTGGGTAGCCAAGTCTCGTTAGTGAGCGATGTTACGCGGCTGCTGCCCAAGGAAGATTCTGACGTGGCTGCCCTGCTGGAGCAACAATTCCATAGGGAAGGAATTGAGCTTATACTGGGCGCGAAGGTGGAGCGGGCCGAGAAGTCGGCGGTGGGGAAGATTTTGATCGGCAATCGCGGGCAGAAGAACGAAACGGTGGTGGGCGATGAAATTCTGCTGGCGGCGGGACGCGTGCCGAACGTTGAAGGACTGAACCTGGAAGCGGCGAGCGTGAAGTATGACGACAAGGGCGTAACGGTCGACGACCATCTGCGCACGTCGAACAAGAGCATCTTCGCCGCCGGCGATATTGGGTCGCCATTTCACTTTACGCATGCAGCAGAAGCGCTGGGAAGAATGGCGCTGCAGAATGCGCTGTTCTTTGGTCGCAAACGGGCCAGCGATCTGGTAATCCCCTGGTGCACCTACACTGATCCGGAAATCGCGCATGTTGGGTTGAACCAGGAGGCCGCCAGCAAGAGAGGAATAGAAATG
>Ga0105245_10003190_pt1 | contig 14666 bp, 14 predicted proteins | sample KBSM54metaG_FD_81523 | JGI IMG/M metagenome (GOLD analysis project Ga0105245, IMG submission 81523) | Miscanthus rhizosphere microbial communities from Kellogg Biological Station, Michigan, USA - KBS M5-4 metaG | ecosystem: Host-associated > Plants > Roots > Rhizosphere > Soil | place... | reverse complement strand
GAGGCGCATCTTGGCATCACCGCGAAAGTCGTCGGGGCGCATCCGTTCAGCGCTGATGCCGCCGCGCAGTGGTGCGCCGACACGCTGCAACTGCCGCTGCGGCCCAATGTGCTCGACACGATGGCCGAGGTCTGCGCCCGCCAGCAGGCAGACGGCGAACGCGTGCTGTTGACCGGCGAAGGCGGCGACGACTGGCTCGCCGGATCGCTGGCGCATTGGCCCGATCTCGCCAGGCGCGGCCAATGGGGCGCGCTCGTCAGGACGGGTCTTGAGCAATTCCCCGACAAGCCGGCCTATGTGCGTGCGCGGCGCATCCTCTATCACGGCTTCGGTCCGCTGTTCCGCACGCGCCACCGCGAACGTCTGCTCAGACCGCACCTCGATTTCGCCACGCAAGCGCCGCCCTGGCTCAACGCCGAATGGGCGGAGCGGATCGGCCTGGCGGAGCGGTGGCATGCCGATGCCTTGCCGGTCGATCTGCCCGGCATCGCGCAAAAGCAGCGCTACGGCGTCTTCGCGCTCGCCCGCCGCCATGTGAATGTCGAGCCGGCAATGGCCTATAGCGCGAGCTTCGGCATCGAGCAGCGCCATCCCTTCCATGATCAGCGCCTGGCGAGCTTCATGATGGGCGCGTCGGGCTCCGTGCTGAACCGTTACGGGCAGAAGAAATATCTGCTGCGCCAGGCGATGAAGGGAACCTTGCCCGAAAAGGTCCGGACGCGGAAAACCAAGGCCGCTTTCGTTGCCCATACCGTCGATGCGATCTCCGACCTGTTGCGCCGGCGCCCGGCCGAGCAATTGCTCTGCGCTCAGCTCGGCTGGGTCGATGGCGCGAAGATCGGGGAAATGCACGCCGCCTTCCAGCGCTGGCGCGACCAGGGATCGACCGGTCCAATCCCCGATCAGCCCTGGGGGCCGGTATGGTTCACGCTGGCGATGGACATGTGGCTCGAAAACGCCTTCAAGATCTGACTTACGACACCGGGGAGCAATGCGACCAATGCCAGTGACCGACATCGACGACACCATGATGATCAGCCGCCAAACGACCATGATCGCGGCGGACGTAGGTGACGAAGCCGTCATCCTCGATGTCCAGAGCGGCTATTTCTTCCAGCTCAACCGGACCGCGGCGCAGATCTGGTCATTGCTCGAGTCGCCATTGTCCGCCGGCGAGCTGTGTGCGAAGATGGCCGCTTCCCATTCAGTCGATCCGGCGGTCTGCCACGACGATGTGATCGAATTCGTCGCCGATATGCGCGAACGGGGCCTAATCGCTGTCGGCTGACGCCTGGCGACGGCCCGCGCGATAGACCCAGCAATTGACGGCGAAGCGCGAATCGCCAAACGCGCCGGATGGGCAGCGCACGGTCAGCACTTCATGGGGCGCCCAGGAAGGGAACACCGCCAGACTGTTCTGGTCCGGCGCGATATCCACGCCCATATCGCCAGGCACCGCGCCGATCCGGTGCAGCCTGAGGCAGCCGCCCGAAAATGCCTTTGGCGCGCGGTGGAAATAATAGACGGCGCTGAGCATCCGGTCGCCGCGCGCGCTGCCCGCTCCCGTGTAAAGGTCGCCGTGCAGCGCGAAATGCGCGCCCTCATTATGCGCGACCAGCTCCAGCTCTACCTCGCCGACCGTAAAGGGTGTCACCCGAAGCTGCTCGATCAGCTCGGGCACCATCGCGCGAACCTTTCCCTCGAACAGCGCCGAGAACGGCCCGAGGTCCCGCAAGCTAAGCGAACGGCGTATCGCCGGGTCGATCAGTCCCTTGTCCAGCGAAGCCGGTCTGAAGCGTGCCTCGTTGTCGAGGGCCCAGCCGAGCAGATCGTGACACTCGCCCGGGGAAAGCAGATCGCGTCGCACCAGCCATGGTGGCATGAGACCGCGCGGTGCGTTCATGTCGCGCCGCCAGTTGCCCCGCGCGCTGCGTGCTCCCGCAGGAAGCGCAGCACCATCGCTTCGTTGCGAGTGTCCGATTGGCGCTTCATGCGAACCGGCGGCACGGCGGCCGCGCTGCCGAGATGATCGAGCACGGCCCTCACCGTCGCATCATGGTCGCGGGTCAGATCCTCATAGGCCAGGCTGTAAGGGACAGCGCCGATCGCCGCGAAAAGCCTGCGCCAGTGGTGATGGCAGAAATCGGCATAGGCAATCAGCCGCTCGATCGTCGCATAATCGAAGCTCGGCGGCGCCGCTTCGGCTCGCTCGCCCATTTGCGGGATCTGACGCCAGACCCCTGTCTGCACCGCGGCCGCGGCCGAGACGGCCTGTCGCACACGGTCGCGCCGGACGAGATGGATATAATCCACCGCCGGGAACAGGGGCGCGAGCAACCCGGCGATCTCGCGGTACGTCTCGGGCGAAGTCGCCTCGGGCGGGCGTTCGTGCAGATCGTCGAAACGGCCGGGCTGCAGTTCGCCGGCCAGCTCGGCCACATCGCGCCAGAACAGCTTGACGGAGAGGGTGCCGGACGGGTCGGTCCGCCAGCGATGCACCGCCTGGCCATGGTCCGAAAGGCCCCGGCATCCCCACCGCGCGGCAAGCGCCGGACGGAACCCGGCATGGAAATATTCAAGCGGACAGCCCAGGCCGCCGGCAAAATATAACGCCTCGCCAAGCAGGGTACTGCCCGATCGCGGATGGGTGCATATCAATATCGTGCGAAGCGGCGGGCCATCCCATGCGGGATAGTCGTGCTCAGCCGTCGCGAGGTCATAAGGTTTATTGACCGGATTCGTGCTCGGCAAATCTGTCAAAGCCGAGCAATCGTCAGTGCCCGGCGCGGCGGACGCCCCGGGCCTGTCACTCATCGTTCAAACGACGCGTTCGTTCAGGTGAGGTTGCTGATACCGTCATTCGGCCGGTACGAGATGCCCTCGGCAGCCTGAACCGGCGCAAAGGACGTTATCTCCGGCTTCACCCATTCCGGCTTGTCAGCGATTTCGACCACAGGGGCCGGTGCATCGTTGTTCGTATCGTTCATGAGCCGATCCAGCATTCCCTAGCCAATGTCCGCCCGATGGCGCGAAATCGCGGACAAGTCAATTCAGAAAGGGGGTTAAGCACGCCAGATTCTGATGCGATTTCCCTCGTGACACGCGCCGATTGCAAAACATTCACCTGGCGCCGACATGACGGGCTTGGCGAAGGGCCAGAAAATCGCGCCCCAGCAGGAAGTGGCGTCCGGTCCGGGACTGTTTTCGTAACGCTCCCGATCATCCAGATCGAGCGCGATCCATTGCACCACGCCACTCACGCGCCCGCCCTGCGATTCGATGACGGTTTCACAGCGCTCTCCCCGCCAGGGGCCACCCGCGAAATCAAGGGCGAACAGGTCGGTGGCGGTGCTTCGCAACAGGATCGCGGCGCTGTCGACCGGAATGTCCCGACAGGGCCGCCGCAATCTGTTGAACGCGCTCAGATCAAAGGAGTCGATGAGTCCCAAATCCTTTTGCGCCGCGCCGCCATCGTCCATCAGCGCGATCCGGATCTGGCCGCGTGCGGGAATCACCACGCCGCCCGGTTTCAGAAGACGCGGCACCGCATCTGCATGGGCCGTGAGCGTGCCTTCGCTCACCATGTCGTTGCTGACGATCTCCGAGACGAGAATGTCCGCCGGCCCGCCAACATCGGCAAAGTCGAGCGCGGTCGAATGCTTGTTCACCACCGTCACCCGGTCGGCAAAGCCATTGACCGCGACATTCTCGCGCGCGGCGGCGGCGACCGCCGGATCGGCCTCGCAGGTGATTACTCGCGCCGCGCCCGCCCGTGCCGCCATCATGGCGAGCAACCCGGTGCCCGTGCCGATTTCCAAAACCGTGCAGCCCGGAAACACCGCGTTGCGCAGCGCCGCGTCATAGGCCTTGTTGCGCGCCTGATCGCGCACGATCGAGAAGTGCCAGCTATGCACGCCATCGCTCAGCAATTCGGTCGCGAGCGCGCGAACCTCGCCATCGCCGGGCTCCAGCGCCAGCGCGCGCGCGATCATGTCGAGCGCCAGGTCGCGTTGACCGACGCCGGCCAGCTGCCGCGCCAGCGCCAGCATCGGCATGGGCCGCCCCTCAACCAGGGGCCGCATGGCGAGCAATTCCCGCGCGCGATCTCTCATCCGCGTTTCCCGTCCTTCCGGCCGAATTGGGGCAATGGAAAATAGCGGACCATGTGCGCCGCTACCCGCCATGGCACGTAAAGCCAGCGAAGCCCCCTGGGAAGCGGCAGGTCGCGATAGGCCTGCCATGACGGTTCCAGGCTTCGCCCGACGGCACGGACGCGGCGACCCAGCCCCTCGCGCTGGCGCCATTCAAGTGCCGTCGTCGCGAACCAGTCGCGCCAGCGGTACAGGCGATCGGTATCGCGGCTGTGGCGCTCGAGCTCCGGCGGCGCGCTGTCGGGATGGAGGAACCTGATGCAATCCCGCGTCATCCGCGCTGCGAGGCCGGGGCCGGCGGGCCACTCCCCGGCAACGGCACCGGCCAGCAGCGCGGGCATTTCCAGGCAGGCAAGGACCAGTTTCTCCAGCCCGGCCCGCTTCGCCCGCGCGCGCACCGCCGCGACATCGAAATCGGGCGCGGCGGCGATCCGGCCGAGATCGCCGATCCAGTGCAGCCGCGACCAGCGGTGGCGGCTGTGATGATAGCAGATATAGACGAACAGGTCGGCGGTCGAAAAAACGGGCAATGTCCCGCCCGTGATCGTCACAGTCTCCGCCCGATCGAGCAATTCCTCGGTGGGGAAATCGGCCCCGGTAAGATCCACGCTCTGATGCAGATCGACCATCGGGCCGGATGGCGCGCGCATCGAGACTTCCCGGCTCAGGCCGCACATCGCTTCGATATGGGCCGCGTGGCGCGCCGGATCGGCGGGCAGTTCGAACGGCTTGGTCAGGCGAAACCCGTGGCCGATCAGATGCGTCACCGTATCAGCGAAACCCTTGCTGCTCACCAGCAGGTCGAGGTCGCGGCAAGAGCGAGCGCTGATCGAGCCGTAATAACGCTGGGCGAGCGCCACCCCCTTGAAAAGGGCGAAACGGATACGCCTTGGCTGGAACCAGGATGTGTTCAACTCGGTGGCGATCGCGCTGAGCTGGAGATTGTGGGCGGTCGCCACAATGACGGCGCGGTCGAGCTCGGCCATTGTCCCGGCCGGAATGGAGTCCTGAATCCCGACAAGCCGCTCCCGCAACATTGGGAGCGATAGATGGTGGGCCGCCTGTTCCAGCACCGCCGGCCAGTCACGGATCTCGTCAGCCAGGTCTCTCAGTTCATGAGACCCAATCAGGGCATGGTGAAGCGCGCACGCGAGCAGAAGCCGGGCTTGCGCCGGCAATGTAATTGGCTCGCGCTCCCCGGTGGTGATCATGTCAGGGCCGTGCCGCGAGATTGTTGTTTCCGCACGTTCTGAACTCCAGGAGACTCACCGGCAAGCCGCCGTCGCCCGCCGGCAACGCCTCATCCCTATAACGGCAGCCGCGCCTTCAGATAGTCATTCAGGAACAGTGGCTTTACCAGCGGCATGAAGTGCTCCGGTTGATAGAGCGCCGCAATCCGTTTGGGGTCGAGGAAATTCATCTTCCCCCAATGCGCCTTGAAAAGGATGCCTGCCGCGTCGAGTGCGTCCCAAAGGCCCTTCAGATGAGTCGTCATCTGCGCCTTCTCGTCAGCCGAAAGCGAGTCCGTGATATACTGGAAGTTCAGCTTGACGATGTAGCTCTCCGGCACCTCGGGCCAGTTCCATGCCGACATCCAGTAATCGTCCTTAAGCGAACACTGGATCTCGATGGAGAGGTTGGGCCAGCCCTTGGCGCTGAAATAGCTGCGGCAACAATCCATCGCGCGTGTCAAATCGGCCGGCGCAAAGCTCCATTCCGCCATCGCGACCTTGATCGGCGCGAGTCGGTCGACAGGGATCATGTTGCGCATCGGGCCGTTCGCCGTGGTCGGCTGATAGGCAGTGATCATCATGCCATACGCAGCCTTCAGCATCGGATCGAGCAGCGGCCCGCCACTGAACGCCTTGTCATCGAAGCTGATTACCTGGCGCAACAGCCCCTCGATCTTGTCAGGTGGGTAATCGCCATTGGGGTTGCCCTGGCCGGGCGTGCGCTTCGCCCACCAGAAATTGCCGACATCGTCATTGTCGGGCAGCCATTCTATACGCCAGAAATCATATTGCGCGTTCATCGCATCGAGATTGCCGAGCACGCCCATCAGCGGCCGCAGCTCCATCCCCGCATCGAAAAAAAGCTGCGGCACGAGATCGAAGGCAACCCGCGTCATCATCCCGATTGCGCCGAGCGATGCGATCATTCCGTTGAAATCCGGCGCGCCGCGCTCGACCCGCCGCGTCTCGATCGATGTTCCGTCGGCCGCGACCGTAAGATATTCGACCCAGGCGAGTGTTTCATACACGGTCGTCCGGATCGTCGCGCCCGAGGTGTTGGTCGCGATCAGCCCGGCCAGGGTCTGCGCGTCGGTCCCGCCGAGCGCCGTCAGCGAAAGTCCGTGTTCCGCCGCCCGCGCGAGAAACTCATGCACATGCATGAAAGCGCTGGCGACGACGCGCGCCGTTCCGTCTGTCGCCGGTGGCGCCACCGTGAATTCGAGCGGTAACCGGCTGGTGTCGATCACGAAGTCCGACTGGAAGATCGCGGAGCAGCTGTGCATCCCACCCAGGATCCGGAGCGCACCGCCATTCATTCCCTGGTGCATCACCCCGGCCAGAACGGCATTCAGCTCGTCCAGGCAATTCGGCGCATGATAGGCGCGGGGACTGAAATCGATCACCCCGGCCCAGTCCTGCACGCGCGGCGCGGCGCTCATGTAATAATTGCCCGGCAGCGTCTCGGTCATGGTATCAGCCCTTTGCCAGCCGCAATGTGCGCGAACCCGATGCCGCAGCCTCCGCGGTCTTGATGCCTTCGCGCACCAGCGCGACATGCGCCGGATCCTGCAACAGTCCGAGGCCAGCCCAGGAACCACCGCTCTCTACCAGCCGGCGATAGGCATCGGCCGCCTGATCGAGTTTGCCGGCATAGGCGAGCGCGACCGCCAGCGGGGCGAGCCCGCCGCCTTGTGGCGCCGCCTGCACGGATTCCCGCAGGATCACCGCCGCCTCGTCGAAGCGGCCCAGCAGCAACAGGCAGGTTCCCAGCGGAATCAGCAGTAGAGGGCGGATTTCCGAAAGCGGATTGAGCCGGATCGAGGTTTCCAACCGCTCCAGCCCGCGTTCGGGACGCCCGCAAACGACATCGAGCCAGCCGCCCCAGAACAGGATCGTGGCTGAGCCGGGGTTGATCTCGATGCCGCGGTCAGTCAGCCGTGCGGCAAGGCCAAGGTCACCGCCTGAACAGGCCAGCGCAGCTCCGCAAAAGCCGAGCACCCGTTCGTCATCGCCGGGCATTTGCATCGCGCGCTCGACATAGGCGATTGCCTGCGCACGGTCGGCCTCCGGATTCGCACTCCAGCCCATATTGGCCCTGAGGCCGTGGCAAAACGCACCTACCGAAGCTGCCCAGGCGCTGGCGGCATCGATCGACAATATCTCTTCGGCCAGCAGGATCGCCTCGCCCAGCGTATCTGGCCGCATCGCGCGCAGCTTGGCGTTGGCGCGCGCATACAGCACCGCGACGTCACGCGATTGCGCGGGCCGCGCCGTCAAGCGGCGTGTCTCGGCATCGTCGATCGAAGAGCCGATCCGCCCGGCGACCGCGAGCGCGATGCGGTCGTGCAGGGCGAACAGATCGTCGACGGTATCATCGAATTTGTCGGCCCAGATCTGTTGTTCGGCGATCCCGTCGATCAGCCGTACCGTCACCCGCACGCGCCCGCCCGAGCGACGGACGCTGCCATCGAGCAGATAGCGCACGCCGAGCTGTCGGCTGATCGCCGTATGGTCGCGTTCGGGGGTTCTGAAAGTCAGGCTCGATGAGGCGGCGATCACGAACAAGGTGTTGAACCGGGTCAGCGCGACGGCGATCTCCTCGACGATGCCATCGGCAAACCAGTCCTCGATATCGTCGCCCAGCGCCGTGAACCGTACCACCGCGATGGATGGTTTGGATGGGAGCTTCAGTCCCTCTGCCACGTCTCGCACCGGCACCGCAGGCGCGCTGACTGGCTCGATATCTTCACTGACCTCGGCGATGAAGCGATAACCGCGGCCATAGGCGCTCGCGATGAAGCGCGGCGCCTTCGATTCATCGCCGAGTGCGCGCCGCAATTCCTTGATGACGGATGTGAGCGCCGATTCCGAAACGATAGTGCCATCCCACACGGTTTCGAAAAGCGTATCCTTGGTCAGCAACTGGCCACGGGCGGCGATCAATTCGCTCAAGACACGATAGGCCTTGTTCCCGATATGCACCGGCCCCTCGGGCGCAACCAGCCGTTCATCCGCCGGGTCGAGGAGGAATCTGCCGAAGCGTATGGGTTTTTGCAGTGCCAACCCCGCCATTCGCGCCCCCGGAATGCTGCCGTTTTTGGCCCTATCGCAATCCCGAGGCCGCCGCACTTGTTATTTTCTGTCGCTCGAGGTCGGAAAAACGGCGGAATCCTGCGACCAATTCTGGAAACATTCTGGGACAGGAACTTTCCGCCAAGTTCGCAGGATCGAAAAAGCGGCCCCGCCTAATTCTCTGGACGTCGGCAAACACGCCGCTCCATTCAGAGAAGGATCACACCATGTTCGCTCGTTTCATTTCCACCACCGCCCTCGTTCTTTCCACCCTCGCTGTCTCGCCCGCCGCCCATGCCCAGGAGACCAGCGCGACCGTCCGCGTTCCCACCACGAGCCTGACGACCGAAGCTGGCCGCAAGGCAGCCATTCACCGGATCGAAGTGGCGGCGCGCAACGCCTGCGGTTCCGGCCGCTCGCTGGACGAAATCGTCGCCAACAGGAAGTGCGCCAAGGATCTGAGCGCCGAGATGATCGGGAAGCTGGCCAGCGCGGAGCTCGCGCTCCAGACCGGCCGCAGCGACACCACGAAGGTCGCCTCGCGCTGATGCTCCTGCCGTAACGGGCGGCGCGCTGCCTCGCGCCGCCCGCTCACGCGTCGGCCCACTCCGGCAACCTGACGAAACCCCCGATCCCGCTGCAGTCCCGTTCGCCAGCCGAACCCAATCCTGCCACCTACTGCCGGTCAACCAGAGAGGATGCCATCATGGCCCAGCCACTGTCTTTCATGTTCAACGTGCACGCGAACCAGGTGCGGCACGTCACGACCAATCTGGTCGCCGCCTTCAAGGGCCAGGACACGCATCCTCTGCCCAACATCGTCCATTATCTCTGGCTCGTGCAGCTGCCCGATCAGGTCAACCAGCCCCAGAACACCAAATGCATGCTGCTCACCACCGTCTATGACGAGGAGTTCGGCCCCTATGTGAAGGACATCGCCAAGGCCCATCCGGCGCTGTTCGACGCGGCCCTGCCGAACATCGTCGGCATGGAGAAGATGGTGCCGGTGCTGAAGCATCTCGATGCCTTCGCCGCGTTCATCCAGGCGCATGATCTGACTGGCGGCGGCAAGATTCCGACCTTCCTCCAGAACTATACCGACACCGTCCTCAACATCTGGGCGAACGACTGAGATGCGCCTGCACCCGCCACGCTACGCCGAGCCGCCGCGCTCTCATCTGAAAGCCGCGGTCCACGCCCATGTGGCGGGTGCAACCGCCGACGTCGTCCCGGTCCCGCCCGATCCGGCCAGGACCCAGGGCTTTATCATGCGGGGCTATAATTTCGCCTTCACCCGCTATTTCGCGCTTTCGGTGACGGATGCGGCCAAGGCCCGCGCCTTTATCGAGTCGCTCGTCTCGGGCAAACAGGCCTGGCCGAGCGTGACGATCGCCAGCCAATGGGCTCCGCCAAAGCCCAACCGCTGCCTCAACATCGGCTTCACCTGCCCAGGCCTTGCCAGGCTGGGCGTGCCGCAGGCTGCGATCGATCAGAGCTTCGGGCCCACATCCGATCACAACTCCTTCTATGTCGGCGCCGCCGCGCAGGCCAAAATCGTCGGCGATGTTGGCCAGAGCGCTCCCGCCAACTGGCGCCTCAGCGACCGCGATTTCGACGTGATGCTGATCCTCTGGGGCGCCACCATGGAGATCATCGACGAAGACACGGCGATGCTGAAGCCGCTGCTCGACGGCTTCGCGGCCCTGTCCGCGGATCGCATCTTCGATTCCCAGGTGCTCGACAACCACAAAGTCTGGTTCGGTTATCGCGATGGCATTGCCCAGCCTATCGTCGCCGGCGTGCCCTTCATCCAGGATCCTGACGGCGACCAGGAACTCGCCGACCCAAGCGCCTTCATGCTCGGCACGGCGCTCCCCGGCCAGCCCTATGCCGGCACCTCGGTACCCGTGGCACCGCTCGGCCTCAACGGGTGTTTCGGCGCCTTCCGCATCCTCGAACAGGATGTCGAGGGCTATGACGCGCAGTGCAAACGGCTCGCCGACGCCGATTTCTGCAAGCTCTACGGCATTACAGACCCCGATCACGCAGTCGAGGCTGTCAAGGCTTTGCTCTGTGGCCGCTGGACCAATGGCGTCTCGCTCTCTGTCTTCCCGATCCAGGGCGACACGCCGCCGCCGACCATGCTCGACAATGAGCTCAACAATTTCCTCTATGTGCTGCCGAACGGAGAACCGGCGCCGCATCAGAACCCCGATCCGACCGTGAACCCGGACATGGGCAGTGGCTGCCCGATCGGCGCCCATACCCGACGCGGCAACATGCGCGGCTTTCCCTTCGCCGACACGCCGTCCGTCTATCACCGCATCATCCGCCGCGCGGCCGCCTATCAGCTCCCCTACCCGCAGGTCGGCAACGATCCCGGCGAGCGCGGCCTGATGGGGCTGTTCCTCAGCGGCTGTCTGCGCGATCAATTCGAGTTCGTGCAGCGCAACTGGATCAACAACTGGATCGGCCCGAGCGGCTTCTCCTCAGTGAAGGACCAGAGCGATCCGGTGATGGGTGAGGAGCCGAACGGCACCGGCATTTTCGACGAAACCATCGGCATCCCCAAGGCGAAGAACAAGCTGAAGGGCATGAGCAGCTTCGTCGCGACGCGGGCAGGAGCCTATTGTTTCTTCCCCGGCATCGACGGCATCGCCTGGATCGGGGCGCAGCAATAGGCCGTGACGGCGAGATGGCATGCAGCGCGCCTGGCCGGACGGGTGCTGCGCGCGCTGCCGCCATCGCGCCGTCTTCGCCTCTATGATCGGATCGTCGGCCACCCGTTCCGCCCCGGCATCTTCGCTGATCGGGTCGATCGTGCGGTCTGGCCCCATGGCTATACCATGGACCTGGACATGAGCGACTGGATGGAGCGCTGCGCCGCCATCACCGGCCTCTACTATGGCTTCGACACGACCAGGGTTCTCCAGGAAAGACTGGAACCGGGGAACGTCTTTCTCGATATCGGGGGCAATCTCGGCTTCCTCAGCCTGACCGCCTCGGCCCTTGTCGGCGAAGGGGGCAGAGTGATCTATGCCGAACCGAACCCAAATCTGGCGGCCCGCTTCAAGGCAAGCCTGGCCCGGAACGCGATCCGCAATGTCGAGGTGATCGAAGCGGCTATCGGCGAACGCGAAGGCGAAACCGCGCTGAACGTGCCCGTTCACCACGGTAAGGCACAGCTCGCCAAAGGCACCGGCATCAGAATGGTGACCGGCGACAGCCTGTTGCGCTTCGTGCCCGAGGGCGCGCGCCTGTTCGTGAAGATCGACGTCGAAGGCTATGAGGAGAAAATCCTCCACGGCATGCCCACGATCCGCGCGCGGCCGAACACGACGTTCCTGATCGAGATCACCGAAGCATGGCTCAGCGAGCGCGGCGGCGGCGCGAAGTCCCTGATCGACATGATGCTGCGCGACGGCTTCAGCGCCTACCACGCCAGCCTTTCGCCCGGCGGCAAGCTGCAGCTACCGGAAATCCGCGCGCCGCTACCGCTCAAGCAATATGACCTGCTCTTCGCCCGCCCATCCCTGCCTGGGCGAGTTCCTTAACGCGCCTCACCGGACCGGCAGCGATTGCGCATGGTGGAAGTGATTCCCCGGATCCCAATGCCGCTTCACCGCCACGAGATTGCGCGGATTGCTCCGGAAATTCTCCAGGAAATACAGTCGGAGCGCATGGTCCACATCCCCCTGTGCATGTGAACCAAGCACCACATCGGGATAGTTGAAATAACACCCGTCCACCGTGCCCGAGGCGTCCCGCGCCGGGTCCGGCGTCCCGCCATAATCGGCATATACATCAGCGTAAAAGCGGTTGATCCAGTCGAGATGCGCCTGCGCCTGGGCTTTGTTGGCGGGGGTCTGCGTCCCGCCCGCCGGGCAATCATTGTTCCAATAGGTCTGGTACTGCAATTTCAGGATCGAGCTCCGTTGCGGCACGCTCGTCGCGGTCGAGCTCACCCTGTTGATCGCCCCGCCATAGCTGTCCACCTGCAACAGGCTCTGCGCCATGTCGCTCTCGGCAACGCCCTTCGGCACAATTTGAAGCCAATGATAGATCGCCTTCACCTGCGCGTTCGGAAAGCCCTTCTTCATATAGGCCGACTTGTATTTCCCGAACTGGTTCGGACCCGATCCGTTCAGTGTCTGCAGCGCCTCGAGATAGGTCAGATGATTCTCGCTCTCGCTCGCCGGCAGCGCATTCATCATGCCGGGATGCCCGCCAAGCGGCCGCACCAGAGCGCTCGAGGGCACGATCGCCTCGAACCGCGCCTTCAGCTGCCGCACCTGTCCGGCCACCAGCAACCGGTGCTCGGCCGCCGCTACACCGGGCGCAGAGACGCTCTGATAGATCAGCCCGATCTGCCCGGCCGCGACATGGTTCAGCTTCAACAGGCTGAAATCGGTTTCCGGCATGGTCGCAACCATATCGGCATATTCGCGGAGCAACGCCCCGAAACTGGCCTCGGTCAGGTCGCTCCAGTTCCAGGCAATCGTCCAGAGCGAGGCATGGTCCGGCGCATCCGGCAGATCGGCGAACCAATAGCGCGCGATCACCCCGAAATTCCCGCACCCCGCCCCGCGCAGCGCCCAGAACAGATCGCGCTCGGCGGCATCGCCGCTGCTGTCCGAAACATGCCGCAGCCGAGCCCGCCGGTTCGCCGCGTCCCAGGTGACGATATCGACCCCAGTCAGATGGTCGATCGTCAGCCCGTGCAGCCGCGACAGCAGCCCATATCCGCCCCCGGTGATATGTCCGCCCGCACCGACCGAATAACAGGAGCCCGCCGGCAGCGTCTTGCCGAAGCCGTTGAGCAATGTGCGATATACAGTCCAGTTCTCGCATCCGGCATCGACGAACCAGGCCCGCCGCACCGGATCGAACCCGACCTGGTTCAGCGCCGACATGTCGATCACCGCCCGGGTGCCGTCATTATAGACGAAATCCTCGTAGCAATGCCGGCCCGAGCTGACCTTCACATCCCGCCCATAAGCCGAGAGCGCAGTCTCGACGCACGGCGCGACCTGGTCGAGATGGGTGGGCACATACACCGCCTCCAGTCCGGAGGCATACCAGCGCCGGTCAAATCCCTGACGATCGCTCAGGATCAGCGATGATGCGCCGCGTGTAGGGGGCAGGGTCAAGGCGATTCCCCTCTCTTCTATGGCCTGCCGGCTGGCGGCAATGTCGCCCCCCGGGCTGTACAAGGCCATCACCCCCAAGGCACGGCCCGATGTCCCCGAAATGGCGATGAGTGCGCCAAATGGGGTATCGTTCAGCCGTGATCCGTAAGCCGGGCTATCGCTCAGCTGTTGAGCATGACGTCCGCGACGTAGAAATGCGGCGCGGCCTCGCCACTGCTGTTCTGCACGCAGAACCCGTCGATCATCGTGCTCTTGGTGATGCCGAGATCGCCGAAGGGAATCACGACCTTGGTCCAGCCCCCGGGGGCCAGTTTGACGATCTTCGCCTTCGGCTCTGGCTTGCCGTCAGCGCCGACCTTCGTGCCGTCCGGGATCGGCTGGCCCTTGGCGAACGCCATGATGTGGACCTCGGCATTGCCGCCGACCACCTGGATCAGCATCGAAATGCCGCGATAGGGCGCTGCGCTGAACGGCTCGTGGTGGAGATAGAGCGCCTGATAGCCCTGCGCCTCGACCATGATCGGCATGCGCGGGCTGCCGATATCGGCGCTGAGTTCGGTCTTGGCCCAGCTCCAGTTCTGCCAGCCGGCACCGAGCGCCTTGTCATAGATCGTGGCGACCGGATCGGCCGCCGCCGGAGCCGGCGTCGTTTGCGCCATGGCGGCGGCGGGAACGAGCAGCAGAGCGGCGGCAATCAGCGACTTCATGGCATTCTCCCCAATTTTTACTTGTGCAGCCCATTTTCATGGCTCGCCCTACTCATGCCCTCGACATGGGTCGAAGGGCAAGAGGAGAGTCAGTAAGTTTAAACCGGAATTTCGATACACCAACAAACTGTGGTCGATGTCATTCCAGCCTTGATTGGGGGCATGGCTTGAACAGCGCGGGGCGCTGTTCACCCAACGGTTCGGCCTGTCACGGTTGCCACGCGAGGCTGCGCTTCGCCGATCCGCCAGGTCGAGCCCGGCGCCGCGACCTGCCGATGCGATTAGTTCGCCGGGGGCCCCATGCTGGCCAGCAGCTCTTCCGGGCTGAGCACGCCGTCGCCATTCTTATCGACT
>Ga0105245_10003189_pt1 | contig 14667 bp, 12 predicted proteins | sample KBSM54metaG_FD_81523 | JGI IMG/M metagenome (GOLD analysis project Ga0105245, IMG submission 81523) | Miscanthus rhizosphere microbial communities from Kellogg Biological Station, Michigan, USA - KBS M5-4 metaG | ecosystem: Host-associated > Plants > Roots > Rhizosphere > Soil | place... | reverse complement strand
GAGATCGGCTTCACGGTCCTCTCGATGACGCTCTCCCTGGCCGCGGTATTCATTCCGGTCCTGTTCATGAGCGGAATCATGGGGCGGCTGTTCCACGAATTTGCCGTGACCATCATGGTGGCGATTGCGGTTTCAGGCTTCGTTTCCATCAGCCTCACTCCGATGCTATGCAGCCGGTTCCTGCGGCCGCCCAGCGGCCGGCACAATTCCGTCTACCGCGCCTCGGAGAAAGTATTCGACGGGATGCATTCCGCGTATGGGTGGGCTCTGCGCGGCGTCATGCGCCACCGCGTGCTCACGATGACAGTGGCGGCCGGGACTTTGGCCGCAACCATCTACCTGGCCATTCTGGTGCCGAAAGGCTTCATCCCCAGCCAGGATATCCGTCAGCTTTCGGGGAACACCGAGGCCCGGCAAGACATCTCTTTCGATTCCATGTACCGGCTCCAGCAGCAGACTGCGTCGACCGTGGCCGGCGACCCCAATATCGAAGCATTCATCTCGTTTATGGGCACGGGCAACCAGCAGGCGTCCGTGAACCAGGGGCGTTTTTTCATTCGCCTGAAGCACCGCAGCGAGCGGAAACTGACGCCCGAGCAAATCATTCAGGAAATGCGCCCCAAACTGGACGCGGTTGCCGGCATGCGCACTTACCTGACCAATCCGCCGCTCATCCGCGTGGGAGGCAACAATAGCCGCAGCCTGTACCAGTTCACCCTGCAATCGCCCGACCTGGATGCGCTCTACAGCGGAACCGCCGAGTTCGAAAAACGTATGCGGGCGCTACCGGGCCTGTCCGACGTGAATAGCGATCTCCAGATCTCCAGTCCGATGCTAACGGTAGACATCGATCGCGATCGCGCATCGTCCCTGGGAGTTACCGAGGGGCAGATCGAAAACGCGCTTTACAACGCCTACGGACAGCGCCAGGTTTCGACCATCTATACCTCCGTCGACAGCTACTACGTGATTCTGGAAGTGAAGCCGGAGTTCCAGCGCGATCCGAAAGCCCTGGGACTGCTTTACATCCGGTCTTCCAAAGGGACTCTGGTGCCCCTCAATGAGGTAGTCAAGCTAAGCCCCGGAGTGGGTCCGCTCTCCATTTCGCACCTGGGGCAGCTTCCGGCCACCACGATTTCGTTCAACCTGCAGCCCGGCGTATCGCTGGGGGATGCCGTGGAGCGCGTGCAGGAGCTGGCCAAAGAAGTCCTCAAGGATTCCGTGAGCACCAGCTTCCAGGGCGCCGCCGCCGCCTTCCAGTCTTCGCTCGAAGGCATGGGACTGTTGCTGGCGCTGGCGATTCTGGTGATCTATATGGTGCTGGGGATTTTGTATGAGAGTTTCATTCACCCCCTCACGATTCTTTCCGGACTCCCTTCGGCCGGTCTGGGGGCGCTGGCGACGCTGCTGATCTTCCACGACGAGCTGAATATCTACTCCTTCGTCGGCGTCATCATGCTGATTGGAATTGTGAAGAAGAACGCGATCATGATGATCGATTTCGCCCTGGAAGCGCAGCGAACGCATGGTGCATCGCCGGCTGAGGCGATTTACGACGCCTGCCTGATCCGCTTCCGGCCGATTATGATGACCACGCTGGCGGCGCTGGCGGGCACCTTGCCCATCGCGCTGGGGCTCGGAGCCGGGGGAGAGGCGCGACGGCCCATGGGCCTGGCTGTGGTGGGCGGCCTGGTGGTCTCCCAGCTCCTGACGCTCTTCATCACGCCGGTGTTCTACACCTACATGGAACAATTCCGCGGACGCTCCAAGAAATCGGGACGCAGGAAGACAGTCACCCCACTGGAAGCTCCGGGGGAAGTCGCGCTCAGGGGCTAGAAGAGGGCGTGCGCAGAGCAGCAAATCTCGGCCTCAACGCCAATCTCAACCTGCTGGTCGCCTATGACCCGCTCTGGCCTGGGGCGTTCGAAGACGAAAAGGCCCGTCTTGCGAAGGCGCTCGGACCGGTTGCCAGGGGCATTGAGCACTACGGGTCAACCGCCGTGCCGGGGCTCTGCGCCAAGCCGATCCTGGACATCCTGGTCGGAATCTCACCGCTCTCTGAATGGGAACAATGCAAACCTGCGCTGGAGGCTCTGGGGTATGACTACGCCGAAGGCGCCGGTGTTCCAGGGCATTACATTTTCGGGCGCGGGCGCGACCGGACCGAGCGCACCCACTTGGTGCACGTGGTGGAGTATCAGGGCGAGTCATGGCGGGGGAGCCTCGCCTTCCGTGACGCGCTGCGCCGCGACGCCGGTTTACGCGAGTCATACGCTCAAGAAAAAGAACGTGCTGTAGCCGCCGCTCCCGGAAACCGGGCCACTTATAACCTGCAAAAGAGCTCTTTCATCGCCGAATCCATCCAGAGGCTTTTAGACGGGGTCTAGTTCGGAGAGGGCTCCTCAGCGTGGTCGATCACCAGAATCTCAATCGGCATCTTTTGTGAGTTCAGGCTCAAGCCAAGCTGAGGCAGAGCGTCGAGGTAGGCGTCCGTAACCAAAGACCGCTTGTCGCTGGCCGCGGACGGCGTAAACGAAGCCTCCGCCTGGAAATCGAACCCGCCGCTCAAGTTGGTCCGATCCACCACTGCGCGGCCCACGATGTCCGTCAGGTAATCGGCAAGGTATCGCATGGAAACGGATTGGCCGACGATCTTGAGAATGATGGAGCCACCCGTGCCTGGGCCGGCCTGCATCTTTATGTTCGCGGGTCTGCCCTGCGCCTCCTGGAGTTTGAGCTTGTTCTTTCCAACGGCAAGCACATAGACCTGCTGTTCTTTCATCTCACGGTGCAGAGCCAGCTTGAAGCGTTCGGCCAGCAGCGTCTGCAGCATCCGGAAAAGCTCGTCTTTTGTATGCGCGCCTTCCGCCTTGGCTTCCAAATCAAAAAACTTTGAACCGGTCCAGTCCGCGCCGCCGGCAAGCTGCGCGTCGTTCACCTCGTAGGCCCACTTGATGAGCTGCTTCAGGTTGACGCCGCGGCCGAGCATCCTGCCCGGGTTCCATGTTGTCTGGCTGCCGTTGCCATCGGGCGGACTGGGCTTGATGGACGCAACGTCGAACGACTGGGCTGCCGAGTGCTGAAGGGTAAAGCCCACCAGAACCAGCATCATCGCCAGCTTCATAGAATTAGCCTACCTGGAAATCACCGTACCTTGAAATCAACGTACCTGGATTTCTGCCAGACTGTACACTGAAATTATCCTCCGTTGGACCTCTCAACTCCACTCATGTATGTGAAAGGCGTGGGCCCGGCGCGCGCCGCCATGCTCGAAGCCAAGGGTCTGAAGACCGTGGAGGACCTGCTTTCGTACGCTCCGTTTCGCTACGAAGACCGCAGCAATGTGAAGCGGATCGACAAGCTGGCTCCGGGCGAAATGGCCACGGTGCTGGCCGAAGTGCGCACGACGAGGATCTCCGGATTCCGCAGGCGCGGACTCGGCATGTTTGAGGCGACGTTCACGGATGCATCGGGCGGGATTCTGACCGGCAAGTGGTTTCACGGCGGATACCTCAACGACGTCCTGGCGCCAGGGCAGAAGATCGCGCTGTTCGGCAAGGTGGAGTACGATTCCTACTCGCGCGGCCTGAGCATGATGCATCCCGAGTTCGAGATCCTGACGGGCGACGATGATGGCGATGCTTCGCTGCACACGGGCCGCGTGGTTCCGGTGTATGAGGCCGCCGGTAAAGTGAACACGCGGGTTCTGCGCAGCCTGGTCCATCGCATTCTGGAAAGCTTGCCGGCGCAGCCCGATCCGCTTCCGCCCCATATTCTGAAACCTCTCAAGCTGCCGGACCGCTGGACTGCGATCCGCGGGCTGCATTTTCCGCCACCGGATTCCGACCTGCGATTGCTGAATGCGTTCCGTTCGCCCGCGCAATATCGCCTGATCTTTGAGGAATTCTTCTGGCTGGAATGCGGGCTGGAGCTGAAACGCGCACGGGCCCGTCTGGATCCGGGCATCGGCTTCCAATTGAACGAGCGCGTTCGCGAGCGCATCAAGCAGATGCTGCCGTTCAAGCCTACCGGGGCGCAGAAGCGCGTCCTGGCGGAGATCGCGCACGATATGGCGGCACCGCATCCCATGTATCGATTGCTGCAGGGCGACGTCGGCAGCGGCAAGACGCTGGTGGCGGCCGAGGCGGCGATTATCGCCATCGAGAACGGATATCAGGTGGCGGTGCTGGCGCCGACAGAAATTCTCGCCGCGCAACACTACTTCTATTTCAAGAAGCTGTTTCAGAAGCTGGGCTACACGACAATCCTTCTGACTGGTTCGAACACGGCGCGCGAAAAAATGCAGCTCAAGAAGCTGGCGGCAGCCGGCCTGGCGAAGGTCGTGATCGGAACGCATGCGCTGCTCGAAGCCGACGTCGAATTCGCCAAGCTGGGCTTCGCCGTGGTGGATGAGCAGCATCGCTTTGGAGTGGAGCAGCGCCAGAAGCTGCTCGAAAAAGGCGCGCATCCCGACATCCTGGTGATGACGGCAACGCCGATTCCCAGGACGCTGGCGTTAACGGTATATGGCGATCTGGACGTGAGCGTGATCGATGAAATGCCTCCCGGGCGTATCCCGATCATCACGAAGCATGTGGAGGACGCGCGCGTCGAGCAGGTGTACAGCTTTCTGCAGACCCACATCGACCGGGGTTTCCAGGCCTACGTCGTGTATCCGGTGATCGAGGAATCCGAGACGCAGGCAATGAAGGCGGCACAGAAGATGCACGAGCATCTCTCGAAGGTGGTCTTCCCCAGCGTCAGCGTGGGCCTGCTGCATGGGAAGATGCCGCCGGACGACAAAGAAGCCGCTATGGAAAAGTTCCAGCGCGGTGAAACCAAGATTCTGGTGTCGACCACGGTGATCGAAGTCGGCGTGGACGTGCCGAATGCCACGGTGATGGTGATCGAACAGGCCGAGCGCTTCGGCTTGGCGCAACTGCATCAGCTTCGCGGGCGCGTGGGCCGGGGCGCCGAGCAGAGCTACTGCATCCTGGTGACCGAGAAGATGAATCCTACAGCGAGCGAACGGATCCGCACGCTGGTGGAATCGTGCGACGGTTTTTACATCGCGGAGATGGACATGAGGCTGCGCGGCCCGGGCGAGTTTTTCGGAACGCGCCAGTCAGGACTGCCGGCGCTGCACATCGGGAACATCTTGCGTGACGCCGAAATTCTGGAGATCGCGCGCAACGAAGCGGCCGCGTTTGTGGCGCATCCACCGCAGGAAAGCGATCTGCGGCGAGCCATCGAATTTATCCGCGACCACTGGCAGCGGCGCTATGGACTTGTGCAGGTAGGGTAATGCGCGTCATCGGGGGAGAATTTCGCAGCCGCGTGCTCAAGAGCGTCCCGGGGCTGGACGTTCGGCCGACGCCGGATCGTCTGCGCGAGTCCTTGTTCAATATTCTTGCGCCGAGTATTGCGGGTGTGGTGTTCGCCGACTTTTATGCCGGATCGGGCGCGGTGGGAATTGAGGCGCTGAGCCGCGGGGCATCCAGGGTCGTTTTTGTGGAGCCGAATCGCGCCGCGGTGAATGTGATTCGTCAGAATCTCAAGTCTCTCGGAATCGAGGCGCGTACGCAGGTGCTGCAGGGCCGGACGACCGCGGTGATGGGCGGGATCCGCGCGGATATTGTGTTTCTGGATCCTCCCTATAACTTGGCGGCCGAGTACGAGACGGCTTTAACGAAACTAGGCGCGCAACCGCCGAAGCTGGTCATCGCGCAACATAGCGTGCGGCTGAAGCTCGCAGAGGCCTACGGGGCGCTGCGGCAGACGCGGGTGCTGCGGCAAGGGGACAACTGCCTGAGCTTTTATGCCGCTCTATAACTACGGCTGTCGCGGGGCCGACTGGAAGTCCAGATACAACCAACAGCATCCCGCGGCCACGGCGATGATGATCGCGACCCCGATCACGATGGCGACCCACTTCCCGGATACCGTGTTCATGTTTACGGCGAGCTCGCCGGGATCGACGCGCCCTTCGTGTTGGTCAGCGTGACGGACACCTTCGTTACCGCCGTGGCGCTGCCTGTGACGCTGAACGGCACCGTCAGCCTGAACTGGCCCCCCGTCGCATTCGAAGCCGAGTTGTTGAACCAGGTCGTATAGGCAGATGTCAGCGGCACGATCAGCGTGGCTACCGACAGCGTATTGCCGCTCGATACGGAGAAGGTGAAGCTTCCGCTGGATACTTCACGCGTGTTGGAGTAGCCCTGGACCACCACACTGATCCCGCCGGTGACCTGCTGGAGCGCGACAGACGTAATCACGGGCACCCCCGCATCGATCGTGATGGTCTTGCTGGGCGCCGGGTTGGGTGTAATATCCTGACCTCCCGCCGACATGCTCACCGTAGTGGAAATGGTTCCCGCAACGGTGCCCGTAATAATCGCCGGAGTGCCGTTTGAGATGGTCGTAAAAAGGCCCTGCGTGGTGTTGGGACGCACGACAAAAAACACTCTGCGCGTCCCGTCCGAGAAGCGCACCATGTCGTCCGTGCCGCCCACCGAGGAGGCGAACGTCAGCGTCAGGAATCCGGTAATCTCCAGCGGATAGGGCGCGCTGGTCGACAGACTCACGGCCGGTTGCGAGCTGGAACCCAGGCCGATGGAAACGGCCGGCGTTGGCGGGACGATGATGGTGATGGTGATGGTCTTGCTTCCCGTCAGGCCCCGGCTATCAGTGGCAATGAATTTAATCTGGCTCACACCCCCAGGCGAGGGCGTCCCGCTGATCACCCCCGTGGTGCTGTTCAGTTGCAGCCCGCCGGGCAGAGTTCCCTCGGAGATGGACCAAGTGTATGGCGGCGTGCCGCCGGTTGCGGTCAGCGTCTGCGTGAAAGCGGTCAGGACGTTTCCGGTGAAGTCGCCGCTGGTAATCGTCACCGGAGTCCCTGCATTGGCGATGTTGATGCTGAGGCTTTTTCGCGCAACCGCGCCATTGACATCGGTCACGACAACATCGAATGAAGAAGTCCCAAGAATGGTGGGAGTTCCGCTAATGACGCCAGTGCTGGTGAGGTTCAGGCCGGGCGGAAGAGTTCCGCTGCCCACAGTCCAGGTCAGGGGCGGGGTTCCTCCGGTGGCCGCCAGCTGTTGGGAATACGTCTGATTCAAGGCGCCGTCCGGAAGCGACGCTGTTGTGATGGTCAACAACTGACCGGCGCCGATCGTAATGGTCAGATTCTTGGTAGCCACTACAGCGTTGAAGTCAGTCACCTGCACGGTGAATGGAAATACTCCCGATGCCGAGGGCGTGCCGGTGATTTGTCCGCTGGCGGCATTCAAGCTCAGCCCGGGAGGCAGCGTGCCGGCCGAGATGCTCCAGCGGTAGGGAAGCGCTCCTCCGGTAGCCGAGACAGTGGCGGAATAGGGCACGCCCGGCAAGCCGTTGCCGACTGCTGTCGTGGTGATCGATACTGCCGGCAGCACGCTGAACACGAACGACTCTGAGAACACCTGCTGGGTAGCGTCTTTCAACGATACCGGCAGCGCGTAGGTCCCGGAATTGGGCGGCGTTCCCGTGATGACTCCGGTGGTGGGGCTGATGGTCAGGCTCTGCGGGTTGGGGATATCGAAACTCCAGCGATAGGGCGGGATTCCGCCTTGGGGAGTGAGCGTAGCCCGGTAGGGCAGGTTCTGGTTCGCGGCGGGCAAGGTGCTTTCCACTATGCCCAGCGGCCCCAGCGTGACGTTAAACGTGTAATCGTGAGTCGCCACCACTTGGGATTCCTGCTCCAGCACTTGGATCCGCGTCTGGAAAATCCCCGTGCCCGTTCCGAAGCCGGTCAGGAGACCGCTGCTCGCGATACTGAATCCCGGCGGCAACGTCCAGCCGGCGGGGATAGACCAAACCATCGTCCGGCCGCCCGAGGATTGCATTTGAAATGAATAGGCCTGACCCACGTAGGCATTGGGCAATGACGGCGTGATGATGGCAATGCCGCCTTGGATGTTGAGTGTGTATGGGCGCGAGGCGACTTGCAGAGTGACCTGATCCTGGACCTGAATCGTGAAATTGTAGGTCGCCGTGACGTTGGGCGCGGTTCCTGCCAGGGTTCCGGCGGCTGGATCGAGCACAATTCCAGCAGGCAATGTCCCGAAGGGCACCGTCCACGCGAATTGTCCGGTTCCACCTTGGGTCATGATTTGGACTGCGTAAGGTTGATTCGCTGCGGCGTCCGGCAGCGTCGCCGTGAGGATTTGCAGCTGCTGGACCACGGCCAAGGTGAGCGTTTTCGTAGCGATCTGGCCCGTGGACAGTGAGGTGGCTTGAACGATGAAGTTGTACACGCCCGGGAAAGTCTGTACCGCGCCCGTACACAACGGAGGGCCGCTTTGCGCCGCGAAACCGTAACAGAAGGTGCCCTGCGTAATGACCTGGGCTGGTCCCACGATGAATCCGGAAGGAGCCGGCGCCCCGGCCGGGAACGACCAAGCCACCGGACCCGGATCGCCCGTCGTATCCAAGGTCACCGCCGGGTAAGGCTGTCCGAAGAGCGCAGGCGGCAGCGACGTGGTTGTAATCACGAACGATGGTGCGGCGGACAGGATGAGTGCGGGGCCGGCCAGCATCAACGCGAGGGTAGACAGGCGTCTCATTGGGCGGCTCCTTCGGCGCTCTCACTCAGCGCCAAGGGTGCGAAGAGAACCTCTCCGATAGCCGCATCGAACAGCGTGAACGCGCCGCCCCGCAATGCCGTCAGGCGGAATGCCGAGGGCCCCATGGCGAAAAGTCCTTCCGGGCTGCATCCACAGTCGATGGTTGTCGCCGCGCCGGATTCAGTGTGTGCGGCGGTGATGAGACCGCTGCGATCCACGGCGATGACGACCTTGTTGTCTTGTGTGACGGCCACCGCAAGGGCGGGCGAGGAAGAATCCGCAAAAGCGGCCAGCGCGGATACCTGGGCGAAGCTGCCGATTCCTGTCACTCTGAGCAATCCGCCGGTGCTTGCGGCCGCGATGTCATGCGCGAGTGCGAAAAAAGCCAGCGCGGAGACGGGATTTTCGATCGGCAAGCGGTTTACCTCGCCATTCGGGCCGAAGGCGTAGACGCCCGCACTCGTTTCACCCCGCCATGCTCCGGCCAGCCACGCTCCGTCGTCGCTGAGCGCCAAAGCAACCGGCGCTGATCCCAGGAATGCGGCGTCCAGTTGGCGAATGGAGGGAGTTTCCGGCAGCCCCGTGACGATCTGGACCTGCTGAATCGAGTTAAACCACAGCGCCGCAGCGGATCCACCCGGGCTTAAGACGATCGAGTCCGGTGCGATTCCGGCTCCGTCCAGCGGGGTTAGTCCGGTACCGGGTTGATATACGGAAACGACTCCCGTATCGGTGGCGCACACCAGCACGTAGTTGCGGGATGCCGACGCCGCGGCTCGCAGGAGATCCTGCGTGCCTACAGCCGCGCCGACCGCGGCTGACGCGGGGATTCCATACACCGGCCGGATGCGGGTTCCGTCAGGCACCCAGCCTAATTGCGGCGCGTCTATCTGGGCCAGCGCCGCACCCGCAGCGCCCAACAGCCAAGATCCGAGGATGATTCGGCGTAACATTATTGAGGTCCTCCGACGGTAGGAGTACCCGGCGTAATCACAATCGGCGGCGGCGTGGATGCGCCGGGCGTACTGCTGCCTCCATGCGTTGCGACAATGATGCCAGCCGCGGCGCCTCCGGCGATTCCTAGAATGATGGCCCACTTCGCGGCCGTGCTCAGGCCGGCGCCGGACGCGGCCGTCGCAGCCGCGGCATTCGTCTGTGTGATCACGGAACTCGCAGTCAGGCCTTGAAACGAGGCCGTCACGCGAATCAGCATCGGCCCGCTCTGGGTGTTGGGACGAATGCCGCGGGCTGAGGCGCGCCCCTGGTTATCGGTCACCGTCATCAGCATGCGGGAGCCGTCCGTAAACGTTCCGCTGGCGCCCGAGTCGGGCAGAAGGAAAATCACCACGGCTCCGGCGACAGGTTTGCGGTTGTTGTCCTCTACCTGGACGATGGGCTCGCGATTGACGCGCTGGCGGACGTTATTGATAGCGCCTTCGCCTTCGACAATCGTGATGCTCAGCCCGGTAATCGCCTGCTGGGACCATGCGGGTGTGTGGAAAAGGTTCAGTAGGACTAGGAGAACTAGAAAGATCCTCCGCAGAGCGATCGCCATGGTCGCATCCCCCTAAACATATAACACTAGCATTGTTTAGGGAGCCGTTTTACGGCGTGCGCCAGGCTGCCCTTCATGCAGAAGAGCTGGATTGCTTCAGCGGAACGGAAAGCGTGTGGAACCAGTGATCCTTAAGAGACCGGATAGCCGCGAAGTACTGATCCAGCTCGGCGGGTTTTGCCAGATAACCGGCGGCCTGCAGTTCGTAGGCGCGAGCACGATCTTCGGTTCGGTCACTCCCGCTGATAACGATCACAGGGATTTTCCTCAAGCTTGGATCCGACTTCATCTCGGCCAAAACCTGAAAGCCATCCATACCGCACAGGTTGAGATCCAATAACACCAGATCCGGGGCGGGGGCTTCCGTGTGGGCGCCCGTGTGCCTCAGAAACGCGATGGCATCCTCGCCGTCCTTCACCAGGTGAATTCGCGTGGGGACCAGGGCGTCCCGCAGCGCGGCGACGGTCAGATGGGTATCGGCGTCATTGTCCTCGACGAGCAGCAGGTCCAGGGAGCGACGTGGTTCAGGCATGCATGGAAAGATTCCTGGCCGCGGGGCGATGTTTCAAGAAAAGATTCACAAGAGAGAGGTTAGGATAAGTTATTGAATCGGATGTAGTTTTGGGCGCGCAGCTCGGGGAATATAGGGCATCAGTCTTCTAATCTTTACTTCAAGCGATTCCCGCGAAGTCGTTTTGCAGACGGAAGACATGGTGGGCGCTCACCAACGCTTATAGCTGATAGACTGTGGGGCATGATTCAATGCCTCGCCAGCAAAGGAAGTACTATTCCGCGGATTCTCTGCGATGTTTGCAGCAAACCAATCACCGATGCCAGCATGGCAATCGTGGTTTTTGATGAGCCGCAGCTAGAGGGCAATTATGACGAGTTCGTTTTCCTTCACAAAGGTGCGTGCGATGATGAGCACAAAGGCGGTCGGATTCGAACGGAAGGTTGGATGGAGCTGAAGTTCTTCCTGGCTGACATTTGTAGCAACGCGGGATTGAGTGGCGAGAAGCTTGCTGAAGCCGTTGAAAGCCGCGATAGACTTCGAGCGGCAACTAACGACGAATAGCCCGATAGCACACCGCTCTGGCTACCAGATCCAGCAAGTTTTCATCCGGACTCTAGATCCGCAACCCGCCTCAAAATGATTTTTTGTTGAAAGCAGCGCCATGAGCAGTGCGCCCTAGGCGTTCGTGTCCACAAAGGGCGCACCAGGGCACGACTCGGGCGAACCGGGCCAATTCGAGCCACGGTATTTGCCCAAGATGCGCCCTATAAAGAGAACGACGGGGAAAGCGATCCGCTGGATGGCTGGAGGCGGGACCGCGAGCAACTGTGTGTCCCGATGGCGCCAGAGCACGTGGGCGAGATAGAAGATCGGTGGCCGACCGTTGGAGCTGGCGTTGAGAACGGCAAACACTGCCTGGAGGTAGCGATCCAGGTCTACTGCTGGAACTACGTGGCCACTAAACTCCAACAGATCGTCGCCCGCGTTCCACCAGCGATGCGGAACGCCTGCGGGCAAGACTGCAGTGCCCCCAGTTGGCACGACGATCTTTTCCCCTCCGACTTGGGCGCCGAGAGTTCCCGCTTTCACAAAGCCCTCTTCACGTTCACGAAAGTGCACGTGCAAAGGCGGGCCGTCCGCTTTGGGAGGCAGCGTGCCATCAAGGAATAGGACGATTCGCCCCTCCGCGTCCTGCCTGCGGTGCATCCGCAAGATTTCTCCGCTATGGCGGTTCTCCAACCTCAGAAAGTTATCCACGATTCATCCCACTTGTGGCCGAAGCGCTCCGAATACAAGTTCTTACGAATCTTATCACCGCTCCCGCCGTGCCGAGGTCGAGATCCACCAGGAGGAGGCCAGCTCCGGGGCGCGCGTTGGTGTAGGATGTCATCAGGTCGTCCAAAGGAGCAATCGCATGAATATCCGCCACCTCGTGCCGTCCGTGAGCCGCCGGCTCCTGTCCATGGGATCGCTCATGTTGGCGGCCGGCCTGCCGCAGCTGATTCACGCGGCAGACGTAGACTTCTCGAAGTTCAGGCGCATCGAGCCGCAGTACATCGCGGCGCTGGGAGACCCCGGGGCCACCTCCGGCAACGGCGCGCAATCATGGGGCCTCTGGAGCCAGGACCCGGGCCCGCGCGGCTGCAAGCTGGACCTCTACCCTCAATTGCAGGCGGCCGGCGGCGTGGCGCCGTCACAGTGGAAGTTCGACGCGAAAGACTGGTGGCTGGAGGAACACGGCTTGATCATGGAGAAGCCGACTTTTCCGCTGCCTCCTGGAAAATACCTTGTCACGGGCGACCGCAAGGTGACGACCGTGCTGACAATTCAGCCCAAGGACAAGGACGGCAATCAGCGGTGGGAACTCGCCGACAACGCGACCCTCTACGACGTCACCCATCTCGGATGCCGCTCCGCACGCTACACTCCGGCGACGGCTAACAACCTGTGCTCGCCCGCGAAGGTTCCGACCACGGGTTTTCCGGTGACTCCAGGAGCGGCCATGCCCGTCGTGAACGGCTGCCGCAAACAGGACTACGCGGTTCTCATCGTCGTGGGGCTGCCCGCCACTCACTGAGTGGCCGCACGCAGGGACCACGACCGTTCGCCACGTGACCACGCCGACACTCGAAAGCTACTTTTCCGCCGAGTAGCCGGAGCGCCGCCCGCAAAGGGCGCGCGGGCGCCATCAATACAGTCGAGTAAGCAGCCCGCGCGCACCGCATAGCGGAAAGATCAGACTATCGCTCCCGAGTAACGCCGTAGTGGAGCAGTGCGTGTCTTGCATCACTTTGGCTCGGTTTGGGCGGAATTAGATCCCGGCAGCGTCCCACTCAGCCGGTAGAAACTGACAGGGAATTCGCTGTTTTGCGCTCAGGGGGTGAGTACGAGGAACTCGAGGTGCCCTACCGCGCAGCTCCCGCCATCGGTGGCTGTGACCACGCCTCGGAATGGGCCGGTGGGATTCCAGGTGGCGTAGATGCGGGAATCGACCGTCATCCACTTGGTTTGATCGTAGCGGGTTGACTTAGCGCGTTCGCGAAGAGATGCTTTGAGCTGGCGCTGCAAGGCGTCCATCTTGCTGCCGGGAGGCGGATTTCTCCACTCCGCGAGCAGATCGTCGGGGACACAGACGCCGCCTCGGACGCTGGCTTCGGCCTGGGCCTTCGCTTGCGCGGCGCGATCGGGAGGAGGCAGAGCCGCTGCCGCCGCCGCTGGAGACGAGGCATTCGGGTCTAGATAACCACCACTCGAATATTTGGCTACTATCCTGCGGCTTGGCGTCTGACACGCGCTGGGAGCATCGGAAAAATATATGCACTCGGGCACTCCGTCGGAGAAATCCACGGTCACCCTTCCCTGGGTGCGATCGGACCTCCCGGGCGAGCTAAAAAGATACCTCGCTAGTATCTTCACGGTCCGGCCGGTTGGATCATGCGCCACGATTAAGCTAGAGGTGCTGCCGGCCACATAGCGATTGACTGTCCACGTCTTCGCCTGGTCGGCTACCAGGTCCTCCATCAGCCGGTTGTAGTCCGAGTCGGCGAGTACGCCGGGAGGCAGAGCGCTCGGCGTTAACGGCGGCGGCGCGCCGGGGAGGAGAATCAGCTGCTTCCCCTTGGAGAAGAGCACGACGTTTTCCTGGAAACGCCGCAGTCCTGCACCGTCACAAGCATTGAGGCGAACGAGAGCATCCATGTCGTCGGTGAGTTGCAATACGTCCTTGGCTGAGCCCATGAGATTCTTCGAGCCAAGTAAGTCCTTCATCTGGTTAACTTGCTGTTCGTCGTCAAGCTGGGTTTTGGCGGCGTACAAAGCGGGATCGGCGTATCCCATGCTGACGGTGCGCCATGTCGAGCAGGCGGTAGGGCGCGGGTCGAACGGGACGCTGGAACGATTAGGTAGGGTTGGTACGTCGGCGCAGACCCGTCTGGTCATCTCCACCTTGTTGGCGGGCAGGTAGGCATCGCAGTGACGCGCGTACGCCTCCAGGTAGTACTCGAACAGGATACTGAAGCCCATGCTTCCCCGATCATAAGGGACGTTCGCAGCGTTTCCGACAAAGAAGTCGGTAAGGTCGTCTTCGTGCTGCAGTCCCTTGGCGGAGAAACTGCGAGTTGCGCGTCATCCATGCCGGGCTGCCATGGCGGGCCAGATGTACGATATTGGAATTGGAGTCGCCAATTGAGTAGCGTACAAATCGAGCAGAAGAGCTATGAGATGCCCCCGAGAGAGGGGATGAGTATCGCACATTTTCTGACCGTCGCCGACATCGAGCGATCGGCTCGCTACTACGAAACGGTCTTCGGCGCTCGCATTCTGAGCTTGGGCGACGGCAACGCGCCTGCGTACCTTCAGCTTGCCAATATCTGGATGATTCTGAACGTTGGAGGCGGGCCGACCCCGGATAAGCCGACGGTAACGCTCAGCGTCCCCGACCCGAATCACATCAACAGCTTTATGAATTTCCGCGTTGCGGATATTCAAGCGTG
>Ga0105245_10003187_pt1 | contig 14669 bp, 13 predicted proteins | sample KBSM54metaG_FD_81523 | JGI IMG/M metagenome (GOLD analysis project Ga0105245, IMG submission 81523) | Miscanthus rhizosphere microbial communities from Kellogg Biological Station, Michigan, USA - KBS M5-4 metaG | ecosystem: Host-associated > Plants > Roots > Rhizosphere > Soil | place... | reverse complement strand
CGAGGTCCCCGGGTCCCAGTCCCAGGTCGTCCGCGAGAACATCTCGCGCTTCCAGGGCGCTCAGGACGACCAGCTCGCCGCGGTGCTCGCGCGGCGCGAGGGCGCCGGCGCCGAGGCCGTGCGCGCCGAGGTGGACCGCGTCCAGCGCATCGCCGACGAGCTTCCGCACGTCGCGCTCACGCCTGCCGCGGCCGAGCGCGCCAAGCGGGAGGCGGCCGGCGCGTCCATCACCGTCGTGCCTCTGCAGGTCGAGGGCGAACGCGACCAGACGGCGGACATGGCGGTCGACTTCCGCGACGAGCTGCGCGCCTCGCCGGTCGCCGGCATCGAGCCCCACCTCGTCGGCCAGCAGGCGCTCTGGGCCGGCATGCAGGACCTCACGAAGGACGACCTCGAGAGCGCCGAGCGGATCGGCTTCCCGGTCGTCTTCATCGTCCTGCTCGCCGTCTTCGGGTCGCTCGCCGCGGCCGCCCTGCCGCTCGCACTGGGCTTCGCGAGCGTGATGATCACCGGCGCGAGCATCTACTTCCTGTCGCAGGCGATGCCGATGTCGGTGTTCGTCACCAACATCGCGTCGATGATCGGGATCGGCGTGGCGGTGGACTACTCGCTGTTCGTCCTCGCCCGCTACCGCGAGGAGATCCGCGGTGGCGCGGGACGCGAGGAGGCGCGCCGCGTGGCGCTACGGACCTCCGGGCTCGCGGTCACGTTCTCGGGCATCACCGTGATGCTCTCGCTCGCCGGCCTCTATCTCGTCGACTCGACCACGATCCGCTCGATGGCGGTCGGGGCGATCATCGTCGTGGCGGTCTCGATCCTCGCCGCCATCACCCTGCTGCCGGTGCTCATGAGCCTCCTCGGGCGGCGCGCGTACGCGCGCGGGCGCCTGGCGATCGTGTTCGGTCTCCTGGTCCGGCTGATTCGCACGCGGCCGCGCCGCCGAGGGTCGACCAGGCCGGCCGCCCACCGCGCCGGCTTCTGGGAGCGCTGGACGGCGGCGGTCACGCGGCGGCCGTGGGTCTCGGCGCTCGCCGCCGCGGGCGTGCTGCTCGCGCTGGCCATCCCGGCGCTGTCGCTCCACTTCGGCAACGGCGCGCTCCGGCAGTTCCCGAAGGACAACGAGACGCGCGTGGGCGCCGAGCTGGCGGCGCAGAAGACCGGAGCCGGCGCCGCGGGGCCGGTGCAGGTGGTCGCGCAGGTGGGCAGCGGCCGGGTGTCGGACGATGCCAACCGCGCCGCGATCGCCTCGTACGTGGCGGATCTGCGCCGCGATCCGGAGGTGGCGCGGGTGCTGCCGCCCCAGCCCTCGCGCGACGGGCATGCCGCGCTCATCACGGCGGTGCCGAGGCACGACCCCGAGAGCCCGCAGGCGGAGGCGCTGGTCGAGCGGATGCGCGACGACGCCGGCCCGCTGCGCGGCGTGGCCGAGGTCCAGGTGGGCGGCGCGACCGCCTTCAACAAGGACTTCGTGGATCTCGTCTCCGGCTCGATGTGGAAGATCCTGCTGTTCGTCCTCGTCTTCAGCTATCTGGTCCTGTTCCTGCTGCTGCGGTCGGTGCTGCTGCCGCTGAAGGCCGTGGTGATGAACCTGCTCTCGGTCGCGGCGGCGTACGGCGTGCTCGTGACGGTGTTTCAGTACGGCTGGTTCGACGGCCTGCTCGGCTACGAATCGCTCGGCTACGTGAACTCGATGACGCCGCCCTTCCTGCTCGCCATCGTGTTCGGGCTGTCGATGGACTATGAGGTGTTCCTGCTGTCGCGGATCCGCGAGCGCTATGACGCGACCGGCGACACCAAGCGTGCCGTCGCCGAGGGACTCCGCGCGAGCGCGGGCACGATCTCGAGCGCCGCGCTGATCATGGTGGCCGTGTTCAGCGTCTTCGCGTTCACAGGCACGCCGTCGATCAAGGAGATCGGCGTGGGGATGTCGGTGGCGATCGCGCTCGACGCGACCCTGGTCCGGCTCATCCTGGTGCCGGCCAGCATGGAGATCATGGGGCGCTGGAACTGGTGGCTGCCGAAGCGCGTGGACCGCGTGCTGCCGCACGCCGGCTTCGAGGGCCGCTCAGGGCGACGCGAGCCGGCGCTCGATCTCGGCTCCTAGCTCGCTCACCGCGATGCGCTGCTGCTCGAGCGTGTCGCGGTCGCGCAGGGTGACGGTGTCGTCCTCCATCGTCTGATGGTCGACGGTCACGCCCCAGGGGGTGCCGACCTCGTCCTGGCGGCGGTAGCGCTTGCCGATCGAGCCGCCCGTGTCGTACTCGGTGGGGAAGCGCCCGCGCAGGTCCTCGTAGATGGCGCGTGCCTTCTCGGGTTGGCCGTCCTTGTTCACCAGCGGGAGCACCGCGACCTTGATCGGCGCCATGTGCGGAGCGAGCCGCAGCACCGTGCGCTGCTCGCCGCCGATCTCGTCCTCGTCGTAGGCGTCGCAGAGGAGTGCGAGCACGGTGCGGCCCACGCCCCCGGCCGGCTCGATCACGTGCGGCACGTATGCGTCAGCACCATCCTTGAACTCGAGTTTTTGCCCTGAGTGCTCGGCGTGTTGCCTGAGGTCGTAATCGCCTCGGTTCGCGATTCCCTCCAACTCGGACCAGCCGATGGGATACAGGTACTCGATGTCACTGGTGGCACTCGAGTAGTGCGACAACTCATCCGGCCCGTGCTCGCGCAACCTCAGCGCATCCCGGTCGAGTCCAATCGACACGTACCAGTCCATGCGCTGCTGCATCCAATACTCGTGCCACGTCTCGGCCTCGGCCGGCGGCACGAAGAACTCCATCTCCATCTGCTCGAACTCGAGCGTGCGGAAGATGAAATTGCCCGGAGTGATCTCGTTCCGGAATGACTTGCCGACCTGCGCGATGCCGAACGGGGGCTTCTTGCGCGCGTACTGAAGAGTCGTCTTGAAGGCGAGGAAGATGCCCTGCGCTGTCTCGGGGCGGAGATAGACGGTCGAGCCGGCGTCCTTCACGGGGCCGATCGAGGTCTCGAACATGAGGTTGAACTCGCGGGCCTCGGTCAGGTCGCAGTCGGGGTGGTCGCCGGGGAGCTTCGACGGAGCATGGCCGCAGCGGACGTCCGGGTGCTCGGCGACCCCGTCGCGAGCCTCCTGGAGGTGGTCCGCCCGGAAGCGCAGCTTGCAGGCCCGGCACTCGATCAGCGGATCGCTGAAGCCGGCGAGGTGGCCGGACGCCTCCCAGGTGCGCGGGTGCTGGATGATCGCCGAGTCGAGGGCGACGATGTCGTCGCGCTCCTGGATCATGGCCTTCCACCAGGAGCCCACCACGTTGTTCTTCAGCAGCACGCCGTAGTGGCCGTAGTCGTACGTGTTGGCGATGCCGCCGTAGATCTCCGACGCCGGGAAGATGAGGCCACGCCGCTTGCAGAGCGCGACGATCTTGTCCATGGTCACGGGTCCAGCCATGAGGGCGAGCAGGCTATCGACCGAGAAGACGCTGCACTTTGCGCGCCTTCATGTGAACACAATGTGACCATTTGTTCGAAGCTGGGGTAGGTTCGGCGTGATGGTTGGAATGGCGTTGCGCCCGCTGTCCCATCTCACCGCGTGGATCGTCTGGCACGCCGCGCGTGTGTCTCTCCTGGAAGATCTGGAGAGCCCCAAGCCACCCCAGAACGCCTGAGGTCGCCTTCTGGCACTCATATACTGAGAGTGCCATGCCCATCTACGAGTATCGCTGCGAGCAAGGCCACACGTTCGAGGTGATGCAGCGCATGACGGATGACCCGATCGAGCTCTGCGAGGAGCACGGAACCCCGGTCCAGCGGGTCTTCCACCCGGTCGCCGTCCACTTCAAGGGCTCGGGCTTCTACAACACCGACTACGGCAAGAAGAAGGCCGGCGCGGCCTCCGAGGGCAAGGCGGAGTCGTCGTCCGACTCGTCGAAGAAGTCGGACGCGGGGTCGGGCTCGTCGGACTCGAGCTCGAGCTCCTCGAAGGACTCGAGCAGCAAGCCGGCCTCGAAGCCCGCCGGCTCCGGGACCAGCTAGTCCCCCTTCAACAGCTTGTTGACCGCGTCCGCCTTCGACCCCTCGGAGACGAACAGGTTGCTGCCGTTGTTGCAGCAGCTCGCCTCGAGCACCTCGGTGTCGCTCGAGTTCCCCGTCGCCATGTCGCCGAACAGCATCATCAGCTGGGCGGCGTTCATGTCGGTCTTGAGCGTGCGGGGTGCGTTCCAGCTGACCCAGGGGAGCCGGACGAACGTCGACGGCGACTTTGCCTGCGACCCGATCGCGGCCAGCACCTGCTGCTGGCGCCGCGCGCGGTCGCGGTCGTCCTCGGCGGGGGCGCAGCTGTTCTTCCGGACACGCGCGTAGCCGAGCGCGCGCCGGCCGTTCAGCTCGATCTCCCCCTTCTTGAAGTGGATGCCCTTCCAGAAGTTGTCGAACGGCGGCGAGCAGATGCGCGACTTGTTGTTGACCGTCACGCCGCCGAGCGCGTCGATGAAGGCCGGGAACTCCTTGAAGTCGACCTCGACGACGTGGTTCACGTTGAGGCCGTGGCCCAGGAACCCTTCGATCGTGTTGATCGTCAGGGCCGGGCCGCCCAGCGCGTACGCCGCGTTGATCTTGTTGACCCCGTGGCCCGGGATGTCCACCTCGACGTCGCGCGGAATCGAGAGCTTGCGGACGCTGCCGAAAGCAGCGTGGACGAGCATGATCGTGTCCGAGCGGCCCGGGCCCGATTGGGAGGTGTCGATCGAGTCGCCCTTTCGCACGTCTGAGCCGAGCACGAGGATGTTGCTGCCGCTGAAGAGGCTTCCCTTGCTGGAGAGCGCGCGCTCGGTCTCGTCCGAGACGCCCGGGCGCGTCTGCGCGCTGATGATGAACAGGACCAGCGAGAGCGCCAGCCACGCGCCGACTGCGATGGCGACCCACTTGAGCACGCGGCCGGCGGTGATGGGCGTCTTCTCACGCGGCGTACGCGGCTGGCCGTCGTCGCCGCGGTGACGGGACAGCCGCTTGCGGAGCGCGTCGAGGTCGCCTCCGCCCGCTCGCGGCCTGCGCCGCGCGCGGTAGACCTTGTACTCCGGAGGACCGGGCGTCGGGTTATTCACCCCCCTCTGTATATCTACCGGCCATGCCACCGAGGCGCGTAATCGGTATCGACGCGGGAGGAACGAAGCTCCTCGGGGGTGTCGTCGACGACCAGATGGTGGTCCACCACAGGGTCCACCGCACCTGGCGCGGAGCGGATCGGCGGGAGACGCTCGACATCTTCACGGACGCCGTCGAGGAGGTTCGCGCGGCCTCTCCGGACGTGGAGGCGATCGGGTTCGGGGTCCCGGCGTTGGTCGAGTGGGACGCGGGCGTATCGCGCTGGTCGAACCACCTGCCGCTGGACGGTGTGCCGTTCAGGGATCTGATGAGCGAGCGGCTCGGCCTGCCCGTGCTGGTGGACAACGACGGGAACGCGTCGATTCTCGCCGAGGCTCGGAACGGCGCGGCGGCGGGGGCACGGCACGCGGTGATGATCTCGCTCGGCACCGGGATCGGTGGCGGGCTGTGGCTGAACGGAGCGGTGTACCGGGGCGCCAAGGGCATGGGGGCCGAGCTGGGGCATGCGGTCCTGAAGCTCCATGGTCCCGAATGCCCCGGCGGCTGCCCGGGAATCGGCTGCTTCGAGGCGCTCGTGTCAGGGAACGAGATCGGCCGCGAGGGGCGGCGCGTGGCCGAGGCGAATCCGGATTCGGCGCTCGGGCAGCGACTCGCCGAGGGGCAGGAGATCGACGGCGGGATCGTGACCGAGCTGGCGCACGCGGGCGACGAGCTCTGCCGCGAGGTCCTGGCCCTCATCGGAGAGCGGCTCGGCTTCGGGCTCGTCGGGCTCGTGAACACGTTCAACCCCGAGGTGATCGTGATCGGCGGCGGCGCGGCCCGCGGAGGCGACCTGATCCTGCAGCCGGCGCGCTCGGTCATCGCCGCGCATGCGCTCCCACCCATGGTCGAAGGGCTGCGGGTCCTGCCGGCCCACTACGGCGACGAGGCGGGGATGATCGGCGCCGCGCTGATGGCGCTCGAGTCGCTGGCATGAGCGGGCGACTTGTCGTCTGCCCGACGCCGATCGGGAACCTCGAGGACATCACGCTGCGCGTGCTCTCCGCCCTGCGCGAGGCGGACGTGGTGGCGTGCGAGGACACGCGCCGGACGCGCGTGCTGCTCGATCGGTACGGGGTGAAGGCGCGGCTGGTCTCGTACCACGAGCACAACGAGAGGTCGCGGTCGGCCGAGCTCGTGGGCCGGATGCGCGACGGCGCCGTGGTCGCACTCGTCTCCGATGCCGGGATGCCGCTCGTGTCAGACCCCGGCTATGTGCTCGTTCAGGCGTGCGTCGCGGACGGCCTGCCGGTCGAGGTGCTGCCGGGTCCTTCTGCCGCAATCACCGCGCTGGTGGCGTCGGGGCTGCCCGCGGACGAGTGGCACTTCCACGGTTTCCTGCCGCGGAAGAAGGGCGAGCTGCGCGAGCTCCTGTCGCACGCCGACGGGACGCTGGTCGCCTTCGAGTCGCCGCGCCGGCTGCCGGCGACGCTGGCGCTGGCCGCGGAGCTCGACCCCGAGCGCGAGGTGGCGGTCTGCCGCGAGCTGACGAAGGTGCACGAGGAGATCGTGCGCGGCACCGCTGCCGAGCTGGCCGCCCGCTACGCCGACAGCCCGCCGAAGGGCGAGATCGTGCTGGTGCTGGCGCAGCCGGCATCGGGTGGCGCCGGCGCGGGCGGCCCTGACCCCGCCGCCGTGGATGCCCTGCGGAAGCTGGTGGAAGCCGGCGCCCATCCTCGGAAGGCGGCCGCGGTGGTCTCCTCCCTGACCGGCGCCAGCGCAAACAGCCTGTACCGCGCACTCACTTCCGAGTAACCGACTCGCACGGGCCTGCAACTCCCTCCCGGGAGTCCCGGCGGGCGCACGTACGGTCGCCGAATGCGCCGACTCCTGCTCCTCCTCGCCGTCCTCTTCGTGCCCGCGACCCCTGCCGATGCGGCGTGGGTCTGGCCGGTCAAAGGGGACGTGATCACCCCCTACCGCAACGGGACGGATCCATATGCGGCCGGACAGCACCGCGGCATCGACATCGCGGCTTCTGTCGGCACGCCAGTGGTCGCGGCGGCGGGAGGGGACGTCCGCTTCGCGGGCACGGCGGGCTCCTCGGGCCTCACGATCGGCATCCGCACGACCGACGGCTACGACACCTCGTACCTCCACCTCTCGTCGGTCGCGGTGCGCGCCGGCACGAGCGTGTCGACGGGCGACCGCATCGGCGCCGTCGGGACGACTGGCACCCGCTCGGTCACAGCGCCGCACCTGCACTTCGGCGTCCGCGACGCGGGAACCGACCACGGCTACCACGACCCCCTGGGCTTCCTGCCGGCGCCACCGGCCGCGCCATCCCCGCACCCGCCGGCGCCCGCGCCAGCCCCCGCGCCCGAGCCGGTGGCACCCCCACCGGCACCGCTCACTCCCGCGCCCGCGGGGCGCCCACGCACCGTGACGGCAGGGCGCCCACGCACCGCTCCGATCGGGAGGCCGTTCGCACGGCAACGGACCGCTCCGACCGGGAGGCCGTTCGCACCGCGCCCGACCACCGCGCTGCTCCGCCGGCCCGTCGGGCTCGTGCGGCGTCCGACCACCGCGCCCGCGGGGATCGCATCGCGCCCCGCCAGCGCGCCACGCCTCCGGCCTGAGGCGAGCCCGCGACTGGCGACGGCCCGGGTCCCTGGCCGGTCTTCAGCGCGCCCAACTCCTGCGGCGCTTCCGAATCACGGCGGCGCGCCTTCCGATTCCGCCAGAGAGCGAACCGCGCCGCCGTCACGCGAGCTCGCCCTAAACGAGACTCACCACGGCCCCGACATCTTCTGGGCGCTCGCCTGCGGCGGCCTGCTCATCGCGGCAGCCGTCCTGGGTCTGGGCGGCGATGGCTCGAGACCGGACGCCCGGAGCACTCTCACAAGGGTGCTGCGCCCGCTCGCCGGCAAGCGGTGACGGCGGCCCGTTAGCCGTCCTGGCCAGCGGCTCCCGCACGGGTAGAGTCGAGGGGATGCCGTACTACGTGACGACCCCCATCTACTACGTCAACGGCGAGCCTCATCTCGGGCACGCCTATACGACGATTGCCGCCGACGTTCTCGCGCGGCATATGCGGCAGCGCGGGGAGGACGTCTTCTTCCTCACGGGCACGGACGAGCACGGCGAGCCGGTCGCGCAGGCGGCCGAGAAGCTCGGCATCACGCCGCGCGAGCTGGGCGACCGCAACGCGGGACGGTTCAGGGAGCTCGCGGAGCGGCTCAACGTCACGAACGACTTCTTCATCCGCACCACCGACGAGGAGCACATGGCGAAGGTCGCCGAGGTGGTCCAGCGGATCCACGACAACGGGCACGTCTACGCCGGCACCTACGAGGGCTGGTACTGCCCGCGCTGCGCCGACTTCAAGACCGAGAGCGAGCTCGAGGACGGCAACCGCTGTCCGATCCACAAGATCGAGCTCGAGATCGAGAAGGAGGACAACTGGTTCTTCCGGCTGTCCTCGTTCCAGGAGCCGCTCGAGAAGCTCTACGCCGAGCGGACCGACTTCGTCACCCCTCAGAACCGCTACAACGAGGCGCTCGCGTTCATCAAGAGCGGCCTGCGCGACCTCTCGCTGTCACGTGCGCATCTGAAGTGGGGGGTGCCCGTGCCCTGGGACCACTCGCAGGTGATCTACGTCTGGATCGACGCGCTTCTCAACTACTACACCGCGCTGAGCTACGCCCGCCCCGGTGAGGACCTCACCGACAGGTTCTGGCCCGCCGACGTCCACCTGATCGGCAAGGACATCCTCAAGTTCCACGCCGTCATCTGGCCCGCGCTGCTGATGGCTGCCGGCATCGAGGTGCCGAAGAAGGTCGGGATCCACGGCTACCTCACGCTCGGCGAGCACAAGATGTCCAAGTCGCTCGGCAACGTGATCGAGCCGTTCCAGGTGGCGGATCTCTACGGGCCCGACGCCCTCCGCTTCTACGTGCTCCGGGAGGTGAGCTTCGGCTCCGACGGCGAGGTCTCGCCGGAGGGGTTCGATACCCGTTACACGACCGAGCTGGCGAACGAATACGGCAACCTCGCGAGCCGCACGCTCGCGATGATCGAGCGCTACCGCGACGGCGTCGTGCCGAGCGCCGAGCCGCCGGCCGAGATCGCGGCCGAGTTCGAGGGGATCGCCGACGCGGTTCGCGCCCAGATCGACGACGTCGAGCTCACGGCGGCGCTGGACGAGATCTGGCGCCGCATCAAGCGGCTCAACAGGTACGTGCAGGACGAGGAGCCATGGCAGCTCGCCAAGGACGACGCCGAGGCTGCGCACCTCGACCAGATCCTCTACACGCTGGCCGAGGGACTGCGCGTGGTGTCGGTGCTCCTGCATCCGTTCATGCCGTCGTCGGTCGATCGGCTGCTCGGGGCGCTGGGCCGCGAGGAGCTCGACCTCGATGGCGCGAGGCTCGGGGCAGCCGAGGGCGGCGCGAAGGTCGGCGAGCTCGGGCAGCTCTTCCCGCGGGTCGAGGCCGAGGCGCCGGCCGCCTGAGGCCGTGATCGACACCCACTGCCACCTCGACGCGTGCGAGCCGCCCGTGGCCGAGCTGGTCGGCCGGGCGCGGGCGGCGGGCGTCGGGCGGTTGGCGACCGTGGGGATGAACGGCCCGTCCATCGCGCACGCGCTGATGGCCGCGGACGACCACGAGGAGGTGGTCGCGATCGTAGGTCGCCATCCACACGAGACGGCCGGCTTCGACGATCTTGCCCTCGAGGAGATCGAGCGCGCGGCGGCTCATCCCCGCGCTCGCGCGATCGGCGAGACCGGGCTCGACTACTACCGCGACTACGCGCCGCGCGCCGATCAGCACCGTGCCTTCGAGGCGCAGCTGGAGCTGGCCGCGCGAGCCGAGCTCCCGGTCGTGATCCACACCCGCGCGGCCGAGGACGACACGTTCGCTCTGCTCCGCGAGCACGCCGGCTCCCTCCCGGCCGTGATCCTGCACTGCTTCTCCGCACCCGACCGGCTGGAGGAATGCGTCGAGCGGGGCTACCTCTGCTCGTTCGCAGGCAACGTCACCTACCCGAAGGCGGCGGACCTGCAGGTAGCAGCGCGCGAGCTGCCGAGCGAGCTCCTCCTGGTGGAGACGGACTCGCCGTACCTCGCCCCGCAGCCGGTGCGCGGACGTCCGAACGAGCCGGCGAACGTGACCCACACCGCGCGCTTCGTGGCCGAGCTGCGGGGGGTTCCGTATGAGGAGCTCGAGCAGGTCGTCGATGCGAATGCGGAGCGAGTGCTCGGGCCGTGACGGAGGGCGGTGAGGGTGGGCGTCAGGCGGCCGAGCCGCGCAAGCAGGGCGAGACGGGCGAGCCGCGCCAGGCTTCGCTTCGCCGGCTCCGCGCCTTCGGCATCCGGCCGAACCGCGAGCTCGGGCAGAACTTCCTGATCGACGACAACATCCTCCGGCTGATCGGCTCGGCGGCGGAGCTCGACCCGGCCGACGTCGTGCTGGAGGTGGGCGGGGGGCTGGGCGTGCTCTCGGAGTTCCTCGCGCCGCGGGTCGCGTACGTGCATGTCGTCGAGGTGGACCGCTCGCTGGAGGAGCCGCTGCGCGACGCGCTCAGCCCGTTCGGGAATGTGACGCTCCACCTCTCCGACGCGGTGAAGATGGATTTCGCCGAGTTGGAGCCGCGTCCGAGCAAGGTCGTCGCGAACCTGCCGTACGGCGTTGCGGCGACCGTGCTGTTGAAGTCGATCGCCGAGCTGCCCGACGCGCAGCTGTGGGTCGCGATGGTGCAGCGCGAGGTGGCCGACCGGCTCGCGGCGCCGCCGGGCGGCAAGAGCTACGGGGCGACCTCGGTGATCGCGCAGCTCTCGACCGAGGTGCGGGTCCTCCGGAAGGTGCCGCGCACGGTCTTCCATCCGGAGCCGAACGTCGACTCGGCGCTGCTCGTCATGAGGCGGCGCGCGCCGGCGCCCGCGGAGGAGCTCGTCGCGCTGGTCCACGCCGGGTTCGCACACCGACGGAAGGCGCTTGCGGGCTCGCTGGCGCTGACCCCCGGTGCGCCGGAGGGCGTCCGCGACGCGACTCGCGCGGCACTCCAGGAGCTCGGCCACCCGGCGGACGCGCGTGCGGAGCGGCTGCCGCCGGAGGATTGGGCGCGGCTGGCGGACGCGATCGGCCGCGAGCGCCTCGCCGGGCTCCGGCCGCGCTAGCCCCGACCGCCCCGCCGGGCTCCTGCCGCGCTAGGCCGTGACGGCCCCGTGCCGCACCTTATGCCGCTCAGGGCGGCATTTCCTGCGGCACCGCCTACTCTCCGGCCGGTGCTCCGGGAGCTCGCCTACGCCAAGCTGAACCTCGTCCTTCACGTGGGCCGCCCGCGCGACGACGGCATGCATCCGATCTGCTCACTGGTGGCCTCGATCGACCTCGCTGACGAGGTCACGGCCGAGCCGAAGGAGGCGGGTGGCGACACCGTCGAGTGCCGCGGCGTGGCGGGCCACAACCTCGCCGCCCGCGCGCTGGCCGAGTTCCGCTCGCGTGCCGGCAGGGAGCTGCCGCCGCTCGCCGTCACGATCGAGAAGCGCATCCCGGTGGCCGCGGGCCTCGGCGGCGGCAGTGCCGACGCCGCCGCCACCCTCCGCATCGCGAACCAGCTCGCCGGAGATCCGCTCGCGCCGGAGGAGCTTCTTCGGCTCGCCGCCGAGCTCGGCTCGGACGTCCCCGCTCAGCTCGAGCCCGGGCACGCGCTCGTCCAGGGCACCGGCGAGCGCGTCGAGCACGTGAGCGTGCTGCCCTTCTTCGCCGTCCTGTTGCCGGACCGGAACGGCCTCTCGGCGGCCTCGGTCTACGGCGAGCTCGACCGGCTGGAGGGCACGCGTGGCGAGCTCGACCCGGAGCCGCTACGCCGCATCGCCACCTCGCCGCTCGCCGAGATCGCCGCATCGCTCGACAACGACCTTCAGCCAGCTGCCCTCTCGCTCCGCCCCGAGCTCCGCGAGCGGCTCGACGCGCTCGCCGCCGCGGGCGCCTTCGGTGCCGCGGTCAGCGGGTCGGGGCCGACCTGCTTTGGCCTCTTTCCGGACAGGTCGAGCGCCGAGACGGCTGCGTCGGAGCTAGCGGGCGCGCTCGTGACCGAGCTGCGCTGACGTACCCTCCGCCGTCATGTCGGCTCGGGAGATCATCGCCGGGGCGGTCGCCCTCCTCGTGGCGGCGTATCTCGTCTGGCGCTGGCGCAAGCTGAGCCTCGAGCGCAAGGCGCTCGGCGTGGTGGTCGTCCTCGCCCTTGCGATCTACGCGAGCGGGGTGCTGTCCGCGCTCCCCGACCCGAAGAAGGTCATCGAGAACACCGCCGAGGCGCTCGGCGCGTGGACGTACGCGCTCGTGGGAGTGGCGGCGTTCCTCGAGACCGGCGCGTTCGTCGGCCTGATCGCGCCTGGCGAGACGATCGTGATCGCCGCTGGAGTGATCGCGGGGCAGGGCACGATCGAGCTGTTCCCGCTGATCGGCCTGGTCTGGGTCTGCGCCGTGCTCGGCGACACGACGAGCTTCTTCATCGGGCGCCGGCTGGGTCGCCCGTGGTTGGAGCGTCACGGGCCGAAGGTGAAGATCACCCACGAGCGGCTCGAGCAGGTGGAGGGCTACTTCGACCGGTACGGCGGCCGCACGATCCTGATTGGACGCTTCATAGGCCTGGTGCGCGCGCTCGCGCCCTTCATCGCCGGGTCGTCAGGGCTGGCGTACAAGCGCTTCATCCCGTACAGCATCGTCGGCTGCGGCCTATGGGCGACCGCGTTCTCGGTCCTCGGCTACATCTTCTGGCGCTCGTTCGACAAGGTCGAGCATTTCGTCGGCCAGGCGCTGTTCGGCTTTGCCGTGACGGTCGGCGTGATCGTGGCGTTGGTGGTCGCCTACAAGCGCCGGCACGAGATCCACGAGTGGCTGGACGACCATCGACGGCATCCGCTGATTCGCCCCCTGTTCGCGATCGGCACGCCTCTCCACCGCTGGCTGGTGCGGCCGGTCGCGCGCTTCCTCGCTCCCTACCTGCGCTTCGTGTGGCACCGCATCACGCCGGGGGAGCTCGGGCTCGAGCTGACGACGCTGATGGCGATCGCAGGCGTTGGCCTGTTCGTGTTCGTGATGTACCTGCCGGCGTTGGGCCAGAACCCGGGGCCCACGCCCTTCGACTCGGATGTGCTCGACTTCGCGGAGAAGCTGCGGAACGACACGCTGGTCGACATCGCCAAGGTCGTCACGGCGCTCGGCGCGTTCCCGACCGTGGCAGGCCTGGTTGCCGTCACCGCCGCGCTTCTCGCGCTGCGCGGTCGCCAGACCGAGGCGATCGTGCTGGTGGTCGGCCTGGTGCTGGTCTACATCGCGGTGAATGTCGCGAAGGGCGTGGTGGACAGGCCGCGCCCGCCCAACTCGCTGGTGGAGACGAAGGGGGATGCCTATCCCAGCGGCCATGCGGCGTACGCGACGGCGTGGGTCGCCGCCGCGGTGGTGCTCACGCGCAGGCTCCGGCTCGTGACGAGCAGCGTCCTCGTCTTCGTGGCATTGGGCATTGCGGCGGCCGTCGGCCTGACGCGCGTCTACCTGGGCGCGCACTGGTGGTCCGACGTCGCGGGCGGCTGGGGTCTCGGCGCCGGCATCTTCGCGGTAGTCGGCGGAATAGCGCTGGTCGTCGAGTACATCCGCCACAATCCCATGGAGCGCGCCGGCGATTCACCCGGGTCCGCTGCCGCGCGCGGGACCTGATGAGCAGCGTCGAGCTTTCAAGCACACAGATCGTCATCGCCCTGGCGGGGGCGCTGGCTCTCCTCTGCTACGTGACGCTGATCCTTGTGCCGGCCATCCGTTGCTACGGGCGCGTATGGGAGAAGCTGGCCGCCGGCGTCCTGACCCTATACGTGCTGGGGACGATGCTCGGGATCGGCGCCGCAATCGGGCTCGCAGTCGTCTGGACGTACGACACCTACGCGTGATGTCGACACGGTCTCGCCCATTCCTCGAAGCCCTCGACGAGGTCTCGGACGCCGTCGAGTCGGGCGCCGGCCTGCCGGCGGTGGCCCGGGCGGCAAGCCGGGCGCTGGACGCCAGCGTGATCGTGCTCGACCCCGCGAGCAGCGTGCTCGCGGTGGCGTGCGCGTCGCCCGAGGACGAGCGGGCCGTGATGGCCGGCGAGGCGGGGACGGAGACGATCGAGCTGCGGGTCGCGGACGCCGAGGTCGGCCGGCTCCGCTATCGCCCGCGCGGCGAGCAGCCGCCCGGGGCGCTCCTCAGGCTCGTCGGAAACCTGATCGGGCTCGAGCTCGAGCGCTCGCGGGCGCCGGAGCGGGCGAGCGAGGCCGCGGTGGGCGACTTCATCCAGGACCTGCTGGCCCGCCGGGTGACCGATCGCGAGAACATCGTGGCCCGCGCGACCGAGCTCGGGTGCGACCTGGCCGCCGGCGCGACCGCCGTGGTGGTCCGCGCCCGGCCGCAGGGTCCCGAGGAGGGCGACTGGCGCGCCCGCGTGCTGACACTCGCCGAGCGCGGCGCCCGGGCGATCGAGCGAGGCGTCCTGGCCGCCCTCGCCGAGGCGAGCTGGTCGCGCCACGGCGCCAGCGGGCCCAACGACGGCGCGGGGCTGCTCGCCGAGCGCGAGCT
>Ga0105245_10003184_pt1 | contig 14672 bp, 14 predicted proteins | sample KBSM54metaG_FD_81523 | JGI IMG/M metagenome (GOLD analysis project Ga0105245, IMG submission 81523) | Miscanthus rhizosphere microbial communities from Kellogg Biological Station, Michigan, USA - KBS M5-4 metaG | ecosystem: Host-associated > Plants > Roots > Rhizosphere > Soil | place... | reverse complement strand
CTAGTTCACGGATGACGATCCTGCGTCAAGCGACCATGGGCGGTCGCACAGGGTACCGCGCGCCGTGCAGCGATTTTCTCCGGTCCAAGATTGGATAGCAGGTCGAAGCCCAGCTGAGTGGACCCCTGCGAAAAGGCGGCGCCGTAAGCACTTCCCAGCCGCCACCCAGCTTGGCACTCTACGTGCTTGCATCATCCTGCGATAGGAGTTTATTACATGAGATTCGCAAGTGTGGCGGGTGCCGCGGCGGTCTGCTTGTTCACAGGACTGGCCGTTCCTGGATATGCGCAGCGCGATGAGAAACAAGAGAAGCAAGGGGGAAAACCGGAGCAGCGCGCGCAGCCTGCGCAGCAGCACGCTCAGGAACCGAAACAGCAGCCCCAACAACAGCACGCAGAGCGGCCCCAGCAGCAGCAACGTGCACAGCAACCCGAACCACCGCAACGCGTTCAGCAGCAGCAACAGCAACAGCAGCAACAGCGTGCTCAGGAGCAGCAACGGGCCCAGCCACCGCAACAGCAGCAACGTGTGCAGCAGCAACAACCGCAACGCGTGCAGCAGCCCCAAGAGCAGCAGCGTGTACAGCAACAACCACCGCAACGCGTCCAGCAGCCCCAAGAACAGCAGCGTGTGCAGCAACAACCACCGCAACGTGTGCAACAGCCGCGAGAGCAGCAGCGTGTGCAGCAACAGCAACAGCGTGCACAACAACCGCAGCAACGCGAGCAGCCGCAAGCGCAGCAACGTTCCATCCTCTCGCAGCCGCAACCGCAGCGCACCCGGCAGCAAGCGCAATCCTGGCAGCAACAGCGGGGATGGCTAAGGCAGGGCGCCTGGCAGGGACACGATAATTTCCAGCAGGACAGCTCGCGAAACTGGAACGCCGATCATCGGACATGGGCCCAGCGCGGCGGCTATGGCGGCTACTACATCCCGCAAAATAGCTTCAACCTGTACTTCGGCCGCCAACACTTCTTCCGCTTCCGGACCCCGCCGGTGATGTATTTGGGTTATCCGCGTTTTGAGTACCAGGGGATCTCGTTTCTGCTCTTGGATCCTTGGCCGGCAAACTGGTCGCAGGACTGGTATGAGGCGGACGATCTTTATATCGACTACGACGACGACGGCTACTACCTTTACAACCGCGATTATCCGGATCAAAGGCTGGCGATCACGATACTGGTGTAGCGAGCGGCGGTTAGCACGTGGCCGGGGAACCGCAGGCGCCTGGGTTCCTGTACGCGGCGAGGCTTTGCAGCGCTGGCGTCAAGGAGAAACTTATGAAAACCACTACACCGTATTTGTCCCTGCTCGCGCTTTTGGCCGTTTGGGCCCTGGGCGGATGCTCAACCGATTCAACCAAAGCCGCCGATGTTTCGGGCAGCATCCGCACGTCGCTCGATCAGGCCGGTCTCAAGGATGTTTCGGTGACTCAGGATCGCGACAAAAGCGTAGTTACCCTGGGCGGGCACGTGGCGTCCGATGGCGACAAGGGACAAGCCGAGGCCATCGCCAGAACCATGGCGGGAATTCAGGTGGTCGCGAATCAGATCGCCGTGCTTCCACCCGGAGCCGAGAGCGATGCGAAAAGGATGAATTCCGATTTGGATAAAGGCATCGAGAGCAACCTGCATGCGGCCCTCATTCAACAGAGCCTGCAGAACAGCGTTAAGTACACCGTCAAGAACAATGTGGTCACGCTGACTGGCAACGTCGATTCACAAGCCAAGCGCGGGCGGGCGCAAGCGGTGGCTTCTACGGTCCCCAACGTGCAACAGGTGGTGAACGAGTTGCAAGTCAGCGGACAAAAGGCAACCTCGTCAAATTAGTAACAGTTCGCGATCGCAAGAAAGAGGAAAACATGCTTTGGACACTGGTAGCGGTATTTTTGATTTTGTGGCTTTTGGGATTTAGTCTCAGCATTGGAGGCGGTCTGATCCACTTGCTCCTGGTGGTCGCCCTGATACTTGTGGTGGTCAACCTGATAAGCGGCCGGCGCGTGGTTTAGAGCGCGCTACGGTTACCTCCCCGATTCACCGCATGCGTTGATGCGCCGATGATCGAGAGCCGGCGATCGAAAGTCTACAGGCCGCTGCTCGGGCCTGCACACTTCCGGAGATTCTTCAGACGTCTGGGGCCGGGTTTGATCACCGGCGCCGCTGATGACGATCCCTCCGGTATATCTACTTATTCCGTCACCGGCGCGGCGTTCGGCTACGCTCCGCTGTGGACCGCGCTCTTCTCCTTCCCGCTGATGACCGCGGTACAGATGATGTGCGCCCGCCTGGGCATGGTGACGGGCGAGGGGCTGGCGGGCGTGATCCGGCGTCAGTATTCGCGATGGGTATTGTGGGGCGCCTGCACTCTACTGGTGATCGCGAACACGGTGAACATCGGGGCCGACCTCGGCGGTATGGGGAAGGTCACCGAGCTGATGACCGGCATCAATGGCATGTATTGGACGCCGATCTACGCCGTGGTGATCGGCTGCTTTCTGATCTGGTGGTCCTACTACACGATCGCGCGCATCTTCAAGTGGATGACGCTGATTCTGTTTTGCTATGTCCTGGCTGCGTTCTTCGCCAAGCCGGACTGGGGAGCAGTTCTTCACGCGACGTTTGTCCCGCATATTGAATGGTCCGCTAAATATTGGGCCACGCTGGTCGGAATTTTCGGAACTACCATCTCGCCGTATCTGTTCTTCTGGCAGGCGTCGCAAGAGGTTGAGGAGGAGAGGAAGCAGGGAGAATTGACGCTGGAAGAGAGAAAAGGTGCTTCCGATGCCGAGCTCCGAAAATCCCGCAACGACGTGATTACCGGGATGTTCTTCTCGAACCTGATTATGTACTTCATCATCCTGACTACCGCGGCGACTTTGCATGCGCACGGCAAGACCACGATTTCAACCGCCCAGGACGCGGCCGAGGCGCTGCGGCCGCTGGCCGGACGCGGAGCCTACTGGCTCTTCAGTCTGGGGCTGATTGGCGCGGGCATGCTGGGCGTCCCGGTGCTGGCCGGATCGAGCGCCTACGCGGTCGCGGAGGGAGCAGCGTGGCGTGGATCCTTGGCGGACCATGCCGGCACCGCCCGCGGGTTCTATGCAGTGATTGCAGTTGGCCTGGGATTCGGTTTGGCTCTGGATTACGCGGGCTTTAATGCAGTATCCATGCTGTTCTGGTCAGCGGTTCTGAATGGCGTACTGGCACCGCCGCTCATTGTCATTCTGCTGCTTCTCACCAGCAATCCAGCGATTATGGGGACGCGATCGAACTCGCGATGGATGGCGGGATTGGGATGGACCACGGTGGTGGTGATGACGGCCGCGAGCATCGCGATGTTTGCGACCTGGCGATGATCGGGCTGACGCGCTAGCGCCTACAGATCAGCGCGTGAGATGCCCAGCTTTTTCATCATGGCGTTCAGCGTGGTGCGCGGCATTCCGAGGCGGTTGGCGGCGGCGCTGATTACTCCGCCTGTTTCCCGGAAGACCCGCAGGATGTGATCGCGCTCGACTTTCTCGAGCGTGGAGTTGCCGCCGTCTTCCGGGGCGTCCGCCCGCAATTCCGCTAGGGGCGCGCGCAGGTTGGGGCCGCGCGACAGGATCACGGACCGCTCCATGAAATTCTCCAGCTCGCGAACATTTCCGGGCCACGACCAATTTGACAGGGCCTTCATGGTGTCAGCCGGGATCTTGTCGATGGTCCGGTCCATCTTGGCAGCGTACTTTTTGGTGAAGTAGCGCGCCAAGACGGGTATATCCTCGGGATGGTCACGCAGCGGAGGCGTGACGATGGGGAAAACTTTCAGCCGGTAATACAGATCGCTGCGAAACAGCTTGTCGCCCATCATCTGGGTGAGGTTCCGGTTGGTGGCCGCTACCAGCCGCACGTCGATAGGGATGGTTCGCGTGCCGCCCAAGCGCTCGAAGGACTTCTCCTGCAAAGCGCGCAGCAGCTTGGGCTGCAGATCCAATGGAATGTCGCCGACCTCATCGAGAAACAGAGTCCCGCGATGCGCCATTTCGAAGCGGCCGATCTTTTGGCCCAGGGCGCCGGTAAAGGCCCCCCGCTCATAGCCAAACAACTCGCTTTCAAGCAAACCAGTGGGAATCGCCGCACAGTTCAAACTGATGAAGGGAAGATTCCGCCGCGGACTCATGCGGTGGATCGCGCGCGCGATCAGTTCCTTGCCGGTTCCGGTTTCACCCAGGATCAGCACCGTGGCGTCGGTGGGCGCCACCACCTCCACCTGTCCCATTACCCGTTTGATGGCCGCGCTGGATCCGATAATTTCCTCGAAGTTCTGCGTCACTTCGAAGGTTTGTCCTTCGACGTCCTCTTGCCGGTCGCGCTCGCGCAGATCGGTAACGAAGGTGATCCAGCGGAAAGGCGATAATTTCAGGACGGCGGTGGCGACCAAAACCGGCACCCGCGTCCCGTCCTTGCGGATCAGCTCTTTTTCGAAAGGAGTGCAGGCTCCGAAGCGCAGACCCTCTTCATGCGCGAATTCGTCCAGGCCCACGTACTCTTTCGGCGTTAGGTCAGGCCACACCAAGCGGCCGGCCCGCAGATCATCGCGGCTATAGCCGACCAGGTCGAGAAATGTGTCGTTGGCTTCCGGGATGCGGTCAAATTCCCCGGCAACCACGCCTACGATGGTCGATTCGGCCGGAACTGTACGGACGCGCTCCCGGCTGCGCCGCAACTTCTCATCCCGCTTGTGCCGTTCGCTGAAGTCGCGTACCACTCGGGCATAGCCCTGTAAATCCCCGCTTTCGCTCCGCAGGGCCATGGTGATCACGTTGGCCCAGAAGCGGGTCCCATCCTTTTTCACATGCCAGCCTTCGGTGCCAAAATGGCCTTCGCTCGCGGCCCTTCTCAGCTCTTCATGCATGGTTACCTGGAGTGGATCGTCCTCGGAATTCAGAAGCGTAACATTCTGGCCCACGGCCTGGGAGCTGGTGTGCTGGTAGATGCGCTCCGACCCTCCATACCAGGCGACAATCTGTCCATCCGCGTCCAAGAGCGAGAGAGCAAAGTCTTGTACCCAAGAAGGAATCGAATTTTGCGCGGGATCTGCGTCCGGCGTTGCTTCTGAAGTCTTATCGCGCAGCGCGAGCAGATGGCGAACCGGCAATACGTTGCCTTTCGCGACATACTCGACATCTCGGGGAGCGCCGTCAGGCCCCAAGAGCTGGAGGGTTCCCACCTGCTCGCCCTCTTCAAGAAATTTCCGCCACCGCTCCGAGATGACCGGCCGGATTTCGGGAACCGCAAATTCGTCCAGGCTGCGGCCGATGATTTTTTCACGCGGCAGGCCAAGCAGTTTGCTAGCGCCGACACTGGCCTCCTGATAGCGGCGATCGTTATCGGCGATCAGGATGGGCGTGGAGGGATGGAATATTACAGCGCGGAGCAACAGCTCAAGTTCTTTGGGTCCGTTTTCCGTGAGCCAGCGGATGGCGACGGGTTGAGAGGCCGTGGAGTTCAAAACGCATTTCTCCTTTGCCCCGTCGATCCAGGAAGCCGTTTGCCGGAAGAACGCGTACGTCGCGTTCCGCAAACATTGGGACGCCAAGAATGGCGGTCAAGACTGATAGTATCACGGAAATTCTTACTCACGGCATTTTATTGTGTTATGACCATATATGGTCACTAATCTGGAAAGATTGCGAGGATCGCATTTCTTTTTATTCAGTTAGGCGGCCTGCTTCGGCCAACCAGGCAACCGCTGCGCGAATCCAGCTAAGCCCAGCAGAAGGCCCATCCCCAATAGGGTGGCCGTACCTGGTTCAGGAGCGGTGGCGGTCACGCCGTCAGTGCACCCCGGCGAATTTATTGAGACATTGTTCGTATCCATAGTCACAACTCCATTGAGCGCCAAAGCCCTTCCACAGCCAATATCCGCACCTGCATCCAGCGTTATATTCGAAAGCGCGAGGATGTTTCCGGCGAATTGGCTGCGAGTCCCCAGAGTCGCTGAGCTGCCGACCTGCCAAAAAACGTTATTGCCGGTACCTCCATTGATAATCGTGATGTTTGACGCGCTCAAAGTTGTGAGTGTGCCTCCGATCTCGAAAATGAAGACCGCATTTGCGTTTCCCTGGGCGTCAAGAATAAGGTTTCCATTCAACTGCGCCGAGGATGCAAAACAGTAGACTCCGGCCGTCAGGGTTTGTCCACCCAGATTCTGACCGGTCAAAACACCTCCGCAGGGTTGGGCGGCAGCGACATTGTATGCGCTGGTCAAGTCCATCTGGGCCTGCATCGCCAGGGCGTTGGCCGCGTCGATGGCTCCAATAACGGTCCCGGGAGGAAAGCCCGTGATGGAGGTCCCGGACCAGAGCCCCAGATTTCCGTTGATGGAACTGAGGCCGGTGTTGGTTACGCTTGTTCCACCAAGGACCGCAAACAAATTTGCCGCTCCCAACCCGACGTTTACCGTAGTAGCGTATACGTTCACCGCCCACAGCAAAAGAATTATCAAAGAAACACTTCGGGCTTTCAAAGCAGCAACCTCTCCGGCGCGGCGTGAATACATTCACCGTGCGCCGAGTCGTTTGGACCAATGACAGAGCGCTTATCGACTGCACAACATATTTCTTTAAGGCGCCGCCTTAGTCACGCTCGTGATCACGTAGGTGTCAATACAAATTTCGTGAAGGACTCATATCTCTCCAGCCGGCCTGACATTTGTGTTGTGTCAAAAGGTTCACCACGAAGCTCGCCATACCGGTTCTTTAGTACGGGGTAATGGCTTCGATATCGCCATCGGAGCGCGGCAGGCATGCGTTTTATGATAGCGATGAGATGCTGATGGTCCACGTAGGTGACTGGAATAGAGCGTTGACTCGCACAGTTTAAGTGTTGACCGCGTCTGGTCACTTGACCGCTAATAGTCAATACATTCCCCCAGAATAGTCACTTAGTTAGTGAGTATTAGTGAGTGGAAGAAATCCAGCAACATGAACTGGATGGCGCTCTGCCTGTGTGCTAAGAGCTATTTGGGCCTTCGCCTGCTCTTCCTAAAATGCCTGCTATTCCCGTCAAAACAGGCACTATTACTTGACACTAAGGAGTACACTCAGCATGCAAATAGCACGCATTATCCGATCTGCCGCTCTAACCGGCGCGGCGGTCTTCATGATGGCTGCCAGCGCTAGCGCCGGCACCATTACCTTCAACACTGCCCAAACGGGCTCAGGGGGCTCGGGATTTAACGGCACCGGCAACTTGGTCCTGCAGAGTTCTTCCGGTGCTGATGCGACCCTCGCGTTCGTGCCGGATATGAACTCCGTTAACGCCGTTCCGGGAAATGTAAACTTTGGAAACTTTACCCTGGCGTGCGCGAATTGTTCGACACAAGCCGGCGGCTTCGGGTCATCCTTCGCCGCTTTCACTTTTGAAGTGGTCATCACCGACGTCACCGACGGCGCCACCGGGATTTTTGTTGGCAGCGCGGCCGCCGGATCGGTGTACCTGGATGCCAGTACGATTACCCTCAACTGGCAACCGCTGCAATTGGGGCCAGGCACGAGCAATGTTACCTCGGGAAATTTTGGCGCGACGTTTTTCCAAACCACGGTGCAAACCAAGATCGTGAACCCGAGGTCCGGTGCGGAGATCGGCAGCACGACGGTGCAGGGGTTCATAAACTCCAGCGCTGTCCCGGAGCCGGCGACCTTAAGTTTGGTGGGCGGCGCACTGCTGGGTCTTGGCCTGCTGCGCCGCAAGAAAGGTTTGTCTCGGTAGAGATCCGATGCAGACCGGCAAACCCTGAAACGGGGCGGTGGATACTCAGGTCGCACCCGTTCAGGGATTATCGGATTCAAGTTTGCTCGACCCTAAAAGAAAAGAATAGACAGCGCGAGTGGGATATTGACCATCGATGGTATGTGGACCATCGATTGCACGTGAAGTGCGCGAGGAACATACAAAATGCCTTTGGTAAATATCGTGATCGCGTTAATTGTGGTGGGCATGGCGCTGTGGCTGATCAATCGCTTCATCCCCATGGCCGGCAGCATCAAGACCATTCTGAACGTAGTGGTCGTGGTTGCCGTATCGGTCTGGGTATTGCAAGCTACCGGACTTTGGGGACCGATCAGCAGCTACCGGCTGACTCGATAGCACCCGCAAATTTGAGCCGCCACCATGAATACTTCGAAATTGTTGGCAATTGCGCTTATTGCAATCGGGATCATAGCGTTCGCCTACCAGGGCATTAGTTATACCAGTCGAGACAACGTGGTCGACCTGGGGCCGCTGCACGTGACCGCCGAGAGATCCCACACCCTGCCACTGCCGCCGATTGTCGGAGCGATTGCTTTGGCGGGCGGCCTTGCGCTGCTCTTCATGAATGGCCAGAAGGCTCAATAATAAGGGCTCTCTGCCGGGGCCGGGGACTCCGGCGGCGCCCTCACCTTAGCCCACCCTTACTGTCTTGACGTAATCCGGTCAAATGACCGCACTCGGTCAGAACGAGCTCACCTTGAGGTCAGACTCCCTCCTCTCGATCCTCGCATCTTTCTCTCCGTTCCACCGCAATAGCAAGAAGGGCATGGCCAAATACGCGTTGCAGGGCTGTTTTTTCGCGTTGGCGGCGACGCTGGCTCGCAACGGACCCCGGCGTGCCTTACCTCAGACGTGAGCAGCGAGAGCATCGGCTCGCTGAGTTTAGTGGGTTTAGAACACCTGAGTTTAGGACACCAAAAAGGAGAACGAATGAAATTTTTGAAAGCAGCACCGACCGTACTAGGCTTGGCGCTTCTGGGCTTGGTTTTCTCGCCCAGCGCCCCGGCCGACGAAATGAACAAGAAGACCGTCATCACTTTCAGCGGACCCGTGGAAATCCCTGGAGTCCATCTGCAAGGCTATGGGGTGCTGCCCGCGGGCACTTACGTCTTCAAGATTCTGGATTCGAAATCCGACCGCCACATCGTCCAGATCTTCAGTCAGGACGAATTGACGGTTTACGCCACCATTCTGGCCATTCCGAACTATCGCCTGAAGGCTACCGACAAGACCGTCATGACTTTTCGCGAAAGACCTGCAGGCGAACCGGAAGCTCTCCGCGCCTGGTTCTATCCGGGCCGCCAGTGGGGCGAGGAATTCGTTTATCCCAAGGCCAGAGCGATCATCCTGGCGAAGGAAACCCATGAAGCAGTCCTTTTCATGCCGGCGGAAATCACTCCGGAAGTGACCGTCGCGGTCAAGACTCCGGCAGAGCCGGTGGTGGTCGAACTCGAGAAGGCGCCCGTGATGGCGATCCAACCGACCGGCGAGGAAGTGGCGATCGCGCAGGTGGTCACGCCGCCTCCGGCGGTTGAACTGGCGCAGGCTGAACCGGCGCCGGCGCTCCCGGCAACCGGCAGCTCGATGCCGCTGGTAGCTTTGTTCGGGATGCTGGCTCTGGCCGGCGGCCTGACTCTGAGTCGGATGCAGAAGCGAGCGCTCTAAGGCTCGCGATTAGTTTGTACCGGCGCGCCGTATTGGGCGCGCCGCACCGGAGTTTGGCCGTCGGCGTGAAGGAGCCATTGTGCAACAGAAAGTTATCCCGTTATTGGTTCCACCGCTACGTAAGAGCCGTCCTGAAGGAGCGGGTAGTCACGTGACTACCAAACGGGGAATAGCGGTTCTCACGACGCCGCTGCTGAACAAAGGTTCCGCGTTCACCGCTGAGGAACGAGAGAGCCTGGGGCTCAATGGGCTGCTTCCGCCGGTCATCAGCACCCTCGAGTCGCAAGTCGCCTCCGCCTATATCCAATACCAACGGCTGCCGGATGCGCTGGGTAAGAACATATATCTGACCGCGCTTCACGATCGCAATGAAGTGTTGTTCTTCCGCCTGTTCTCGGAACATTTGCGCGAGATGATTCCGATCGTGAACGATCGCACGGTCGGTCTCGCGATGGAACAGTACCATCATGAGTGCCGGCGTCCCCGCGGTGTGTATCTTTCGATCGATGAACCCGACGGTATAGAGGCGGCGTTCCGCAATCTTGGGTGCGGGCCGAGCGACATCGACTTGATTCTGGCTACCGATGCCGAGCAGATCTTCGGAATTGGCGATTGGGGAGTGGGCGGGATCGAAATTGCCATCGGCAAACTGGCTATCTATACGGCTGCCGGCGGAATCGACCCGGACCGCGTGATTCCGGTCATGATCGACGTGGGCACCAATCGCCAGAGCCTGCGTGATGATCCGATGTATCCCGGGAACCGGCACGCCCGAGTCCGCGGCGAGCGCTACGACAAGTTTATCGACGCTTACATCCGGACCGCGGCCCGGCTGTTTCCGAACGCGCTCCTGCACCTGGAAGACTTCGCGCTGGGCAATGCCCGCCGCATCCTGGACAAATACCACGGGCAGTTCCGCACTTTCAGCGATGACTTGCAGGGCACCGGCGCGATCACGCTGGCCGCACTGGTTTCGGCGATGCGGGTTTGCGGAACTCCGCTGCGCAATCAACGCGTGGTGATTTTCGGCGCGGGCACGGCGGGAATCGGCATCGCTGACCTGATCCGCGACGTCATGGTTACAGAAGGACTGACCACCGAAACCGCCAGCCGCCGGTTTTGGTGCGTCGACACCGATGGTTTGATCACCGATGACATGGGCGATGAGCTTCCCGACCATCACATCGCTTACGCTCGCCCGGCGGGCGAGGTAAAGGGATGGAGGCGAGACCTGGACGACATTGGGACGGTCCGGAAAGGACCGCAGCGTTCTCGAAGCGCCCGTGCCATCGACTTAGCCGAAGTGATTCACCAGGTGCGCCCCACCATGCTTATCGGCACTTCGGGCCAAGCCGGGGCATTCACCGAGTCCATGATCCGGGAAATGGCCTGGCATGCCGACCGGCCCATCATCTTTCCGCTCTCCAGTCCGGCTTCGCTCGCCGAGGCCACGCCCGCCGATCTGATCGGCTGGACCGATGGGCGCGCTTTGATCGCAAGCGGGGGGCTGTTCACACCGGTAACGCATAAAGGGATCACGCATGTGATCGGCCAGTTGAATAATGCCATGCTATATCCCGGCGTGGGACTGGGCGCAGTCGTGTCGCGCGCCCGGTATATTAGTGTGGGAATGCTGATGGCCGCGGCCAACGCCCTTTCGAGCCTAGTGACAGTACGCTTGGCCGGCGCCACGCTGCTGCCGCATATCGAGGACCTGCGCAGTGTCACGGTGACGGTGGCGGTGGCGGTGGCCGAAGCGGCATTTCAGGAAGGCCTGGCCGAAGTGCGGCTCGCCGATATTGTGCAGCAAGTGGAGGATGCGATGTGGCGTCCCGAGTATCGCCGGATCGAAGCGTCCTGAAAAGGCGCGACAGCCCAAATGAGATCTGCTCCCATCGCGCTCCTGCTGGCAGCCGGATGCATCACCTTGGCGCAAGTCGCGGCGCAAGCACCAAAGCCCAATCCTAGCGCCCAGCAGGGCTCCGAAGCGGGAGCGTTCCAGATCTCCGTGGACGTCGCCTTGGTAGTGCTGGAAGCAACCATACGCGATCACGAGGGCCACGCAGTCCCCCGGCTGAAGCGCGAGGACTTCGCAGTATTCGAAGACGGCCGGCCGCAAGAGATCCGCTTGTTCCGGCATGGGGACACGCCTGTCACCGTCGGCCTGGTGATCGACCATAGCGGAAGCATGCGCGAAAAGCTGCAGGAAGTGACCGCTGGGGCCCGCGCCTTTGTCCGTTCGAGCAACTCCAGCGACGAGATGTTCGTCGTGAACTTCAATGAAAAGGTTTCACAAGGTCTGCCCCAAGGCATGCGCTTCAGCGATAGCGTCGAACAACTGGCAGCCGCCGTCTCGGGGCGCCCGGCGGTTGGCACAACCGCACTTTATGATGCGATCATCGATGGCTTGATCCGCTTGCGGGACGGCGCCCGGGAGAAGAAGGTTCTGATCGTGATCAGCGACGGCGGCGACAATGCCAGCAAGGCGTCTCTCGACCGTGTATTGAAGATGGCGGAGCAATCCAACGCCATGATCTACGCCATCGGCATCTTCGAGCCCGACGATCCCGACGGGAAGCCCGGCGTGCTGCGCCGCCTGGCTCATGAAACCGGCGGGCAGGCGTTCTTTCCCACACAACTCAGCGAGACGGTAAATATTTGCGAGCACATCGCCAAGGACATTCGAGATCAATACACCATCGGATATTCTTCGTCCAATGAAAAACGCGACGGGACGTATCACAAGATTCGGCTTACGGCGCGTTCTACGAAGGAGGGGAAACTCTCCGTTCGCACCAGGGCCGGCTACAGCTCGACGGAACCAGCGCCCGCGATGTCGGGTGTGGCGGCGAAATGAAGGTCGCCATTCCGCAGAACTCCGCCAGGAAGTTAATGCGGTGGTCACGGAACGTGTTGTTTACCGCCGCAGCGGGCCTGCTCGGCTATTGCGCGTTTGTGCTGGCGGATACCTGGATGTACCAAAGGCAGGCGAGCCAGTTGTTTGACCAGGCCCACTTGCAGGGTACCGCCATTCCGAGCCCCGGGACTGACGCCACCAACGGATTGCTGGGGCGGATGGAGATATCACGGCTGGGCATTTCCGTAATCGTCGCGGAAGGAACGGACGAACGCACACTACAGCGCGCGGGCGGCCACATCGCGGGAACGTCATTCCCCGGCCAGCATGGCAATGTCGGGATTGCCGGTCACCGCGATACGCTGTTCCGTCCGCTGCGAAACATCCGGCGGAACGACGTGATCACGCTTACGACCTTGGCGGGCGAATATCGCTACCGCGTGACGTCGACGGAAATCGTCAGTCCGGCCGACGTTACGGTCTTGGAATCGGATGGACATGAAGTCCTCACGCTAGTCACTTGTTATCCGTTCTACTTCGTCGGCCCGGCGCCGGATCGATTCATCGTGCGTGCAGCCCGCGTTATGGGAAGCACCTAGACGCGGGCCGGCCTAGCGTACTCTCACGGAAGGCACCACCGACATGCCGGGGCGCAGCAGATGATCCGCATTCTGTCCGGGATCGAAGGCGATGCGCACCGGAATTCGTTGCACTACCTTGACGTAGTTGCCAGTAGCGTTTTCGGGAGGCAGAAGGCTGAACTTTGCGCCGCTGGCTCCGGCGACGCTCTGGACGGTCCCGTTATAATCGCGGCCGTAGGCGTCGACAGAAAGCTTCACCTTTTGACCCACGCGCATTTCCTTGAGCTGGGTCTCCTTAAAATTCGCAGTAACCCATAAATCGTCGAGCGGAACGACCGCCATCATCTGCTGGCCCACGGCCACGTTTTGACCGGGGTTGATATTTTTTTTGCCAATCACACCGTCAATCGGCGCAGTGACGGTGGTGTATTGACGATTCAGGAGCGCTTGATCAAGATCCGCCTGGCGCTGCGCAACCTTGGCCTGCGCTACCGCAACCTCGCTCTGGGAGATGGTCACCTGCTGCGGACCAGTCATGGCATTTTGCACTTCGGCTTCGGCATGTCCCAGCTTGGCGCGCGCCTGCTCCACCGCTACCGCCGCCGCACCCACACTGTGCTGCGCTTCGACCACCGCGGCTTTCTGTGCGTCGACCGTAGCTTTGGCGGCTTCCGACGCCGCGAGCGCCTGATCGTACTGCTGTTTGGAGATCTCGTCTTTGGCGACCAATGTCTTGTAGCGTTCGACATCCTGCGCAGCTTTGGTGGCATTGGCTTCGGCCACTTTGACGTTGGCCTGCGCCAGGCTCAAACGGGCCTGTGAGACGTTTTGCTGCTGCTGCGCGTAGTTGATTGCTTCGGCCGCATCCTGCCGCGTGGACTTCGCTCCATTCAGCGTGCTGCTGGTAGTGGCGGTAGTGAGTGGCACGCCGTTACGGGAAGTCTGCAGATTGGCGAGTTCGTTGTTCAGATCGGCTTTTGCGCGCTCGATCGCGATTTCGAAATCCTTGGGATCGAGCTTTACCAGAACATCGCCCTTCTTCACCATTTGCCCATCCTCCACCAGGACCTCGCTGACGTGCCCGGCAACGCGGGCGCTGATGGCGACAACATTGCCGTCGATTTCCGCGTCGTCGGTGCTCTCGCTTTTCTGCATCTCCTGCCAGATGAAGTAGCCTCCGGCCACTACCACAACAAACACAATCAATCCGATGATCTTCTTCATTTACTCGTCCCCATGAACTGCTTCAAGTTGGCGCCGGTCATGCCCACGGCGCGTGCCAGTGTCACCTTCGCGAGATTGTGCGCATACATGCTGGAGATCAGTGCCTCCTGTGCATTGGCTACGGCGTCCTGCGCCTGTACTACTTCAATGTTGTCGGTTACGCCAGCGGTAAAGCGATCCCGCGCCTGCGTCAAAGTCTGATTCGCGACGTCCAGATTGTCGCGCGCCACGGCCACCTGATCCGCAGCGGACTTTAGATCCAGCAGTGCCGAACGGATATCAACATCGATGTGCTGGTCCAGCGATCCCAACTCGTCTTTGTGCTGACGGATCTCGATGTCGGCCTGGGCAACATCGGCATGGATCCTGCCCCCGTCGAAAACGTTCACTTTCACCGAGCCAATGAATGCGAAGGTCGGGTGTAGTTGCGCCGTATTGACGCCGCTGGCGCCATAATTGCCTTCGAGCGCCAGCTTCGGATAACGCTCGGCGAGCGCAGCGTCCCGCGCGGTTTCTGCAGCCTGGATCTGAGCCTTCAGACTCAAGTAATCG
>Ga0105245_10003182_pt1 | contig 14677 bp, 13 predicted proteins | sample KBSM54metaG_FD_81523 | JGI IMG/M metagenome (GOLD analysis project Ga0105245, IMG submission 81523) | Miscanthus rhizosphere microbial communities from Kellogg Biological Station, Michigan, USA - KBS M5-4 metaG | ecosystem: Host-associated > Plants > Roots > Rhizosphere > Soil | place... | reverse complement strand
CCGATCGCGCCGGACGAGTACCGCACGTTCGGCATGGACTCGATGTTCAGCTCGGCGAAGATCTACAACCCGGCCGGGCAGCTCTACGAGTCGGTCGACCGCAAGCTGCTGCTCGCGTGGAAGGAGTCGCCGCAGGGTCAGATGCTGCACGAGGGCATCTCCGAGGCGGGCTGCGTCGCGTCCGCGACGGCCGCGGGCTCGTCGTACGCCACCCACGGCGAGCCGATGATCCCGTTCTACATCTTCTACTCGATGTTCGGCTTCCAGCGGACGGCCGACTCGATCTGGGCGATGGCCGACCAGCTCGCGCGCGGCTTCCTGATCGGCGCCACCGCCGGTCGGACCACCCTGACCGGTGAGGGTCTCCAGCACGCCGACGGCCACTCGCCGCTGCTCGCGCTGACCAACCCGGCGGTCGTGCACTACGACCCGGCGTTCGCCTACGAGATCGCGCACATCGTGCAGGACGGTCTGCGCCGGATGTACGGGTCGACCGGCGGCCACCCGCACGGCGAGGACGTCATCTACTACCTCACCGTCTACAACGAGCCGATCAGCCAGCCGGCCGAGCCGCAGGGTCTCGACGTCGACGGCCTGCTGCGGGGCCTCTACCACCTGGCCGGACCCCTCGAGGGTCTCGCCGGCGAGCCACCGCGCGTGCAGCTGCTCGCCAGCGGGGTCGGCCTGCCGTGGGTTCAGCGCGCCCAGGAGCTGCTGCGTGACGACTGGGGGGTGGCGGCCGACATCTGGTCGGTGACCTCGTGGAACGAGCTCTCGCGTGACGCGCTCGCTGCCGAGGAGTGGAACCTCATGCACCCGCTCGAGGAGCCGCGCACGCCGTACGTCAGCTCGAAGCTCCACGGTGCGCCGGGCCCGGTGGTCGCGGTCAGCGACTACATGCGGGCGGTGCCGCAGACGATCTCGCGGTGGGTGCCGCAGCGCTTCCACGCCCTCGGCGCGGACGGCTTCGGCGTCGCAGACACCCGAGCCGCAGCGCGGCGGTTCTTCAAGATCGACGCGGAGTCGGTGGTCTGCCAGGCCCTGGCCGCATTGGCCGAGGAGGGCAAGGTCGGCCGCGACACGGTGCAGAAGGCGCTCGACCACTACCGCATCGACGACCCGACCGCGGTGTCCGGCGTCAAGCAGGAGGGCGGCGACGCCTGACCCGGCGTTGCCACGTCGCCGCGCACCTATGCTGTGCCTGACGTGACGACGCACCCGTGGTCCTTCGGCATCCGCGGGTCCAGGGGGGACCACACATGAGCCGGCCGACGATCCTCACCGTGGACGACGATCCCCAGGTGTCGGCCGCGCTCACCAGGGACCTCAAGCGCCAGTACGGGTCCACCTATCGCGTGCTGTCGGCGACCTCGGCGGCCCAGGCGGTCGAGCTGCTCTCGGCCCTGGCGCTGCGCACCGACCCGGTGGCGCTGATCGTCAGCGACCAGCGGATGCCGGAGAAGACCGGGATCGAGCTCCTGGGCGAGTCGCAGACCCTCGCGCCCGAGGCCAAGCGCCTGCTGCTCACGGCGTATGCCGACACCGACGTCGCGATCGCCGCGATCAACGACATCGGGCTCGACTACTACCTGCTCAAGCCGTGGGACCCGCCGGAGGACCGGCTGTTCCCGGTCATCGACGACCTGCTCGGCGACTGGCGACGCGGCCATCCCGAGGTCACCCACGACATCCAGGTGGTCGGCGACCGTTGGTCCGACCGCACCCACGAGCTGAAGACGTTCCTCGCCCGCAACCACGTCCCCTACCGCTGGTACGACGTGGAGCGCGACGAGGAGGGCGGGCGGCTGTTCCAGCTGGCGGGTGGGGTGCGCACCGACCTCCCCCTGGTGCTCGTGCCCGACCGCGAGCCGCTCCGGTCGCCCACGCTGCTCGAGGCCGCCGGCGCGCTCGGGCTCCACGTCGAGGCCGAGCAGCCGCTCTACGACGTCTGCATCGTCGGCGGTGGTCCCGCCGGGCTGGCCGCCGGGGTCTACGCCGCCTCCGAGGGGCTCAGCACGATCATCCTGGAGCGCGAGGCGCCGGGCGGCCAGGCCGGTCAGAGCTCGGCCATCGAGAACTACCTCGGCTTCCCCAAGGGGCTGAGCGGTTCCGACCTCGCCCAGCGGGCACTGGCCCAGGTGTCCCGGTTCGGCGCCGAGCTGGTGCTGGCCCGCGAGGTCGTCGGGCTCGAGCAGCGTGGCACGGTCCGGGCCGTGCTGCTCGCGGGCGGGGCGGAGGTCGAGGCGCGGTCGGTGGTCGTCTCCACCGGTGTCTCCTACCGCCGCCTGGAGGCCGACGGAGTGGAGCGGCTCCAGGGCAAGGGCATCTACTACGGCGCGACCGCGGCCGAGGCCGCCCAGACCGCCGGCGACATGGTCTACATCGTCGGCGGCGCGAACTCCGCCGGTCAGGCCGCGCTGAATTTCGCCCGGCACGCCAAGCAGGTGACGCTCGTCGTCCGCGGGTCCGACCTGCTGGCCACGATGTCGACGTACCTCGTGGACCGGATCACGTCCGCCGCGAACATCACGGTCCGCTGCGCGACCGAGGTCGGCGCCGCCGAGGGCGACGCCCACCTCGAGCGGTTGACGCTCGTCGAGCGTGGTTCGGGGCAGCGCGAGGAGGTCGAGGCGTCGTGGCTGTTCGTCTTCATCGGCGCGTCTCCGCGCACCGACTGGCTGGGTGAGGTCGCCCGCGACCCGCACGGCTTCGTGCTCACCGGTCCCGAGGTGGCGACCTCGGACGCACCCTGGAGCCTCGCCCGCGCACCGTTCGCCCTCGAGACGAGCATGCCCGGCGTGTTCGCCGCGGGGGACGTGCGGCAGGAGTCGATGAAGCGGGTCGCGTCGGCGGTCGGCGAGGGTGCCATGTCGATCTACCTGGTCCACCGCTACCTGGCGACGGTCTGAGGGCCGCCGATGGACGTCGACGAGCTGCGCCGGGTCGAGCTGTTCACCGGGCTGACCGACGACCAGCTCGCGGAGCTCGCCACCGGTGGTGACGAGGTGCCGTTCGAGCCGGGTGACGTGCTGTTCACCGAGGGCGAGCACGCCGACCAGTGGTGGGTGCTGCTCGAGGGTTCGCTCGACCTGGTCCGCAGGGTCGGCCGCGAGGACGTCGTGGTCGCCCGGATGGACGTCCCGGGGCGATGGGCCGGCGGCTTCCGGGCCTGGGACGACAACGGGATCTACCTGGCCACCGGGCGCGGGGCGACGACCGGCCGGGTGCTGCGGCTGGATGCGCCTCTGCTCAAGGAGCTGGTGAACCACTGGTTCCCACTCGCCGGGCACCTGATCGGAGGGCTCCACCACACGGCCCGCTCGATCGAGTCCACCGTGCGGCAGCGCGACGCGCTGGTCACCCTCGGCACGCTGGCGGCGGGCCTGGCCCACGAGATCAACAACCCTGCCGCCGCGGCGAGCCGCACCGTCGACGAGCTCGGACAGTGCTGCAACGCCCTGCTCGAGGCGCTCACCCGGCTGGCCCGCGACGACGTCACGGCCGAGCAGTTCACCGCCCTCGACGGGCTCCGGCGCGAGACGTCGGCACCCGGCCCCGTGGACGCCTTGTCGCTGGCCGATCGCGAGAGCGACCTCGCGGGGTGGCTGGAGCGGCACGGGGTGGCCGACCCGTGGGGGCTCGCCACGCAGCTCGCGGCGGGCGGCATCGACGAGGACTGGTGCGAGCGCGCCCACGCGGCGCTGGGCGACCGGGCGCTGACCCCCGGGCTGGAGTGGGTGTCGGCCACGATCGCCTCCAAGACGCTGCTCAGCGACCTGACGGACGCCGTCCACCGGATCTCGGACCTCGTCGCGGCCGTGCGCTCGTACTCCCAGCTGGACCGGGCATCCCGGCAGCGCACCGATGTCCGCGACGGACTCGAGAGCACCCTGACCATGCTCGGCCACAAGCTCAAGGGTGGGATCACCGTGGTCCGTGAGTACGGCGACCTGCCGCCGATCGACGCCTACGCCGGCGAGCTCAACCAGGTCTGGACCAACGTCATCGACAACGCCGTCGACGCGATGGACGGCGCCGGCACCCTCACGGTGCGCACCCGGCCCGAGGCCGACCGGGTCGTGGTGGAGATCGCGGACACCGGACCCGGCATGCCGCCGGAGGTCATCGCCCGCGCGTTCGAACCGTTCTTCACCACCAAGGACGTCGGCAAGGGGACCGGTCTCGGCCTCGACATCGCCCGGCGGATCGTGGTCGAGCGCCACGCCGGCACGATCGACATCGACTCCCCCGGCCCGGAGGGCAAGGGCACCGTGGTGCGCGTCAGCCTGCCGGTGGAGAGCCGCGGCTAGTCACCTGGGCACGCCGCCTACCGGAGAGCGCCGTACGCGCGGGTCGGGGTCAGCCGTGCGACGACCCGGTGGTCGGCCACCATCGACCGCCGGTAGTCGTCCCAGTCCGGGTGCTCGCCGCTGATCACGCGGTAGTACGTGACCAGCTCCTCGACCGCGGCATCGTCGGGAGCTGCGGCGACCTCGGAGAAGGTCACGTCGGCCTCGATCACGGCGTACGACCAGAAGCTGTCGCCGTCGACCTTGAGGGCCGCCCATGGCTCGCGCCGCAGGTTCTTGTACTTGGCCCGGTCCGCCGTCGTGCTCACCCGGATCACGCCGTCGGCGTCCACGGTGTGCAGCACGTTCGAGAGCTGCGGCTTGCCGTCCCGACGCAGCGTGGTCAGGACCGACTGGTGGGTGGCGCGGGCAGCTGCCAGCGCATCGGCGAGTTCCATGAGGGGAGAAGGTCGATCGGTACGCGATGATTCCCGGCTCAGGCGGTCGGAGCCTCCACGGGCGCGAGCGGGGCGGCCGGCCCCGCACCCTGCTGGAGCAGGCGACGCCACCGGGCGCGGGAGTACGACGCCGGGCTCGTGCTGCGGACGAAGTCGTTGAGGATCTTCACGAACCGCTCCGGGTGGTCCTTGTGCGGGAAGTGCCCCGCATTCGGCATCACCTCGACCCGCGCCCTCGGAGCGAGCTCGCCGGCACGCGCGGCATGACTGACCGGGATCACCCGGTCCTGGTCGCCCCACACCACGCACATCGGCATCGCCTCGGTCAGGTAGGCGCGGTCGGCCATCGACACGATCTGGCCCTGCCAGTCGACCACGGCGCGTACGACGTGCCGGATCGCCGCCCGGGCGGCCGGGTCGCGGAACGACTGGTAGATCTCGGCGACCTCGTCGAAGTCGCGGAACTCCTTGATCCCGGTGCGCGAGAGGGCCTTGAGCCCCGCGGTGCCGACGTGGCGCACGCCGGGCAGCGTCAGCGCGCCCATCACCTGGTAGAAGCCCGTGGTCGTGATGGCCCGGATCGCGGCGGAGACCTCCGGACCCAGGCCTCCCGAGCCCACCAGTACCAACCGCTCGGTCCGCTCGGGGAACTGGTAGGCGAACTGCATGGCCACCCCACCGCCGAAGCTGTGGCCGACGACGGTGACCTTGTCGATCCCGAGCACGGTGAGCAGGTCGCGCATCCCGTTGGCGAACGCGCCGATGCTGTAGTCGGCACGCGGCTTGTCGGACTCGCCGTGCCCGAGCAGGTCGGGCGCGATCACCGTGTAGCGACGGGCCAGCGCGTCGAGCACCGGCAGCCAGGTGCGGTGGGTGCAGCCGAGACCGTGCAGCAGGAGCAGCGCCGGCCCGTTCCCCGCCTTCACGTACGCACGTCGATGGCCGTGGATGGTGACGTGCTGGACGCGGTACTGGCGCATCGGGGGACGGCCTCCTGGTGGATCCACAGCGAGACCCGACGGCACGGGTCCGGCCAGATTCAACCAGACGTACCCCCTCGTCAGGACGACGAAACCCGCGGTTCACCAGGATGGGGCGCCCGATCGACGACGCGGCACGCCGCTGGACGCCGCTGGACGGCGCTGGACGGCTCAGAAATGGAGCTGAACACGGGGCGGGAGCACGCACTAGGGTCGACGCGTGAGCGTGCGCGCCGTACCCACGAGCCCGGGCGACGGGAGCTCGCGCGAGCGCGCTGCCGCGGCGCTGCGCCGGTCGACCGGAGCGCTCAGCTCCGCCGCGATGTCGCGGATGCTCACCGACGTGCCGTGGTTCGCCGAGCTGTCGGCCGAGAGCCGGTCCTGGGTCGGCCAGATCCTGCACGCCGGCATCCAGGGGTTCGTCGACTGGTTCCGGTTGGGTGACGACAACGCCTTCCCGGGCGACACCGCGGCCGCGGTGTTCGGAGCGGCACCGCGCAGCATGACCGGCGTCATCACGCTCGGACAGACCGTCGACCTGGTGCGCCTCGGCATCGAGGTGGTCGAGGCGCACGTCGACGAGGTGGTCGACCCGGCCGACGCGCCGGCCGTGCATGCCGCGGTACTCCGGTTCGCTCGGGAGGTCGCCTTCGCGACCGCCGAGGTCTACGCCCGCGCCGCCGAGGCGCGGGGCGCGTGGGACGCCCGCCTCGAGGCCCTGGTGGTCGACTCCGTGATCCGGGCCGAGGCCGACGAGGCGGTCGCCTCGCGGGCGAGCGCGCTCGGCTGGGGACGACGCGAGGGCGTCACCGTGGTCCTCGGGCCGGTGCCCACCCCACGCATCGAGGACCTCTTCGACCAGGTACGCCGGGTCGCTCGCGGCGCCGGGCTGGACGCGCTGTGCGCCGTCCAGGGCGACCGGCTCGTCGTCATCCTCGGCGGCGTCACCGACACCGACAAGGCGGCCCATACCGTCGTCCGGTTCTTCGGCGACGGTCCGGTGGTCGTGGGGCCGCGCTCCGACGACCTCGCCTCGGCCCACGTCTCGGCGAGGGCGGCGCTGTCCGGCCTGCGGGCCGCGGTGGGCTGGCCCGACGCCCCCCGGCCGGTCGCCAGCGACGACCTGCTTCCGGAGCGGGTGCTCGCGGGTGACGGGCACGCCCGGCGTCACCTCGTGGATGCGGTGTTCGTGCCGCTGAGCGGGGCCAAGGACACGCTCATCGACACCCTGACGGCGTACTTCCAGCACGGCCAGTCGCTCGAGGGGGCCGCCCGCGCCCTGTTCGTCCACCCCAACACGGTGCGCTACCGCCTGCGCCAGGCCACCGACCTGACCGGCCTCTCCGCGACCGACCCACGGGAGGGGCTGACGCTGCAGCTCGCGCTCGTGCTCGGCCGCCAGGCACATCGCCGTACGCTGGACGAATCGTTGTAGGAAACCTACAAAGTTGGGGCGGCGAGTTTCGTGCGCGCCCGACGCGCACCGGAGACCTCCGACCCGGAAGGCTGGGAGCCGTGCTCGTCATCGTCGCTCCCGGTCAGGGAGCCCAGACCCCCGGCTTCCTGTCCCCCTGGCTCGAGGATCCGACGTTCGCGTCCCGGTTCCAGTGGTTGTCGACGGTCGCGGGCATCGACCTGGCCCATTACGGGACCGAGGCGGACGCCGAGACGATCCGCGACACCCAGATCGCCCAGCCGTTGCTGGTCGCCACCGGCCTGATCGCGGCGCTCGAGGTGTTCCCGCACCCGGCCGACGTGTTCCGCCAGATCGGGGCCGTCGCCGGGCACAGCGTGGGCGAGCTCGCCGCGGCCGCCGGCGCCCGGGCGATCACCGCCGAGCAGGCGATGGTCCTGGTCCGGGAGCGCGGCAGGGCCATGGCCGAGGCGGCCGCCACGACCGCGACCGGCATGACCGCAGTCCTCGGGGGCGACCCCGACGAGGTGATGGCCGCCATCGAGGCCCAGGGACTGGTGGCTGCCAACAACAACGGCCCGGGACAGGTCGTCGCCGCGGGCACGATGGAGCAGCTGAGGGCCTTCGCCGAGAACCCGCCCGCCAAGGCACGGCTGGTGCCGCTGAGCGTGGCCGGTGCCTTCCACACCGAGCACATGGCCCCGGCGGTCGGTCACCTCGCGACGCTGGCCCGCTCGGTCTCGACTCACGACCCGCGCACCCCGTGGATCTCCAACCGCGACGGCCAGGTCATCCAGGACGGTCGCGAGATCATGAAGCGCATCGTCGGCCAGATCGCCCAGCCCGTCCGATGGGACCTCTGCATGGAGACGATGACCGACCTCGGCGTCACCGGCATGCTCGAGATGCCGCCCGCGGGCACCCTCACCGGCATCGCCAAGCGTGCCCTGCCCGGCGTCGAGACGTTCGCCCTGAAGACCCCCGACCAGCTCGACGACGCCCGAGCGTTCTGCGCCAAGCACGGCGAGGCGTCGGTCATCGACACGACTCCGACCTGGCTGATGGTCGTGTCACCCGCCAAGGGCACCTTCCATCGCGCCGGCGAGGCCGGAGAGGCCAGCGTGCTCGAGCCCGGCGCGGCGCTCGGCGACGTCGCCAGCCTCCGCGACCGCACCGAGGTGCGGGCGCCACACGGCGGTCAGGTCGTGGAGTGGCTGGTGGAGGACGGCGACCTGGTCTCACCCGGTCAACCGCTGGTCCGGCTCCACCCGGTGGGAGCAGCCTGATGGCCACGATCACGACCGACCGCGGGTCGACGTACGCCGCGGTCCTCGGCATCGGCAGCTACCGCCCGTCGCGGGTCGTCCCGAACGCCGATGTCATCGAGGCGATCGACTCCAGCGACGAGTGGATCCAGCAGCGCTCCGGGATCAAGCAGCGCCGGTTCGCCACTCCGGAGGAGACCGTGCAGGTGATGTCCGTGGGGGCTGCCCGGAAGGCGCTGGACCACGCCGGCATCGAACCCGGCCAGATCGACTGCGTCATCGTCGCCACGGTCACCCACCTGCTGCAGACGCCCGCGATCGCGACCGCCATCGCCTACGAGCTCGGCACCGACCAGGCCGCGGCGTTCGACATCTCGGCCGCCTGCGCCGGCTTCTGCCACGGCCTCGCCCTCGCCGACCAGATGATCCGCGGCGGCGGCGCCCGCTATGCACTGGTCATCGGTGTCGAGCGGCTCTCCGACCTGACCGACATGACGGATCGGGGCACCGCGTTCATCTTCGCGGACGGCGCCGGGGCGGCGATCGTCGGCCCGAGCGAGACCCCGGGCATCGGCCCGGTGGTGTGGGGCTCCGACGGTGAGCAGTTCGACCTGATCCGGCAGAAGGAGGACTGGCGGGACATCATCGCGATGGAGCGGCCGGTGCTCCCCTACCTGACCATGCAGGGCAACCCCGTCTTCCGCTGGGCGTCGTTCACGATGGCCAAGGTCGCGCAGCAGGCGCTCGACAAGGCCGGCATCTCGGCCGACGACCTCGACGTCTTCGTGCCGCACCAGGCGAACATGCGCATCATCGACGCGATGGCCCGTGCCATGAAGCTGCCTGAGCGGGTGGCCGTCGCCCGCGACATCGCCGAGCAGGGCAACACCTCGGCGGCCTCGATCCCCCTGGCTCTCGATCGGATGATCGAGGAAGGCCAGGCCAAGAGCGGCGACATCGCGCTGCTGATCGCGTTCGGTGCCGGCCTGGCGTACGCCGCCCAGGTCATCACCGTGCCGTGACCCATCACTCGATGCCACCCGGCATCGACCACTGAAAGGAAAGAACCGGCCATGGCCACCACCGAAGAGATCCGCGCCGACCTCGCCGAGATCGTCAACGAGGTCGCGGGCATCCCCGTCGAGGACGTCCAGCTCGACAAGTCGTTCGTCGACGACCTCGACGTCGACTCCCTGTCCATGGTCGAGGTCGTCGTGGCCGCCGAGGAGAAGTTCGGCGTCTCCATCCCCGACGACGAGGTGAAGAACCTGAAGACCGTGGGCGACGCCGTGTCGTTCATCGAGAACGCCCAGGGCTGACCGCCCGCACCGTTCCCCCCACCCCTCCTTCACCCACGAGGAGTCACATGACTGCCAAGCGAGTCGTCGTCACCGGACTCGGGACCACCAACCCGGTCGGTGGCGACGTTGCCACCACCTGGGAGGCCCTGGTCAAGGGCCAGTCGGGCGTCCGTCACCTCGACGACGACTGGGCGCAGGACGCACCGGTCAAGATCGCCGGTCGGATCGCCGTCGAGCCGGCGGAGGTGCTGGAGCGCGTCAAGGCCCGCCGGCTGGACCGTTCCTCGCAGTTCGCGATGGTGGCGGCCATGGAGGCGTGGGCCGACTCGGGGCTGGAGGGGGCCGACATCGACCACGAGCGTCTCGGCGTGGCCATGGCCTCGGGCATCGGGGGGGTGACGACCCTGCTGTCCAACTACGACGTCCTGCTCGAGAAGGGCCCGCGCCGGGTCTCGCCGCTCGCCGTCCCGATGCTGATGCCGAACGCTCCCGCCGCACAGATCAGCCTGTACGTCGGCGCGCGCGCCGCGGTCAACACGCCGGTGTCGGCCTGCGCGTCGGGCAACGAGGCGATCTCGCTGGCCCTCGACCAGATCCGGCTCGGTCGGGCCGACATCGTGCTGGCCGGCGGCACCGAGGCGGCCATCCACCCGCTGCCGATGGCGGCGTTCGCCAACATGATGGCGCTGTCGAAGAACACCGGTGACCCGACGACGGTCTCGCGACCGTGGGACACCGGACGCGACGGCTTCGTCCTCGGCGAGGGCGCGGGCGTCCTGGTCCTCGAGTCCGAGGAGCACGCGAAGGCGCGCGGGGCGACGATCTACGCCGAGGTGCTGGGGGCGGGCATCACCGCGGACGCCCACGACATCGCCCAGCCCGACCCGGCCGGCCGCGGCGGTGCCCGGGCGATCGTGCGCGCACTGGAGGAGTCCGGCATCCAGCCCTCCGACATCGCCCACATCAACGCCCATGCGACGTCCACTCCCCAGGGCGACATCGCCGAGGGGCTGATGATCCACGCCACGCTCGGCGATCACGCGGACGAGGTCGTGGTCACCAGCACCAAGTCGATGACCGGCCACCTGCTCGGCGGCGCCGGAGCCCTGGAGGGCATCGCGACCGTGCTCGCGCTCCACCACCGGGTCAGCCCACCCACGATCAATCTCGACGACAAGGATCCTCAGGTCGAGCTGGACATCCCGACGTCGGCTCGCGACCTGCCCACGGGCGACATCGCCGCACTGAACAACTCCTTCGGCTTCGGCGGTGCCAACGTCGCCGTGGCCTTCGGGAGCGTGTCATGACCGCGACCGTGACCAAGCCCCCGCGGATCGAGGACCCGCGCTACCCGGTCCACCGCATCCAGGCCCTCCTCGACGACGGGACCATGCAGGCGATCACGCCCGAGGACGACTCGGGGATGCTCGCCGCGGTCGGTCGGGTGAACGGCCGGCGGGTCGTGGTCTTCTGCTCCGACGCGACCGTGATGGGTGGCGCGATGGGCGACCTCGGCTGCCGGGTCGTCGTCGACGCCTATCACCGCGCGATGATCGACTCGGTGCCGATCATCGGTCTGTGGCACTCCGGCGGGGCGCGTCTGGCCGAGGGCGTGCTCTCGCTGCACGCGGTCGGCCGGATCTTCCAGGTGATGACCCAGGCGTCGGGCAGGATCCCGCAGATCTCCGTCGTGCTCGGCCCGGCGGCCGGAGGCGCGGCGTACGGCCCGGCGCTGACCGACGTCGTCATCCTCGGTCCCGAGGGCCGCATCTTCGTCACCGGGCCGGACGTCGTGCGCTCGGTGACCGGCGAGGACGTCGACATGCTGCGGCTGGGCGGACCCGAGCCGCACGGACGTCGCTCCGGCGTCGTGCACATCCTCACCGAGAGCGAGGCCGAGGCCCTCGAGCGGGCGCGCATCGTCGCCTCGTTGCTGGGCAACCAGGGCGACCTCGACGTCGCCGCGGTCCAGGACCGCGACCTCTCGCAGGTGCTGCCGGAATCGAAGAAGCGCGCGTACGACGTGCACCCGCTGGTCGACACCCTGCTCGACGAGGGCACGATGCAGGAGCTGCACGAGCGGTGGGCGCCGAACATCGTGACCGCGCTCGGCCGGTTCGGCGGCCGCACGGTCGGCGTCGTCGCGAACAACCCGCTCCGGCTCGGTGGGTGCCTCGACTCGCTGTCGGCCGAGAAGGCGTCGCGCTTCGTGCGCCTGTGCGACTCGCTCGGCGTACCCCTGATCGTGCTCGTCGACGTGCCGGGCTACCTTCCCGGTGTCGGCCAGGAGTGGGACGGCGTCGTACGCCGAGGGGCCAAGCTGCTGCACGCGTTCGGCGAGTGCGTCGTACCCCGGATCACCCTGATCACCCGCAAGACCTATGGCGGCGCCTACATCGCGATGAACTCGCGCGCGCTCGGCGCGACCAAGGTGTTCGCGTGGGAGGGCGCCGAGGTGGCGGTGATGGGGCCGGTGGCCGCGATCCGCATCCTGCACCGGCGCAAGCTGGCCGAGGTCTCCCCGGAGATCCGTCCCCAGGTGGAGGCCGAGCTGGCCGCGGAGCACGAGCGGCTCGCCGGCGGTGTCGCCAAGGCGCAGGAGATCGGCGTCGTGGACGAGGTCGTCGACCCGGCCCGCACCCGCAGTGCGATCGCTCGGGCGATCGACGACTGCGTGCAGGCCGACGGCGTACGCCGCGGGCAGCACGGCAACATCCCTCTCTGAGGAAGCCCGCGACGTAACCGCACCCCTGCCGAGGTCGTTGGTCCTCGTGCGACCCACGAGGGGGTGTCATGCACAGCTCACGCGGCCGCCGGCTCGGGGCGGCCCTCGCACTCTCGGCCGTGGTCGCCCTCGAGGGAACGTTCCCCGCGTGGGCGTGGACCACGAAGTACGGCCATGTCGGCGCCGCGGACGGCAGGCTACGCCCGGGCTGCCACCACTACCGGTACCACTACGTCGTCGAGCCGCCGACGGACGACTGGATGCTCGAGACCTGGCTGTTCGACCCGCGCGGCAAGCCGCGTGGGTCGGGCGACTTCGCGCCGGGCTCGGACCCCGAGCGCGGTCACTCCCACTTCGGCGTCTGCCGCTCGACGGTGGTGCCGGGCCGCTACACGATCAAGGCCAGGTTCACGTGGACCACCCCTGGCATGCTCCCGACGGACCCGCCGGTCGAACACCACCGATGGTTCAAGCCGGCGCACTTCCGGCTGCACCGCTGAGCGGACCGGCTCACACCACGTGGTGGAGCCAGCGCACGGGTGCGCCCTCGCCGGCGTGCCGGAACGTCTCCAGCTCGTCGTCCCACGGCTTGCCGAGCAGCTTGTCGACCTCGAGCAGCAGCGTGGTGTCGCCGACGGCCGCCTTGACCACCGCTGCCTTCAGCCGGTCCTCCGGGATCATGATGTCCCCGTGCAGGCCGGTCACCGCGTGGAAGACACCGAGGTCGGGGGTGTAGGAGAAGCGGGCGCCCTCCGACAGCGTGGTCGGGTCCTCGGTGACCTCGAAGCGCAGGTGGTTCCAGCCACGCAGCGCGGACGCGATGCCGGCCGCCGTGCCGGGCTCACCGGCGAACGACAGCTCGGCGCGGTAGCTGCCCGCCTGGGCGGGCTGCGGCGACCACTCGAGGTCGACGGCGACACCCAGCACGCCCCCGACCGCCCACTCGAGATGCGGGCAGAGCGCCGAGGGCGCGGAATGCACGTACAACACGCCCCGCGTGGTCGGTGCGGGGCGGCTGGCCATGTGTGCGGTCACCGTGGTTCTCCTTCATCAGCGGCATCGGAGCAACGCCTTCCCCAGCGGGCTCAGCGGCCGATGAGGGCTCACACGAGTGACAGTTGTGTAGTTGTGGAGACATTGTGACCGATGGGGCGGCGAAACGCCAGCAGTGGCGCGTGGTCAGTCCAACCGCTTCTCCAGGGCTTCCGCACGCTCGGCGGCGTCGGTCAGCTCCTGGCTGTCGATGGCATGGGTGCGGTGGAACCAGGCCAGCGCGTCGGTGTCGCGGCCGGCCGCCTCGAGCGTGTCGGCGTAGGCGTAACGCAGGCGCACCACCCAGGACTCGCGGCTCTTGGACTGCAGGGGCGCGAGCTCGAGGGTGCGGATGGCGGCGTCGAGCTGCCCGAGGTCGCGGCGCGCTCCCGACTCGACGAGGGTCATCTCCGCCTTGGCGGCCGAGCTGAAGTGGGCGACGGCCGGGCTCTTCGCCAGCTTGAGCGCCTGCTCGGGCTGGCCGAGCGCACGGTGGCAGTCGGCCATGATCGGGAGGTAGTCGGTCGCGCCGTTCATCCGCTTGGCAGCGCGCAGCTCGGCGAGCGCCTCGCTGTAGTGGCCCGACGCATACGCCGCCTCGCCGGCGGCCTCGCGCACCACGGCCAGTCGCGACGCGCGGGCGCGCGCGGCCAGCGTGTGCTGGTAGGCCGTCTCGGGATCGGTGTCGATCAGGACGCCGGCGGCCGCGAGGTGGCGCGCCACGCGCAGGGCGAGGCGGTCGGGGAGGCCCTTCAGCTGAGCACTGACGCTGCGGTCGAGCTCACGACCGGTGATCTCCTCCGGGATCGGCGGACCGTCGTACCGGGCCTGCTCCTCGGTGCGCGGCTCCCCCTGCCGGTCGGCGGGACGCGACCAGTCCTTGCGCGGCCCACGGCCACCGGAGCTGCCGCGGCCGCCACGCGTGGAGGCGCCTCGCCCGCCCTGCGACTTCCCGCGGCTGGCACCGTCCGGCGTACGTCGACGGCCGTCTGCCACGTGACTCACTCCTCGTAGAACTGCGGGACCGATGTGAAACCCGTCCACACGATAGCGATGGGGACCATCCGCAGATGGCCCCCATCGGAAAAGATGTTCGGCGGCGTCCTACTCTCCCACATCCTGTCGGGTGCAGTACCATTGGCGCTGGCTGGCTTAACTTCCGGGTTCGGGATGGGTCCGGGTGTTTCCCTGCCGCTATGGCCGCCGTAACGTT
>Ga0105245_10003180_pt1 | contig 14678 bp, 19 predicted proteins | sample KBSM54metaG_FD_81523 | JGI IMG/M metagenome (GOLD analysis project Ga0105245, IMG submission 81523) | Miscanthus rhizosphere microbial communities from Kellogg Biological Station, Michigan, USA - KBS M5-4 metaG | ecosystem: Host-associated > Plants > Roots > Rhizosphere > Soil | place... | reverse complement strand
CGCCAAGAAGATGACGGAAGAAATCGTCAAGGCGCTGGATCACTGAGCGCCCGGCGCATTCTGTCCGGATAATTACAACTTATCTCCACGCCTTTGCGCCATGCGATACTGCGCGCGATGAACAGGCGCGCGTCGTCGCTATCCACGGCTTATCCACCCAGGAGGGGGGTAGAGGCCACTGCGGAAAAACGAAGATCAGACAAGTGCCTATGCAGAAAGGAAAGAAAAATGGACGTGGTTACTTCAGCCCGCCCATCCGACAAACCTCTTTCCACTCGCTATCCGTCACCGGCTGCACAGAAAGCCGGAAGCTGGTGACCAGCGACATCTTGGAGAGTTTCGGGTTTGCCTTGGCCTCAGCCAGTGTCACCGGCTTGGGCACGTCCTTGACGGCTTTCACCACCACCAGCCCGAATTGGCCGCGTTCGTCGGTGGGATCGGGCTGGAATTCCTCGATCACTTCGACGATCCCGACCACGGCCTTCTGTTCATTGGAATGGTAGAAGAAGCCCAGATCGCCCTTCTTCATCGCCTTCATGTTCAGCTTGGCTGTGTGATTGCGCACCCCGCTCCAAGGTTCGCCCCTGGCGCCCTTCTTCTTCTGCATCTCCCAGGACCAGGCGTCGGGTTCGCTCTTGAACAGCCAGTGCGCCATGATTCCCCTCGCCCGCTACTCAGACGTCAGCTTGCGGCGCATCAGCCGCTCCACCGCACTCTCCACCGGCAGCTTGCCGGCGATCAGGTCGGCCATGGCTTCGGCGATCGGCAGTTCGACACCCATCGCCTTGGCCCGCAGCGCCAGTGCGGGGGCCGTCGCCAGGCCTTCCGCCAGCGGATGACCGGGTGCGGCCAGCACCGCCGCGCTCTTGCCCCGCCCCAGTTCGACGCCGGCGGCGAAATTGCGCGAGGCATCGCTGGTGGCGGTCAGCACCAGGTCACCCAGGCCCGACAGGCCCATCAGCGTCTCGGATTTCGCGCCCAGCGCCGCGCCCAGCCGCGCCAGTTCGGCGAAGCTGCGCGCCAGGAGCGCGGCGCGGGCATTCTCGCCCAGCACCAGGCCATCCACCACGCCGCAGGCGATGGCATAGACATTCTTGGCCGCGCCGCCCAGCGCCACGCCAATGACGTCGCCGCTTGCATAAGGCCGGAACGAAGGCGTGGACAGTGTCGCCTGCAGCCGCCCGGCAATCTCTCCCGGTGCGGCGATGGTGACGGCGGTGGGCAGGCCCATCGCCACTTCGCGGGCGAAACTGGGGCCGGACAGGATCGCCACCGGATGGCCGGGCGCGGCCTCCGCCACGATCTCGGTCATCAGCCTGCCGCTGTTCTGCTCGATTCCCTTGGCGGCGATCACCAATGGCGTCGGCGCGCGCAGCAGCGGAACCAGCCCGGCCAGCAGCGCCCGAGTCTCCTGCGCCGGGGCCGCCAAGATGATGGCCTCGCCGCCCGCCGCCACCGCCAGCGTGGTGGTGACGGAAATATCCTCCGGCAATTCGATGCCGGGCAGGTATTTGCGATTCTCTCCCGCCGTGACGTCTACCAAAAGGCCGCCGTCTCGGCCCCAGAGGGTGACCCGTCGCCCTGCCCGCGCCGCAATGGCGGCCAGCGCCGTGCCCCAGGCCCCGGCGCCAAGGATCGCAATATGGGAATATGCCGTTTCGGCCATGAAGACATACGATTTGTTGATTATTCAGGCCGCGGGACTATGTTCTGGGAACCTGCGTCTGCCAAGGGCCTTACGGAAATATGAAACAGACGCGCCGTGATTTCATTCTCGCCACCGCCGGCCTGCTGGCCGCGCCGCTGCTGGGCGGCGCCGGGCCGATTCCGCAGCGACGCATCGACTTCAATGCCGAGCAGACCGAAGGCCTCAACCGCGTCAGCGCCTGGCTCAATGGCCTCACCACCCTGACGGCCTCCTTCGTGCAGACCAATGCGCAGGGACGCACAAGCCAGGGAACCTTCTATCTGGCGCGGCCCGGCCGATTGCGGTTCGAGTATCGTGCGCCCAGCCCGCTGCTGATCGTCGCCACCGGCGGCAACTTCTATGTCCGCAACAGCCGCCTCAACACGGTGGACCACTACAGCGCCTCGGACACGCCGCTGGGCCTGCTGCTGGACGGCAATATCGACCTCAAGCGCAATCCCGCCGTGCTGGGGATCGAGCGCCGGCCCGACGGCCTGGTGCTGCATGCCCGTTCCGCCACCAACCGCATGTCGGAGAACATCACAGTCACTTTTGCGACGAGTGGCGCTGCGTTCCAGATACAGCTCCGCCAATGGGTGGTGAAGGATCTGCAGGGCGATCCCACCAGTGTCGTGCTGAGCCAGGTGCAAACCGGCATGGCGCTGCCCGATGCGCTGTTCGCCGTGCCGGTGAAGCTGCCGCCGATGCGTACGGGGGCGAATTGAGCAGGCGTGCGCGTGTCGGACTGGTCTGCGACCGCGACCGCCATGACGAACTTTCGGGCCACCGCAGCGGCGACGCCTATGTCGCGGCGATCCGTGACGGGGCAGGGGCGCTGCCGCTGCTGATTCCGGCGCTGGACACACCGCTGCAGGTGGCGGAGCTGCTGGAGGCGTTTGACGGTTTCCTCTTCACCGGCGCGGTTTCCAATGTTGATCCGGCGGCGTATGGCGGCGAGGCGCCGCGCAATCCCGCCCTGCTGGACGGCGCCCGCGACGCCGTCAGTCTGCCGCTGATCCGCGCCGCCATCGATGCAGGCAAGCCGGTTCTGGCGATCTGCCGCGGCTTCCAGGAGCTGAATGTCGCCCTGGGCGGCACGCTGCACCAGCATGTCCATGAACTACCTGGACGGCTGGACCATCGCGAAGACGCGGCGGCGCCGGTGGAGACGCAGTTTGGTTCCTCCCATGCCGTCGCCATTGCCCCGGACAGCCTGCTGGCCCGCATCACCGGCGCCGCCACGGCCAGGGTCAATTCCCTGCACCACCAGGGCGTGGACCGGCTGGCCCCGCCGCTCCATGCCGACGCCGCGGCCCCCGACGGCCAGGTCGAGGCCGTATCGCTGCCGGACGGGCAGGGCTTTGTCCTGGGCCTGCAATGGCACCCGGAATGGCGCTGGGCGGAAAATCCGGTCAGCCGGGCGATTTTCGGGGCTTTCGGTAAATCCCTTGGAAATCAGTAAGTAATAGCTTACAGTAAGTAATGACTTACGAAGATGCATTATCGGCACTGGGCGATCCTACCCGTAGGGCAGTGTTCGAGCGTTTGCGCCTCGGTCCGAAAACCGTGGGCGCCCTGGCCGAAGGCCTGCCGGTCAGCCGGCCGGCCATTTCCCAGCATCTCAAGGTGCTGAAGGAAGCCGGCCTGGTGGCCGACCAGGCGGACGGCGCCCGCCGCCTCTATCGTCTGGAGAGAAGCTGTCTGGCGGTGCTCAGGGACTATCTGCAGGCGGTCTGCGAGGAGACGGAGGCGGCGCACCGGGCGGAAATCGAGCGCCAGATGGAAGAGCGCCGCTATGGCTGACCCGCAAAGTTCCGCGCAAAAGACTATGGCGAAATTGGCACTGTCACGCGAAATATTTGATTAAATCAAAAATACTTGAAACCTGTGTCTTCCGTGCCTAGTTTACCCTCTGAAGGCCGCTGGGTCGTAAGCACTGCCCCCGCTCGCTTCGCGGTCCGCGCCTTCAAGGGAGCAAGGGTCATCCCCTCCCCGAGCTCCTGAGCGCGATAAGCGCATTTGGCCCCCGGCACCCGCCGGGGGCCCTTTTTTTAAATCGCCACTCTTCGCAGGGTCAGACTCAGGCGTCCGCCACCCGGCACCAGCCGCGAACTGCCCGGCATGATGCGGTCAATGCCGTGATAGGCCAGCCGCGCCGGCCCGCCGAACAGGATGACGTCGCCCGAGGCCAGCCTGACGCTGTGGGTACTGCCGCCCTTGCGTGCATTGCCGATGCGGAACAGGGCGTCATCGCCCAGCGAGACGCCGATCACCGGCGCGGTCACATCCTTTTCGTCGCGGTCCTGATGCAGGCCCATTTTCGCGCCGGCGCGATAGAAATTGAGCAGGCAGCAATCAGGCGGCGCAGATTCGGTAAGCTCGTTCCACAGATCGAGCAAGACATCGGGAATCGCCGGCCACGGCTTGCCGCTGACGGGATGGGTGGGTTGATAGCGATAGCCCGTCTTGTCGGAGACCCAGCCCAACGGACCGAAGTTGCTTTCCTCGACCGAAAAGGGCTTGGCCGTTTTCGGCATTACCGGACGGTAGAGCGGCGCCTGCTTCAGGCGCGCCAGCACATCGCTCAGTAGGGATTCCTGGGCGGGCGTTGAGAAATACTCGCGCCAGAGAAAAACCCCAGGCGCCACAGCAAGCTTCACCACTGGCGCGGGCTGCGCGTCGGCACGGTGAAAATGGCCTGGTAGAAATCGCCCATGCCGTGACCGTCCAGCCAAGCTTTGAATTTCTCCGGCGTGTAATCGCGCGCGATCCATTCGGTCAGCGGCGCGCCCTTGGCGTCCTCCGCCACGAAATCAAGAAAGCGCGCCAGCCAGCGCTGGTGCCGCTTGGGGAAATGCAAATAGGGAAAGCGCGCGAATTGAAGCCGCGCCAGATCCAGCGCCTGCCAGCCGCCGCGATCGATCAGATAGAGCGCCATCGCCAATGCGGTGCGATCCTGGCCGCCGGAGCATTTGACAACAAAGGGGCGGGGGCTTTGTGCGAAAGCCGCCATCAGCTGCATCAGCATTGCCCGCGTCGGCAGTTTGCGTGAATCCAGCATGGCGTCGAAATGCGCCGCGCCCAGCGTTGCGGCGGCCGAAGTCTCCGTCCGCCACCAGGACAGATCGTGATTGCGGCCGCGTAGATTGACGATGCCGCGGATGCCATGCCGGGCCAGGAAGCGCCGGTAACCGCCGGCCCAAGGCTGGGCCATGCGGGCGGCCTCGCCCGGCACCACCCAGTGGAAATTGTAGAGGACATCACCTAGGGACCGCATGGCCGCTGTATAGCGAATCGGGGCCGGAAAAACCGCGCCTTGACCCTTAAGGCCTTTTCCGTATATTGCGCCGCTCTTCGGGTGACTCCGTCGCCAGAAAACCATTGATTTTCAAGGAATTAGACCATGTATGCGGTCGTCCGCACCGGCGGAAAGCAATATAAGGTGGCCAAGGACACTGTCCTGAAGGTCGAAAGCCTGTCGGGTGATGTGGGCTCCAAGCTCACCCTGGGCGAGGTGCTGCTGGTTGGCGGCGACGCCCCCAAGCTCGGCGCGCCGCTGGTCAAGGGCGCCTCGGTCGAGTGCGAGATCCTGGAACATGGCCAGGGCGAGAAAGTCGTCGCCTTCAAGAAGAAGCGCCGCAAGAACACCCACCGCAAGCGCGGTCACCGCCAGCACTTCACCAAGGTGAAGGTGCTGGGCATCACTGCCGGTTAAAGGACTAGTCGTATGGCACACAAGAAAGCCGGCGGTTCCTCGCGCAACGGGCGCGATTCCAACCCCAAGATGCTGGGCGTGAAGCTGTTCGGCGGCGAAGCCGTCGCCGGCGGCAATGTCATCGTGCGCCAGCGCGGCACCAAGTTCCACGCCGGCGAGAATGTCGGCATGGGCAAGGATCATACGCTGTTCGCCCTGGCCGAAGGCCGCGTGGCGTTCAAGACCGGTTTCCGGCGCCGCACATACGTGTCGGTCGTTCCGGCGATGGCTCCGGCCAAGGCGGCGGCGGAATAGGCGGCTGAAGACATAGGCCGCCACTCAATGTGGCGGCCCGTTATGCGAGGGAGATGGTCCGCCATCTCCCTTTTTTATTCCTCGCACGAAAGGAATTGCGGGGATGTCATGTGCATTCTGGAGAGCGAAAGACTGAGTTTGAGGCCGCCCAGGCCGGCGGATATCGAGGCGATGGCGGTGTGGCTGAGCGACTATGACGTCGCCAAGATGACGTCGCGTGTGCCGCATCCTTATGGCGAGCAGCATGCCGAGGAGTTTCTCGTCATGCCGCCCGATGGCCGCCATGTCTTTGTCATCGAGCGCAAGGATGGCCTCTTCATAGGCATGACCGGCCTGCGTCCCGAAGTCGATGGCATTGAAATCGGCTATTGGCTGGGCAAGCCCTTCTGGGGCTTCGGCTATGCCACCGAGGCGGCGCAGCGGTTGGTTGCCTACGCGTTCGAAACGCTTGGCGTGGCCGAAGTCCATGCCGGCTGGTTTGCCGACAACCCGGCCTCCGGCCATGTCCTGGTCAAGCTTGGCGCGCGCCATAATGGCTCGAAAATGCGGGATTGCCGGGCCCGGGGCAGGGCGGTTCTCTGCCACGACATGCTGTTGACGCGGGCCGATTTCCTGCGAAAACAGGCCGCTTGAGAGGTACGAATGAAGTTTCTTGATGTTGCCAAGGTCTATGCCGCCAGCGGGGCGGGCGGAAATGGCTGCATCGCCTTCCGGCGCGAGAAGTTCATTGAATATGGCGGCCCCTATGGCGGCGATGGCGGCCGCGGCGGCGATGTCGTGGCCGAGGCGGTGGAGAATCTCAACACCCTGATCGACTATCGCTTCCAGCAGCATGTGAAGGCCAAAAGCGGCGAGGGCGGCAAAGGCAAGGTGATGACCGGCGCCAATGGCGACGATGCGGTGATGAAGGTGCCGGTCGGCACCCAGATCTACGAAGAGGATGGCGAGAGCCTGATCGCCGACTTCACGGTATCGGGCCAGCGCGTGCGTCTGCTCAAGGGTGGCAATGGTGGCTTCGGCAACACCCATTTCAAGAGTTCGACCAACCAGGCGCCCGATTTCGCCATGCCCGGCCAGCCGGCCCAGGAAGCCATCTTCATACTCAAATTGAAGCTGATCGCCGATGCCGGCCTGATCGGCATGCCCAATGCCGGCAAGAGCACGTTCCTGAGCCGCGTCTCGGCGGCGCGGCCCAAGATCGCGGACTATCCCTTCACCACACTCGAACCCCAACTGGGCGTGGTGAAGATTGACGAAAGCGATTTCGTGCTAGCCGACCTGCCCGGCCTGATCGAAGGCGCGCATGAAGGCGTCGGCTTGGGCGACCGTTTCCTCGGCCATGCGGAACGCTGCGCTACCATCCTGCACCTGGTGGACGGCACTGGCGATGGCGTTGCCAAGACCTATCGAACCATCCGGCGCGAACTGGAAGCCTATGGCGAAGGCCTGGCCGGCAAGCCGGAGATCGTCGCTCTCAACAAGGTCGATGCCATCCCCGAAAAGGATCTGGCGAAAAAGAAAGCCGCGCTGGAAAAGGCCAGCGGTCAGATGGTGCATGTGATTTCCGGCGTCAGCGGGGCGGGCATCAGCACCGTGCTGCGGGCGATGGCGCGCCAGATCAACGACCGCCGCGCCATGCGCATCGCCGCCAGACCCGTGATCGCTCGCGAACCCGTCACCCGGGCCGAGCGCCAGGCCCGCAATTTCAAGGCGGCGGTGGTGGCCAAATCCCCGCAGGCCGAACTGGATGCGGTGGTGAAAAGCGCCCGCCCGGTCACGGTGCCCAGTCAGAAGAAAGTCGTGGAAGCGGAAAAATCCAAGTTCAAGCCCAAGGCAAGGAACAAACCCAAGTCAAAGCCCCGCAGCGGCGGCAAGGCCAAGGCGCGGCCCGCAGTGGCGCGCCATTCGGCCAAGCAGCGTGCGAAGAAGAAGGCGGCGCGGCGATGAACGGGATTTTCGCCGACACCAAACTCATCATCGTCAAGGTCGGTTCGGCCCTGCTGGTCGATCAGGGCGCGGGCGAGCTGCGCCGCGCTTGGCTGCAATCGCTCTGCGCCGATGTTGCGGCGCTGAAAAGCAACGGCGCGCGGGTGATCCTGGTCTCTTCCGGCTCCATCGCCCTGGGCCGCCGCCTGCTCAAGCTGGCGGCCGGACCGCTCCGGCTGGAGGAAAGCCAGGCCGCCGCCGCCGCGGGGCAGGTGCGGCTGGCGGAAGCCTATGCCGATAGTCTCGCCGGTCATGGCATTGTCGCGGCGCAAGTGCTGCTGACCTTCGGCGACACCGAGGAACGCCGCCGCTATCTCAACGCCCGCGCCACGCTCAACACGCTGGTCGAGCTGGGTGCAGTGCCGGTGATCAACGAGAACGACACCGTCGCCACCGCCGAGATCAAGTTCGGCGACAATGACCGGCTGGGCGCCCGCGTCGCCTCGATGATGGGAGCGGAACGGTTGGTGCTGCTCTCCGATGTCGATGGCCTTTACACCGCCAACCCTGCACAGGATTCCGGCGCCACGCACATTGCCGAAGTCACCGCAATCACGCCCGAGATCGAGGCGATGGCGGGCGGCAGCATTTCCGGCCTCGGGCGCGGCGGCATGGCCTCCAAGCTGATCGCCGCCAAGATCGCCATGGGCGCGGGCTGCGATGTGGTGATCGCCAAGGGCGAAGAACTGCATCCCCTGGTCGCGATCGCAAATGGCGCGCGCCATACCCGCTTCCGCGCTTCGGTCACGCCGGCGGCGGCGCGCAAGCGATGGATCGCCGGCGGGCTGAAAGCCGAAGGTGTGCTGGTGATTGATGACGGCGCGGTCAAGGCGCTGCTGGACGGCAAGAGCCTGCTTCCCGCCGGCATCCGTCAGATCGATGGCCGTTTTGAGCGCGGTGACGCCGTGGTGGTCCGTAGCCGCGACGGCCGCGAAATCGCCCGGGGCCTGGCCGCCTACAGCGCCGAGGATGCCGAGCGCATCGCCGGCAAGCGCAGCCTCGAAATCGAGGTCATCCTGGGCTATCGTGGCCGCGACGAGATGATCCACCGCGACGACCTCACGCTTACGGGGACGCAGTCATGAATGTGCAGAACAATCTCGCTGCTGAGATGACGGCCATTGGCGTTGCCGCCCGCGCCGCCGCCCGCGCCATGCGCGAAGCCTCCGGCGAAGCCAAGACGCGCGCCCTGATGGCGGGCGCCGCCGCCATCCGCGCCAATGAGGCGGCCATTCTAGACGCCAATAAGGCCGACATCGAAGCGGCCAGGGCAAACAACATGGCCGCGCCGATGCTGGACCGGCTGACGCTGGACCTCAAGCGGCTGGAAGCGATGGCGGCGGGCGTCGAGATCGTGGCGGCTTTGCCCGATCCGGTCGGGCGCGAATTGGCGCGCTGGTCACGCCCCAATGGCCTGGACATTGCGCGGGTGGCGACGCCCATCGGCGTCATCGGCATCATCTATGAATCCCGCCCCAACGTTACCGCCGATGCCGGCGCCTTGGCGCTGAAGGCGGGCAATGTCGCGATATTGCGCGGCGGCTCCGATTCCCTCCGTTCCGCCACCGCCATCCTGGCGGCGATGCGCAAAGGGCTGAAGGCGGCGGGACTGCCCGACGCGGCGCTGCAGATGGTGGCGAACGCCGACCGCACCGCTGTCGGCCTGATGCTGGAAGGGCTGGACGGCAACATTGACCTGATCATCCCCCGCGGCGGCAAGGGGTTGACCGGCCGGGTGATGGCGGAAGCCCGGGTGCCGGTGCTGGCGCATCTGGAAGGCATCGTCCATGTCTATGTCCATAGCGCGGCCAATCTGGAAAAGGCACGCAAGGTGGTGTTGAACGCCAAGATGCGCCGCACCTCGATTTGCGGCGCGGCGGAGACGCTGCTGCTGGACCGCGCCATCCTGCAAAGCCATGGCGTGCCGATCCTGCAGGATCTGGACGCGGCCGGCTGCGAGATCCGCGGCGACGAGGCGGTGCGCGCGGTCTTTGCCGCCGCGAAAGCCGCCAGCGAAGAGGACTGGAAGACCGAATATCTCGACGCCATCATTTCCGCCCGCGTGGTGGACGGAGTGGAGGAGGCGATCGCGCATATCGAGCATTACGGCTCGCACCACACCGACGCCATTGTCACCGAAGACGCCGCCGCCGCCGAAATCTTCCTGAACAGCCTCGACAGCGCCATCGTGCTGTGGAACGCCTCGACCCAGTTCGCCGATGGCGGCGAATTCGGCATGGGGGCGGAAATCGGCATCGGAACCGGCAAGCTGCATGCCCGCGGTCCGGTCGGCGCCGAACAGCTCACCACCTTCAAATATGTGGTGCGCGGCAATGGGCAAACTCGCCCATAATGTGGATCAAGCCGCCGGGACCGGCCCAGCCGCATCTCACCATCGGCCTGCTGGGCGGTTCCTTCCATCCGGCGCATGAGGGCCATCTCTATGTCAGCGAGGTGGCGCGCAAGTTCCTGCGGTTGGATGGCGTGTGGTGGCTGGTGACGCCGGGCAATCCACTCAAGCGCGCCGGCGATCTGGCCGAACTCACTTTCCGCGTGGATTTTGCGCGCCGTCTGGCCGGCCGCCGCGCCATTGTCACCGGCATCGAGCAGCGCTTCGGTACCCGCTTCACCTTCGACACCATCCGCGCTCTCAAGCGGCGTTTTCCAGGAACACGCTTTGTCTGGCTGATGGGCAGCGATAATCTGGCCGATTTCGCGCGGTGGAAGAACTGGGCGGCGCTGGCGCGCCTGGTTCCCATTGTCGTGGTGCGCCGGCCCGGCACGGCGCTGGATACGCTGAAATCGCCGCTGGTCCGCCGCTTCGGGCAGGCGCGCCGGCTCCGGCCCGCACCCTCCACCCTGTTGCTGGACGGCCCGCGTTGCCCGCAAAGCAGCACCACCATCCGCGAGGGTTTGGAACCGCGGCAGATGGCATGATAAACCCGTTGCGACATCCGGAGTACGCGCCCTGAAAGCCAAGAAAAAAGCCCCCGCGAAGAAGCCTGCCGCCAAAAAGACGAAGGCAGCCGCGAAAAAAAAACCCGCCCCCAAGCCGAAGAAAGCGCCCGCGAAAAAGAAGGCCCCGCCCAGGGCGGTGAAGGCCCGGAAGCCAGTCCAGAAGCCGGTCCCGAAGCCGGCGCAGAAGCCTGCGAAACCCGCGCTGCAAAGCGATCTGCTCAGGCGCATCCTGGTCTCGCTGGACGATGACAAGGCGGAGAATATCGTCACCGTCAATCTGGAAGGCCGCTCGGCCCTGGCGGATGCGGCGGTGATCGCTTCGGGCCGTTCCTCCCGCCATGTCGCCGCCATCGCCGACCATCTGGCGCGGCGACTGAAGGAGGGCGGTTACGGCACCAGGCCGGTGTCCGGCGCCGCTACCGGCGACTGGGTGCTGGTCGATGCCGGTGATGTCATCGTCCATGTCTTCCGTCCCGAAGTGCGGGAATATTACGACCTGGAAGGGATGTGGAAGGTCGGCAGGGGCGCCTGATGCGTCTCTGGATTGTCGCCATCGGTCACGCCAAAAGCACTTCGGAAGGGGCGTTGGTGGACGATTTCATCGGCCGCGCCCAGAAGATGGGCCGCGGCATGGGGTTCACGGCGGTGACGGTGGAGGAATTGCCGGTTAGCCGTGCCCGCGACGCCGTCCTTCGCATGAAGGAGGAAGGCGAGCGCCTGGCCGACCGCGTCCCTGACGGCGCCCATTTCGTGCTGCTAGATGCCAAGGGCAAGGGCATGACGAGCGAGGATTTCGCGGATTTTCTGGGCGTGCTGCGCGATGCCGGCACCCGTGACCTGGCCTTTGTGATTGGCGGTCCGGACGGGCTGGGGCCGCTGCCGGGCAAGAAGTCAGGGCGCAGCCTGGCCTTTGGGCCGCAGACCTGGCCGCATTTGCTGGCGCGGGCGCTGCTCAGTGAACAGATTTATCGCGCCCTGACCATATTGGCTGGGCACCCTTATCATCGGGCGTGATGGGTCACTTGGCCTGATCGGCGCCGTTGCCGCAGAACTGCTCGCGCACGGCGCGTTCGGCGGCGCCGGAAGCCTGGCATTGCGCCAGCCCGAAGGCCGCGGCCTGGGTCTTGTCAGCTTCGGTGGTGACATAGGCGAGATGGGTCTGGCCGCTGGTGACCAGCGAACCGCACGAGTTGTTGAGGCTTGCCTTGATGACGCAATTGGCGCCGCCCGATTTGGCGCATTCCATCTGCGCGCGCTGGGTGGCGCTGTCGGCGTCATGAAAGCCCCAGGAGGCCCCGAAGATGCCGGAATCGGCGCTCATGGCGATGGCGCCAAAGGTGTCGGACTTGGGCGCCTCGGCCAGCTTCGGCTTGAGATACGTCCATGAGGCGTAGAACACCGCCGCTAACAGCACCAGCAGCAGCAACACGCCGAAATATCTCTTTTTGCGATCGCCAATCATGGCAATCTTCCTCTGATTCAATTCCATCCCTGGACTTTCAAGAGCCAAACCAGCGGTTTATGGCCGGTTTTACCCGGATCGGCACAAAGGGCGGGCGGCAACGCTTCCTTAACCATGTTGGCCGATGCTAGCTGCGTCTCAATGGGACCAGTACCCATGGAAATCAAAGGCCCCGGCCGCGTCGAAACGGCGGCGATAAGGCGCAAGACCAGCAGCAATACGAGCAGCGGCTTCACGGTGTCCGATCCGGCGGAGAGCTATGCCGGCATTGTCGCCGGGCCGGGCCCGATCGCAGCGCTGGATTCCATCCTGATGCTGCAGGGCATGGACGATTCCACTGATGGCCGCGCCAAGGGCCAGGCCCATGGCGAGCAGCTGCTCAGCCTGCTGGACGCAGTGCGCGACGGCCTTCTGACCGGCGGCATTCCCCGCTCCACCCTCAACAAGCTGGCAGTGGCGGTGACCCGCCGCCATGACGCCTTCGCCGATCCCAGGCTGCAGGATGTTCTCGATCAGATCGAACTTCGCGCCCATGTCGAGCTGGCGAAGCTCGAAGTGCTGGATAAACGGGTCGCTTAAGAGCTGATACGAAAAAGGCGCCCGAAGGCGCCTTTTTTATTCTGATGTTTCCAGTTCAGACATCAAGTAGCAAGCGCTGCGGATCCTCGAGATTCTCTTTCACCCGCACTAGGAAGGTGACCGCCTCGCGGCCGTCCACCAGGCGGTGGTCATAGGAGAGGGCCAGGTACATCATCGGCCGGATCTCGATCTTGTCGCCGACCGCCATCGGGCGCGGCTGGATCTTGTGCATGCCCAGGATGCCCGACTGGGGCGAATTCAGGATCGGCGTCGACATCAGCGAACCGAAGACCCCGCCATTGGTGATGGAGAAAGTTCCGCCCTGCAGCTCGTCAAGCTTGAGCTTGTTGTCGCGGGCGCGGGCTCCGAAATCGACGATCGCTTTCTCGATGTCGGCTAGGGACAGTTTGTCGGCGTCCCTCACCACCGGCACCACTAGGCCGCGCTCGGTCGAAACCGCGACGCCCAGATCGTAGTAATTCTTGTAGATGATGTTGTCACCTTCGATCTCTGCATTGACGCCCGGAATTTCCTTCAGCGCGGCGACGCAGGCCTTGGCGAAGAAGCCCATGAAGCCCAGCTTAACGCCATGCTTCTTCTCAAAGGCGTCCTTGTAAGCGGCGCGGGCGGCCATCACCGCGCTCATGTCCACCTCGTTGAAGGTGGTGAGCTGGGCGGCGGTGTTCTGAGATTCCTTCAGGCGCAGCGCGATGGTCTTGCGCAGCCGCGTCATCGGCACGCGCTCTTCGCGTGCCTCATTGTGGCGCTGACCGGAGGGGGTGGCCGGCGCGGGCGCCGGTGCGGCGGCGCGGGCGGCGAGCTCGCCCAGCATGTCGCCCTTGGTGACGCGGCCATCCTTGCCGGTGCCGGCGACGGTCGCCGTGGCGATGCCGCTTTCGGCGGCGATACGCGCCGCCGAAGGCATGGCCGGGGGCTCGGCTTTCGGCGCCGCCGGGGCGGGAGTGGGTTTGGGGGGGGCGGCGGGCTTCGGCGCCGAGGCTTTCGGAGCTGGCGCGCTTCCCGCGGCGCCCTCGGCGATCGCGCCCAGAACCGCGCCCACCGAAACGGTGGCGCCGGCCTGCGCGGCGATGGATTCGATGGCGCCGTCGGCGGGCGAGGGCACTTCCACCGTCACCTTGTCGGTCTCCAGCTCCAGCAGCGGCTCGTCGCGCTTGACGGCTTCGCCCGGCTTCTTGAACCAGCGCGCCACCGTGGCTTCGGTGACGGATTCGCCCATCGGCGGAACCTTGATCTCGATGCTCATGCGCTAGCGTCCGTTCGGTGGGGGATTAAAGGCTCAGTGCGTCGGCAAGGAAGGCGGCCAGTTCGGCCTGGTGCTGCTTCATCAGGCCGGCGGCGGTGGAAGCATATTCCGGACGTCCGGCATAGCGCACCGTGGCGGTGCCGCCCAGCCGGGTGACGGTGTCCTCGACGCGGTGACGGATGAAGTTCCAGGCGCCCTGGTTCTGCGGCTCTTCCTGGCACCAGACCAGTTCGGCCTTGGGGAAGCGGTTCAGCTCCTGGGCCAGCACATTCTCCGGGAAGGGATAGAGCTGTTCGATGCGCAGGATTTGGATGCGGTTCTCGCCGCGCTTCTCGCGCTCCTCCATCAGGTCGAAATAGACCTTGCCGGTGCACAGGACGACGCGCTTGATCTTGTCGTCCGGTACCAGTTCGATGGTGGTGGCTCCCGGCACCACTTCCGCCTGGTCGCGCAGCACGCGGTGGAAGCTGTTGGAGGGCAGCATGTCGGTGAGGAAGCTGACGCACTTCTTGTGGCGCAGCAGCGACTTGGGCGTCAGCACGATCAGGGGCTTGCGGAAACTGCGATGCATCTGGCGGCGCAGGGCGTGGAAATAATTGGCCGGCGTGGTCGGGACCACCACCTGCATATTGTCCTGGGCGCAAAGCTGCAAATAACGCTCCAGCCGGGCGCTGGAATGTTCCGGCCCCTGGCCTTCATAGCCGTGCGGCAACAGCAGGGTGAGGCCCGACAT
>Ga0105245_10003179_pt1 | contig 14679 bp, 12 predicted proteins | sample KBSM54metaG_FD_81523 | JGI IMG/M metagenome (GOLD analysis project Ga0105245, IMG submission 81523) | Miscanthus rhizosphere microbial communities from Kellogg Biological Station, Michigan, USA - KBS M5-4 metaG | ecosystem: Host-associated > Plants > Roots > Rhizosphere > Soil | place... | reverse complement strand
GCTGGCCGTGCTGGCCGTACGGATCCTGCGCGAGCCGCAGCGGACCGCGGAGAGGTCGAGGGCCAGGGACGAGGACCTGGCCGCGATCTGCGGCCTCGGCGTGCTGGCCACCTACGGCGGGGTGGGACACGCGGCGGCCGGCAGCGCGCCGACGCTGGCGCTGCTGTCGGACACCAGCCACCTCGCCGCGGCCAGCGTGTGGATCGGCGGGCTGGTCATCCTGGTCGCCTGCCTGCTGCCGCGCCGGCGGACCAGCGAGCTGGCCGAGGCGCTGCCGCGCTACTCCCGGCTGGCGCTCGGCTGCGTGGCCGTGCTCGCCGTGACCGGCACATACCAGGCCTGGCGCGAGGTGTGGCCGATCCCGGCGCTCTGGTCGACCGACTACGGGCGGCTGCTGCTGGCCAAGGTCACCGGCTTCCTGCTGATCGTGGCGGTGGCGTACTTCAGCCGCCAGGCCGTCCAGCGCCGGTACGTGCGCCCGGTCGCGCACGCGCTGTCGGTGAAGGAGGAGGACGGCTCGGTCGCCACCCTGCCGGAGCCGGAGGACGGCGAGGCGGGCGAGGACCGGCGGATGGTCCGCCGGCTACGCACCTCGGTCGGGATCGAGCTCGCGCTCGGCATCGCGGTGCTCGCGGTCGCCGCCGTGCTGGTGTCCCAGGCGCCGGCCCGGAACACGTACGTCAAGCCGGTCGACAAGACCGTGGCGCTGGCCTCCGGCGGCACCGCCGAGGTCGAGCTGACCCCGGCCAAGGTCGGCCAGAACACGCTGACCGTGAAGGTGTTCGACCGGAGCGGCAAGCAGGTCGACGCCCGCGCGGTGACCGCCACCGAGGCGCTGCCGTCCGACCAGTACGGCCCGCTCAACGTGCAGATGCAGAAGACCGGCACCGGGCAGTACTCGTCCTCGTCGGTCGCACTGACCAAGACCGGCAACTGGGAGCTCGTCATCCGGGTCCAGATGTCGGAATTCGACCGCGACGTGGTCCAGGTGGACGTGAAGGTCACCTAGACCACCCGACAACCTGCCCCGCGATTCCGGGGCGCGATCACCTCACCTGAAAGGACGTCCCGTGTCCCGACCTGTCTTCAGGCTGCTCACCGTGGCCGCGGCAGCCACCGCGGCGGTCGGTCTGACCGCCCTCCCGGCGCTCGCGCACGTGACGGTGAGCTCGCCCGGAGCGACGCAGGGTTCGTTCGGCGTGCTGACCTTCCGGATGCCGAACGAGATGGACAACGCCAACGCCACCGAGCTGAAGGTGCAGCTGCCGGCCGACCAGCCGCTCGCCTCGGTGGCGGTGAAGCCCGAGCCCGGCTGGGCCTACACGGTCACCCGGGCCAAGCTGCCGCAGCCGGTCACCGACGACGACGGCAACCAGGTCACCGACTACGTCTCGGTGATCGACTGGAAGGCGACCGCGGGCGGCGTCAAGCCGGGCGAGTACGAGGACTTCGACCTGTCGGTGGGGCCGCTGCCGAAGGCAGACTCCATGACGTTCAAGGCGATCCAGGTCTACAGCAACGGCCAGACCGTCTCCTGGATCGACGTGCCGGCGTCCGGCAGCACCGAGGAACCCGAGCACCCGGCGCCGACGCTGAAGCTGGCCGCGGCCGGCGCACCGGCCGCCGGTGGCTCGACGGCGCCGGCACCGGCGCCGGCGGCCGCGGCGAGCGGCGACGACGCGAGCAAGGGCTCGGTCACCGGCGCGTACGTCGTCGGCGGCATCGGCCTCGTCGCCGGGCTGGCCGCGCTGGCACTGGCCCTCACCGGTCGCAGGCGCCGGGCTACCGTGGAGGGGTCCCCGGAGCACGTCTCCACGTCCACCGGAGCCCACTGACCGGAGCACCGTGAGCAGCAGCACCACCAACCCCGCCCCGGCGCCGACCGGCAACCGGCCGCGCCGGGGTCCCGGGGTCCCGACCGGCTTCGTCGCCGCGGCGGTGGCCGTGGTCCTCGGCGTCGCCGGGCTCATCGTCGGCGCGCGGGACGACGCCGGCCAGAGCACGCCCGGCGCGGCGGCGGCGAGCACGGCCCCGGCGCCGCCGGTCAACGGCACCACGGTCGGCGACCTGACCGTGTACGACGCGTACATCCGGCAGCCGGCCTCGCCCGACGTCGCCGCCGCGTACCTGACCGTGCGCAACGACGGGAAGTCGGCCGACCGGCTGTCCTCCGCATACTGCGGGGCGGCCGGGAAGACCAGCGTGCACGCCGACTCGGCCGCGATGCAGCCCGGTGACGAGGCCGCCTCGACCCCGCTGCCGGTGCCGGCGAACGGGACGGTCAGCCTGAGCCCGGCCAAGGGCCACATCATGCTGGAGGACCTGACCGGCACGCTCAGGGCCGGCGACACGGTCAGCCTGCTGCTGCGGTTCGACGAGGCCGGACAGGTCCTGCTCGACGTGCCGGTCATCTCGATCACCGCCCCGGCCCCGGGAGGAGCGACATCGTGAGGAGGCTGCTAGGGCGCGTCTCACGACTGGCCGGCGGCGCGGACGACGTCCAGACGACGACCGGCGGCGTTGTCGTCGTCGCCGATACAACCCCGGTATCGGCTCCTCCTCCGCCTTGCCGGACGCCGCCTGGACGCCGTCCGCATCCACCGCCAGCCGTAAGACGCGCCCTAGGCGCAGTCGCGGTGCTCGGCACGGTCGCGCTCAGCGCGTGCACGGCGTCGTCGGAGGCTGCGTCCCCGGCCATCTCGGCCCAGCCCACGCCGCAGGGCACCTACCGGGGTCTCGAGCTCGACCCGCCCCAGCCGCGGCCCACGTTCACGCTGACCGACACGGCCGGCAAGTCGTACGACTTCGCCGCCGAGACCCGGGGCGTGCCGACCCTGCTGTTCTTCGGCTACACGCACTGTCCGGACGTCTGCCCGACCACGATGGCCGGCGCCGCGGCGGCGCTGCGCGGCACCCCGGAGCCGCTGCGCAGCCAGGTCAGGGTCGTGTTCGTGACCACAGACCCGGCCCGGGACACCGGCCCGGTGCTCGCCGCCTGGCTGCGCAACTTCGACCCGGACCTGCCCCGCAAGTTCGTCGGGCTCACCGGCACGGTCGCCCAGGTGGAGGCGGCGCAGGCCGCGGCGAAGGTCCCGGTCGCGACCGAGAACGGGCAGACCCACTCGGCCGAGCAACTTCTCTACGGCACAGACAACTATGCGAGGGTCGCCTACGTCTCCGGGAGCAGCCCGGACGACCTGCGGCACGATCTGCCGCTGGTGGCGAAGGGAGCCTGAGCAGTGCGTGTCTGGGCGGCCACGGTGGGCCGGCTGGTGCTGGCCGCGGTCTGGGCCTGGGTCGCGGTGGCGCGGATCGCGGACCCGGCGGCGTCGGTGGACGCCGTCCGGGCATACCAGTTGCTGCCCGACGTGCTGGAGCGGGGGATCGGCTACGGGCTGCCGTTCGTCGCGCTGGCGCTGGCCTTGCTGCTGCTGGTCGGGCTGGCCGTGCGGGTCGCCGCGGCGGTGTCGGCAGCGCTGTTCCTGCTGCTGCTGGTCGGGCTGGTCGCGGCCGCGGCACGGGGACTGCGGATCGCGTGTGGCTGCCTCGGCTCCGGTGGCGTGCTGCCGACCGGCCAGGCCACCTCGTACCCGCGGGACATCGCGATCGTCGCCGTGCTGCTCGTGCTGGCGGCGGGGCTGGCGTGGTGGCCACAGACCCGGTACGCGCTGGACGACACCGTGCGCCGGTCCGCGGAGTCCACGTTGTCGGAGGCGCGGGTCGGGCCACGGCGGACGGCGGAGGCACGGCGCCGGCAGGCCGAGCTCGCGGCGGCCCGCGCGGCGGCCGGACAGCAACGCGTGCGGTTCGCCGGTGCCCTGGGTGGCGTGCTGTTGATCGTGGCGGCCGGTATCGGCATCGGCGTGCAGGCGGCGCGTACCCCCGACCCGCCATCGCCGCAGCCGGTCAGCATCTCCAACGGAGTCGAGCTCGGCCGATCGGGCGCCAGGGTCACGATCGAGCTGTACGAGGACCCGCTGTGCACGAACTGCAAGACGTTCGTCGAGACCGCCGGCCCGCAGCTGCAGACCTGGCTCGACTCGAGCACGGCGAAGATCAAGTATTACGTGGTGTCGTACCTGAACGGCCAGTCGCCGACGCGGTATCCGTCCCGGGCGGCTGAGGCGATGTATTGCGCGGCCGACGCGGGGCGGTTCCGCGAATACCACGACATCGTCTTCGGTGACCAGCCGACGCCGGGCGCCGACGTCACGAACGACGAGCTGATCGCCGACGGCCCGCGGGCCGGGATCACCGGCGAGCGGCAGACCGCCTTCGCCCAGTGCGTGAAGTCGGGGAAGTATTCCGAGTTCGTCTCGAAGATCTCCGACAAGGCCAACCAGGACGGGATCTTCGCCACGCCGACGCTGCTGGTGGACGGCAAGCCGGTGCAGGACGTCTCGCTGGCCGGGATCACCGCGGCGGTGAACGCAGCGCTGTAACCAGCTCGACCGCCTCGGCCGCGACCGCGGCGGCGTCGCGGTCGACCAGCGTCGCCGGGAACAGCTGCTCGGCCACGCCCGCGGCCCGGGTGGCGAGGTCCAGCGCCAGGGCGTGGTCGCGGTCGGCCTCGGCGCGGCGCGCGCAGGCCAGCAGCGCGGCGGCCCATGGCGGGCCGAACGCCGCCAGTTGCTCTGTCAGCAGCTCCGATCCCAGCCGGGCGGCGCCGGCCAGCATCGCGTGCGCCTCCATCCCGAGCCGGCCGCCGCCCGCGCCGTCGACCGGCAGCGCCTCGATCGCCAGCCCGGCCAACGCCCGCCCCACCCGGGCCGCCGCGTCCCCCGACCGCTTGCCCGTGCCGACGCGGTCCAGCGGCACCACGAGCTCCAGCTCGACCGGAGGCCGGACGATCGGACGGTTGCCGACCAGGGGAGCGGACCGGTCGAGCCGGTCGAGCGCAGCCGCCACCGTCACGTCGAGCGCGGGCCGGCGGGCTTCCAGGACCGTCGGCGCCGGCCCGACCAGCCCGCCGATCCGCCGCGCCACCGCGACGGCCTGCTCGGCCAGGCCGTACCGTCCGTGCGCGCGGTGCACGGCCACTGCGACGGCGAGCGCCCGCCGCAGCTCCTCCCGGTCCGCGGCCGCCCGCCGGCCGCGGAGGAACAGCCGGATCGCCAAGTCGGCGGAGGCCACCGCCAGGTCCGGGTCGCCGTACCCGGCCAGCACGTCGGCGTTGACCGCCAGCGCCCTGGCCAGGTCACGCCGCGGGCCGCCGCGACAGTGCAGCACCGCGGCCTGCGCCTCGACGAGCGCGGACGCACCCGCGCCGGCCAGCCCGGAGGCCAGCGCCCGCCGGACCTGCCCGTCGCCCGGCGGCGGCCGCAGCTGCCCGTCGCCCGGCGCCCGCCGGATCTGCCCGCCGGCCGGCGCCCGCCGCATCTGCCCACCGCCCGGCGCCCGCCGGATCTGCCCGCTGGCCGGCGCCCGCCGCAGCTGCCCATCGCCCGGCGCCAGCCGGACCTGCCCGTCGGCCCGCGGCCAGGCCAGCTCCCCGTCCGGACCGCCGCGATCCAGCAGCCGGCCGCGATCCAGCAGCCCGCCGCGATCCAGCAGCCCGCCGCGATCCAGCGGCCCGCCGCGTCCCCGTCGCACGCGAGTGATCATTCCGGCCAGCCGCCATCGCAGGAATGCCCCGATCAGGCGAACGGAAGGTGAACGGATATCAGCGTTCTGTTAGCACGTTGAGCGCCCTGTCCACATCAGTCTCGGTCGTGTACAGGTGGAACGCCGCTCGCACGGATCCGGCCCGGGTCGCCGCCCGGATCCCGGCCCGGGCAAACCGCTCCGGCGCATCCGGCCGCCCGTCCAGCTTGACGATCGCCGAGTGCCCCGGCGGCAGGCCGAGCCCCACCCGGAACCGGTTGGCCAGTGCGACGTCGTGCGCGTGCACGGCCGCCAGCCCGATCGACTCGACCACCGCCAGCGAGCTCGCCGTACCGACCCAGTCGAACCAGCCGGGGGAGAGGTCGAACCGCCGCGCGTCCTTGGCCAGCTGCATCGGCAGCCCGTAGTACGAGTCGTTCGGGTCCTCGCCCGCGAACCAGCCGGCCAGCAGCGGAACCATGCGCTCGGCGAACTCCGGCGTCGTCGCCAGCAGGGCGGTCCCCCGCGGCGACATCAACCACTTGTACGTCCCGCACACCAGCGCGTCGGCATACTGCGCGTGCACCGCGGGCAGCCAGCCGACGGCCTGGGTGGCGTCGGCGATGACGAGCGCCCCGTGCTGGCGCGCCTTCGCCGCGACCGCCGCCATGTCGGTGATCTCGCCGGTCGCCGACTGCACGACGCTGTAGGCCACCGCCGTCGTCCGGTCGTCGATCGCGTCGAGCAGCCCGTCGAGCGGCGCGGTCACCACCTCGATCCCGCGCGCCGCCTGCACTGCGTACGGGAAGACGTTCGAGGTGAACTCGATGCTCGGCACCAGCACCCGGGCGCCGTCCGGCAGCGCGGACGCGACCAGCGCCACCAGCCCGGACACCTGGCTGCCGATCGTCACGCCGGCCGGGTCGGCACCGACCAGGCGGGCGAACGAGTGCCGGGCCCGCTCGACGGACTCCTCCCACACGGCCCGCCGGGTCCGCCCGGTGCGCCAGCCGAGGATGGCCTGGTTGAGCTCGCGCAGCGTCGGATGCGGCGGCAGGCCGTACGTGGCGGTGTCGAGGTAGCCGGGGTCGGCGTCCCAGAGGTCGGGGATCCGGTGCGTCACGCCGGCTCCAGCCCGGGCAGCGGGGCCGGCCCGTCGACCCAGTCGACCCGCCGCTTCGCCTTGCCGGCCTCGACCCGCGGCACCGTGCCGTCCGGCAGCACGACCACCTCGGCGTGGATGCCGAGCCGCTGCCGCAGCGACTCGTCCAGCGCGTCCTTGACCACCGCGCCCTCGCAGGCCACCAGCAGCCGCGCGGTCGGACTCCGCCGGTCCACGACGAGCAGGTAGTGCGGCGCGACGCCGGGCTGGGCGAGCAGCACCGCCTCGACCTCGCTCGGGTAGACGTTGACGCCGCGGATCACGACCATGTCGTCGGCCCGACCGGTCACCTTGCTCATCCGCACCAGCGTCCGCCCGCACGCGCACGGCGCCCGGTTCAGCGACGCGATGTCACCGGTGCGGTAGCGCAGCAGCGGCAGCGCCTCTTTCGTCGGCGTCGTGAACGTCAGCTCGCCGGGAACGCCGTCCTCGGTCGGCTTTCCGGTCGTCAGGTCCAGCGTCTCGACCAGGAAGTGGTCCTCGTTGACGTGCAGCCCGTCCTGCGCCTCGATGCATTCGGAGGCGACACCGGGTCCGATCACTTCGGACAGCCCGTAGATGTCGCACGCCTTGATGCCGAGCAGGTCCTCGATCTGCCGGCGCAGCGCCTCGCTCCACGGCTCTGCCCCGAACACACCGGCCTTCAGGCTCAGCTCCACGCCCGCCTTCTGCGCAGCCTCACCGAGATAGACCGCGTACGAGGGCGTGCAGGTCAGGATGTCCGGCTTGAGGTCACGCAGCATCGTCAACTGGCGCTCGGTTTGCCCCGCCGACATCGGCAGCACGGTGGCACCGAGCGCGATGCCGCCCTGGTGGATGCCGATGCCGCCGGTGAACAGCCCGTAGCCGTACGCGTTCTGGATGGTCGACTCCGGCGTCGCTCCCGCCGCCGCCAGCGCGCGGGCACACATCCGGGACCAGAGGTCAAGGTCGGCGCGGGTGTAGCCGACCAGCGTGGGTCGACCGCCGGTGCCGCTGCTGCCGTGCACGGCGACGACCTCCTCGCGCGGCACCGCCAGCATCCCGAACGGGTACGCGTCCCAGAGATCCCGTTTCGACGTCGTCGGCAGGGTGGCCAGGTCATCGACGTCGGCTGCGGCCCCGATCCCCGCATCCTTCAGCCGTCGCCCCTGAACCCCGTCCTTCGCCAGCAGCAGGTCCACCAGCCCCCGCAGCGCGCCCAGCTGCAAGCTCGCCCGCTCATCCGCCGACATCGCCTCGGCCGCCGGCTCGAACACCGTCCCACCACCTCCCAGACCAGTACGTCCCCGCCAGCATGTACCATCTACGCCGTACCAAGGGGCTGTGGCGCAGCTGGTAGCGCACCACACTGGCAGTGTGGGGGTCAGGGGTTCGAGTCCCCTCAGCTCCACCCTCGCGGCCTGCGCCGACGTATCAACGGTGGGTCGGCGGCTGTCCCGACACTCTTGGTGTGATGCCCTCGGAACGTTCTCCCGCCTGGCTGGAGCCCGCTGGTTGCCGTCCGTTCGTCGGTTCCGAGCGGGTTCTTGACGGCCCTTCAATGCCCGCGCTGCTGCGCTCGGCCGGACCAGCCGGCCGCCCGTCGAGCGGGCCGCCGTAGCTAGCACGGAGGGGTGGATCGCCCTTCCCAGGTGCAGCCTGACCGATCTGCCCGGTGACCACTAGTTCTCCAGGCCGGTCGTAGACAGAGAACCTATGGCGCCTGGGCCGGGTCGGCCGACGCGCTTATTCGATGGCCCGGCTCGCTGAAGTATTCCGGTTGCGGAAGGTTTCCCGAAACCCTACCGGGCACGGTATCCTTCTGCCGGAGGTGGCCAGTGGAGTACGTGTCCGTTGCGGAGGCTGCAGCGCGCCTTGAGGTGTCACCGCGCCGTGTCCGGCAGCTCATCGCGGATGGTGGCCTTGCTGGCCAGCGGGTCGGTGGAGCCTGGCTCGTTGTCGCAGACGACTTGGAGTCCCGACTCAAGTCGCCTCCTTCATCGGGTCGTCCCTTGTCGTCGCCGTCGGCGTGGGACGCACTGGCGGCGCTGTCCGGGGTGAAGGAGGGTCTTGAGCCTCTCTCGCCGTCTGCTCGGTCCCGCGCTCGGTCCAGGGCAAATCAGCTTCGGCGACATTCCGTAAGCATCGACTCCGCCAAGTGGCGTTCTGCCTTGCGCCGACGTGCACAACTACATCGGTTCTACGGGCACCCCAGTGTTCTTGCGGACCTATTAGACGATCGTCGTGTAGTTCGTAGTGGAGTCAGTGCGGCTCACCACTACGGCGCGGACCTCGTCGTGGTGGGAGATGCCGAAGGATACGTGCGAGCGAATGATCTCGACGGTGTCATGGACGAGTATGCGCTGAGCGAGGCATCCACCGCCGACGCCAATGTGTGGCTGCGTGTTGTGTCGAAGGGTGGCGACTGGTTGTTCCGATATCGAGTAGCACCAGCGTCGGTTGTAGCGGCGGACCTCATGGAGCGCGACGGATACCGCGATCACGCCGCAGGTGTGAAGTTGGGTGCGGATCTATGAGGTCGCCAGCTCGACCGATAGTGATGCCTCCACTTGGTCCCGCACTCACGACGCTATGGCATCTGCTCTTCGAGCTGTCGGTGACCATGCCTGCGAACTGGTGTCTCATCGGCGGACAAATGGTCCTCCTGCATGGGCTGGAGCAAGGACGAACCGATGCGCGGCCGACTGTCGATGGAGATGTGTTGGTGGACGTACGGGCCGCGTCAACCGCGCTACGGCAGGTCGCCGACTTCTTCGTGGAGCGATCGTTCGAGCCCGATCCAGGTCCGGACGGAAACGTGCACCGCTTCAAACGCCTGTTCGAGAAGCAGTTCATTGTTCTGGACGTCCTTGCTCCCGACAACCTCGGCCCGCGAATCGATCTGACGACGCGTCCGCCCGGCCGCACTCTCGAAGCGCCAGGTGGCACCCAAGCCTTGGCCCGAGTGGAGACAATTGAGGTTGTTGCAGGCGGACGGATTGGCGAGATCCCCAGGCCCAACCTCGTCGGCGCCATCGTCATGAAGGCGTCGGCTCTCAACCTTCCCGGCGGCGCAGAACGGCATGTGACCGACTTGGCGTTCTTGCTGTCGCTACTCACAGACCCAGTAGGGGAGCGGTTGTCGCTTAGCGGGGGTGAGAAGAGAAAATTGCGGAGGAGCGGGCTTCTGGACCGGGACGGCCCAGGATGGCGAAGCCTCCCGGTAGCTCAAGCCAATGCTGGCTACGCGGCGCTTCGACTGCTTGTCTCCTGATGCTCGATTATCGGACCGGCGGTCGACGGCAGGAGTACTCCCGCATATCAAGCTGCCTGGGCGGGAGGCCCCGGGGCCCGCGTTCCGTACGGCTGCGGTTGGGTGGTGGGTGTGACTCCCGCGGATCGTGGGGGTTCGTTGGTTTCGGCCGCGAATGATTCCGTGGGCCATGTCCAGGTCTCCCGGCGATGGGAGCATGGTTCGTCTGTGGTGCGACCTCCACAGGCGGGACGGCGCGTCGCGGCGTAGGGAGTCTGGGATGGAACAGCGACGGCCTCTGCCGCACCTGTCGGGTCGTCCGGTGGTGACCGACGGCGGACTCGAGACCGACCTGATCTTCCACCATGGCGTGGACCTTCCGGACTTCGCGGCGTTTCCGCTCGTGGACGACGAGCGCGGGCGGGAGTTGCTGCTGGACTACTACCGGGACTACATCGGCATCGCCGTACGGGTGGGTGCAGACGTCCAGTTGGAGACGCCGACCTGGCGGGCGAGCGGTGACTGGGGTGATCGTCTCGGGTTCTCCGCGGCCGAGCTTTGCCGGGCCAACCGCGATTCGGTGGCGCTCCTGGACCGGCTGCGGGACGAGGTGGGGCTCGAGTCGATGCTTGTCAGCGGGTGCCTCGGCCCCCGCGGCGACGGCTACTCGGCCGGTGATGTCGTCGACCCCGACTCGGCGGCCGCCTACCACACACCGCAGATCGAGGCGTTCGCCGAGGCCGGCGTCGATCTGGTCACGGTGCTCACCCTGACCGGAACCGGCGAGGCGGTGGGGATCGTCCGCGCCGCCCGGGCGGCCGGGCTGCCGGTCGCGGTGTCGTTCACGGTCGAGCAGGACGGCCGGCTGCCCGACGGCACGCCTCTGTCCGAGGCGATCACCACGGTCGACGCCGAGGCCGCGCCCGACTACTTCATGGTCAACTGCGCGCATCCCAGCCACATCGCGCAGGCGCTGACCACGGCCGGGGACTGGTGCTCGCGTGTTGTCGGACTCCGCGCGAACGCGTCGGCCCGCAGCCATGAGGAGCTCGACACTGCCACCGACCTCGACGAGGGCGATCCCGTCGAGCTCGCCCGGGCCCAGGACGCGCTGCGTCCTCGGCTGCCGAACCTCGCCCTGGTCGGCGGATGTTGCGGTACGGATGCCCGTCATGTCGCCGCTATGTGGGACCGCGTCCTGCCCAGCGCGGGAAGTTCGGCTTAGGCGGCGACCCGCGAGGCAGGGTAGGACGTTCAGTCGCGGCGTCAGGCGTGCTGGAAACGGTGAAGCGGCCAGCACCCAGCGCCGCGACCACCATCCCGGCGGCGGCGAGCCACAGCGCAGACCGGAACCCGATCGCGTCCGCGACCAGCCCGCCGACCGCGGCGCCGACGACTACCGCGGCCCGGTTGAAGGAGCGCATGGTCGCGTTCGTCCGGGCCTCCAACCGGTCCGGGGTGACCGCTTGCCGGTAGGACACTTCGACCGATGGCAGAGAGTCAGGCTCCGGCTGAGCAGCGCTGCCCGGCAACCTGACGTGGTCGGAGGGACCGGCGTCGTGCCTAGCGGTTGGCTTGCAGAGCGGACGCTTCGGTGCCAGTCGGGGATGTTCGAGCGGACCGTCTGGTCGCTCGCGCCGCCGGCCGGGGCGCCGACCGCGGCGATCCTGTTTCTGGACGCCGAGCTCTACCTGGAGCGAGTCGGCGCGGCAGCCGTCGTGCGGCGGCTGCAGGCCCGGGGGGTGATCCCGCCTGCCGTGGCCGTCTTCCTTTCCGCCGGCGGCGCCGCCGCCCGCCACGAGGACTTCGTCTGCCGCCCCGAATACGCGCGGTTCGTCGCAGGCGACCTCGTCGGCTCGGTCCGGGAGGAGCACCCAGGCGTGACCGAGATCGTGATCGCAGGACTCAGCCTGAGCGGGCTCGCGGCGGCATATGTAGCCACGCGCCACCCTGTGGTGTTCCGGGCGGCGGCCTGCCAGTCGCCGTCGTTCTGGTGGCAGCGAGGACGGTTCGCGCAGGACCTGCCGCCGGCGACTCCGGCCGGACCCAAGTTCTGGATCAGCGTGGGGAGCCAGGAGACCGAGGCCGGGTTGTCGCACCCGCCGTCCGGGCTGTGGCAGGGGCTGACTCAGGTCGCCGGCTGCCTCGGCACCGCGGCGGCGCTGCGGGCGAACGGCTACCGCGTCAGCTACCGGGAATTCGACGGCGGCCACGACCCGGAGTATTGGTGTGACGACCTATCACTGGCCCTGCCGTGGGCGTTACGGCGGGACCGACCGCCGCCGGCGGCGGTAGGCCCGGTCACCCCGCCCCGGCGTACACCGCCCTTGGTGTCGGGACTTCAGCAGGAAGCGGCGACGTACGGGTTGGACCCGAGGCGCCGAATCCTTCGACGGATCCGGCTCGTGCAGAGCCAGCTCACCGGCTGGTTAGCCGGCCCGGCACGACGGTTCGTGCAGAGCCAGCTCACCGGCTGGTTAGCCGGCCCGGCACGACGGTTCGTGATGCGCTCTTCGTTGCCTGATCGGGTACGAGTTGCACCCCATGGCGTCGCCACGTCGCTCGCTCGCCGCGATGCATTTCCCTGAGCGATCCCGGTGGAGTCAGCGGCGGGCCCGGTGCTGGCGGCGGTGCGCGAGTAGTCCAGCGGTGCCACCCAATGCCGCCGTGCCACCGAGGACGAGCGCGATGCTGGCAGCCAGGGGCCAGATCGGGCGGCTGGTGTCGGGCAAGTTGGCCGGTGCGGCCAGTGGCGGCGCGGAGGTGGCCGGCGGTTGCGTTTCCGTCGACTGCGGCGCCCGCGTGGTCGTGGAGGGTGGCGCTGGCGCGGGCGGGTTGGTGCCGGGCTGTCGGGGTTGGATCAGGAAGGATCCGCTGAGGCTGCCCTGCGCGTCGACATCCCCGGCTGGCCCCGCGTGCAGGAAGTACGACGCCGGGTGCGGCTTGGTCGCAGGTGAATCGGCCAGCCGGATGTGCACGTGCAGCGTCCGGGTGGCCCCGGCCGCCAAATCAAACGGCGCAGCCAGCGCCGCGGAGGGGGTCGGGTCGCAGCCGGGATGGACGGCGAGGCGGTGCCAGCTGCCGTCGTAACGCCGCTCGAGCCGGATGTCCGGCACCGACAAAGACCCGGCCTCGGGGGGAGCCGGCACAGCCGACAGACCCGTCATAGCCAGGCCCGCGCCCACGTTGTGATACGTCCTGGTCGAGGGGTTGTGGACCTCGACATCGAATTCCCGGTAGGCGCCCCCACGCCGAAGCTCAGCCGGGAACGTGCCCCGTACCTCGATCGCAGCGTCGGTGACGGCGGCGTCGAAGGTTGTCGCCCCGACCGCCCGCCCGCGGTTGTCCCGGACGTGCGCGGTGATCCGCAGCCGCTTCCCCAGCGCCTCCGGCCGAACCCCGAGCCGGAACCCCGTCGAGACCTCCCCTGCCTGGAAGCTCAGGCCGGGCACGGTGAACCATCGCGCCCCTGCCGTGCCCTCCTCCGCCAGCCTCCTCCAGGTGACGGTCTGCGCGCCATCCACCTGCAGCTCCATCGTCATGGCCGGCAAACCCGACGCATCGCCCGCCCGGACTTCAAGCTCGATGCGTCCGGCGAACCGGCCGCCAGTGTTCACGACCGTGACGGTCAGCGGTGCCGTGCCGCCGGCCGGCACGTTCACCGGTCCCCCACCGCGCACCTGCACCGTCGTCAGCCCGGTCGTGCCCGCAGTACGCAGTAGCCCCGCTTTTCCACCCGACGCGGCCCAGGCCTGGTCGCCGGGGCACGCGAGCGCCGGCGCTGCCGGTGCCGCAATCACTATTCCGGCCGCCGCTACGGCCACCCCGATTAACCACACCGGCGCTTTTCGCACATTCCCGTTCATCTGCTGCCCCCCGTTGTTACGTGCTACTTCCACGCGCGGTCGCGCATGGCTACCTGAGTGACGCAGGTCACGGCGGCCTAGTTGCCGAACAGCCGCGAACCTTTCGGGCCGGCGCGATTTGCCATTCAGCGCAACCGAACACGACCCAGGCAGCGCCCGCTGTGCCGAGTCGATCCGGACCGACTGCCCGATCGCGCAGTCCGGCCGCGCCGCCGCAACAACTCAGGTCCAGGGCGCATCAGTTCAGACGACCATTCCGTGCAGCACCGCTGCCCGCCGAGAGGTGGACGTCCGATGAGACCGACCGCATTCGTCCCCACCAACCGTTCGTTGCTCGGCGTCGCCGCCGGGCTCGCCGTCGCCCTGGCCGCGGCCGGCTGCGGCGGCGGCCGGTCGAGCCCGGCACCCGCCGCACCGACCTCGGTGGTCGCCCCCGCGCCGCTGGCGTCGGCCACGACTCCACCGACGCCGGCACCGCCGTCCGCGTCGTCCGTGCCGTCGTCCGCACCGGCGCCCGCACCGTCATCGGCCGAGTCCGGCTCCACGGCACCGGCGCCGAAGCCCGGGGTGCACTTCGCCACGCCGGAGGCGGCCATGCGCTACCTCACGGCCGCGTACAACCGGAACGACCTGCCGGCGCTGAAGAGGGTGACGAGTCCGCCCGCTCGGGCCGCTCTCCTCGAGCTGCGGCAGGAAGCCACCAACCTCCAGCTGACCGGATGCAGCCCGCAGCCACGCGGCGACTATGTCTGCTCGTTCCGGCATGACTTTCCCGAGCACCGGCACCGCGTCGGCCATGGGCAGGCAACCTTCCTGGCCGCACCCGCAGACAAGCCGGGCTGGTACATGACCGT
>Ga0105245_10003177_pt1 | contig 14683 bp, 13 predicted proteins | sample KBSM54metaG_FD_81523 | JGI IMG/M metagenome (GOLD analysis project Ga0105245, IMG submission 81523) | Miscanthus rhizosphere microbial communities from Kellogg Biological Station, Michigan, USA - KBS M5-4 metaG | ecosystem: Host-associated > Plants > Roots > Rhizosphere > Soil | place... | reverse complement strand
TTGCGCGGGAACTCGGTGGCACGCGCTGCCTGGTGGTGGCCGATCCCGGTATCGTGAAGGCCGGCCATGCACCCGAAGCCGTTCGCTCGCTTAAGGCGCGGCGCATGACGGTGCACGAATTCCATGAGTTCGAGCCTAATCCTACTTCGGCCATGGCGGAAGCCGGCGGGGCTTACGCCACCCCGTTCGATATCGATCTGATTGTGGCTGTGGGCGGCGGAAGCTCGCTCGATTGCGCCAAAGCCATTAACTTTCTCCTCAGCAATGGCGGCAAGATGCGGGATTATTGGGGTTACGGTAAAGCCTCGCGTCCGATGCTGCCGATGATCGCGGTTCCCACCACGGCGGGCACCGGCAGCGAAGCGCAGACCTCCGCCACGCTCGTCGATTCGGAAACCGGCGCTCGAATGTCTTGCGGAGACGGAAAGGGATCCTTTCGGGTGGCTATCCTAGACCCGAAACTGACCGTGTCTGTGCCCGCTGCGTTGGCGGCGGCGTCGGGCTACGACGCGCTATCGCACGCCCTGGAGACACTGGTGACCACACGTCAGACGGCGCTCTCTGAATGCTTTTCCCGCTCGGCCTGGAGACTCATTTCTTCGGCATTCGAACGCATGGTTCGAAATCCCCAGGATCTGGAAGCACGGGGAGCCATGCTGTTGGGTGCGCACTTCGGTGGCCTGGCGATTGAAAACTCGAACCTGGGCGCCGCTCATGCCTGTGCGTTCCCCCTCACGGATCAGTTTGGGCTGGCTCATGGAGCGGCTGTCGCCACGGTGCTGGCTCAAGTGGTCGATTGGAATGGCGAGGTCGCGCGCGAGCGCTACGACGAACTGTTTCCCGGCGATCTGCCGGGGCGGCTCCGCGAGATGGCCGAACGGGCCGGGCTGCCGGCAAGTCTCCGGGACGCGGGGATTCCGGAAGAAGCTCTTCCACGCCTGGCGGAGGAGGCGGCGAAGCAATGGACCGGGAAGTTCAACCCACAGCCGTTCCATGCGGCTGCCGCGCTCGAAATATACCAATCGGCGTACTAAGATACCGGCCTCACACAGGTGTTCCTGACCCTCGTACCCGCACCGCCGTGTTTGTATTGTTGAGAACGCTATACTGAGACTTTGAATGCGAATTTCAGTTGACGCGCACGCGATCGGCTGTCGCCTGACCGGTAACGAAGTTTATATCCGCAATCTTCTACAGCAGTTCGCGCGTCTGGACAAGGGCAGCGAGCTGATCGCCTATATTTCCAAGGAAGGCGTGAAGGCGGATTTACCCAATCGTATCCGGACCCGGAGCGTCTCTCAGAACCCTTACAAGCGTCTGGGCATGGACCTGCCTCGGCATCTGCGGCGCGATCGTCCGGATCTGCTGCACGTGCAGTATACGGGCCCGCTATTCAGCGCCGCCCCCCTGGTGGTCAGCGTGCACGATGTGAGCTTTTTGGAGTATCCGGAGTACTTCACCCGGTTCCGCGCTTGCCAGCTCAGACTCACGGTGCAACAGACAGTACAACGGGCCGCCCGCGTGCTCACGCCGAGCGAGTATTCGCGCCGGGCGATTCTCAAACACTACCGGATCCCTGAAGAAAAAGTCGTGGTGGTTCCCAACGCTGTCGCCAGCCAGTTTCGTCCCATCGAGCGCGAAGTAGCGCGGACGGCGATCCAACGAAAATTCGGTATCCGCCGGCCATTCGTTTTGACCGTCGGCGACCTGCAGCCGCGGAAGAATCATGTGGGACTCCTGCATGCTTTTGAGGAAATGCTGCGCGCGGAACCGAAATTGCTTCACGATCTGGTGTTCGTCGGCAAGGAAACCTGGTATTCCCGTGACCTGCATCGGGCGGTGAACCGCTCGCCTGTTCGCGAGCGCGTACACTTTACCGGATTTGTGGATGACGCCGAGCTTGTGCAGTTCTATGGCGCCTGCGAGATGTTCGTGTTCCCTTCGCTCTACGAAGGGTTCGGTCTGCCTATCCTGGAGGCCATGGCGTGCGGCCGGGCGGTAGCTTGTTCGGGGGTGACGGCGATGCCCGAGGTCGCTAACGCCGCCGGCATCCTGTTCGATCCCGGCTCGAAAGAGGAGATTGCACGAGCCATGCTGGACATACTGCTCGATTCGGAGTTGCGCGCCCGTCTGGAGCGGCTTGGGCTGCATCGCGCGGCTGGATTTAGCTGGGAGAAATCGGCGGCTCAGACGCTCGAAGTTTATTATGATGTGGCGGGCCGGCGTCCCCGGCGTGCTGTCGCCCTCGCCGCCCGGGTGTCATGAAGTTTAAGTACGTTCTGCTCGTATCCACCACGCTCCTTGCTTCCGCTTCCGCAGAAACCCTGCATTACAGCATCAACTGGCCTAGCGGTCTCAGCCTGGGCGAAGCCAGCCTTCGATCGGACCGGACCGCCGAAGGTACCGGGTCCGCAGCCGGCTGGGATTTCGAGCTCAACCTGGATGCAAGTGTGCCCGGCTTCGCCATCCGCGATCAGTACAAGTCGACCGCGAACCCCGATTTTTGCTCCTGGCAGCTGGACAAGAAAACCGCCCACGGTGCCCGCATCAGCGAAGAACGGGTGATTTTCGATCCCAATGAAAATACGGCGACGCGCGAAACGGTTCGCGGCACTGAAATCGCAGCAACCAGCCAGATCAGTGTTCCCCTCTGCGCGCGCGACGCCTTGACCTTGCTCCAGTTCGTGCGCAGGGAACTGGCGCAGGGGCGCCTGCCTTCTCAGCAACCGGCGATCCTGGGCGCGGTGTATCAGGTGCGGCTGGAGTACCTGGGGACTACAGCCATCCGCTTGGGAGGCCAACAGCTGGATGCGGACAGGTTTCGGAGCTCGATCAAGGGCCCTGCGTCCGATCTCACGCTGGAGATGTTTTTCATGCGCGACGCGGTCCGGACGCCGGTGATGATGAAGATCCCCTTGCCGCTAGCGACATTTACCGTAGAATTAATTCCCTGAAGCATGCGGGTAGCCTTCTTTTCTCCCCTGCCGCCGGCCAAGAGCGGCATCGCCGACTATTCGGCTGCGCTGCTGGAACGCTTCCAAGGGCTGCTGGACGTAGAGACTTTTGCTGTGAAACCGGCGGTGTTTGACCCCTCCCGTTATGACGTCTGCGTGTACCAGCTGGGAAATAATCCCTATCACGATTTCGTCTATGAGGAGGCTTTGAAACACCCTGGGGTGGTGGTCATGCATGAAGCCAATCTGCATCACCTGGTAGCCGATCTCACTATCAATCGCAACGACTGGGATGGTTACGTGCGCGAGGTTGGACGCAACCACGGATCCGCGGCGGAAGAGTACGCCCAGCGCTTCGTGCGGACGCGGCAGCGCGCCCCGGACTATAGCCTGGCGATGATGCGGACCGTGCTCATGGCCTCTCGCGGAGCGATTGTCCATAGCGATGCGGTGGGCACGGAACTGCGGGCAAATGGATTCGAAGGTCCCATGGCCCGGATTCCCCACGGGGCTTGGACTGAGCCTGTCGACCGCATGAGCTATCGCGCGCGATTGGGTGTGGAGGAGCGGACGCCTCTCGTCGGCATGTTCGGGTTTCTCAAGCCGTATAAGCGCATCGCCGAATCGCTGCGGGCGTTTCGAAGACTGGTACGCGCTGTGCCCGACGCCCGTATGATTCTGGTCGGCGAGGCTCACCCTGAGATCCCGCTCCGATCCCTCATCGCGTCGATGGGTTTGCAGGAACACGTTCGCTACCTGGATTTCGTTCCCATCGACGATTTCAACGGCTACCTGGGCGCTTGTGACATCGTGCTGAACTTGCGGTATCCGACTGTGAGTGAGAGCTCGGGGACACTCCAGCGGGCGTTGGGGATGGGCAAGGCCGTGATCGTGTCGGACGTGGGCTCTTTCCGTGAGCTGCCGGACGACATCTGCCTCAAGGCTCCCGTGGACGCCAGCGAGGAAGAGCATCTATTCGAGTATCTGAACCTGCTGGCCAGTCGTCCTTCAGTTCGCTGCGCCCTGGGCGACCGGGCTCGGGCATGGGCCGAACAGGAGTGTAGCTGGGACGTCGTTGCACGACGATATATCGAGTTTCTGGAGAGCGTGGTGAAAGGTACCATATCGCCTGCCTCCGATCTCCCTCAGGCTCAGGCCGAGACTCGTGCTGCCGCGGTTGTCCCGGGCGACTACATTGCTTCCTGGACCCCGCCGCAAAATGGCGCGCGAGCTTACGTGGAAACACACCGCACACGTTTAGAGCGCACTCTGGCGCTCACGCCACCGGGCGGCCTGGACGACCGAGTGCTGGAAATGGGCGCGTACCTTCAGATCACTCCCGCGCTCAAGACCCGGCTCGGCTACGGCGAGGTGCGGGGTTGCTACTTTGGCACGCAAGGTCAGACCAACCATCGCAGCATCACTTCGGAAAACGGGGAAGAGTTTCGCTGCGGCATCGATTTGTTCGACGCCGAAAAGGACCGCTTCCCTTACGACGACGGGTATTTCTCTACCGTGCTGTGTTGCGAGCTGATCGAGCACCTGCCTTCCGATCCGATGCACATGATGTGCGAGATCAATCGTATTCTCAAGCCTGGCGGAGCGTTGGTGCTGACTACGCCCAATGTCGCTTCCGCCCGCGCCGTCTCGGCGATTCTGCAAGGCTTTCATCCCATGTTGTTTCCGGCTTACATTCGTCCGAACCCGTCGGGTGAGACCGAGGCTCGCCACAGCCGCGAATACTCGCCGCGTGAGGTGAAGGATCTGCTGGAGAATTCCGGATTCGAGGTCGATACGCTCGAAACCGGGCCGTTCCGCGATGAGCCCAAGCCCGAGCATGCCTGGGTGGAGCACCTGCTCGACCGCTACATCCTGCCGAAAGAGCATCGCGGCGAAGGGATTTATGCGGTGGGCCGCAAGCGTCGCGGCGTGCGCGAGCGGTATCCGGCTTGGCTATATGCGTAAGATGGACGTGCTGGAGGCTGTCGCCGAGGGCACCACGATTCATCTCCGCTTTCAGTTGGAACGACCCGGCGTGATCGGCTGGCAATTATACGATCCCTCCACGGGAGCATTTCTTCAGGAAGGCGAGTGGTCCGAGGTGACAGGCCGCGACGCAGATCTGCGCATTCCTTTGCCGGCTGAAGAAGGCGCATACAGCGTCCAAGTCGCGCCCGTGAAGGATCGATCACGCTTCATTGAGATCGCCGCGCGAGTGGGATCTGGCGTACCTGGGACGACGCTCGAGATCGGGACGCCGCGCGTGCTGACCGCCTCGTCCGTGCGGCGCGCACGAATTCTGCGAGCTATACCCAAGGCGTTTGTCCTGCCCGTACGCAGCATCTGGCGAAATCGCAAGCTTATGGGGTCGATGGTCCGCCGTGACATCCTCTCCCGCTACCGCGGCAGCTTCGGCGGGACGCTGTGGACCTTCCTGAACCCTTTGCTGCTGATGGCGACATATTTCTTCGTATTCGGTGTCGTGCTGCGCAGCGCTTCGTTAGTGTATTTTCTGACGGGCATGCTGCCGTGGCTGGCATTTTCCGATGCCGTCGGCCGCGCGCCGTACGTGATCTTGGATTACCGCACCTTTGTCAAGAAGATCGTGTTCCCGCTGGAGACGCTGCCGATCAATTTGGTGATTTCAGGTGCCGTCACCGAAGCGATCGGCCTGGTGATCTTTATGCTCGGACTCGTTGCTGTCCGTGGAGTGATTCCGATCACCGTGGTCTGGCTGCCGTTGCTGCTGATTCCTCAGATCCTGTTCACGGCAGGATTAGCCTGGACCCTCGCTGCAACCGGCGTCTATGTGCGCGATCTCGGTCACGTGACGGGCTATGTGTTGACGCTGTGGTTTTTCCTGACGCCGATCTGCTATCCAGAGACGTCGCTTCCCGCAGGCGCCGTCCCGATTCTGCGGTTTAATCCGTTGTTTGTTCTGGTGCGCGCCTATCGGGCGATCTTTCTGGAGAATCACGCGCCGTCGATGCGAGGCGTGATAGCGCTTTGGATAGTCGGCACGGCGGTAGCCATAACGGGATACGCCTGGTTCCACCGACTGCGGAAGAATTTCGCGGATGTGTTGTAGGGGCGAGGCATGCCTCGCCCGCTTAATTCGCTACCGCGTAGTACCCCTTGCGAGCCTGGACCTTGTAATCCTTGTTCGCCATCTTGAAGTCGAGCTTCCGGTAGGTCCCGTCTTTCTTCGGATTGGTCGGCGAGTAGGCGATTGCGTACTGGCTGCGCATCTCGTCCTGAATCTGCTTGAAGATATCGTCCAGCGTATTCTTGCGATCCACTTTGAACACCCGGCCGCCGGTCTCATCCGACATCTTCCTCAAGTCGCCTTCTCCACCGCCGCCGAACACAAAGCCCCCGCCCCCATACGCACCGGGATCGCTATAGTCGATGCTGTAAATCACGGTGTCCGCCAGTTGGGCCTCGTGGATCGCTTGCTCGCGGGTCTTGCGGCTCCCCGTATCGACGCCATCGGTGATCACGACGATCACCTTGCGGCCCGCTTCGCTCTTCAGGCGCTCATTGGCGGCCAGGTACACGGCATCCCATAGAACCGTACCGGCCTGGTTCTGCTGGGTCGGGACCGGGCCCGGGTGCAGGCCACCCACGGGAGCGTTCAAGCGCAACTGCTTCAACCCGTCTTCCAGGAGCGTCGGCGAACTGGTCGAATCCTGCAGCAACTCGGAATCCTTGCCGAAGCTGATGATAAATGCCAGATCCTTGGGACGGAGCACGGAACGGAAGAACGCACTCGCGGCCCGGTGTTCGGTGTCGATCAGGCGCTCCTGGCTTCCACTGACGTCCACCAACAGGCCGATGGTGAGCGGAAGGTCGGTTTCCCTAGTGAAGTATTTGATCTCCTGCTCCTTGCCGTCTTCGAGCAGGTGAAAGTCGCCCTTTTCCAAACCACCGATCAGGGCGTTATTCTTTCCGTGGACCGTACACAGGACATTGACCAGGTCCACATCGACCTTGATGGTATTGTCCTGAGACTTGTCCTGGGCCATGAGGCCGAGCACCACTAACATCGCCATCCCAGGTACACACAAATAGAGACGACTCATACTTATACTGTAAGACTGCCCCCACTGCGATGGGGTTTCATCGCCTTTTTAAATGAAAAAAGCTCTCCTGCACCTGCAAAAGGCCGACCCTGTACTTGGCGGCATCATCCAGCGCGTGGGCCCCTACCGTATCCAGCACCGCGACCCGAACTTCCACACCTTGGTCCGCTCGATTGTCTATCAGCAATTGAGTGGAAAGGCTGCACTTACGATATTCAACCGCTTGATTGCAGCCGCCAAGGCGGACCCGTTGACGCCGGAATCAATCCTGAAACTGCGGCCGGCCCGCATGCGCACGCTGGGCCTATCGAAACAGAAACTTACCTATATTCGCGGATTGGCTCGGATGACGCGCGACGGGCAGGTGCGTTTTGATCACGTGCACTCGCTGGAGGATTCGGCCATTATTGAGCACTTTACCCAGGTTAAAGGAATCGGCGTCTGGACCGCGCAGATGTTCCTGATCTTTGCTTTGCGCCGCCTGGATGTGCTTCCCACGGGCGACTTGGGCGTGCGGGCGGCCATCAAGAAAGCCTACAATCTGGCCGAGCTGCCCTCGCCCACCGAGATGGAAAAGATCGCAGCGGCTTGGCGGCCCTACTGTTCGGTGGCCTCCTGGTACCTGTGGCGCAGCCTGGATAATCAGGGGGCGATGTAAGTCTGATATCTTTAGGAGTTGGGCTCCCCTAAAGGGCCTCTCATTGAAGAGACCTTGAGCCCTAGAGGATCGTATGTCTGGACACTCAAAATGGGCGACAATCAAGCACAAGAAGGGCGCGCTTGACGCCAAACGCGGGAAAATCTTCACCCGCTGCATCAAGGAAATCATGATCGCTGCCCGCAGCGGGGGCGACCCGGGCATGAATCCGCGCCTGCGCACCGCGGTCGCCGCTGCCAAGGCTGTCAGCATGCCCGCGGATAACATCAAACGCGCCATCATGCGCGGTACGGGCGAGCTCGAAGGCGGCCAGATCGACGAGATCATGTTCGAGGGCTACGGCCCCGGCGGTGCCGCCGTCCTGGTAATGGTCGCCACCGACAACCGCAATCGCACGGTGAGCGATATTCGCCACATTTTCTCAAAACAGGGCGGGAACCTGGGTGAGCAGGGCAGCGTCGCATGGATGTTCGAGCGCAAGAGCCAGATCGTGATCGATGGTGAAAAAGCCACCGAAGATCAGCTTATGTCCCTGGTGCTGGACGCGGGCGCCGAGGATCTTCGTAATGAAGGTGGAACCTGGGAAGTGATCTCCGCACCCGAAGCGCATGACGCTGTGCTCGAAGCCATCCAGAAGGCCGGTATCCCTACCGAATCCGCGGAAATCGGCATGGTGCCCAAGAATTTGATGAAGCTCGAAGGCAAGAACGCCGGCGCCATGCTGCGTTTGAGCGAGGCTTTGGAAGAGAACGACGACGTCCAGAACGTTTATTCCAACTTCGACATCGACGAAAAGGAGATGGAGGCCCTCGCTTCCTAAACTGTGCGTGTTCTGGGGATCGACTGCGGAACCGAGCGCACCGGCTGGGGCGTCATCGAAAGCGACGGCCGCAGCCACCGCGTGCTCGCCCTGGGCGTGATCCGCACCGCGGTCAAGTCTCCGCTGGAGCAGCGTCTGTCGAAGATCGCCCAGGGGCTGCGGGATGTCCTGCAAAGCCATCAGCCCGATTCGGCGGCCGTGGAAGAAGTTTTCTACTCTCAGAACGTCAAAACCGCCCTGAAGCTGGCCCACGTGCGGGGGGTCGCACTGCTGGCCATCGCCGAGGCTCGCATCACCCTGGGTGAGTATTCGCCGCTGGCGATCAAGGTGAGCGTGGTCGGCTACGGCCGCGCGGAAAAGCAGCAGGTGCAATTGATGGTCCGAACACTTACCGGGTTTCAAGGCGTCATCGAAACCGAAGACGCTTCCGATGCGCTGGCGGTCGCGATTTGTCATGCGACCACGTGCCGCACGGCCTTGAAGGCAACCGTATGAAGCGGCTTTTGTGGCTCGTGGCCACTGCGGCACTGGCGTTCGCGGCAGACGCCCCGCGCGTTACCTACACCAAAAGCTTTCCGGGTTCCGATCCGGCTTACATGGCCACCACCGTCGACAAAGACGGCGCAGTGACGTATCGGGAGACCAAGGATGAAGAGCCGGAGACGTTCAAGCTGGAGCCGGAGATGGTGCAGGCGATCTTCGATCTTGCGGATAAGCTGGACCATTTCAAACGGCCGCTCGAAAGCGGCCTGAAGGTCGCCCGCACCGGCGACAAGACCTTTCGCTGGGAGAATGGCACGGAAGCCAGCGAGGCGAAGTTCAACTATTCTCTCGACGAGAACGCCAGACTGTTGCAGGACTGGTTCGAGCGAGTCTCAGAAAGCGAGCGCGCCATGATGAACCTGCGCCGCGCGATCCGCTTTGACAAGTTGGGCGTCAACGACGCCGTGCTCCGCGTGGATACCGCCTGGTCGCAGAAGCGCCTCGTAGGCCGCGAACAGTTCCTGCCGCTACTTGACCGGGTCGCCAAGAACGAAGCCTTCGTCAATCTCGCTCGAGATCGGGCCGCGCGTCTGGCTGCCGAGTTGCGCGGCACTGGAAAGGCCGCTGTGGAATGAAAGCTGCGGTAGTCGTCCTGTTATCCGCCATCGCCGCGCTGGCCCAGCAAACCCAGCCGAGTACCGAAGAGCAGCAGGACCTCATGCGTGCCGTGAACGAAGGCACCAGCCCCCTGGACCTGATCCGCGCGCTGGAAGCGCACCTCGCCAAGTATCCGAATACCACGCAGCGCGCCGATGTGGAACGCACGCTCGCCAAGGCGGCTATCGAAAGCAACGATGTTCCCAGGATCGCCAAGTACGGCGAATCGGCAGTGGCCACCTCAGCGGATGATTTTCAGCTGCTGGACCGGCTGGCGTATGCTTTCCTGACCTTGGGCGGGGAGGAGAACGCCGGGAAAGCCTATAAGTACGCCCGCAAGTTTGAGGATCTGGTGGATAAGATGCCGATTGCAACCGGTCGGGACGCCTCGCACCAACAAGACCAGCAGGAACGCGCCATCGGCCAGGCGCTGATCTATCAGGCCCGCGCCCGGACGATTCAGAAGGACGCCCCGGACGCCCTTCGCCTGGTGGCGCGTGCGTTTTCGGCTTATCCCAGCGAGGAAACCGCCCGCGAATGGGCTGAAGTCCTGATCCGCTCAGGCCAGCCGGCGGATGCGATCGAGCATCTTGCCGAAGCGTTCGTTATCCCCGATTCCTACGCTACCGATGAAAAGCGTCAGGGGGACCGCCTGCTGTTGGGCGAACTCTACGCCAAACAACATGGCTCGGAGAAAGGCTTGGGTGATCTGATTTTGGCCGCTTACGACCGGGTTTCAACCACCGTCGAGACTCGGCGCAAAAAACTCCTGGCGCTCGATCCGAATTCCTCTTTGGCGGATCCCATGGAGTTTACAGTAACCAGTCTCGACGGCAAGAAGCTCCAGTTATCCAGCCTCAAGGGCAAGCTCCTGATTCTGGACTTCTGGGCCACCTGGTGCGTGCCTTGCCGCGTGCAGCATCCCCTGTACGAGACCCTGCGCGAGCGATTCGGCGCGCGTGGCGACGTCGCTTTCCTCGAGATGAACTCTGACGACGACCGTACCGTGGTGGAGCCCTTCCTGACCGCGGAGAAGTGGCCCAAGACAGTCTACTTCGAGGATGGCCTGGCACGGTTGCTGAACGTCATGAACATCCCCACCACCATCGTGATTGACAAGAGCGGGCGCATCGCCAGCAGGATGGACGGTTTCGATCCGTCCACGTTTCTCGATCAGATGACCGAACGCATTCAAACTATGCTCGCTGATTCAGCCAGAGCCAAATGAGCTTCCGCCGCATCATTTGGATTGTTCTCGATAGCGTGGGTATCGGCGAGATGCCTGACGCCGCCCAGTACGGCGATGCTGGCAGCGACACTCTCGGCCACATCGCCCAGAGCCGCAAGTTGCATCTGAATAATCTCTGCCGGCTGGGGTTGGGCAATATCCGGCCGCTGGACCGCCTCCCGCCTGATCCCGCGCCCGAAGGCTCTTATGGGAAGTGCACGCTGGCGTCTCCCGGCAAGGACACCACCACCGGCCATTGGGAGATGGCGGGCATTCACTTGGTGAAACCGTTTCCCGTTTATCCCAACGGTTTTCCTCCTGAGATCATGGACGAGTTCGAACGCCGGATCGGGCGCGCCACCCTCGGCAACAAAGCCGCATCGGGCACCGAGATTCTCGACGAACTGGGCGAGGAGCACATGCGCACCGGCTCGCCCATCGTGTACACATCCGCGGATAGCGTCTTCCAGGTCGCCGCCCACGAGGAAGTGATCCCGCTGTACGAGCTGTATAAAATCTGCGACACGGCGCGCGAGATTCTGCGTGGCAAGCACGAAGTGGGACGCGTCATCGCGCGGCCTTTCATCGGGTCACCGGGAGCCTTCACACGCACGCCTAATCGTCACGACTATGCCGTTCCGCCGCCCAAAGGCATGCTGCTCGATCGTCTCCAAGAGCGCGGCGTCGAAGTATTCGCGGTAGGCAAGATTTTCGACGTGTTCCTGGGGCGGGGCATCCGCGATTACGAGAAAACCAAATCCAACGCCGACGGCATGGAGAAAACCCTCCAGGCCATGGACTCTGTCCCGAGTGGGATGATTTTTGTAAACCTGGTCGATTTCGACCAGCTCTACGGACATCGCAACGACGTCGAAGGCTACGCTCGAGCCCTGGAAGCCGTGGACGATTGGCTCCCCTCAATCGAGGCGCGTCTGGGCCCCGACGATCTGCTGATCCTGACCGCGGACCACGGTTGCGATCCGACGACCAAGTCCACCGATCACAGCCGAGAATATGTGCCGCTGCTGGTCTATGGCAAGGGCGCGCGTGCCGGTGTCGATCTAGGCACACGCAAGACGTTATCCGATATCGGCCAGACGGTGGCTGAGAACTTCGGAACGAAGATTGTGACGGGCGAGAGCTTCCTGCCGGCGATTATCCCGCCGCCGTAGGCGGCAGTTCAACTAAGGTTTAGCGGACTTGGCCGGCGCAGCTTCCGGCTGGCACTTACCCTTGCAGACCGTCTCCGAAACCTTTTGTAGTTCTCCCAGCCGATTCGGATCGGACACCGACGGCCGCCGTACGCTCAAGGTTTCGATCAATGACCCATCCGGATTCGTGCGGCGCTGGATGACCTGCTGCTCTTTGACGCGCATGGCCCCGGAACTATCCTGAACGTTTCCAGCCACCGTTTTCGTGAATAGGTTCGTCTGTACCAGCTCGGTGCCGTCAGGCTGTCTACTGGACGTCGATTCGCTCTGCGAGTCGAGCTGTAACTGCCCGTTCAGACCCGGCTCATAGGTGGCGCTCGATTCCTTGGTGGTGTTGTTCGCAGTGGAAGCCGTCTTCACTGTGCGAACCGTTTCCTGAAAGCCGCCCGAGACGTTGCGACTGTAAATAGACGCGGTAGTGTGCTGATTGTCGGCCGGTCCCTCCGTGATCGACGAACGCTTCTCCACCGTCTCGAAAGAGCCGGACGTCCCGGGCCGCTCGATCACCGTGCTGGCGGTCGTGGTGGATCCGCTTACGCGCGTCTCGATAGTCGTACGCACGGCTTCCCGCTGGCCCCCGTTCACATCGTTGCGATAGGTGGTCTCGCGAACCGTGGACCCGCCGCCGGGAAGCTTGGTCTCCTGGATCATGACGCGCTCGGTGGACGCCGGCCGTCCGGTCGGGTCGAACTTCTGCACGATCCGCTCGGTGACCTTGCCGTTCGCGTCGTCGCTGATCACCCGCTCCGTGACCTGTTCCACGGGCACCTGGCGGCCGTTGATCGATTGGAAGCGCTCTGTGCGATCGCCTTTTGCCGAAGTCTCAATGAACTTACCCTCGACGCGGTTGCCGTTCAAGTCCCTGGTGTACGTGGTGCTGCTGCTTTGCGCCGACGCGAACGCGGCAATAAATGGCAGAAAAAGAACTAGTTTCACATCTCCAGCCTAAGCGTAAGCCTGAGTTCCCGCAATAGAGGGAACGCCTTAGTCGGCTGGTTCCCTTACAATGAAAATAGAGTGAAGACCTTCTACATCGAGACCTTTGGGTGCCAGATGAATGCCCACGATTCGGAGAAGGTCGTTGGCACGCTGCTCCACCAGGGCTATCAGAAGGTCGAAACCCCCGAGGAAGCCGAGCTGGTCTTCTATAACACCTGCAGTATTCGCGATAAGGCCGAACAGAAGGTGTTTCACCGGCTCGACCAGTTCAAGAGGGAACATGGCAAGGGCAAGACGTTTGCCGTCCTTGGCTGCGTCGCCCAGCAGGAAGGCGAGAAGATCTTCGAGAAAGCCCCGCATGTCAGCCTGGTGTGCGGATCGGCCAGCTACAACCAGCTTCCCCAGATGCTGGTGCAGCTCGAAACCGGGAATCGCCGCGTCACAGGCCTCAGTCTCGATACCGAAGATACATTCGAAACGCCGGTCACACGCCGCGACAATCCGCATCGCGCCTATCTCACCATTATCGAAGGGTGCGACAAGTCCTGCGCCTATTGCGTAGTGCCGTTCACGCGCGGTCCCGAGCGCAGCCGCACCAGCGCATCGGTTCTTGCGGAAACCCTGGAGCTGGCCCGCGCCGGCTATAGCGAAATCCAGTTGCTCGGGCAGAATGTGAACAGCTATCGCGATCCGTCGCCGGCGGGCTGGGATTTCGCCACGCTGCTCGATAACGTCGGCAAGGTCCCCGGAATCCGCCGTGTTCGATTCACCACGTCGCATCCTCGCGACTTCCGCAAGAGTATCGTCGACGCCATCGAAACCAACACGACTCTGTGCAATCATGTGCACCTGCCGGTACAATCCGGATCGAGCCGCGTTCTAGCCGCTATGCAGCGGCTTTACACGCGCGAGGAATACATGGAGCGGATCGGCTGGATGAAAGCCTCGCGGCGCCCGATTGCCATCACCACCGATATCATTGTCGGATTTCCCGGCGAGACCGAGCAGGATTTGGAAGCGACTCTCGGCCTTCTGGACGAAGTGCAGTTCGATTCCATCTTCGGCTTCAAGTATTCCCGGCGTCCGAATACATCGGCCTTGCTTCTGGACGATCATGTCCGTGAAGAGGAAAAGACCCGGCGGCTGACCATCGTGCAGGAACATCAGCGCAAAATTCAGATCCGCCGCAATGCCGAGTATGTCGGAAGCGTCGAAGAGTGCATGGTCGAAGGATTCAATAAAGCCACCATGCAGTGGATCGGGCGCACATCTCAGCACAAGACGTTGAACTTCCTGCGGCCCGGCAGTGACCAAGATTTAGCAGGCCAGTACATCGAAGTTCGGGTTACCCGGGCGGGTCCGAATTCGTTGGTAGGCGAAGCGGTTAACTGAGAACGAAAAGGAGGGACGCGAACATGGAAGTCGAAATGAAGATCCGGGGATTGATGATGGATCCCAGTACGAATCTTCCGATTGTCGTGCTCAAAGACGTCAATGGCGGCGCGGTCCTTCCCATCTGGGTAGGAATTTACGAAGCGAATGCCATCGCGCTTGAAATCGAGAAGATCCCCACGGCGCGGCCCATGACTCACGACCTGATTCGCAACCTGCTGTTCGGTCTCGAAACAGGTGTGAAGAAGGTCGTGGTCAG
>Ga0105245_10003176_pt1 | contig 14685 bp, 11 predicted proteins | sample KBSM54metaG_FD_81523 | JGI IMG/M metagenome (GOLD analysis project Ga0105245, IMG submission 81523) | Miscanthus rhizosphere microbial communities from Kellogg Biological Station, Michigan, USA - KBS M5-4 metaG | ecosystem: Host-associated > Plants > Roots > Rhizosphere > Soil | place... | reverse complement strand
TCATCGTCTGCTCGAGCGCTTTAGCGATCCATGCCGGTGGCTGGCCCTACCTGGAACTTGAAAGCTTGAGCGAAGCGCTTGCACAGAGATCGGCAGAGCCTTATGCTCCGGTTGAATTCAGCCGTGACGACACGGCTCAAATCGTGTTTACGTCGGGAACCACGGCAGAACCACGCGGCGTGGTGCTGACGCATGGAAACATTCTGGCCAGCGTTGATCCCATTGAACGCGAATTCCCTAAATATCGACGATCAGAGCGGCTGTTTCATCCCATACGCTTTCTTGAATTGCTGCCACTCAGCCACGTGTTCGGGCAATTCATGGGGATGTTCATCCCGGCGCTGCTGGGCGGTACAGTGCATTTCCAGGACAGCTTTAAGCCCAGCGACATCATTACGACCATCAAGCAGGAGCGCATTTCCGTGCTGGTAGCGGTGCCGCGCGTGGTGGAGTCGCTCAAGAACAAGCTGCGCGATGACATGGGTGCGTATATCGATAAAAATTGGGAGAGCGCTGAGAACGAACGCTTTCTGAAACGCTGGTGGCGCTTCCGTAAAATCCGTCGACGCTTCGGATGGAAGTTCTGGGCCATCATTTCCGGCGGCGCTGCGCTGGACCAGAACACAGAAGAGTTCTGGCGTCGGCTGGGCTATGTGGTGGTGCAAGGCTATGGACTGACAGAGACAAGCTCTTTGATCAGCTTGAACCATCCTTTCAAAGTGGGACGCAGATCGATTGGCAAGGTCCTGCCCGGCCGCGAAATGAAACTTGATCCTGAAACTGGGGAGATTCTGGTGCGCGGAGAAAACGTCGCGCGCCAATACTGGCAGGGCAAAGGGCTGAAGCCGGTGACGGGAGAAGAAGGCTGGTTCCGCACCGGTGATTTGGGCGCGATGGACGAAGAAGGCAATCTTTATTTCAAAGGCCGCAGTAAGAATGTAATCGTAACGCCGGCGGGATTAAAAATTTATCCCGAAGACCTGGAGCAGGCCCTACGCAAGCAGCCGCAGGTGCGCGACGTTGTTGTGATAGGCGTGGCTGCGGGAGGAAATGCGGAAGCCTGCGCCGTGCTGCTGCTCAAGAATGGCGATTCCGGAAACGCCGCGGTGGCAAATGCCAACCAGACGCTGGCCGACTTCCAGAAGATACGCCGCTGGATGGTGTGGCCAGATGACGATTTTCCGCGCACGTCCACGCAGAAGCCCAAGCTGGAATTGATTCGGCGGGCAGCAGAATATCAAGCGAATGGGAGTGCCGCAGGTCCCACCCTTTCGCAAAGGACGCGAAAGGATGGGGCACCCGACGGGACTCTCGAGGAACTGATCGGCAACATTGCCGGCCATCGCGTTGAGCTCAAGCCGGGAGCTCACCTGGAAAATGATCTGAGCCTGAGTTCGCTGGACCGTGTGGAGTTAATGGCGGCGATTGAAAGCCGTTATCAGGTCGATCTGGGCGATCGCGAATTTTCCCAGGTAAATACGGTTGCCGATCTGGAAAATTTGCTGAAGAAGTCGGCGCCGGAGGCCCGGACTAACAACTATCCCTATTCCCGCTGGGCGCAAAATTGGCTGGCGCGATGGATTCGCGTGCTGGGCTATAACTGCGTGACGCTGCCCTACATCATGGTGATGGCGCGGCCCAAGATCATAGGCCGCGAGCGATTAAAAGATTTTCGCGGGCCTGCGTTGATTATTTCCAACCACATTGCTCAGATCGATATTGGATTCCTGATGGCGGCCCTGCCCATGCATCTGCGAAACCGGCTGGGCGTGGCCATGCAGGGTGAGATGCTGCGCTCCATGCGCTATCCGCCAAAGGAGTGGTTCTTTCTGAAGCGTTGGTGGGAGCAGGTGCGGTATGCACTAATTGCGTTGTTCTTTAATGTCTTCTCGCTGCCGCAACGCGCCAAATATCGTGAGAGCTTCCGCTTTGCCGGTGAGCTGGTCGATCGCGGCTATAGTGTAGTGATCTTTCCAGAAGGTCGCCGGACAGAGACAGGTGAGATGTCGCCCTTCCGCAGCGGAATAGGATTACTCGCAACGCATCTAAACCTGCCAATTATTCCCATGCGCATTGACGGTCTATTTCCATTCAAGCTCGCCAAGAAGCACTACGCGCCGCCGTATGCTGTACAGGTAAAGATTGGCGATCCTGTGAGGTTTGAGCCGACGGCCGATCCGGAGGAGATCGCGAAAGAGCTGCAGAAGATCGTAGAGAAACTTTAGTGCATAAAAGAACCTTACCGCGAATCAACGCGGATTGTCCCGGATTAGGAAGGCAAAGCCTTACCGCTGATAAACACTCATGGCACTGATCAGATGGATTTTCCGCGTGGCGCTTGCGGATTGCTTTAAACTGAAAGCCAGAGAAAACATTTGCTGGTTATGGTTTCTCAACTTCCTTGTGCACTAAGAGCCGCGAGGCCAGTTGGCGCAGCAAGAACTACCCAGACCACAATGCGCATGAGCGGTTTGGAGCGGAGCGACACGAATGACGATTCATACAGGCCGCCATTTTCTTCAGATCCCTGGGCCAACCAACGTTCCTGACCGTGTTCTGCGCGCGATGGACCGCCCTGTGATTGATCATCGCGGACAGGAGTTCGCCCAGCTGGGCGCTGAAGTGCTTGAGGGCGTGAAGTCGATCTTCAAGACCAAAGGGCCGGTCGTAATTTATCCCGCGTCTGGCTCAGGCGCGTGGGAAGCGGCCATTGTGAACACGCTCTCTCCGGGTGACCGAGTCCTGATGTTCGAAACCGGGCACTTTTCCAATCTATGGCGCGACATCGCCGTTCGCCATGGGCTGGTCGTCGATTATGTGCCGGGCAACTGGCGGCGCGGAGCACAGCCGGAAGATGCCGAACATCGCCTGAAAGAAGATAAGCAGCACGCGATCAAAGCAGTGATGGTTGTGCACAATGAAACGTCTACGGGAGTGGCCAGCCGCATTGCCGAGATTCGCAAAGCCATCGATCGGGCGCAGCATCCGGCGCTGCTGATGGTGGATACCATTTCGTCGCTCGGGTCGATGGACTATCGACACGAGGAATGGGGCGTAGACGTGACGGTGGGCGGATCGCAAAAAGGGCTGATGCTTCCGCCGGGGCTGAGTTTCAATGCGATTTCAGAAAAGGCGCTGGCGGCGAATAAGTCCGCCAAAATGGGGCGCTATTATTGGGACTGGCAAGAGATGCTTAAGCCGAACCGGTCAGGGTTCTTCCCTTATACGCCAGCCACAAATCTTTTGTGGGGACTACGTGAAGCCCTTGCCATGCTGCATGAAGAAGGGCTGGACAATGTGTTTCGCCGGCATGAGCGCCATGCTGAAGCCACGCGCGCGGCGGTGGAAGCGTGGGGGCTTGTAGTTTGGTGTGAAGAGCCGAAAGAATATTCCAACTCACTGACGGCGGTTGCCATGCCCCTGGGCCATGATGCGGACAAGCTGCGGGAAATCATCCTGGACGCTTTTGATATGTCGTTAGGTACAGGCCTGGCCAAGCTGGGGGGGAAGGTGTTTCGCATCGGTCATCTGGGTCACTTCAACGATCTAATGCTGGCAGGCACCTTAAGCGGCGTGGAAATGGGACTCAAGCTCGCCAAGGTCCCGCACAAAGCTGGCGGGATCAATGCCGCGCTGGAGCATCTGGCAGCTACTCATCAGCGTTCGACAAATCATTCACAGGTTGCGGAAGCGGCGCTTCGCTAGATCACCGTTGTTCGTCTTTGAGGTTGCGGAAGCCGGCGCGGTGGTCACGGATGAGCCGGTCAAGTCGCGATTGTAGCAGCGTGACGGCATCGTACAGAGTCTGGATACCTCCGCTTTCCCAGCGTACGTCCTCTTGCTCCATGTCCAGAGAAAGGTCGCGGATCATGTGGGCGAAACGGCGGATTCGCTCAGCTGCCAGGAATGATGCCAGCAGCTCTTTGCGTCCGGGCTGGGCGTGGTGGAGTTCGCTGGCGGTCCATGAAGTCATGCGTATTTCGTCAAGAGCGTGACGAAATTCCTGCAAAGCTGCATCGTCGGAAATAGTACCGCTTTTTAGATCGCGCTCAAGCAGGCGCAGCTCTGAAGTCAGGGTGCGCAGCCGCGACGCGATTTGGAAGCCCTTATCAGCCATTTCCCCCCGCACCTATTTTGATGCCGATGATCTCTGAATTGCTTTTTATTTCAGCGCGAACATGGCCACTGGACCTGGGCTTCAAGTGGGCGAGCCCGGATTGTCCTTAGGTAATGTGGCACATGCAGAATGGGGTAAATACCAAATGAAATCAGGCGATTTAAGGCGATCAAGGTTTGAGCCTGGGCGAAAGCTCAGCCTAAACTAGCGAGCACGGGTCTTGCGTTTAACTGGTTTCACCACAGTCTTGGCCATGGATTTCCGAGCGGGTCGTGCGGACTGGATTCTTTTAACCTGCTGCGCCGGTGATGCTGCTGGTTGCGACCCGAGCGCAGCCAGGGGCGGCAGCTTTTGTTTAAGCTTTAGAACCGGCTCAAAAAGGTCGCCGAATTTCTCTACCCGCTTCACAGCCTGGTCAGAGGTAAAGACCAGCAGCTCGGGATCTTCTTTTTTCAGGCAGGTTTCCACCTCTTTCCACGTGACAGGCGTGGATGCCGTAGGTTGGTCTTTTGCGCGGAGTGAATAAACGTTGACGGTGGTTTTGTAATCGTCGTTCTGGCTCCAGTCGACAAAGACTTTATTTACGCGCAGGGCCTTCTTCATGTCAGAGACAACATGCTCGGGATGGCGCTCCTCCAGCAGCTGCGCAATCGCCTTGGCAAAGGGCTTGGTCTGCTCATACGTCACGGCCGTATTCAGCGGAACATAAACCTGCAGCCCTTTCGATCCGGAAGTTTTGGCAAAAGCCTGCAATCCGAACTGCTCAAAAATGTCGCGCACCCACAGGCCGACCTGGCAGCACTGCACAATGTTGGCGGGAGCGCCGGGGTCAAGATCAAAAGCGATTACCGTGGGGCGATTCGTCTCAGGCGCGCGCGAAAGCGAAGTATGCAATTCAAGATCGGCAAGATTCCCCAGCCAAACCAGCGTAGGCAAATCGGCGACGACGCAATAGTGCATAAAGCGATTGTTGCCCTCACTCCATACTTTGGCGGTTTTCATCCATGAGGGGCGGTAACTGGGGCAGTTTTTCTCATAAAAAAACATGCCTTCAACCCCATTGGGATAGCGCTTGAGTGTAAGCGCCCGGTCAGCCAGATGAGGCAGCAGCACGGGAGCAACGCGGACGTAATAATCAATGACCTGGCCCTTGGTGAAACCAGCTTTGGGATAGAGCACTTTGTCCAGATTCGAAAGCTTGATTTGGCGGCCTTCCACCTCGATCACGGATTCCTTTTTAGCCATGAATACTCCCGTTCAACTCCATATTAGATGCTCTGCCGGACAAATGATGATCCGAGCCCCTTGCCTTCCATGGTGCATTTTTCAGGGTAGTTCAACAACGTGGCACCGGGAAAGGCCATCTAATCCGTGATGCCCGATGACCGTGAAATCGCGCTGCCGGTAAGCTCCTCAACGCCACCGGTATTTTGCAAGCAGCAGGAATCGCTGTTTCGCGAAGTGATCCAACTACTGGAGAGCAATCACGTTCCCTTCGTAATATCCGGGGCTTTTGCTCTGCATGAGCACACCGGTATTTGGCGGGACACCAAGGATCTGGACCTCTTTCTTCCGGCGCAGGAAGTGGGGCGTGCGCTAACCCTGCTGGAAAAAGATGGATTCGAAACCGAGATCCTGGATTCAGTGTGGCTGGCCAAGGCCAAGCGCGATGGCTTTTTTGTGGACCTGATCACGGGCATGAGCAATGCTGTTCTGCGGGTGGATTATTCGTGGATACGCCATGCCAGCCGTTCAGAGGTATTTGGACTCTCCGTCCGAGTGCTGGCGCCGGAAGAGCTGATTGCCTCAAAGATTTTTGTCACGCGACGCGAGCGCTTTGATGGCGCTGATATCTGCCACGTGATTTATGGGACCAAGGGCAAAATTGACTGGCAACGGCTGATGAGCCTCATAGGCGATCATTGGGAGATGCTGTTCTGGAGCCTGGTGCTCTACCATTATATTTATCCGGCAAATTCAGATTACGTGCCCGCGGAAATTTGGAAGGAACTGGTGCAGCGATTCAGCGTTGAGCTGTCGCATCCTAATACAGGGGCAAACTTCCGTGGCAGCCTGATTGACGACAAGATGTTTGCCATTGACGTGGCCGAGTGGGGAAAGCGAAATATCCTGGAAGAACTCCGCGAAAAAGCTGAACTGATTCATCGCGAGAAAGAAGAAGCGGCCTAGAACGGGGCGATCATTAAGAGCGCCCCAGTCGCGCCATAAGGTTTTCGGCTATCCATGAGAATTGCAGCCACAGCAGATTTGCACTTTACGCCGCAGAACTATGACCGCATCCGCGAGCCACTATCACGGGTGCGCGATGAAGCTGACTTGCTGGTGATTGCCGGCGATCTCACCAATTACGGCAAGCCGGAAGAGATGCATTCCCTGCTCAACGCATTGGTGCGTCTGCGCATCCCCATTGTCGCGGTGCTGGGCAACCACGATTATGAAAGCGGTCAGGAAACCGAACTGATCAAGATGATGACCACCGAAGGCATCAAGGTGCTGGATGGCAGCAGCTATGAACGCGATGGCGTGGGCTTTGCGGGGGCGAAGGGCTTTCCCGGCGGCTTTGGTCGCGGCATGTTGACAGCGTTTGGGGAAAAAGAAATTAAAGCCTTCGTCCAGGCCAGCCTTGATGAGACGCTCAAACTGGAGCGTGCGCTTACCATGCTACGCACCCCGAAAATCGTGATTGTTACCCACTATGCGCCGATCTGCGAAACTGTGGAGGGCGAGCGGCTTGAGATTTTTCCCTTTCTGGGCAGCTCGCGTCTGTCTGAGGTGATCGACCGCCATCAGGCTGTAGTCGCATTCCACGGTCATGCTCACCATGGCAAGCCTGACGGCAAGACCATTGGCGGCGTGCCGGTGCATAATGTGGCGTTGTCAATTCTGATGGCGCAGAATCCGCCGTGTCCGTATCGAGTCATAGAAGTCTAGGTTTTGCCGCCGCAGATTTGCGCTGATGAGCGCAGATCAGGAAATTAGCTGCGAATCTACGCGAATGAACACGAATCTTTGTTTTGCCGGTTGGTTCCACCCGCCTTCAGTGATTGGAACTCGTCACAAATTTGAGAGTGCGTGACATGATGCTCCCGCCCGCTTATCACGGCATAGCACGTTTCGAATTCGCGCCTTTCGCGTTCATTCGCGGCTACCTGAGAATGCATTTGCAATGCAATTCTGCGGTCGATTTCTTCTCTGCTACTATTATTCCGAGTGAAATCCACTGGATCCAACGTAGTGCGCATTGAGGCGGAAGCGCTGCGCGAATTGGCCGAACGCATCGACGGGCCAATGGCGCAGGACTTTATTCGGGCGGTGGAATGCCTGGATTCCTGTGGCGGTCGCGTAGTGGTTACGGGCATGGGCAAGAGCGGGATTATTGCCCGCAAAATTGCCGCCACGCTCAGTTCCACCGGCACACCGGCGCTGTATCTGCATCCAGCGGAAGCCGTTCACGGCGACCTGGGAATGCTGGTGCGCGGTGACGTGGTGCTGGCTCTTTCTTCAAGCGGCGAGACGGAAGAGATCCTGCAGTTGCTGGTCACGATCCGCAGGATCGGCAGCAAGCTCATTACGATCACGGGCGACAAACTTTATCCGGGAAATTCACACAACCCGGCTTCAATCAAAAAATCTACGCTGGCACAGGCTGCGGACGTTGCTCTGGATTGTTCTATCGACCAGGAAGCGTGTTCGCTGGGACTCGCGCCTACGGCATCGACGACGGCGATGCTGGCCCTGGGCGACGCGCTGGCCGTCGCACTCTCAGAAAAGCGCGGCTTCAAAGAAGAGGATTTTGCGCACCTGCATCCCGGAGGAAAGCTAGGCAAAAAGCTGGCGCGCGTTTCACAGCTCATGCACAGCGGCGATGCGGTGCCGCGCGTCGAGCGAGCCACCAAGATGGTGGACGTAATTTATGAAATGTCGCGCAAGGGGCTGGGCATTACAACGGTGGTGGAAAATAATAAACTGCTGGGCGTGATCAGCGATGGCGACTTGCGTCGGCTGCTGGAGAAACGCAAAGACGTGCTCAGCATGACGGCTGGAGAGTGCGTGAGCGCTAATCCGAAGACGATCCGACCGGAAGAATTTGCTATGACCGCGCTGAACATCATGGAGCAGAAGAAAATCACGTCATTGGTTGTGACTCAGGCGGACGGAACGGTAGAAGGAATTATTCATCTGCACGATTTGTGGGGAACGCAGATGGTGTAAAAGCAGCCATTAGCCGCTAGCCATTAGCTCTTAGCTTTGTTTCGATGGATAAGCAGCAATGGCTAAAGATCATCCTCTAACAAATTTCCATTTGCCTTTGGCTAAAGGCTAAGGGCTAAGTGCTAAAGGCTTATGTCCATCGATCGCGCAAAGAAAATCAAAGTTGTTCTCTTCGATGTGGATGGCGTCCTCACAGACGGCTCCATATGGCTCTTCCCTGCGCCAGCGTCAGCGCCGCGGAGCACGGACGCTCACGCAGAGCAGCACGCTGACAAGCCCGGGTTCGCCATCATCAGCCAGAACATGATTGAGGCCAAAGGCTTCAACGCGCATGATGGCACAGCCATTTCCTTGGCGCGGCTGGGCGGCTTGAAGACCGGAATGGTAACCAAGCGCATTTCAGAGACAGTGGCGTTGCGAGCGCGGGATTTGAAGATCGACTATCTCTACCAGGGCGCACAGAACAAGTCAGACATTCTGGACAAGATCCTGGCAGAGAGCGGCTTCCAGGAAGATCAGATTGCGTATGTGGGAGACGACGTAATCGACCTGCCAATCATGCGACGCTGCGGGCTGGCGATAGCTGTGGCCAATGCGCGTCCACAGGTAAAGGCAATGGCGCATCATGAAACCGCGTCGGTTGGCGGCCACGGCGCAGCGCGCGATGCGGTGGAATACATTCTTGAAGCGCAAGGCACGCTGGAGAAAGTGATTGACGCGTATATACATGCCAGGACGTCGATCAAATAATCTTGGCCAAACCTTTAACCACAAAGGGCACGAAGGAACACAAAGGGAGGGCGAGGCCGACCATGCGCCGAGACCGCTGCAACAAGCGCAGAAACAATCTCTGGATCGGCGATGATCTATAGCGCGTTGGAGCGCAGCGATAGGAATAAATAATAGAAGCGGCAACAGAAAAAGAAATGACCCACCGGTTTCCCTGCCAAGACGCTTTCGCGTCGAACCGGTGGATCAGTTTTTTAGCTGCCAGGTACTGCAGCTACTTACATTAGAAGCAGCATCTCGGAAAAGGTTGTCTTTATCTTTGTCGCTTCGCTCCAAACCGCTCCAAACCAAGGCCTTCGAGCAGAAGCATCTATGCCCCTGATGCAGGCAGCTCGCCGCGCAAACCGGGCTCGCTGCCATCGATTTATCTAACGAGTATTGTCGCTTCGCTCCAACCCGTCGGCTCCGCTTGAAAACAACACCTTTAAACCAACAACGGGGATCTCTTCCTCCTTGGGCGGCAGCGGAGCAGGTCCCTCACGTTCTCCGGCTCACGCGAGGCTCGCCGTCGAAGTTCGGGATGGCATGTCGTGGGGGAGGATATATTCGAAATAAAAGAGAGCAACCAAGACGGACGACTAAAACCTAGCCACACGTGAGGATAGGTTATGGGCAGGGAAGCAGCACCGTTTCAGTCAGTGTAGTTTCGCTTTCGGCAATCAGTTATTCCCTGAGGGCGGCGGCTTGAGCGAGCGCAGGAAAGCGACAAATTCAGGCTTCTTGCGCAGCCCTGCAAATTCATTGTCATGCAGTGCGCTCTTGATGGGATAGCCTTCCTCATTGGCTTTGCTCAGGTAGAAACGGCAATGCTCATAGTCGCCGTGCTGGCCGTACATCTGCGCCATTACGTAATGGAAGTGGCCAAGATCGTTTGATCCCACCAGACGGATGGAAATGGCGGATGCGGAAGACTGCCGCTGAAAGATTTCAGGATCAATCTGGATGGCGCGCTGGTACTCGCGGGAAGCGCGATCAAAATCCTTTTGCGAGAAATACGCGCCGCCCAGGTTGCTATGGAAGCTGGCACTGTCATCATTGAGCTTGATGGCTTTTTTGTATTCCTTGATGGCCGCGCCGTATTTCCGCAGGTTGTAATACAGTGCGCCAAGATTGTTATAGGCCTCAGCGTAATCTTTATTTTCTTTGATGGCGCGCTGAAATTCCTTTTTGGCTTCAGAGTCGCGACGCAACTGCAGGAGGCACATGCCAACCTTGTTATGCAGGATGGCACTGTCTGCGGTCTTCATGGCGGCCCGATAATAATCAATGGAATCAAGATAGGCTTTTTGCGCGCGGAGATGGTCGGCTTGTTGTTCCAGTTCCACCGGATCGGCATTTTCAGGCGGCGGAGGAACGTGGACCTGCGAAGTGGGGTCTGTGCTGGAAGGCTCCTGTGCCCGTGAAGGCAGGGAGAGAACCGATATGCCGATAATCGTTAGACCAAAGACTTTTAGCAAGCTGCAGAAGCGACCCATTGGGGCCTCCTTATTGCGGCCTGTCCTTGCCCGGACTGGGGGTGGCCGCAGGCTTGATTTGTTTATTATCGTCCTTATTGTCGTCTTTGCCACCACCAAAAATCTTGCCCCAGAAGCCTTTTTTCTTCTTGTCCTGTTCCTGGGCCTGGGACGAACCTTGGTTTACCGCGGCCGGCTGCCCCTGCGCCGGGACGGAGCTACCGCTACCTACATTAGACGCCGGAGGGGTGGGAGTTGGCTTGGGCTCAATGCCAAAAATTCTTTGGAAAACGTTACCGTGGGCCGTCTGCTCACAGGTCTGGGTAGGCTGGGTTCCGTCAATAAAGGCCGTATTGTAGTCGTCTGGACATGACGGCGTGGCTATCTGGTTAGTGGCCTTATCCAGGGTCATTTGGACCACGCCCTGGGGCGGAGTGAACGGTTTTGTATCTGAATAGTTCGGCAGATCCACCGCTCGCTTCATGAATTCAGTCCAGATGGGCAGGGCGATGGCCGCACCGCTTAGGTGAATATCACTGTAATCATCGTAACCCACCCAGACGATGCAGAGCAGGTTTGAGGTAAAGCCGGCAAACCAGCCATCGTGCGAAGTGCCGGTTTTTCCTGCGGCCGGAGCGGTAAACTTGCGGGCCCGGACTCCACCGGGGCCAGCCGCGGTGCCGTTGTTGATTACGCCCTCCATCATCTCAGTGATAACGTAAGAGACGCGCGGATCGAGCACCTGCGTTTTCTGCGGCTGAAAGTTGTCGATGACATCGCCATTGGCATCTCGCACAGAGCGAACCATGATGGGCGTAATACGCTGCCCGTCATTGCTGAAAATCGTATAAGCGGAAGCCATGTCCATGGGCGTGGCGTCATACGATCCCAGAGCCATTGCGGGCGTAGCACGGACGGAGGAAATCCCGGCCAGTTTGGCCAGGTTTGCTACTTTGTCATAGCCCACCATCTCGGCGACTTTTATCGTGGCGTTGTTGAGCGAATGCGCCAGAGCAAACTGCGCGGTTACTTGTCCGTAATATTCCTCTTTGTAATTTCGCGGAGTGTACACATCATCGCCGTTGATGAAGGCCGTGGGCGAGTCGTCCACCATGCTGGCAGGAGTGAAAATGGGTTGCTCATTAGTAACAGCATTGTTAACGGCTGCCGCATACACAAAAGGCTTGAAGATTGAGCCGGTTGGGCGCTTGGCAACCGCGTGATTCAATTGGCTGAAGCCGTAGTTGCGTCCGCCCACCAGCGCCAGGACTTCGCCGGTGTGAGGATCAAGCGCGACCAGCGCAACCTGCGGGATAGGCCCCGGAAGCACCTTGGTCTCAAACTTGTTTTTGCCGACCCTTACTCTCTTGGTGCGCTGCTTTTTTATCTGGGCGTCAACTTCTTTCAATCCAAGATCCACTGCCTGTGCCGCCGCCTGCTGCAATGAAGGATCAAGCGTGGTGTAAATGCGATAGCCGTCCGCATTCAGATCCTCTTCACTATATTTGTTGATCAGTTGGTCCTTAATCAGATCGACAAAGTAAGGCGCGTCACTGGCTTCAACATTTTGTGGCGCCAACTTGAGCGGAGTGGCCTTGGCGGCATCGGCCTGCGCGCGCGTGATGTCGCCGGTTTCAACCATGGCTTCCAGCACAAGGTTTCTGCGCTCCTGCGCGCGCTCTGGGTGCCGATACGGAGAGAGATAACTGGGCCGCTGCACCAGACCGGCAAGCATCGCGGCTTCAGGCAGGTTCAAGTCTTTGAGGTCTTTGCCGAAATATGCCTGGGCCGCCTCACCGAAGCCAGTAATGGTGAAGGAACCGCGCTGCCCCATATCAACCTGGTTGGCGTAAAGCTCAAAAATCTGTTTCTTTGAGAATCGCTGCTCAAGTTCGATGGAGATGAGGATCTCCGTGAGCTTGCGGGTAAACTTTTTCTCCGGAGAGAGAAAGAATCCGCGAGCGACTTGCATCGTAATCGTGGAGCCACCCTGGCGATTGCCACCCTGGCGAAGATCAACCCAGCCCGCTTGCAGCAGTCGCCAATAATTTACGCCGTTGTGATGGAAGAAACGCCGGTCTTCGATGGAAGTAACGGCGTCCACCATGACTTTGGGAATGTCGTCATACTTTACGAGTCGGCGCTTGGAGCGTGCCTGACCATCGAACAAACCGGTGACAAGCTGAGGCTCAAGTTCATAGGCAGTCAGGTCGCCGTCGTTGCCAAGAGAGGCGATTTTATCCACGCGTCCATCTTTTACGCGGATCACAGCGCCTTCAGCGTTGTAATACGATTCTTCTCCCGGCTTGACCTCAATAGCGTCCTTCATGACTTTGTAGACGCCAAACTTTGATTTGCCCTGCTCGCCGGCTTCTGTATATCCGGCGTGGCGCAGGTAGTTGGAGATCTCCCGCGGGTCAGCCTTCTGGCCGATGCGAACATCGCGCGGCTGGGCATAGATTTTGGCGGTGTTGGCGAAAATCGCGCCGCCCATACGCTTTTCGACGATCTTCTGGTACTTGATGTAGTAATACGAGAAAACGCCGAACAGCACGAGGGAAAGGATAAGAAAAGCAGCGAGTCCAGCCCGGAAAAATGGGTTTCTCAGGCTGCCACGCAAGCCTTTAGCACGAGGAATTTTTATTTTTATGGCCATGTTCCAAGTAGGCGGAGAGCGCCTTATTATTCTCTCAGACGCATGGCGGGCCAGAGTTACCTGCTGGTGCTGAGAAGTTTCTGTCCTTCTCTATTATATCCGTTTTTAAATCCGTTTATTCAGTGAGTTCGCCGTAAAATTCAAGTCAACGGGATGAACGACCATATCAACGTGGATTTGGTATTTTACTGAGATCCCAAGGCCATCCCCTTTTCGCGTGACAATCACCTGGTCTTCCCTGAGCTTAATATCTTCAGTATCTGCTTTGGTCACGACCATCTTCTTGATGTCGTCGTCGGTCGCGGTGGTGTAACTGTTTTTTCGCGCAATGTCATCGAGTGCGTCCTGGAACTGGTAGTTGTTGAAATACGGCGGAATCATGTTCCAGGCGACGTAGAATGCCGCCACCACCACTGCAATTGCGATCAATCCTTTTATTTTTGCCATAACGTCAGCAGTTGAATCTCCTTCAGGAGCGCACCATTTGCGTGAAAGTTGTCTCGATGCCGGGGATGTTAGCATCGTCGGATTTCCGTGTCGAGCGGGAAACCACTTCGACACGACCTTCCGTAACCTTCTTGCCAACGTTGATTCTGTAAGGTATTCCCACTAGATCGGCGTCTTTGAATTTCACTCCAGCGCGCTCATCGCGATCATCCAGCAGAACGCTAAATCCCGCGCCTTCCAGCTTTTGCGCGATCTCCTCCGACGCTCCCATGATCGCCGCGTCTTTTACGTTCGTCGGCGTGATCACCACATCAAACGGCGCAATCTGCGGCGGCAGCCAGAAGCCGTCCGCATCATTGTTCTGTTCGATCGCCGCTGTCAAAATCCGCTCTACGCCAATGCCATAACAGCCCATAATTGGCATGACTTCTTTGCCGTCTTTATCCAGCACGGTCGCGCCCAGCGATTTCGAATATTTTTGCCCCAGCTTAAAGATGTGCCCAATCTCCATCGCCTTGCCGACCACCAGCGCCGCGCCGCATTTCGGACAGCCTTCACCCGCCGCCACGTTGCGCAAATCAACCCACTCCGTGGGATGGAAATCCCGCAGCGGTGTAACGTTCTTCAAGTGATAATTTTCTTTGTTCGCGCCCGCGACTAGATTCTTCCGACCCTTCAGCGCCGTGTCCGCCAGCATCAGCGGCAGCGCGTCAAGGATGATTGCCTGCGTTACGCTTCCAAGCTGTTGCGCGCCCGCGGCCAGCGCAGGGACTTTCACCGGCCCCAGGTATCCCGCCGGCGACATGAACACGCGCTGAATCTCTTCTTCATGCATCGGCCTAAATTCTTTACCGTCGAGCGCCGTTGTCAGCTTGGCTTCGTTCAAGCTGTGATCACCGCGCAGCAGCACAATCACCGGACGCGTCTTCACCTGCCCCGGATTCTTTTTGTCCGGCTCAACCTGCATCAGCGCCAGCGTCTTGATCTTC
>Ga0105245_10003173_pt1 | contig 14688 bp, 7 predicted proteins | sample KBSM54metaG_FD_81523 | JGI IMG/M metagenome (GOLD analysis project Ga0105245, IMG submission 81523) | Miscanthus rhizosphere microbial communities from Kellogg Biological Station, Michigan, USA - KBS M5-4 metaG | ecosystem: Host-associated > Plants > Roots > Rhizosphere > Soil | place: Michigan... | reverse complement strand
TACACGTGCCGCTGACGCATTGGGGCGCAGACGTGCACGGGTTCAGGTCGTCCGCGCACACGACGTTGATCGCGAAGGAGAATAAGCCAGGTGCGTCTCCGCCAACGAAGCATTGGCTGTCGGCGTTGATCGCGTTGACCCATGCCGCAAATTGGTAGACACCACACGTGGTGGGCGCGTCGTACCCGAACTGGAAGGTCGGGTTGGTGCCGAGGAGCGGCATCGCGTGCATGACCTCGTGTGCGCCGAACGTCGTGGGAGTACAGTTGCCGGTGCCATCCGGGCACGCGTGCGTCGACGCGTCGAGCGACCGGAGCGTGCCCATCGAAGTGTCGTCCGCGGAGGCATCGGCGTGCATGACGAGGAAGCCACCGCCCTGGCACTGGGCGCCGTTGCACCCCGTTGCATCGGAGAAGCTCAGTTTGAACACGTTGCCCTTGGTGCCCGCGTTCACGGTGAACGATGCGCCCGAACCGAACACGCCCGCTCCGCCAGTGAGCGTCACCGTTGGTGAGGGACCAGTCGCCGAGTGGCAGGCCTGGCAACCTACGGATGTGCCGCTTCCCCATACACTCGACGTGATGTAGCCGACTCCCGGCTGCCCATTCACGTTCCGAAGCCCGGGATAAGCCGATGCGCTGCGCGCGCTCAGCATCGCAGCAATCACCAAACAGAAACCCACACACCAACGCACGAAAGCCCGCCAGAAGCCGCCCATGCGAGGCTGAAGACCATAATCGTTCGTTGGCGTCAATCACTCGTGCGGGCAGCGACCCACCGATCCCAACGGGCGGGCTTCACTAACGCTACAATTGCACCGGGCTGACAGTGTAGCTCCACTTCGACCTTCACGCCCGAAACCGACACGAACTGCCGCAAAACACCGCGTCGAACTGCGCTGAGCGAGCGCGTTGCTGCGGCTCGGCACAGTGCTATTTTTGTAGAGTGCGGCAGTGGTTGATCGTGATTGGTTTTTGCCTCGGCAGCGCCGGATGGGTCGGCTGCGGGCAAAGTGCCGTGAGCGCGCCGAAGCCGCCGCCGAGTGTCGATGCCGAATCGCGCGCGTACCCGATCAAGCGTCAGCGTGAGTTGCCGCGGCTGATCGCGCCGCCGCCCGCGTACGGAAATAAGATCGTGATGGCGCACGGCGAATCGACGACCAGCGTGAACTGACCCGCATTTTCTCGCGCTCCACTGGAAGCACAAAGTTGTAGCGTTGGTCGTCTGCGGTAGCTCTCAGCGCGCGATTCGCACGCTGGAGAATAAAAGAGCGCTGCGCCGTGACCCAACTCGGCTCGGTCTTACACAGCCCGGGTGTGCGCACGATGTGCCTTTGGTGACCGCGACTCGCGGCACTGACGGCCGCCAATCGAAGCGCTCGAAGCCCGAGAAAACCGTTTGCCCGACGCTCAAGGAGCCCTGAATGCGATTTGCTATCGGTAGGACCGCACTGTGTGGATTGATGACGACCAGCGCGCTGCTCGGCGGTTGCACGACAGAGAACGTTTACAACACGATCGCGGCCGGAGGCAGCGCGGGGACTTCCAGCGCGCACGGCGGCAGCAACGCGAACGGCGGCCAAGGCGGCAGCAACGCGAACGGCGGCAGCAACAGCGGTGGTAACGCGACCGGTGGCACGGTCGACGGCAATGGCGGCAACGCAACCGGTGGAAGCGGCGGGTCCGTTTCGAGCAATGGCGGCACCGGAACCGGCGGGACTGGCGGCCCCGTCACGCCCGTCAATCTCGACACTGCGACGATCTACTCCGTGTTCACGGAGACCTATGCCGGTGACAAGAAGCTCAACTCGATCACGGCTGACCTCCAGCGCATCCACGACCTCGGTTTCAGCACGCTCTACCTGTTACCGGTCACCTTGCAGTTTCGCAAATCGATCAACGGGCACGACCCCGTGAACAGCCCGTATTCGGTCACCGACTACAAAGCGATCGATCCGTTGTACGGGACGGATGCTGACTTGAAGAAGCTCGTGCAAAGCGCGCACGGGCTCGGCATGCAGGTCGTCTTGGACGAAGTGCTGAACCACGCCGCGTGGGACAACGCGCTCCTCACCACCCACCCCGAATATTTCGCGCACACCGACGGCAACACCAAAGACCCGAACAGCATCAAGGCCTCCGATTTTCCCGACGCCGCGCAGCTCGATTACGGGACAGCCGGCAATGGCCTCGCCGGATACATGGAGGACATGCTCGTCTATTGGGTGAAGACGTTCGACATCGACGGCTTTCGTTTCGACACCGCCGATAACCCATACGGCTCGGCGCGCCGCATCCCGCTCGATTTCTGGAAGGAGCTACGCGGCAAGCTTTTGGCCGCAAAAGCCGGCTTTTTCATGTTGGGAGAATCCGAAGATCCGGAAATGGTGGGCGTCGTGTTCGATGCCGACTACGGCTGGAAGGTGTGGGGACAGTACATCCCCGGCCTCCGTCAGGTAGCCGGTGGCCCGCCCGAGCAGAGCGCGGGCTGCGGCTCGTGCCCCGCGATGACGACCCTGAAAGCCGCACTCGCGGTGCAAGCGCCCGGCTCGATGACGGGCTTTCTGCCCGCGACGCGTCACGTAACGCTGCTCCAGGATTACGACGCCAAGCTGGACTTCACCATCTTCGGGGGCGTTCCGAACACGATGGCCGCCGCGACCTTCAACTTCACGTTCACCGGCATCCCCATGATTTGGGCCGGCGAAGAAGTGGGCAACGATATGAGTGATTACAACAATCACATTCCCATCAACTGGAAGAGCTCGAACGCGAGCAGCTTCGGCGCCTTTTACAAATCACTCATCGCGCTTCGCAACGGCAACTCGACGCTGCAAAAGGGCGACTTTGCCTGGCTCGACAATAGTGTCGCCGATCACGTGGTGAGCTTCTCGCGCAGCGATGCGAGCGCGAAGTTCGTGATCGAGATCAACTTCTCGAACTCGGACGTTTCCGGCACGCTCAGCTCACCGCCGAGCGGCACTTTCACCGACGTCTCGCCCTCGGGATCGCCAGGCGGGACGGCTCACCCCGCGCCGCCGAACTTCACGCTCAAAGCCTGGGATTTTGCCGTGTTCCGCAGCAAATAACCCCAACTTCACTGCGTCTTGATGCGGAAGCCGGCCCATGCGGCTCCGCCGCGATTGTCGTGAACGACGGTCCACACGCGCGAGACTTGCACGCCTTTCGGAGCGTAGAAATCGGTCGCGTACTTGGGGTTCCAACCAGTGGTCGCGTCGTTCAGCAAGCGGACGGGAGATTTGAATCCGCCCGCGTCGGTATAGTAGTCGATCCACATCTGCTCGCCGACATCCCGCCCGACGAGTTTGGCGGACACGTCATCGCGATCTTGATTGGCCGGATCGTTTTGATCGAGCACCGGTTGGATCGGGTAGCCATAGCAACTGGATTTGCCGTCAGCTGGGCACGCCGGCACGCAGCGCTCGGGTTCGGCGGTACAATCGATGTCCGCGGGAACGCTCGAGCCGGCGAGATCCAAACACGCGTCGCCCAGGCAATCGGGAGTGACGGTTTTGCCGTTGAATTCGAAACCCGAAATCACCGGGTTGTGATTGCCGAAGTCCTTGAAGGAGTAGATCGAAGCGTAGCCGGCGACGAAATCGTCTGAGTCGAGCAATTTGCCCGAGGCGTCTTGGCAGCCGATGGGGAACGTGGTCTCCGAGCTCGGGGGAAGTGGCACCAGCGTGCCGGCGCACACGGCAAAGAAGATGTACGTGATGCCGTAGGGTGCGTTTTGCGCCTGCGTCGGGGCCGGATGCCCAGAAATGATCTTGTCGTCAATCGTGATAGTGGTGGTATTTCCGACGCTCGCCATGCCAGCGCCGTCGAAAACGCCCTTATCGCCAAAACAGAGGTAATAGAGGTCCCCCTTCGGGTTCGAGCACGGCGGCGACCAAGCCACCGTCACGCTCCGCCCCGGATCGTGCGCGTGCACCGACGCATCCTCCCACAGCATGGTCAGGTTCACCGTGTCGCCTGGTTGCGCGTACGGCTTATCCTTCTGTACGCCGAGCACGCGCAGCGAGTGAAGTTGACTCGGTGGATCGAAATCGGGACCGCAGCCGAGCAAGAACAGACCCGAAAGCAGCGCAGGGATCGCGAAGCGCATTAGAACTCACCTCTCAAGCCGAGGCTCGGGATGATCGGGATCCCGGTTTGGTACGACTGCTTGCTGAAATTGTAGTTGTAGCTCAGGCTCTCGACGGCCGCGTTGTTGTAAACGTTTTGGATGTCCAAGTAGGCAGAGAAGCGCCAGGACTTGAACTGCCAACGCTTGTCGACGCGCACATCGAGCTGGTGGAAGACGGGTAACCGTTTGCTATACGGCTTGCCGTTGAGAACGCCGTACGCCCCCGAATCGGCGCTGTAGAGCGCCGGCAGCGCGGGATAAGAGAGCGCCGGCGTATCGAGCACGCCGGACACGATACGGAAGCGCGCGCCGAATTCCCACCCGCGGCCGAGCCGATAGCTGCCGAGCATGATCAGATTGTGCGTCTGATCGTATTGGAACAAATACTCGGGGCTGCTCGGCGTATCGCGCCGCACGCTGCGCGACAGCGTGTACGCAATCCAGCCGAAAAAGCGCTTATCCGGCTTGAATTTGAGCAGCGTTTCGAGACCGATGACGGAACCCAAACCAAAATTATCGTACGTGAAAGCGCCCGCGGCATTCGGCGAACGCGCGACTTGGCTCGTCAGATCTTTGTAGAAGCCCTCCACACTCAGCTCGACCTGTCGCGAGAACTCTTGTTCGACGCCGAGCGAGTAGTGAATGGCTTTGTTCGAGTTCAGACCCGGCGTGCCGAACACCGGGTTCGTCTCCTGAAACTCCGGCGGCTGATAGAAAACACCGATGCCACCCTTCACGGTCGTGCGCAGGTGCTGCTCATCGATGTGATCGGGATCGGTGCCCTTCACCAGATCGTAGCGAGCGACGAGGCGCGGGCTGAAATCCGTGTGGCCCGTGTCACGCGAGTAGTCGAGGCGCACGCCGGGAATCACGCGCAAGCGGCTGGTCGGTTGCAGTTCGGCATCCAGGTACCAAGCGGGGCGGAACGCCGTGCCCTTTTCGTGTGACTCTTGCGGCGGGCGGCTCGCGAACGGACCCGGATCGGGCTCACCCGGACGCGGCGGCTGCGGGAAGCGCACGATCACTTCGTACGGCGAGATCAAAAAATCGAGCCCCGCGTTGATCTTCACGCCCGGCGCGACTTTGATGCCGAACTCGTTGCGCGCGTAGATCGGATACGTGACCAAACTGAACAAGAAGTTGCCGAGCGTAAAACCCGCGGTGTTCTTGCCCACCGAGACCATGGTGTCGATCGACACCTTGTGATTGAGCTCGGTTTGGTACAGCGCCTGGCCGCGATAAAAGGCCGTACCGAGGCTCAAATTGCCGCCGATGAACGGATCTTGCGCCGCCGGATCGGTGATGATGATGCGAAAGCGATCGTCGGAGCCGTAAGCGCGCAAGCTGAAGCGCGAGTCCGCCGTTTTGTGATCGACGATGGCTTGGTAGTCGTAATAAACGGGCGCGGAGGTGACGGTCGAGCCTGCGCTCTCGAGCACTGGCTTCAGCCAGGTGTCGATCCAACTACGCCGACCGGCGACCGCGAACGACCAATCTTTCGCCGGCAACGGCCCTTGCAAGAGCACGCGCGCATCGATCAGATCCATCTGCGCCATGCCGTGGAAGCAACCCTTGCGATCGCTCGGCGTGCCGTAGTCACCGGTGCAGCTCGTATCGGGGCTGCGCAAGCCGACATCGACGATGCCGCCCTGCACACGCCCGTAACGCGCGCTGAAATTGCCCGGATAGAAATCGATTTTGTCCAGCAGCTCCGTCGGCACCACGCTCGACAAGCCACCGAAGTGATAGATGAGCGGCAAGAGCGTGCCGTCCACGTAGACTTGCGTATCGTTGGGTGAGGAGCCGCGCACGATCAGCAAGCCGGCAAGGCCCGGCGGGCGAGCCACACCCGGCAAGCTCTGCAGCGAGCGCAACGCATCGCCGCTCGTGCCGGGGATGCGCTCGATTTCACGGCGTTCGATGGTCCGGCGCGTGACTTCGCGCGGCGGCCGCTCACCCTGCACGGTGATTTCGATGCCCTCGGTGACGGGTGCCAGCCGATACGTGGCCTCGGTTTCTTCCCCGGCGCCCACCTCTTCGGTGTTGTCGACCGCGACGAAGCCGGGTGACTCGACGTGCACTTTGTAGTGCCCTGGCGGCAAATCGGCCGCTTGCCATTTGCCATCCGCATTGGTGGTGAGCTCGCGCGCCGTCCCATCCGGAAGGGTGAGCTTCACGGTGGCACCGGCGAGGGCCGAGTTGCTGTCGGCGAGGCGCACAGCGCCGCTCAGAATGCCGGTCGTCGGCGGAGGCGGCGGAGGCGCATCGACCTTGGGCGCGAGCGTGAACGAATACAGATAGGCGATGATCGCCGGCACCGGCACGCCATCTTTGGTCGCCGGTTGAAACGTGAACTTCAACGCCGCCGCTTGCGCCGCTTCGTCGAAACCGCTGCCCGCCGGCTCCAGCACATCGGCCTTGATGACCTTGCCGTCACGGTCGATCGTGAGCTTCAGCTTCACGTCCGCTTGCAGACCGGCTTTTTGCGCTTCCGCCGGGTACTCGGCGTGCTCGAAGTGAGTGAGCTTCGGTTGGACGATCACCGGCTTCTTCACGGCGCCGGGCTCGGCCGGTTTGATGATCGCGCCCGAGTTGCCGGTTGGCACTGCCCCCTGCTCGGAGCGGCCATCATCGGATTGGGCACGGGCAGTCGCGCTCGCCGCGAACGCCGAGAGCAGGAGCAAAGCACTGAAGCGGCGCGGACTTACAGCAAAAACCATGAACGACCCGACTCTTCGCTAGTGCACAGGGGCGCGGTTGACAAGCCTTTCCCGCAAGGCCTCCCGGCTCATCGGAGTGGGGAGCCAGGAAAACCGACGTGAAGCGCGGGCGCGGGGTTAGGCTTTCAGGGTTGCGAGCCGCTCGGCCCAGTATTACGGGCAGCCGCGTGAAAGTCGCCACCTGGAACGTCAATTCGATTCGCGCTCGGCTCGACCACGCCTGTGATTGGCTCGATCGAGTGCAGCCAGACGTGCTGTGCATGCAGGAGACCAAAGTCGTCGACGACGACTTTCCAACCGACGAGTTCATGCGCCTCGGCTACGCGGTCGCGATGGCCGGCCAGCTCTCGTACAACGGCGTGGCAATCTTGTCGCGGCTGCCGATGAAGGATCTCAGCATCGGGCTGCTCGGCGAAGCCGAGTCCGCCGATAAGCGCGCGATCGCGGCCACGATCGCCGGAGTCCGGATTTTTTCCGTGTACGTACCCAACGGCAAATCGGTCGCTTCGCCTTCGTTCCAGGAAAAACTCGCTTGGCTCGGACGCTTGCGTGAAACGCTGGATCAAAAAGCCAACCCGAATCACGACGTGCTCGTGTGCGGCGACTTCAACATCGCGACGGATGAGCGTGACGTGTTCGACCCCGCGCAATTCGTCGGCAAGACCCACTTTCATCCGGACGAGCACCGCGCCCTTGCCAACGTGCGCGCGTTCGGCCTGAAAGATGCCTATCGCGAGCATCACTCGGAAGGCGGTGTGTACAGCTGGTGGGACTATCGCGGCGGTGGCTTTCGCAAAAACGAGGGACTGCGCATCGATTACGTTTACCTGAGCGAATCGCTCGTCAAACGCTGCACCAGCGCCACGATGGATGTCGAACCTCGCCGACTCGACAAGCCCTCCGATCACATCCCAGTGATCGTCGAGCTTGCCTGATGCTCTCGCACTCTAAGGCGCAAAGCCGCGCGCACAGAGTCGAGCCGCAGCAACGCTCAATCGCCCACACTCCAAGTAGCGTTCGAGTGCGGGTTCTTGCTCGAACGCGCGGCTGACACGCGACAGCGCCGGCAGATACACGATTTCTCGCGCTAGGCCGGCGCCGCGGTAGGCACGGCAAGCCGCTTCCACGGCTTCTTTTTGGGGTTGGCCTTGGGCGCACAGCGCGGTGACGGAATCGACGAACGGCGCCCCTTGCCGCACGCACCGCGCGGCAAAGTGTCGACGCGCGAGCTCACGAGCCCGCGCTCCATCGAGTAGCCCGGCGCGCCGCTCGAGCAGCAACGCGCGCCCTTCCTCGTCCTCGCTCGACTGCGCGCTTCCCACACGAAACAGCCCAATTTGCTGAGACCTGGCGCGCAAGCGCGGCTCTGCGTGACCCGAAAGCTCATGCAATACGATGCGCCGAACCGCGGCGCGGCCGTGCATCACCCCCGCGCGGATCGCGATGAACCCTTCCCCCACCGAGGCCGCCGCGATTTGATTCGGTCGCACTTCGATGCGCAGGGGCAAGCCGCCCGCCGCTCGTTCGAGCGCGCGCAGCAAGCTCTCGGGATCGGCGCGATCATCGCTGCGGTGCTGCGAGGAGGCCGGCACCTCCTCCAGCGTCGAGCCGAGCCACGTGCTCACCCAGGTCTCGGCGACCAGCACGTCTTCGGCGGCGCCAGGGACGTACCGCTGCTCCGCGCGCTCGGCGAACTCGGCGGTGTCAATCGCTTCGGCAGCGGCAGCCTCGGCAGCGAGTTCGCGAGCGCGATCCGCATAAGCGCACCCCAGCGGGCCTTCACCCTCGAGGGAGCGAGCCAAGACGTCGAGGGCCGCTCGCAGCTCGGTCAACACCGGCCTGGGTGCGTACGAAAACTGCGGAGCGCGCGGCTGACCCCGCTCGAAATCCGCCAGCAGCGCGGCGCGCTCGGCCGCCGCATTCACCGGCTGAGTGCGGTCGATCAGCGCGATTTCTGCTTCCGCGCGCGACAGCCAGCGCTGCGCCGCCAAAAATGGCGGCGAGCGATCGAGTTCGACCACGGGGCTCGGCAGCACCGCGGCCGACATCGGTTACAGCTTGTTGGCGGCGATGTTGGCGAGCTCGCTGCGCTCACCCTTGTTGAGCAGCACGTGCCCGACGATGCTCTCACCGCGCAACCGATCCGCCGTCACGGACAAACCATTCGTCGAGCTATCGACGTACGGATTATCGATCTGGAACGGGTCGCCCGTGAGCACGATCTTCGTGCCGTCACCGCAGCGCGTGATGACCGTCTTCACTTCGTGCGGCGTGAGGTTCTGCGCTTCGTCCACGATCACGAACTGCTGCGGCAAACTGCGACCGCGAATGTAGGTCAACGGTTCGACTTGCAGCTGCCCGGCATCGAACAGCTCTTCGAAGCCGCGCACGCCGCGCCGCTTGCTGCCGCCGGCCACGAGCAGGAACTCGAGATTGTCGTAGATCGGCTGCATCCAGGGGTTCAGCTTCTGATCCACGTCGCCCGGCAAAAAGCCGATGTCGCGGCCGAGCGGCATCACCGGGCGGCTCACGAGCAAGCGAGCGAACGCGCCATCGTCGACCACGCGCCGCAGGCCTGCGGCCAGGGCGAGCAGGGTTTTGCCGGTGCCGGCTTTGCCGAGCACGGTGAGCAAGCGCACGTTGTCGTCGAGCAATAGATCGAGGGCAAAAGCCTGTTCTTTGTTGCGCGGGCGAATGCCGAGCAGGCCGTCGCGCGGAGTTTTGAGCGCGCGCACTTCTTTGGGCTCGGGGTGAAAACGGCCGAGCGCGGTGCGGGGCCGCGCGCTGTCGTCGCGCAGCACCACGCAGGCGTTGGCGTTGATTTTGTCGGCGTCGGCCGGCTTCAGCGAGCCACTCTCGAAAAACTTGTCGAGCTCGGCCGCGGTCACGAGCAGCTCGATGATGCCCGTTTCCACGCGGTCCAAATCGACCGATTGATTCTCGTAGGCTTGCGTCGTGAGCCCGAGCGCGTCCGCGCGAATGCGCAGATTCACGTCCATGGTCACGAAGATCGTCGGCTTGTCCGGCGACGCATCGCGAAACTCAATCGCCGTCTGCAAGATGGCGTGGTCGCCCGTGTTCGGGTTCAACGCGATCGCGAGCTCGAGCCTGCGTTGCGGAACGTGCACGCGGAGCGTGCCGCCCTCACCCAGGTCCACCCCTTGCGAGAGCGGGCCCTTGGCGCGCTGCGCATCGAGCAAGCGCGTCACGGTGCGGGCGTTGCGGCCTCGCTCGTTCGTGTCGCGCTTGAACTGGTCGATCTCTTCGATGACGTAGATCGGGAGGATAACGTCGTTGTCCTCGAACTTCAGAATCGCGTAGGGGTCGTGGATCAGAACGTTCGTGTCGAGGACGTAATTCTTTTTCATCGTCACCTTGGCGCCTGTTTGCGCCGTGAGAGGCCAGACTACCCTGCTCTATCCCAGTCTCGTCGCGAGAATCTCTCGAGCGTAGCGCGAACGCGGGCCCCGGCTGACAAGCCAATGAAAATGCTCGAATAATTCTCACGCTCGGGTCACTCGCAGGACCTCACGATGCCCGATTCGCGTAAGCCGAGTTGGTCCTTGGGCCACGGCGGGCGGCTCGCGCTACAGTCCGCGCCCGTGGCAGGCCGATCTCGCTCCTTTTGGCTCTCGACCGCCGTACTCGCGTACGTGTGCGTCGGAGCGGCGCATTCGGCGCCGGGGATCTTGCCTTGGCTCGCGCTCGTCGTGTTGCCGGCGCTGCTCGCCGAAGCTTGGCGCCGCACGGCCATCCCGGCCGGCAAGGACGAAGTCTCGCAGAGTGCGCGGAGCGCGCTCAGAGCCGTCGCTTGGGGCAGCTTGCTCTGGGCGGCAGCGCGGACGGGCGCCGCCGGTCGTCCCGCGCTCGACGCGGCTGCCAATCTCGGAGCTGGCACGGCGGCAGTCGCGTCGCTGGTCGCGCTCGCGCGCATTGCGCCGCGCGGCGGCTTGCTCACGCCACCGAAAGCATCGCTCTCCCTCGATGCGGCGACGTTCGCCGGCTTCCTGTGGGCGATCGCCACCGCATTGCCGCTCGGCTTTGCGCTCCTACCCGCCGAGCGCGTTCGGCTCGATCCGTTGTCGATCGATTACGCGACAACCAGCGCCGGTGTGGGATCGCTGCTGGTGTTCGTTGCAGCCAGTTTTCGCCTGCGCGTGCTGCGCCGCTTGGAGCTCGGTGTCGGCGATCGCGCGGCCGGCGCACTCGCGCTTTCAATCACCGCCTTTGCCGTCGCGATTCCTGCGAGTTTACTGGACGTCGCGCCGCCCGATCGCCTGCTGCCGGTCGCCGTTTGGGTTGCAGCGCTAGCCATGACCTGGGCCGCCACGACGCCCGAGCCCACGACCGTTTCGAGCGGCCTGCGCGGCGTCCTGGCGATTCTGATTTTGGGCACGCCCATCATTCTCGGCGCCGGCGCAAGCGTGCGTTCCGCCACCGATCACGCAGGCGCCATTCTGCTCACCGCCACGTCGCTGTGCATCTTCGTGGGTCTGATCGCGCGCGCGGTGGCGAGGCCGCTCGGCCCCGAACAATCGCGCTGGCTCGACGCCATCGAAGCGGCGAGCCGCGGCGCCCTGCAACCCGAACCGGATTCGGCATTGCGCGCCGCTCTCGAAGCCCTGGGCCGGACCGCCACTACGCCCGACGCGCGGCCTGCGATCTTCCGCAATAGCCCGCAAGAAGCCTTATCCGTAGATATCGCCGGCTACTTACACGTGGAGGCGGCGGAGGCGCCAGAGCGGCTGTATGCGCTCGCCAACGAAGAGCCCGAACGCACATTGCGCGCCGAAGCATTGCGCGCTTTGGCCGTCCGTCGCCCCGAGGTGCGCCCGCTCATCACCTGGTTCGAGGCCAGGCACGCGTTTTCGACGACCCTCGTCGTGGACGAAGATGGCCCGATTGGCTTCATCCTGCTGCCGACCGGCACACGCACGTCGAGCATGACGCTCGAAGAGGCGCGCGCCGTGCGGCTCTTGGGCGATCGCATCAGCGCTCTGCTCGCCGTGTCCTCGGCCCTGGCGCGCTCGCGCGAGCGCGAGCTGAAAGCGGCGCTGCGAGCCGACGCCGTCGACGACGAATGTAAGCGACTCGAGCAGATCGTGTTCGTTGCGAGCGGCCGTCACCAAGAGCACGCCGAACGGCTCGCGCGCACCGTGCGCACGACGGCGTACAGCCCGGCCGCGCGCCAAACCCTGGAAAAACTCGAGCGATTGGGCCGGCGCGGCGCTCCGATTTCGCTGCTCACCCCGCCCGGCGTGGACGCGGTGGGCTGGGCCGCACACGCGCACTTGGAGAGCGCTCGCTCGGGCGGGGCCTTCGTCGTGGTCGACGGCACGAACCCCATCGAACACGATCGCGCGCTGTGGGAAGACCGGGAGCGCTCGCCCCTCGTGCTCGCGGATGGCGGCACGCTCACCATCACGGACGTGGCGGTTTTGCCAGCCGACGTTCAGAACTACCTAGTGCAAGCGTTCTCGCGTCGCGCCTCCGTGCCCAGTGTTTCGGCGGTGCAGCAACCGGTGCTGTTCGTCACGCTGCGTTCACCGCTCGCGCAGTTGGTGGAAGAGAACCGAGTGAGCCGAGAGCTTGCGCGCTGGCTCGCCGAATCCGAAGTGGAGTTACCGACATTGGCGGAACGCTCGGAAGATCTGCGGGCTCTGGCGCTGGAAGCCTTATCGCGGCTCGGCCTTTCGGAGCGCGGCGAACCTCTGGGCCTGGAACCGGCAGCGTTACGCCTGCTCGCTGAGCACGATTGGCCGGGAAATGAGCTGGAATTTCGCGCACGGCTTTTGTCGGCCGCACGCCGCGCACCGGGCAACGCCGTGCGCGCAGAAGATTTGCTGGCGACGGGCTTCGCTCCGACGATCACCGAAGAGCTCGATCTGAGCCCGGCGCCACCGCCGTCAATCGCCCGCCGGCCCCGGCCGCGCCGCATGCCGCGCGCGCGCTGACGCGGCCCGGCTACCCGGCGCGAAAACCGGGCCCTCGGCGCGGCCTTTCTGCGGAATGGTCGACGGGAACGGGGAGCGAGAGTAGTGTCCTGAGTCGCTCGTGACTTCATCGCCTGTTACTGAACGCAAGAAGCTCGGCGGCCGGTTCGTCGTCGAGCGTGAAGTCGGCCGCGGCGGTGCGGGCATCGTTTACCGCGCATACGATCTTTTGCACGAACGCACGGTCGCGCTGAAAGTCATCGCCTCCGAAGCCGGCGTCGCTCCCGACGAAGAAGCTCGCTTCACGCGCGAAGGCCAGCTGCTCGAGAATTTGGACCATCCCGGCATCGTGAAAACGGTGGGCTTTGGTGTGTTCGAAGAGAGCGGCCTGCCGTTCGTGGCCATGGAGTGGCTCGACGGCGAGGATCTGGCGGCTCGGCAAAAGCGCGAACCGCTCACCATCGCGCAAGCCGTGGAGCTGACCATCCGCGTCGCGGAAGCGCTGTCCGCCGCCCACGACGCCGGCGTGATCCATCGCGACATCAAGCCCGGCAACATCTTCCTGTGCAAAGCCCCAGAAGAAACCGGCGAACTCGGACCCTGGCACGCCAAACTCGTGGATTTCGGCGTCGCCGCCAAGAGCGACATTCGCATCACCCGCACGGGCGACGTCGTCGGTACTCCGGCGTACATGGCGCCCGAACAAGCGCGTGGTGATGCCGCTATCGATGCACGCTGCGACATCTACTCGCTCGGGGCCACGCTCTTCGAGCTGATCGCGGGCCGCCCGCCGCACGTCGGTCCAACGGTGATCGCAACCCTCGCCCGCCTCGTCACCACGGCGCCACCACGGCTGAGTGAGCTACGCCGCGAGACGCCCCCCGTGATCGACGACTTGGTAAGCGCGCTCCTGCATACGGACCCTGCTTCTCGGCCGAGCAATATGGGCGAAGTGCTCGAAATGCTGCACGAAGCGGCCAAAGATTCGCAGCGTTACAGCTGGGTCGATTCGAGCCCAGAACCCACGCGTTCCTCGCGCTTGGGCTCGAGTGCGTCGCGCCTCGTCACTTCGATCGTCGCGATTCGTTTCGGCACGCCGTCGGCACGTGAACGCGCGCTGGAACAGCTACGACAACGCGGCGCTGACGCCGTCCCCCTCGGGCAAGACTCGATCGTCGCGCACTTGGGCGCGCGGCGTGCCGTCGGCAACGAGGCCGCGGTCGGCCTCGAGCTCGGCCGTCGCTTGGCGCGAGCCGGCGCTCGCGTGGGCGTGGCGAGCGGGCGCGCGCGCCTCAATTGGACGAGCGATACGGGCGAAATGCTGCCCGTCGGTGAAGTCGTCGATCGCGCGTCGGCCTTGGCTCGCGATGCCGAATCCGGCGTCGTCCTGGCCGACGCTTCGACCAGCGAGCTCGGCCGAGGCCGCTACGAATTCCGCACTCGTGACGACGGTTCGTCGATCGTGGGTGAACCCGTGCATGGGCGGCGCGGCATCGGCGGCGCGCCGTTCGTCGGCCGCGATCCGGAATTGGCCCAAATTCTCAGTGCTTTCGAGCGCTCGCGCTTGGATGCCACGCCCGTCTTGGTGTCCATCACCGGACCGCCAGGGATTGGCAAGAGCCGCCTGCGGCGTGAAGTCATGGCGCGCATTTCGGCACAGGCCGAAGCGCCACACATCGTGCTCCAACGCAGTGAAGCGTACGCACAGGGGCACGCGCTCGGTGCCGCGGCAGACGTCGTGCGCGCCATCGTTGGCCTGCCCAAAGGCGCCACCAGCGCAGAGGCCGCCAAAGCCATCGTCTCGCGCCTCGGCCCTTCCACCCGTGACGAGCTCACGGCCAAGAACCGCGAACTCCTCGCGCGCCTACTGGCCAACGAACCCCTGC
>Ga0105245_10003171_pt1 | contig 14701 bp, 13 predicted proteins | sample KBSM54metaG_FD_81523 | JGI IMG/M metagenome (GOLD analysis project Ga0105245, IMG submission 81523) | Miscanthus rhizosphere microbial communities from Kellogg Biological Station, Michigan, USA - KBS M5-4 metaG | ecosystem: Host-associated > Plants > Roots > Rhizosphere > Soil | place... | reverse complement strand
GCTCGCCTACGGGCTCGACAAGGAGGCCGACCAGACGATCCTGGTCTTCGACCTCGGCGGCGGCACGTTCGACGTGTCGGTGCTCGAGATCGGCGACGGCGTCTTCGAGGTCAAGGCGACCGCTGGTGACAACCACCTCGGCGGCGACAACTTCGACAAGGCGATCGTCGACTGGCTCGTCGCGGAGTTCAAGAAGGCCGAGGCCGTCGACCTGTCGGCCGACAAGATGGCTCTCCAGCGCCTCTACCAGGAGGCCGAGAAGGCCAAGACCGAGCTCAGCTCGGCGCAGGAGACCCAGATCAACCTGCCGTTCATCACGGCGGTCGATTCGGTCCCGAAGCACCTCAACCAGCGCCTAACCCGCTCGAAGCTGAACGAGCTGACCGCGGAGCTGCTCGACCGGGTCGTCGGCCCCACGAAGCAGGCACTGCAGGATGCGGGCGTAGAGGGCGGAGCCGGCATCGACCACGTCGTCCTCGTGGGCGGCATGACGCGCATGCCGGCCGTGCAGGAGAAGGTGAAGGAGCTCACCGGTAAGGACCCGCACCGGGGCGTCAACCCGGACGAGGTCGTGGCCGTGGGCGCCGCCATCCAGGCAGGTGTGCTGGCCGGCGACGTCAAGGACATCCTCCTGCTCGACGTGACGCCGCTGACCCTCGGCATCGAGACCAAGGGCGGCGTGCGCACCAAGCTCATCGAGCGCAACACGACGATCCCGACGCGGAAGTCGGAGATCTTCTCGACGGCTGAGGACAACCAGCCGAGCGTCGAGGTCCACGTGCTCCAGGGCGAGCGCGAGATGGCCGCCTACAACAAGTCGCTCGGCAAGTTCCAGCTCACCGGCATCCCGCCGGCGCCGCGCGGCATCCCGCAGATCGAGGTGACGTTCGACATCGACGCGGACGGCATCCTGGCGGTCGCCGCGAAGGATCTCGGCACCGGCAAGGAGCAGAAGATCGAGATCAAGGCCGGCTCGGGCCTCGCCGACGAGGAGGTCGAGCGCATGGTGAAGGACGCCGAGGCGCACGCCGAGGAGGACCGTCGCCAGCGCGAGGTCGTCGAGACGAGGAACGCGGCCGAGAACGCCGCCTACCAGGCGGAGCGCCAGGTGAACGAGCTGGGCGACTCGGTTGACCCGTCCTCCAAGGAGGAGATCGAGGCCGCCATCAAGGACGTGCGCGACAACCTCGAGTCCGACGACGTCGAGCTGCTGAAGCAGAAGACGGACGCGCTGCAGAGCGCCTTCCACAAGGTGTCCGAGCAGATGTACGCGGCCGCGCAGCAGCAGCAGGCGGCGGCAGGCGGCAACGGCTCCTCGGCGGACGGCGAGGCCCCGGCGGCCGACGCCGACGAGGAGGAGGTCGTGGACGCCGAGGTCGTCGACGGCGAGGAGCGTTCGTAGCCGATGACGTTCGAGACCGAGAGGCCGGACCTCGCTCCGGAGGACGAGCCCGTCACGTCACGCGACGAGGCGGGTGAGCCCTCCGGGGAGGAGGACCCGGCAAACGAGCAGGAGCGGATCGTCGAGCAGCCTGAGAAGGCAGAGGAGCCCGGCGAGGACTACCTCGCGCTCGCGCAGCGCATCCAGGCGGATTTCGAGAACTACCGCAAGCGAGCGGCTCGTGAGGCCGCGGCGGCGGGTGAGCGCGCGAAGAGCGGGCTGGTCCGCGAGCTGCTGCCCATCGTGGACAACCTCGAGCGAGCCCTCACCTCTGCCGAGGATGGCGAGCAGCATCTCGCCGAGGGCGTGCGGCTTGTCCACTCCGAGCTCATCGCCGTGCTGGAGCGGAACGGGATCCAGCAGTTCGATCCCGCCGGCGACAGGTTCGATCCCACCGAGCACGAGGCCCTGTCGGTGAGAAACGACGGCGAGCCTGGAGTGGTGCTGGAGGTCGTCGAACGCGGCTACCGCGCCAACGGCACGGTGCTGCGTCCGGCGCGCGTGGTGGTCTCAGGCTGACGATGGCCGCCATGAAGGACCCGTACAAGACGCTCGGCGTCGACAAGAAGGCCTCGGACGACGAGATCAAGAAGGCCTACCGCAAGCTCGCGCGCCAGTACCACCCGGACACGAACCACGGCGACAAGCAGGCCGAGGAGCGCTTCAAGGAGGTACAGGGCGCGTACGCGATCCTGTCGGACCCGGACAAGCGCAAGGAGTACGACTCCGGCGGCGGCATCTTCGGCGGAGGCTTCCCGGGCGGCGTCGGCGGCTTCGGCGGAGGCTTCCCTGGCGGTGGCGGCGGGGGCGGCTTCGGCGGCTTCGGCGACATCCTGTCGGACCTCTTCGGCGGCGCAGGTGGAGGCGGGCGGGCGCCCCGTCCCGAACGCGGGCGCGACCTCGAGACAGAGGTGCACATCTCGTTCGAGCAGGCGATGGAGGGCGCGCAGATCCCGGTCTCGGTGCCACTCTCGGCGCCCTGCCCGACCTGTCACGGAACCGGCGCGAAGCCGGGCACCCAGCCGACCGTCTGCTCACGCTGCAACGGGCGCGGTGTCGAGGCGCAGTCGCAGGGCCTCTTCTCGATCTCGCAGCCGTGCTCGCTCTGCGGCGGCACCGGCACGGAGATAAAGGATCCCTGCCCGACCTGCTCGGGCAGCGGGCGCACCCGCCAGATCAAGCGCTACCGCGTGAACATCCCGGCCGGCGTGCGGGAGGGCAGCCGCGTGCGGCTCGCCGGCAAGGGCGAGGCGGGGCCACGAGGGGGCGCCTCCGGCGATCTCTACGTGGTCACCCACGTGGCCGAGTCGCCGATCTTCAAGCGCCGCGGCGACAACCTCGAGGTGGAGGTCCCGATCACGATCCCGGAGGCGATCCGCGGAGCGACGATCGAGGTGCCCACCCTCAGCGGCAGCAAGCGCATCCGCGTTCCACCGGGCACGCAGCACGGCACGGTCCAGCGCCTCCGCGGCGAGGGGCCGCCGAAGCTCACCGGACGCGGCCGCGGCGACCTGCGCTACCGGCTCCTGATCGACGTGCCGAGCTCGCTCTCCAAGGAGCAGGCCGAGGTCGTCGACGAGCTCGCGACCGTGATCAACGGCAACCCGCGCGAGAGCCTGCTCTCGCAGAGGAGGTGAGCCGCCGGTGGCCGCCGGTCCAGAGTCGAGCCGCGGCGTCTACATGATCTCGGTGGCCGCCGAGCTCGCGGGGATGCACCCGCAGACGCTTCGCATCTACGAGACTCGCGGCCTGATCACTCCCACGCGCTCGCCGAAGAACACGCGCCTCTACTCGCAGGACGACGTCGATCGCCTGCGCCGGATCCAGGAGCTCACGAGCGAGCTGGGAATGAACCTCGCGGGCGTGGAGCGCGTGTTCGAGCTCGAGGCGGAGATCGAGAGGATGCGCCGCCGCATGCGGAACCTCGAGCGGCACGCCGAGCGAGTCCAGGAGGAGCTCCAGAAGGAGCTCGACCGCGTGCGCCGCTCACTGAAGTTCGAGCTCGTCCCCTACGAGCCGCCCGGCCAGGCGCTGATGCCGCGCAAGCAGACGGGACCCGGCGTGCGCATCCCGATCCGCCGCCGCCCGTAACGGCGAGCGGCGCGCCCTAGCCGCCGCTCGCGATCCGCTGCTTCAGGAGGCCCACGGCCACGCCGCGCTCGTAGGCGCGGTCGGAGTACCAGCGCGCGTGTGCGCTGTGCCAGAGCAACATCATGCGGCGGCCGGCGAGCAGCGCGCGGGCACGTGCCAGCCGGGTCTTCAGGCGCGCCAGGCGCTTCTTCGAGCGGGGCGGATGGGCGAGCGCGCCCCGGGCGGCGTGGACGCGAACGCGGGCCTCGCGGAACTTTGCGCGCGCTGCGCGCGCCTCGCTCGCGGATACCGCTGCCGCGGCCTGCTGGATGCGCTGCTGCTGCTCGTTGTCGCGCTGCTGCGCCCGCCACGCCATCAGCTGATCCCAGTTGTCGATGATGCGCTTCACGACGTCGAAGGACGGGCGGCGCGTCATGGCGTCCGGGTTCGTGTCCTCGATGTGCTCGAGGCCCTCGCTTGCGTACTGGCCGAGGACGTCGTCGCGCAGCGTCACGAACACCTGCGGCGCGCCGACCTCGCCCAGCCCGACCAGCGTCTGGGTCAGGTAGGCGGCCTGAGCGGCGTCGCCGCCGCGGTAGGCGCGGTCGTACTGGTAGGGGGTGGCAGCCGGATACCCGTGCTCGGTCACCCACACCGGGCCATGGAAGCCGTGCGCTCCGAGCCAGGAGCGGAACTCCACGTAGCGGCGCACGACGTTGTCGACGGGCCCGCGCAGGTGGACGTTCGCGATGTCGAACTTGTGGATCGCGTCGGCACCTGGCGTGGCGAACACCCGCTCGAGCCACTCCGGCTTGTGCGGCAGTGCCAGCCCGCCCATCACCACCTGCGCGTCCGGCACCTGCGCCTTGATGCCGTCGTGGGCAGCGCTCAGCATCGACGCGTACTCCTCCGGGGTCCCCTCGAACCGCCACGGGCCGTCGGGCTCGTTCAGGATCTCCCAGTGATCGATGGTCGGGGCGGCGTGCTTCGCGACCTCGCCGGCCAGCGCGCCGAACTTGGCGGTGTCCGCCACGGCGCAGGGGCTCGGGTCCGCTTTGTCCGGACACGTCGAGACGAAGTGCGGTGGCGCCAGCAGGATCGCCAGCACAGGCACGTCGTACTTCTTCGACAGGGCGGCGATCTCGTCCAGGCCGCTCCAGTCGGGTGCGTCGCTCTCCGACCCGTCCTCGGCCTCGAAGATCGAGCTCATTTCGATGTCCACGCGGATGTAGTCGGCGCCGAGGTCCTTGGCCTCGCTGAAGACGCGCTCCTTCGCGGCGCTCGGGGTGCAGCAGGAGTGGACCTGCGAGTGCGCCGCGATCGGCGCGGCGTGCGCCGGGCTGGCCATAAGCACCGCACCGAGCGCGACTGCGAGGCGCAAATTAACGCGAACTACTCGCACCACAGCCGCTCCATCCTGTACAAGAGGCTCGGATGACCCGTAATGGGGACGTCGCCGTGCGTCTCGACGGGACTCGCAAGACGTACGGCGAGCTCGTTGCGGTCGACCGCGTCGATCTGGACATACAAGAGGACGAGTTCTTCACGCTCCTTGGGCCCTCCGGCTCGGGAAAGACCACCTGCCTCCGGATGATCGCGGGCTTCGAGCGTCCCGATGAAGGAAGGGTAGAGCTGGCGGGCCGCGATGTGACCGACCTCCCTCCCTACGAGCGGGACGTGAACACCGTGTTCCAGGACTACGCGCTCTTTCCCCACATGAGCGTGGGCGAGAACGTGGACTACGGGCTCCGGATCGCCAAGACCGGAAAGGAGGAGCGCCGCCGGCGCGTCGCGGAGGCGCTCGAGATGGTGCGCCTCGGCGGCTACGAGAAGCGCCGGCCCCTCCAGCTCTCCGGCGGCCAGCGCCAGCGCGTGGCGCTCGCGCGTGCGCTCGTGAACCGGCCGCGCGTGCTCCTCCTCGACGAGCCGCTGGGCGCGCTCGACCTCAAGCTGCGGCAGCAGATGCAGGACGAGCTCCGCACGATCCGCGGCGAGGTGGGCATCACCTTCGTCTACGTGACGCACGATCAGGAGGAGGCGCTCACGATGAGCGACCGCCTGGCCGTGTTCCACAACGGGCGCATCGAGCAGATCGGGCCCCCGGCCGACGTCTACGAGCATCCCGGCAACGAGTTCGTTGCCGGCTTCGTGGGCGTCTCCAACATCGTGGAGCGCGACGGACAGCGCTTCACGATCCGCCCCGAGAAGGTCCGCATCCTCGAGGAGGCCGAGAGCCCCAACGGCCTCCGAGTCGAGGAGGGCCGCATCCGCGACGTCTCGTACGTCGGGATGGTCACCCGCTTCGTGATCGAACTGGACCAGGGCGGCGACCTCCAGGTCGTCCGCCAGAACCTCGAGATGTCCTCTCAGGAGGCGCTCGAGCAGAGGGGTCGCCGCGTGCGCGTCGGCTGGCACGGCGAGCACGCATACGCGATCCCGGACTCGCAGGAAGCAATCCCGGAGGAGGGACGAAGTTGAGTGCATTTGCGACCAAGCGCTGGCTTGTGTTCGCCGTTCTGACGCTGGCCCTGGCCGCCTTCACCGCCGCAGGATGCGGCGATGACGACGACAGCGGCGGTGGCAGCAGCAGCGGCAACGAGAGCGACGCTCTGAAGAAGGTCGGCCAGGGCGAGGGCCAGGTGAACCTGATCGCCTGGGGCGGCTACGTCGAGGACGGTTCGACCGATCCCGCCGCCGATTGGGTGTCCGACTTCGAGAAGCAGACCGGCTGTCAGGTCAACGTGAAGATCGGCGCCACCTCGGATGAGATGGTCACGCTGATGCGTACCGGCAAGTACGACGGCGTCTCGGCGTCCGGCGACGCGACGCTCCGGCTGATCGCCGGCGGCGACGTGGACCCGGTCAACACGGACCTGATCCCCAACTACAAGGACGTCTTCCAGGGGCTGAAGGACCAGCCGCACAACACCGTGGACGGCGTGAACTACGGCGTTCCGCACGGCCGTGGCGCGAACCTCCTGTTGTACAACAAGGACGTCGTCAAGCCGGCGCCCGACTCGTGGAGCGTCGTCTGGGGCGGCGACGACAGCCAGCCGTACAAGGGCAAGATCACCGCGTACGACAGCCCGATCTACATCGCGGACGCCGCGAACTACCTGAAGGCGACTCAGCCGGACCTCGGGATCGACAACGTCTACGAGCTGGACGACAAGCAGTTCAACGCCGCCGTCGACCTGCTGAAGCAGCAGCGCGACGTGATCGGCGAGTACTGGTCCGACTATACGAAGGAGCAGGCCGCCTTCACGTCCGGCGACAGCGTCGCGGGCACCACCTGGCAGGTGATCGCGAACCTCGTGGCGGCGGACAAGAAGTCCCCGCCCACGGAGGCGATCCTGCCGAAGGAGGGCTCGACCGGGTGGTCCGACACCTGGATGATCTCGTCCGAGGCCAAGCACCCGAACTGCATGTACAAGTGGATGAACCACATCATCAGCCCCAAGGCGAATGCCGCGGTGGCTGAGTGGTACGGCGAGGCTCCGGCCAACGCCAAGTCCTGTGACCTGACCGCGGACAAGAATTTCTGCAAGACCTATCACGCGGACGACGAGGCCTACTTCGACAAGGTGGCCTACTGGACGACTCCGACGAAGGACTGCGGCGACGACCGCGGCGACGTCTGCATGGACTACTCGGAGTGGGTGAAGGCCTGGACGGAGATCAAGGGCTGAGCAGCCCTGGGTTGAGCTGGCCGCTGTAGCCAGATATCTCTGGCGCCGGCCCCGCCTGCAGCTGTCGCTGCTGCTGGCGGGGCCGGTCGGCTGGCTCCTGATCGCATACCTGGGATCGCTCGCCGTCCTCTTTCTCGCGTCGCTGTGGCAGCTCGACGACTTCAGCGGCGAGATCGTCCACAAGTACGGCTTCCAGAACTTCAAGGAGCTGATCGAGACTCCGGTGTACCGGCAGATCGTGCTGCGCACGGTCCTGATCGCCGCGCTCGTGACGCTCGCCGACATCGTGCTCGCGTTCCCGATCGCCTTCTACATGGCGAAGGTGGCCTCGCCGCGCGTGCGCGCCCTGCTGGTCGTGGCGGTCCTGATGCCGCTCTGGTCGAGCTACCTGGTGAAGGTCTACACGTGGCGGATCATGCTCCAGAACGACGGCATCGTGAACTGGGCACTCGAGCCGTTCGGGCTCAGCGGTCCGGGCTTCGGGAACGTGGCCACCTGGCTCGTCTTCACGTACCTCTGGCTGCCGTTCATGGTGCTGCCGATCTACGCCGGGCTCGAGCGGATCCCGAACTCGATGCTGGACGCGTCGGGCGACCTCGGCGGCCGGCCCTGGATGACCTTCCGACGGGTGGTCCTGCCGCTCGCGCTGCCCGCGGTCGCCGCCGGCTCGATCTTCACGTTCTCCCTGACGCTGGGCGACTACATCGCCCCGACGCTCGTGTCGAGCACGCAGTTCATCGGCAACGTGGTCTACGCCAACGTCGGCATCGCGAACAACCTGCCGCTGGCCGCGGCCTTCGCGACCGTGCCGGTGGTGATCATGATCGTGTACCTCCTGATCGCGCGCCGCCTGGGCGCGTTCGAGTCGATCTGATGCACATCTCGAGCGGAATGCGCTGGGTGCTGCGGGTCGGAACGGCGATCACGCTCGCGTTCATCTACATCCCGCTGATCGTGATCGGGATCTACGCGTTCAACGAGTCGCGCTCGCAGGCCTGGCCGATCGAGGGCTTCACGGTCGAGTGGTTCGACCGCGCGATCCACAACCCGGGCGTGCGCGACGCGCTCTGGACGTCGCTCAAGGCGGCCACAGGGGCGACGGCGATCGCGCTCCTCCTCGGGACGCTCGCGGCGCTCGCCGTGTCGCGCTACCGCTTCTTCGGGCGGGACACGATCTCGTTCCTCATCATCCTGCCGCTCGCGCTGCCCGGGATCGTGACCGGCATGGCGCTGAACGCGACCTTCACCCAGGTGCTCAACGTCGACCTGACCCTGTTCACGGTGATCGTCGGCCACGCGACCTTCTGCATCGTGGTCGTCTTCAACAACGCGGTCGCGCGGCTGCGACGAAGCGGGACCTCGCTCGAGGAGGCGTCGATGGACCTCGGCGCGAACACATGGAGGACGTTCCGCTTCGTGACCTTCCCGACCCTGCGGACGGCGCTCGTCGCCGGCGGGCTGCTCGCCTTCGCCCTGTCGCTCGACGAGATCATCGTGACGACCTTCACGATCGGCCAGGAGCAGACCCTGCCGATCTGGATCTTCACGAACTACGCGCGCCCGAACCAGCTTCCGATCGTGAACGTCGTCGGCGTGCTGGTGATCATCCTGTCGATCATCCCCGTCTATCTGGCGAACCGGCTCTCGCAGGACCCGATCGGGGCACCGACCGGCGGAGCGACGGCGACGGCGGGGGCGGGGCCGGGCGCCTGACTCCGGCGAACGACGGCATTGAGGGGTAGAGATCGGCGTCCGCGCGGCAACCGTCCTGCCTAAGTGTTGCCAGGCAACACCAAAACAGGATGGTCGCGAAGCACACCCCCTTCACCGCTGCCGTTCGCCGGGGTAGACGGGGTCTGACCCCTTGATATATACTGACTTAGATTTTCTATGCAAGCTGATCGCTTCACAGTCAAGTCCCAGGAGGCTCTCGCGGCCGCTCAGCGGCTCGCCGGTGCGCGCCACAACCCGGAGGTAACGCCTCAGCACCTGCTCGTCGCGCTGCTCGAGCAGGAGGGCGGCATCGTCGTTCCGGTTCTACGCCGGGCGGGCGCCGATCCCGAGCGTGCGCGCCGGCTCGTCAACGAGGCCCTCGACCGCCTTCCGACCGTCAGCGGCGAGGCCAGCGCTCCGGCGCTCGGGCAGGACCTGATCCGCCTGCTCCAATCCGCCGACGAGGAGGCGCGCGGGCTCGGTGACGAGTACGTCTCGACCGAGCATCTGCTGCTCGCCCTCGCCGCGGAGCCGGCCATCGACGTCGGCGCCTCGCGCGACCAGCTCGCGGAGGCGGTCCAGCAGGTGCGCGGCCCGCACCGCGTGACGGACCAGAACCCCGAGGATCGCTACCAGGCGCTGGAGCGCTTCGGCCGCGATCTCACGGAGCAGGCCGAGAGCGGCAAGCTCGACCCGGTGATCGGCCGCGATGACGAGGTCCGACGGGTCATCCAGGTCCTCTCGCGCCGCACGAAGAACAACCCTGTTCTGATCGGCGAGCCGGGCGTCGGCAAGACGGCGATCGTCGAGGGGCTCGCGCAGCGCATCGTCTCCGGCGACGTGCCCGAGTCGCTTCGCGACCGGCGAGTGATCGCGCTCGACATCGGCGCGCTGGTCGCCGGCGCCAAGTACCGCGGCGAGTTCGAGGACCGGCTGAAGGCCGTCCTCAAGGAGGTCGCCGACGGCGAGGGCCGCATCATCCTGTTTCTCGACGAGCTCCACACGATCGTCGGGGCCGGCGCCGCCGAGGGCGCCGTCGACGCCGCCAACCTGCTCAAGCCGATGCTCGCTCGCGGCGAGCTGCGCGCCGTTGGCGCCACCACGCTCGACGAGTACCGCAAGCACATCGAGAAGGACGCCGCGCTCGAGCGCCGCTTCCAGCCGGTGTTCGTCGAGGAGCCGAGCGTCGAGGACGCGATCGCGATCCTCCGCGGCCTGAAGGAGCGCTACGAGGTCCACCACGGCGTGCGCATCCAGGACGCCGCGATCATCGCGGCCGCCACGCTCTCGCAGCGCTATATCGCCGACCGCTTTCTCCCCGACAAGGCCATCGACCTGATCGACGAGGCCGCGTCGCGGCTCCGCATCGAGATCGACTCGATGCCCACCGAGATCGACGAGGTGGAGCGCCGCATCCAGCAGCTCGAGATCGAGCTCCAGGCGCTCAAGAAGGAGAAGGACGACGCGAGCAGGGCGCGCCGCGATGCGATCGAGCGCGACCTCGCCGACCTGCGCGAGCAGTCGAGCGAGATGAAGGCGCACTGGCAGAACGAGAAGGACGCGATCGAGGCGATCCGGTCCGTGAAGGAGCGGCTCGAGCAGGCGCACCGCGAGGCCGAGCGCGCCGAGCGCGACGCCGACCTCCAGCGGGCGGCCGAGCTGCGCTACGGCGAGATCCCGAAGCTCGAGGGGGAGGTCGTCGAGCTCGAGGCGCGCCTCCAGGAGATCCAGTCCGACACCACGTTCCTCAAGGAGGAGGTCTCGGACGAGGACGTCGCGGAGGTCGTGGCCAAGTGGACCGGGATCCCCGTCTCGAAGCTGATGGAGGGCGAGGTCGCAAAGCTCATCCACATGGAGGAGCGCCTCCACGAGCGCGTGATCGGCCAGGACGAGGCCGTCGAGGCCGTGTCGAACGCGCTGCGGCGCTCGCGCGCCGGGCTCCAGGACCCGAACCGCCCGATCGGCACGTTTCTGTTCATCGGCCCCACCGGCGTGGGCAAGACCGAGCTGGCGCGCGCGCTCGCCGAGTTCATGTTCGACTCCGAGGAGGCGATCGTCCGCATCGACATGTCGGAGTACATGGAGAAGCACTCGGTCTCGCGCCTCGTGGGCGCACCGCCCGGATACGTCGGCTACGACGAGGGCGGCCAGCTCACGGAGGCCGTCCGCCGCCGGCCCTACTCGGTCGTCCTGCTCGACGAGCTCGAGAAGGCCCACACGGACGTCTTCAACGTGCTGCTCCAGGTGATGGACGACGGCCGCCTGACCGACGGCCAGGGCCGCACCGTCGACTTCAAGAACACCGTCGTGATCATGACCTCCAACGTGCCGGGCGGAATCGAGGGCGTGCGAGCGACCTTCAAGCCCGAATTCGTGAACCGCCTCGACGAGATCGTGGAGTTCCACCAGCTCACGCGCGAGGAGATCGCCCGGATCGTCGACCTCCAGGTCGCGAAGCTGGTCGCGAGGGTGCGCGAGCGCGGCGTGGAGGTCGAGCTCTCGGACGACGCGCGCACGCTGATCGGCAACCTCGGCTACGACCCGACCTACGGCGCGCGCCCGCTCAAGCGGGTGATCCAGAAGCAGCTCGTCGACAAGCTGGCACTGAAGCTCCTCGAGGGCGAGTTCCAGCCGGGCGACCGAGTGCTCGTGAACGCGGTGGAGGGCGAGCTCGTCTTTGCGAAGGCCGACGCCGCCTCGGCGGCCGTCGCCGCATAGGATCCGCGGGGCCATGGATCCCCGCGAACGAGCCCTCCTTCACGCCCGCGGTCGTATCGCCGTCGGCGCCGCCTTCGTGCTCCTGCCTGGCCTCGCCGGCCGCTTCTGGATCGGCGCCGACGCCGCTCGCCGGCCGGTGAAGGTGCTCGCCCGTGCCTTCGGAGCGCGCGACCTCGCCATCGGGCTGGGCGTGGTGATCGCGCTCGACCGCGGCGCGCCGGTGCGCGGCTGGATCGAGGCCGGCGTCCTCTCCGACGCGATCGACACGGCCGCCAGCCTGCTCGCCGGCGGCTCGATCCATCCCGCGATCCGCTGGCCGGCGATCGCTGTGGGGGCGTCCTCGACCGCGATCGGCGCCTCGCTGGCGCCGGAGTTTCAGCACGCACCGGAGCCGATCCCGGGTCAGACGCCCGAGGCGGTCATCACGGGGCACCCGCCCGAGGAGTAGTCGCGCCGGGCGTGACTAGAAGCGCGAGACCGTGATGGTGTAGGCGTCCTTCACGGGGCGGTCGGCGTTGTAGCGCCGGAAGGTGTCGAACTGCACCGTGTAGACGCCGACGGCGGCATCCTGCGGCAGGAGGCGCCTGCGGGTCGTCAGATTGCCGCAGGCGCCCTTGACGCGGCCGATCTTCAGGTTGCGCTTCGACTTTCCGCGCCTCACGTGCGCCCACAGCGCCTTGCCGGTGGTGAAGCCGCGCGCGGTGATTCTCAGGATCCGGCCGGGCGCGCCGTTCTGGGGCTGCAGCCCCACGCGAACCGAGCTCACCGTGATCTGAATCGATGCGGTGATGGTCGAGTCGATCAGGTCCGTCGCGGTGTACGTCCTCGTCTCGCGACCACTGAAGAGGCGCAGCCCCAGCACGCCGTTGAAAGCGCCGGCGGCATCCGTGCGGAGCCCGCCGACGGCGGTGCTCCCTCGGGTGACCTGGACGTGTTCGGAGGTGTCGCTCGGGTCGGTCGTCGGAGAGAAGCCCGTGCCGAACAGGTGCACGTCTTCGCCGCTGCTGTAGCAGCGCTTCTGCGGGCTGATGGTCAGCGACGCCGCCGAGGCCGCCGAGGGAAATGCGAGCGCCGCGACGCCCACGACGACGGCCAGAGAGCGAGTCATGCGAAGAGGGTACATTCAGCCCCGACGTACTCCACGCCGAAAGGATCGCCGTGCCGACGTTCGTGATGCTGAGCACCCTCACGCCCGAGGGAGTGCAGACCCTCAAGAGCAACCCTCAGCGGATCCGAGAGGTGAACAAGGAGATCGAGCAGCTCGGGGCGACCGTGACCGCCCAGTGGGCGGTGCTCGGCCGCTTCGACTTCGTGAACATCGTCGAGGCACCCGACGAGAAGACGATCGCTCGCGTCTCGATGGAGCTCGGTTCGCGCGGCACAGCCCACTACGAGACTCTGTCGGCAATTCCGATCGATGACTTCATCTCCGCGCTTTGAGCCCTAGACGCGTCCTGGTCGTCGGCCCCGGCGGCCGCGAGCACGCGCTCGTCCGGACGCTGCTGCGAGCGCCGAGCGCGCCCGAGGTGCTGGCCACGCCAGGCAACGCCGGCATCGCGCGCGACGGCGTGGAGTGCCTGCCCCCGGGCGACGTGGTCGCGCACGCGCGGGAGCGCGAGGTCGACCTCGTGGTCGTCGGCCCCGAGGCGCCGCTGGTCGCGGGCCTGGTCGACGACCTCGGCGCCGCAGGAATCGCGGCCTTCGGGCCCACCAAGGCGGCGGCGCGGATCGAGGGCTCGAAGGCCTACGCGAAGGAGCTGATGCGCGAGTGCGGCGTGCCGACCGCCTCCCACGTCCTGTTCCGTGACCGCGAGGAGGCGGCCGCGCACCTTGCATGCGCGTCGTACCCGGCCGTGCTGAAGGCGGACGTGCTGGCGGCGGGCAAGGGGGTGATCATCGCCCAGGACGAACGCGAGGCGCGCGAGGCGATCGACGTCTTCTTCGCCGAGAAGCGCTTCGGGGAGACCGAGGTCGTCCTGGAGGAGTTCCTCGAGGGCGAGGAGCTCTCGCTCCTGGCGCTCTGCGACGGGGAGCGCGCCGTGCCCCTGGCGCCCGCGCAGGACTACAAGCGAATCTTCGACGGCGACGAGGGGCCGAACACGGGCGGCATGGGCAGCTACTCGCCGGTGCCGGGCGTCGACGCCGACCGCGCGCGAGAGATCGCCGCCGCCGCGCACCAGCCGATCGTCGACGAGCTGCGCCGGCGCGGGTCGCCCTTCCACGGCGTGCTCTACGCCGGGCTCATGATGGGCGCCGACGGGCAACCGAAGGTACTCGAGTACAACGCCCGCTTCGGCGACCCGGAGACGCAGGCGGTCCTGCCTCGCCTTCGCTCCGACCTGCTCGAGCTGCTCGAGGCGTCCTCGCGCCCGGGCGGCCTCGCCGGAGTCGAGCCGGAGTGGTCCGACGACTGGGCGGTGACCGTGGTGCTCGCCTCGCGCGGCTATCCGCAGTCCTCGTCGAGCGGCGACGTGATCTCCGGCCTCGACGCGGCGGAGGGCGCCGAGGTCTTCCACGCCGGGACCGCGGAGCAGGACGGCGAGGTCGTGACGGCCGGCGGGCGTGTGCTGAACGTGACGGGCCTCGGCGCGACTCCCGGCGAGGCGCGCGATCGGGCCTACGCGGCCGCGGAGCGCATCGACTTCGACGGAAAGCAGCTGCGCAGCGACATCGCGTCGCGCGCGGTGGATAGGGTCGGGGCGTGAGCGGAACGGAGGAGTTCACGGCCGTCTCGGAGACGGCCGCCCCGCAGAGGGAGGTCGAGCACGAGTTCGACGAGCTCGACGTGGACGACGCGCCCCAGGTGGGCATCGTGATGGGCTCGAAGAGCGACATGCCGCTGATGGAGAAGGCGGCGCAGGAGCTCGAGGAGCGCGGCATCCGCCACGAGATGCGCGTGATGAGCGCGCACAGGGACCCCGAGACGGTGGCCGAGTATGCGAAGAACGCCCGCATGCGGGGGCTACGGGTGATCATCGCCGGCGCCGGCCTCTCCGCGGCGCTCCCCGGGGTGGTGGCGGCGCACACCGACCTGCCGGTGATCGGCGTGCCGCTCACCTCGAAGACGTCG